>Ga0115564_10000019_pt1 | contig 158155 bp, 134 predicted proteins | sample COGITO_mtgs_1105_7_FD_88680 | JGI IMG/M metagenome (GOLD analysis project Ga0115564, IMG submission 88680) | Pelagic marine microbial communities from North Sea - COGITO_mtgs_110523 | ecosystem: Environmental > Aquatic > Marine > Epipelagic | place: Germany:Helgoland, sampling site...
ACCCCTTCTCGGCGTTTGTCAGCTGCACCTTCTAGGGTGCCATCTGGTTTACGTAAAATGACACTTAAACCCGAATTCTCACCTCGAGATGCATCTACATTTAGACCAAAGTCTTGTAAGGCTTTGATTAAAGTGTCGGGGGCAGCATCTTTTTCTAGTCGCACTTTTTCGCCCCGAGCCACCAAGTTGGGAAGATCTACTGTTTCTTGTGGGCTCAACCCCCAGTCAAATACACCCACTAATGTTTTTGCGGTATAGGCGATAATATTGTTTCCACCAGGGGAGCCAGTCGCCATCAAAAATTGCCCTTTATTGTCTAACACTATGGTGGGTGACATGGACGAACGAGGCTTTTTGTTTGGCGCTACTGCATTGACAATAGGTAAGCCTTTATCATCGGTGTGTTTAAAGGAAAAGTCAGTTAATTCGTTATTCAAAAACATGCCTCCCACCATACGAGTGGTGCCAAATATACTTTCAACTGTTGCCGTCATTGACACTACGTCACCTTGTGCATCAACAATGACAAAATGAGTGGTACCGTGCACGTCTAGAGTGGCATCTATTCCATTGACCTGAGCAGTGGTAGCGGTGTTATATTTCCAAGGATCACCGGCAAAAATAGACGCCATGGCTGAGTCTTTAGATATCAGTGCGGCGCGTTGTGCAAGATAGTCAGGGTGCAACATGCCCTGAAGTGGCACATCAACTTGCCTAGTATCAGCGACATACTGATCTCTGTCGGCATAAGCCAGTTGCTGGGCTTGAGCAAATAGCGCCCAGTTCATTGGGTCTTCAGCGCCTTTTTCTGAGAATCCATGGCTGTTTTCTAATATACCTAAAATCATACCCACTGCTACCCATGAAGACGGCGGGGGAGCGCCACAAACCTGAACATCTTTATAGGGCTGACATAAAGCGTGATGTTTGACCGCTTGGTAACCGGCAATATCTTCTACTGTCAGTCTGCCAGCACGGGGAGGACGCTGCACCATCTCAGCAATTTGCGCCGCAATAGGGCCCTTATAAAATGCCGACACATCTGCGGCAATCAATTTTAAGGTGTTGGCATAGTCTAGGTTTTTTAATAAATGGCCTACAGGATGAGGTTGGCCATTGTCACCAAAAAAATACTCATGGGCCTCAGTAGGTCCTTCTTCTAGGGTAGCTGGAATATATTTTCCATAGCGCTGTAACATGCCGTATAAACGTGGCGAAATATTAAAGCCGTCTGTTGCCAACTGGGAGGCACGCTTAAACAGTAAACTCCATTCTAATAAACCTTGGTCTTCATGGGCAAGTGATAACATGGCTAACACACCGGGTACACCCGTAGACAAACCGCTGTTTTTAGCATCAAGAAAACCCATAGGTTTATTGTCTGCATCCAAAAACATATCTGCAGTGGCCGCGGCAGGAGCCGTTTCTCGGCCATCAAATACAGAGATTGCATTTTCTGAGGCGTCAAAGTGCACCATAAATCCACCACCGGCTAATCCAGAGCTTTGTGGCTCAACTAAACTCAGTACCGCTTCGATAGCGATGGCTGCATCAACAGCAGAGCCGCCAGCTCTTAATATTTCTAATCCCGCCTCAGTGGCGTGGGGATTGGCGGTAACCACCATCACAGGTGATGGTTTTACTGCAGTGGGTGTTTTTTCACTAGCAGATGCCGTAAGGCTGGCGAAGATAAACAGACACAAAAAACGGTATGGATGCATAAGGTGTGACCTTTTATAAATGAAAGAATGATTACTGCTATTGTCGCTAGGGAGCACAACAGTGTTTGCGTTGGGACCCTAGAAAGTATTGCATTGGATTTTACCGAGATATACCTTATTTACAAATTAATCCATCACCACCATCACTACCATCACACCTGTATGGTTCAACACGCATTAAAGGATGATAAGGTGACTATTATCCTTGGTTGATTTTTGAGTGCTTCAACTTATGCATAAAATTATTAAGCGTTTGTACAAAAAGATTAAATAAATTATTGAGGAAGTATTTTATGAAACATAACGACACCTATGCAATAGGTAAAGACGGCGTCAAATGGGGCCCAGTAGAACGAACCCAGTGGTTGGCTCTACAACATGTTAAACGTTCTTATGCTGATGATGTGCTGAGTCAATTAGACGCACTGGGAAATCAATTTGATATAAAAGAATACGCACGTTTGGATTATGCATCAGGTGCGCTTCCGGTATTTGCACTGAGAAATTTGAACTGGGATCCGTCGAAACCCAATGTATTGGTAACCGGTGGTGTGCATGGTTATGAAACCAGTGGTGTGCATGGTGCGTTACGTTTTGCTGCAACCGCAGCTCAGGGCTATCAAGATAGGTTTAATCTTTTGATTGTGCCTTGTGTCAGCCCTTGGGCTTACGAAACGATTAACCGTTGGAATCCAAACGCTGTCGATCCTAATCGGTCATTCTGTCAAAACAGCCCTGCACCAGAGTCTGCTGCATTGATGGAATTGGTTTCAGGTTTAGCATTTATTATGCACATCGATTTACATGAAACCACAGATTCCGACAACTCTGAGTTTAGACCAGCCTTGGGCGCACGAGATGCGGTAGAGCACAAAGAATGGGCCATCCCAGATGGTTTTTATGCGGTGGGTGATACCTTAAAACCTTGCCCTGAATTTCAGAAAGCCATTATTGAGTCTGTTGAAAATGTCACCCACATCGCTCCAGCTGATGAAAGTGGAAGGCTTATTGGAGAGACTTTGCAGCAAAAAGGCGTGATTAACTATGCAACTAAAGCGCTAGGTTTATGTGCAGGGTTAACCAATGCCAGGTTTGTGAGTACCACGGAAGTGTACCCAGATAGTCCCAAAGTAGATGCTGAAAACTGCATACAAGCCCAAGTTTCTGCCATAATAGGCGCGTTGAATTTTGTTGATGAAAATAAGTTTTAGACGAATGAATGCTGTCTGGTGTTTTAACCTAATTATGGTGCTAACTAATATAAGTGATTGATATGATTAAACAAATTTTTATAGTGTGGGTGTTTTTTTTGTTTTTTAGTAGTTGTGCTAATTACGAGTACCCTAGCCAAGTGACCATTGGCGATAAGATGATTGAAGTGACAGGTCAGAGTTTGGAAGGCAATTCAGTGGTTATTCCGCGAGATTTTGCCGGACAAGAAACTTTACTACTGTTTGGTTATAAACAAAATTCACAATTTGATATCGACCGCTGGTTAATCGGTTTAGATATGACAAAAACTAATGTCGCGGCTTATGAAATACCTACGATCCAAGGCATGTTGCCACGTATGTTTAGCGGTTTTATCGATGGTGGTATGCGTAAAGGTATTCCTAAAAATTTATGGAAAGGAGTGGTCACAGTATATGAAGACGGCGATAAAGTGCAGCGTTTTACTGGCAATCTAAACCCTAACAATGCCCGCGTTATGTTGCTCGACAAACAAGGGAATATTGTTTATTTCTATGACCGAGGGTTTTCTGTTGCAGCGTTGAACGAGGTCCGTAGTCTATTAACTCAGTAGTTTCGCTAGTGATGATGGATACTGAATAAGACTTTTTTATATTTTAACTAACTTACCAGGTTACCAGGTCACTAGGTCACCTCTCTCGGCTTAGTGCAAGCTAAAGTCTAGAGAGGTAGTCAATAATGCTCCCTATCACTGTCACTATTTGCGGAGCTTCGCTGGCTGTGAAAGTGAAGCAAAATGATCGCCCTGAAGATTAAAATTTGTATCTTGACTAACCTATAAAAATGTCCACACTGCTCAACCTCGAAAACACCGTTTCTTAACGACAAACAGGTCCCCATGATGCAAACAGAAATTAGCTATCGGTTTGAAAGAGCACAATTAGCCAATCGATTTTTAAACGAACTCAAACACTGGACAGTAGCAGACGTGAAAGCCAAATTATTCAACGGCTCAGACTCCGTCAAGATCACCTATGAGTTTGATACAAAGGGTTTTGATTATACGTGTTCAGAATTAGATGATCTGGCTAATAAGTATGGGGGTAAGGAGCTGTAATATCATGCAGTTTCATGCAAATGTTATGTGAATTCAAGCTAGTTAAAATAGTGTGGGTAGCACTCAAATGTTTATTTCCAAGAACAACACTGGACTAATTCTGACAGTCGCCAATAAGCGATCTACGGACAGTCACCTCCAGTTACTCCAAGCATAGAATATCAAGTAGTGATAGCAAATATACCCAGTCACTTAAATGACGAATCCTCGAGCTATTACCCCCACAAAGTCGAGCACCGCCATGGATAAGTCTGTTTGAATAAAAACCGTTCATCATCTTAAGCAAAACGGGTTTGCACAACTGTGGGAGGCCCTTGTTTTGAATTCTGAATTACGTGGTAACAGTTGATTAATAGACGAAAAATAGCCAACTTTCACTCCCTTAAGAATATGAAGTAGATGTCAATATAGAAAATATAAGGCATTATGTATTTTGATTTTAGGAAAAATGACGTTTTATTTTACATATACACGGAGAGAGTTTTTCATGGGAAAAATGATAGTTTCATTACTATGCGTGATAGGTTTGATGGGCTGTTCAGTCGATACTGATGATCCGAATAAGGAATCGCCTAAGCCAGTTGCTTTGCCTTCTACAAGTGTTGAAGTCATTCACAGTAAAGCACTGGTATTGGACGCGCATGCGGATATAGAGATTCCTGGCAAAGAATCTCGTTATGTTGGTTCCGATGGTCGCTCCAAGGTTGAACCGTCGAAGATGGAAGCTGGTGGCGTGGACGCAGTGTTAATGGCTGTTGCTGTGGGTCCTCTGCCGCGAACAGCTGAAGGCTTCGCCCAAGCTAGAGCCATCGCCGACGAAAAGCTCGAAGCCATTATGGAAATTGCGGGTGATCCCGCTAATAATGCGGTTATTGTTCGTAGTTCTGAGGAGCTGGTGAAAGCACATGAAGATGGAAAAAATGCTTTTGTATTAAGCTTTCAGAATGCGCTAATACTGGGTGAAGATATTAGCGGGCTGGATGAATTTTACGCTGCGGGTGTTCGAGTCTTCGCTTTAACCCACATGGGCCATAACGCCTTTGCTGATTCCTCACGCCCACTTTATATAGCTAAAATTTCAGATCATGAGCCCCAAGAGGAACACGGCGGCTTATCTGAGTTGGGGCAATCAGCAATAAAACGTATTAATGAGCTGGGGGGTATCGTTGATATTTCTCAGCTTTCCAAAACTGCTGCTGTTCAGGTATTGAATTTGTCGACTTCGCCGGTTATTGCCAGTCATTCAAACGTGCGAAAACTGTCAGACGTTAGCCGCAATTTGTCGGATGACGAAATTGACCTTATTGGCAAAAATGGTGGTGTTATTCACATTGCGCCTTTTAAGGGTTACCTTTTTGATTCGTCGAATAAAGACCTAGATGTGCAGATTAGAAAAGCACGCCGCGCCGCAGGTATTAAAGAAGATTCCTATTATCCCTTTGAACTGTACTGGGAAATTGATGATAAAGGCGTTCAGCAAACTTTTCTGCAGACCGTTAGTGACTTACTGGGGCCGGGTAGCGTGGATGCTATGGTGAACCATATTGATTACATCGTTAAACGCATAGGTATTGACCACGTTGGAATAGGAACAGATTTCAATCACGGTAGCGGCATAGTCGGGTTTGAAGATGCCAGCGAAGCCATGAATGTCACCAGAGTATTGGTCGAGCGGGGTTACAATGAAGAAGACATTATCAAAATTTGGGGTGGAAACTTCTTAAGAGTCTTTAAAAAAGTGCAAACACAGGGTAAATAGACTGGGAAGGTGGTGGCTAACACCACCATTACTTACTGTTAAGGTCCATCAGGCAAAATGTAGTCCGAAAGACCCCGTCGGGCTAGCGGCGTGTTTGGGATGGTAATTGCCCCGTACTCGTTATTCGATACCTCCTTAAAATTAGGCCAGTACAGCTTCTTCAGCGTTCTCTAACTGTTCCATCTTTAATGATAACGTCCAAGTCGATGGCTAAAGAGACGAATTCAAAATCAGTAACGATACCAACCAGCTGTTCATCGCGTACCACTGGCAGGCAGCCGATACTGTTTTTTGCATTTAGAGCGCAGCGCCGAGAGTCGCGCTCGTCTTTTTAGTAGGCGCCGTAGCTTCGTCGCGACATATTGGTGACACACTTCTCAAAGCGTGCATTTAATTTCGCTGCCACCGAACCCGATTTGCCTAAATCGCTTACCCAAGCCTCCCAACCTTTGCCAAATGCGACCGCATCAGAAGACCTGCCAACCCAGAATATAGATTTCAGGTCATTGCTCTGCACAGGCATCAGGAGTTCCACTTTATAATCGTAATCCTTCGCCCAATTACTATTGAAGTCCGTTTTTATCGCCATAAATTGGTTGAAATCACAGCCTTTGTTCAACTCCATTTGTATTACATCGAGGTGGTCAGCGAAGGTATAGAATGGAACTGATATCAGGATTATGAGAGTAACTATCATAGTTTTTATTTTTTTCATTAAAAGATCCTTTTTAATTAATAGAATTATATAATTCACATCCCACTACTCCGATGGATGATATTTGAGCATAACAGCTGTGCAATTATTAATCAATCCACTGCTTTCGAGAGCAGCAGTTGCACGAACAAAGCGTTCATAATCAACAACTTCAATTAGTTCTGTTTTAGAACGATAGCTGCTATTTTTAGACAAAATAATAATGTCGGGAATGTGTTCTAAGCGTACATACTTATTTGAAAATACTGGGCTAGATGTCAGTGAGCTCAGACAGTTCAAGACATCATCAACCTCTACTCCAAGATATCTGACTGTGCTTTCTAACTTGGTATGCCCTAATAATATTTGAACTGCACGAAGGTTCTTTGTTCACTTGTAGATAAGCGATGCTTTCGTTCTTCTCATCGCATGTGAACCATAAGCAGTAGCATCAAGTCCTATGCTAGAAACCAATTAACATGACATCCATGATAACGAGAAGCAAAAAAAGTTTCGAATTTATTACTATGGGTGTCCTTATAATTCGGTCATTAACGAATCATTCTACAGAAAGTTTACTGGGATAGCCGATAGTCACGGCTATTATGGTTATTGAGGCGTTGTGGCAATTTCAGGCATTCAATTATCTAAAGTTTACTCTGACCCTAGAAGTTTTTCAGTTAAGGTTATAGCGATATTGCATCGACAAATTGGCAGGAAAGCCGGTTTGCACAGCGAATGCTGCCCGAAGGGTTAAACACAGGGATGTGTCTAATGAGTATCCATTGGTGATCTAAAAGATACTCAGTCACCTCAATACAAAAAATGACGATGTCGTCGAGCTATTGCCCCCACAAAGTCGAGCACCGCCTCAGATGTGTCTGTTTGAGTAAAAGCCGTTCATCATCATAAGAAAAACTGGTTTGCACAACAGCGGGAGGCGCTTGTTTCTATTTTGAATTTTGTGAAAAAAGCTGAGTAATAGACGTGAAGTATATGACTATCAATCATTCATTGATAAAAAACTAGTGAAATTGAAGACATGCGCTAAAGTATATTTTAAACCTTAAGAAAATGGTTGTTTATCTTACCAATATTCCTTTTACCTGCATGCTACATAATATATTGATCAGCAACAGGAAAACAACATGGATGCGGGAGCATAAAAGACTTACTGATAGGGATAAGCTTGTCAGTATTCCAACAACACAAGACTGTGTAAATGAAGTATAAATCTGATAACTAAAAAAGGATATTTTAATGATTAAATCTACCATGTATATCGCCATAGCCATACTGGCTCTGGGCTTTGGTTCTGCCTACGCACAAACCTTTAATTTCGAATCGAAAAATGATACCCCAGTCGTGGTAGGGGGCATCGGACCAGACGGAGGCAGTTATGTTGGGAGTTACGTCACCGGCAGCGGAGTCACGACCAACGCTGATGGCAGCAAATTAAAGGCTACAACTAAATGCGTATCTATGATGCAGCCGCCAAATGGGAATATATTTGCTGTGCACGTTGCCTGTGATGTTAAACGAGAAGGGGCTGAATACGGTATTGCAGCAGGCTGCAATTTCATGAATAAGGAAAAGACTGAGACAAGCTGCGTAGGCGGACTTAAGGGTAAGGCTGGAGAGCTTGAAGTTCGGACCGGTTCCATTACTTGGCACACTAAAGGTGGCATCTCAAAGGGCACTGGTCAATGGCACGAGTGATCGTCGAATGTGTTATCACTACTGACAATTAATGCATAGTTAAGCAAAGCCGTCGGGGTTATTAGACAACCTGACGGCTTTTTCTATTGTAGGAACTTGATAATTTAGATAATAATAGCCTGTAACAGAGGCGTCTGGGGCACAGTCATCAAACTCCCTCGGTACCTATTGTCACTATTCGAAAAAATGCTATCGCTGCAGTAAAACAGCAAGGGCGAAAGGCCTTTACCTTGCAAACCATTGCATCTATTTTAGATAAAAGGCTTGCGTCAGGCTGTACCTCAAATGTGGCAGGTTCAGTCTCTATGCAGTTGTCATCAGCAACGCGCAGAATAGTTGTAAACTCGAAAGGCTATGCCGTTACTTAAAACTGGTAAAACTAGGGGCAGGGTTAATTTAAAACTTATACGTCAGCTAGTTTAAGCTTTACACGAATTGCGCAGACGTTCATTTTAAGAGTCGGTTAGCCGATATTTTTGGCCATGCTAGAGCCCACTTTTTAGGTATTTTCCCTCTGAATTAATTCTACAGTGAAGGTTTGCAAATGGCACATACCCGACTGCCAGATTTGTTTGTGCTCAGATATTGTGAAGTGTCAAATTACCTGCAGAAAAGAATAGTTAATCACAGGCACAGTTAATCCATAATCATATCTTGTTACTGATTTTTAGACACGATTTCAGACACAAAGGGTTACAAACTGCTCAAAACTTTCATCTGTTTTCTCGGTCATATATTTCACAACTCTCCCAGATAATGACACTATGAACATTAACATTTCATTTAAAAAATTAGTAAAAGAAAACTGGGGTATTTTGCTTTTTACCTTAGTGTTATTCGCCTCACGTAGTAGTTTTGCTGATTGGTATGTGGTGCCTACAGGCTCTATGTTACCAACCATTGTTGAGGGCGATCGGATCTTTGTAGATAAGATGGCCTACCGCTTAGAAGTGCCCTTTACTGATATCAAAATTATGCAAACTGGCCAGCCCAAACGGGGTGACATAGTGGTGTTTAATTCTGAAAAGGCCGGTAATAGACTGGTTAAAAGGTTGATTGGGGAGCCGGGTGATAGAGTCGCCATGGTTAATAACAAACTGATTATCAATGGTGAACCCATCCTCTACGAAAATAATGCTAATGCATTTCATAAAACCGAGTATTTAGGGAACGTTACACATTCTGTGCAGTTGATACCTGTGGCCAAAGCGAGAGATAACTTTGCACAAATCATTGTGCCACAAGGGCATTATTTAGTGTTGGGCGACAATAGAAATAATAGTGCAGACTCACGATATTATGGATTTGTGCCAGCCATAGAAATTCAGGGCAAGGCGCATAAAGTGTTGGTATCGCTCGACCCTGAAAACTACTATTTACCTCGTGAAGAGAGATTCAATAAACCGTTAATTTAGATATGTATTCTCAATATGACTTGCTATTGATATTTTTAATTAATGATTATTCAAGATGTAATGGGGGGAATGATATTTGTTCCCACTCGTCAATAATGCAGCATCTTTATTGTTAACCCACCTTATCATCACCTTTCAAATTTCAAAACATCAATGGCGCTCTAGATACTTTTCTCTGACTCCGCTTTTTATTCATATTTAATGTGGCGATTGATTTAGCAAGTGCGAAACACTTAACATAGCTATGAGTAATGTTTACCTATAGCGGATGTAAATGTAGCCAATTACGACATTCACATATACTAACCGCCATTACGACTCAATATGTCAGATCACCCACCCTTAATATAACCTAAAAAGGAATCTCAATGAGAAGATTAGGAATTATCCTGCTAAGCATAACTTTATTCATCAGTTTCGATGGCTACAGCGCTCATCATGGCGAAGCACATTCCCATCAAAAAGCAGTCTTGGTGACAGGCTCCAATTCAGGTCTTGGATTAAGAATGACCCAAGAATTGAGTAAAAATGGCTTCTATGTTTACGCTGGCGTTTTACATAAAGACGAAATGAAAGAAATGAATGCCATGGACAATGTTACCGCTGTGCAATTTGATGTTCGCAGCCAAGCTGAAATTGATGCAGCGGTGACCTTCGTTGAAGCACAAGGCCGCGGCTTATATGGACTAATAAATAACGCTGGTATTAACGTTTTTGGCCCGTTGTTAGAGGTGCCAGTAGAGCAACTACATTATCAGATGGATGTTAATGTTTATGGCCCGGTGCGAGTCACTCAAGCATTTGCGCCGTTGATCATCCAGAGCAAAGGTCGCATAGCCACTACGGGCTCTGTCGCGGGTATTATTACTCCCCCTATATTTGGGGCTTATAGTATGAGTAAACATGCAATTGAGGCTTTTAACGACACGCTTGCTATAGAAATGGCGCGCTTTGATGTTAGCGTGCATATCATTGAGCCAAGTACGTATAAGTCGAACATAGGTGTTGCGGCGAAAAAGCTAATGGATGATGCCAACTATTGGACTGAAGACACGGCATATCCTCAAGAGCTAGCATATCTGCTTGATGCTTTGACCAAAATGGACCAACAACCAGACCCAGCGCCAGTAGGTAAAGCGGCGTTACATGCTATGCAAAGTAACGCACCTAAAAGTCGTTATATGGTGACAGGAACAGTGGCCCAAGCGGACCGAGTTTTACGTCGCCAAATTAGCAAGATGTTAGAACTCAATAATGGGCAAGTTCACCAGTTTGACCGTGCTAGGTTGATTGAAATGCTTGATGAAGAAATCGTTAAAAGTTCAAAAAATAACCCTGCTGCAAAATAACCAGAATACTTAGCTAAACGAAATATTCCTCGCTACGCATAGACTAATACCGGTGTGTTGCGCAGCGAGGAATAGATATTTAAGCTGTATTATTTTTATTGTGCAAACAGCTAGGCTGTTTCAAGCTGTAAGTTATAGCCAGAATATTTGCGCATGTTGATAACACGATCGCCATCCAACATAAGATATTGACCTTTGATGCCCAGCAGAGTGCCTTCAAAAGTCAGTTCTTTGTCTAAGTTAATAGATTTCACTTTTTCAGGATATTGCTCAACAGGATAATGAATATCAATGGCAGGTGTATTGGTGATATCGATAGCTTGAAAACCATATTCTTCAATAATTTCGTCTAGATCAGCTTCAACGTGTTCCAGTAGTGATTCTTTTAGCGCAGCTAAATCGACTTGTTCGGGCTGACTTTTTAGCATAGTGCGCCAATTAGTTTTATCAGCAATATGCTCTTTAAATGCCATCTCTACCAAGCCACTGGTTAACCTGTTTTGTACCCGCATGATGGCAATGGCCTGAGTGGCGCCTTGATCTATCCAGCGACTAGACACCCCATCAGTAACATGGCGTGTAATCCCTACTTTTACAGTGCCTGTATTGGCTAAATAGACAAAGTGGTCTGATAAGCAGTTAGCTTCACCCCAAGCGGGTTCGCGACAGGTGCCTTTTTCGTAGTGACATAGTTCTGGTTTGATAATACAGGTATCACACTGTGCTAATTTCATTAGACAGCGATAACAATATCCTTGATTAAAACTCTTTTTGGTTTTTATCGCACAATGTACGCAATGTATCTCGCCGCCATAGGTAACCTTAAGTGATTGGCCTACCAAAGCATTCATATTAATTTCATTATCGCCAATGGGCAGTGCATATTGCGCGATATTGTTTGCATCAGTACTTACACTCATCTTGCGGGAGTTGCCTTGGTACAAGGTCATATAATTAATCCAGAAATGGTCATATTAATAATGAGGCAAATTTAACACAGACCCCTAGGGAAGCAAAAAAAATCAAACAGTATGAACTTTTATATTGATTTTTACTTGTTTTTTGCTCATCTTATCCCAAGCTCTAATGTAAATGTTGTTCTGCCATATGTTGGTGAGATTTTCATCAAAACATTCTCAGTCAAGGCATAAACAGTGAGGTTTGGTTATCCCAATACACTGATTTAACGCAGGATGGGGATGTTTTGAGGAAAACCCTTGAGGCTGAAGTCTTTGTTCGCTTGATTTGTTTAGAATGACTAAACGTCAAGATGGGCGCCGCGTAATTAACGCGATGCAATAAAAACAAATGCTCTCAGTCTTGGCGATGTATGAGGGATCTATACGCCCTCGACAATAAAAATGTAATCAGAGCAAAGAGGAAAGTCTATGAAAATAAATGTTTCAGGTCATCATTGTGATATATCAGAATCAGTTAAAGAAGATATTCATCAAAAGTTTTCTAAAATAGCCAGCCATTTTCCTACCCTTATCGCCATAGATATCATCGTGACTAAAGAGCACGGTGAGTTTAGTGCAGAGGTTGCCACTAAATATGAAGGGACCAGTATTGCGGTAAGAGGTAAAGGTGCAGTGATGTACCCGGCTATATCCCAAGCAGGTAAAAAATTAGATGCCGCACTTAAACACCGTAAAGGACAGTTAAAAGGTGATTTGCATGAAAAACCCAGTGTTACCACCCCTGAAATTGCCCATGAAATTATTCAGGGCATGGATCTAAGTTAGACACCTTAGTTTTACCTAAAGCGCTCAGGTTAACATTTATAATCTGAGCGCGATCCCAATTCTCTCCTTCGTTCCCTTACTTGACTTATTACAGATTTCTAATCGCATTATTTGCAGGTTTTTTGCACACTTTTCGTTTGCACATTGTTTGTTTACACACTGTTCGTTTGCACACTGTTCGTTTGCACACTGTTCGTTTGCACACTGTTCGTTTGCACACTGTTCGTTTGCACACTGTTCGTTTACACATTGTTCGTTTACACATTGTTCGTTTACACATTGTTCGTTTACACATTGTTCGTTTACACATTGTTCGTTTGCATGTTCGGCAAGTGTTATTCGAACTTAAATAAACAAGCAGGTTATATAATGGATTTTGTTAATGGGGAAACAACGAATGGTTCGGTAACGTTAAATGCAATTGTTGTTAGACTTGAACAGAAATGAGGCAGTCACATTTATAGAGTTTGTATAAAGCCACTGAGCTGATGATGATTATGCTAATTTTTTTGTCATATTAATGAGATGGTGTCTTGACCGAAGTAGAGCTCATTAATCATAGCCACCACGCCGCGATAGACAGATAGATATTTAGAATAGATAGAAACCGTTCATAGTGGTTTTATCTATTCGCTCTTCTTAGCGTTTTCTGTTTAGTGTAACATATTGATAGCCAATCAATTTTACAAGCAGAACGGGTGCCAGTTATCGATGTTTTAGCGCAGCTTAAACAGTATTTTGAAGACACCTCACTACATAAATTACAAACCGTGCAATCTCTTTGGAGTGGCTATGGCGATGTTTCACGGTATGTCAGCCCAAGACTCGATACTACTTTTATTGTTAAACATATTTCACCCCCCAAAGAACAAGTTCATCCTAGAGGTTGGAATACGCAAACCAGCCATCAACGAAAATTGCAGTCCTATCAAGTTGAAGCCAACTTTTATCGAGGTTACGCATCCTTGTGTGATGATCACTGTGTGGTACCTAAACTGTTGGCAGGGTTCTCACAGAACCAACAACAAATATTAGTATTACAAGATTTAGATCAAGCTGGGTTTTCGGTGCGTAAAGACCAATGCACCCTGGCTGACGTAAAGTTAGGCATCAAATGGTTGGCCTATTTTCATGCTAGGTTTTTACAGCAAGACAGTTGTGACCTTTGGCCAGTCGGTACATATTGGCATCTGGCTACACGTCAAGATGAGTTTAAGGTGATGCAGGCAGGTAAACTCAAAGATGCTGCTCAGGCTCTAGACACTGCATTGAATCATGCCCGCTTTCAAACTTTGCTGCACGGTGATGCGAAGTTAGCTAATTTTTGTTTTCCTGATAACCGTGACACTAACAGATTAGCGGCAGTGGATTTCCAGTATGTGGGTAAAGGAGTAGGCATAAAAGACCTTGCTTATTTTCTCGGTGCTTGTCTTAATCAAGATGATTTATTCAATTATGAACAAAGCTTATTAGATGAGTATTTTTTGCATCTCAAACATGCGCTTTATCACTATCAGATTGATATAGATTTTATGCCCTTACAGAAAGAGTGGCGCACGTTATACCCATTAGTGTGGGCCGACTTTTATCGGTTTTTATTAGGCTGGAGCCCGGGCCATTATAAAATTAATCCTTACATGAACAAGCAAACTGATATAGCTTTAGCTAGTTTAGTCAACTTAATGGGATCAAGATGAAAACGAACATCATGACTTACTTAACCTTATTACTCAGCCTGTTAATTCTGGATGGCATCTGGTTAGGTTTGATTGCAAAAGACGGCTATCAGCAAGCGATGGGGCATATTATGCGAGAGCCGGTCATCATTTGGCCGTGGATTGTTTTTTATCTATTGTACCCATTGGCTATGTTGATTTTAGCCATCAAGGTTCAACTAAGCACTCAGTCTAAATTTTACTTTTTATGGCGAGGTTTTGTTTTAGGTGCCGCCGCTTATGGTACTTACAATTTAAGCAATTACGCATTAGTGGTAAATTGGCCTCTATCTATTACGATTAAAGACTGGCTCTGGGGTGCTGTTTTGACCTCAAGTTGCACGATGATGGGGGGGCATGTGTGGTTGAAATGCTCTTTTCAGAGTAAAGCTTAATGGTATCCAAGCAATCTAATGGTGCTCGACTAGTCAGTAATATTAAAAGTGCTATGGGCGCTAATTTATTACCAGGCCTATGTTTACAGCTGTTCGCTTTAACAATTGGACTCAGTTATTTTTATTGGCCAGCATCCCAGCAAACCTTTCAATTTTTTGCTGACTTAAAAGCAGAATATGGTGCGGTGTATGCTGTCATTTCCACATCAATATTTGGGGGGCTGTTACCTTTTTTATATTTGTTTTTAAGTGGTAAAGTACGATTTCTACCTTTCACACAACTGCTTTTTTATATCATTATATGGGCAACGTTGGGTGGGTTAATAAATGCGTTTTATGGCTTACAAATTGTGTTGTTTGGTGAAGGAACCGACTGGTTAACCATACTAAAAAAAACCTCGTTTGATCAATTTGTATTCACAGTGTTTGTCACTTCGCCATTGATTGCATTGGCTTTTCTATGGAAAGATCAGCAGTTTAATTGGCAGAAAACTAAAATGTATTTTGATGATCTCATCAAGGTGCAAATTCCTACTACAATAGTGACCACTTGGATTATTTGGATACCTGCAGTGAGTCTTATTTATATGATGCCAAGTAACTTACAAATTCCGTTGTTCAATCTGGTGTTATGTTTTTTTGTATTGATACTGGCTATTCTAAATGTGGATGACAAGTAAACATATAGCAACGTGGCTTGAACTCCCTCAAACGGGCTAAATAATGGTCAGTTTTTATTTTGTTGTTTTGTCAATTTTTGTTTAAATATGCTTAGGTAATATCGCTATTTGTAGGTGAGCTTGTGGTTTTCCATAAATATTTTTGAGTAAGGAACCGTTAGCATCTGCTCAGTATGGTGTAGATACATAAAGTCCTGTGACAGTTTGATACTTATTACTTTGGCTGTCGTATCGTAATTAGCTCCTAGTGCCCCAATATAAAAGTGACTTTTAAATTTAAGAGAGACAGACCTTGCAATCCCCTAAAACCAGCACCGTAATGAAATGGCTATTTGGTCAACTTCGTCCATACAAATCAAAAGTGGCTTTTGCCATAGCTGCATTAATTGTAGGTGCTGCGTCGTGGCTATTATTAGGCCAAGGTATTAAAGCTGTGGTGGATGAAGGGTTTATTGCTAATAATGCTGACAAGCTAGATGAAACTATGTTCATGGTAATGGGTATTGCCCTGGTAGGCAGTATTGCTGCTTATTTTCGATTTTACTGGATGATTTGGTTGGGTGAGAGGGTTAGTGCAGATATTCGCCAAAATGTGTATGGGCATTTGCTTACGCTATCCCCTGCATTTTTTGCTAAAACGCGAACCGGAGAAGTGATATCTCGTTTTACCGCAGACACTACCTTACTTCAGTCTGTAGTAGGAATGGGGTTATCAATGGGATTGCGCTCGAGTATTACTTTTATTGGTGCGTTATTTTTGATGCTATTTTCTAGCCCAATACTGACTTTATATGTATTAATTGCAGTGCCAATAGTATTAATGCCAATTAGAGTATTTGGGGCTAAAGTAAGATTACACTCAAAAAACAGTCAAGATAAAGTCGCAGATGTGGGCGCTTATGTAGATGAAACATTACATGAAATCCACACTGTGCAGGCTTATTCTCATGAAGAAATAGACAAAACATTGTTCCAATCTCGTATTGAAGGGGTGATGAGGGCTGCGCAATTACGAATTAAATATCGTGCTTTGCTGGTAGCATTTATTATGGCTATTAGTATTATTGCCATCACGTCAGTGGCGTGGATAGGTGCACAGCAAGTATTAACAGGGGTCCTGAGTGCTGGTGAACTCACCGCATTTATGTTTTATGCGGTGATGGCGGGTGGCGCTGTGGCGACTATTAGTGAAGTGATTGGTGAAGTTCAAAAAGCAGCGGGTGCCAGTGAGCGTTTAATGGAACTGCTGAACACTCGAACCAGTATTGAGTCGCCTGTGTCTCCCATTGCCTTGCCAAATGAAGTCAGTGGTGAAATTAGCCTACAGAATGTGAATTTTTACTATCCCCAAGCTGACACTGTATCGGTGATAAAAGACCTGAGTTTGAAAATAAAAAGTGGTGAGCGTATTGCTTTAGTTGGCCCAAGTGGGGCAGGAAAGTCTACGTTGTTTCAATTATTACTGCGTTTTTATGACGTCAGCAGCGGTCAGATAAAATTAGAAAGCAAAGACATTAAATGGCTAGATGTACCTGCGTTGCGAGATCAATTTGCGTTGGTGCCTCAAGAATCAGTGATATTTGCTAGTAGCGTTAAAGATAATATTGGTTATGGCCGCACCAATGCTAGTCAGTTAGATATTGAAAACGCTGCAAAAGCAGCCCGCGCTCATGACTTTATTCTGGAGTTACCCCAGGGGTATGAGACTAACTTAGGCGAACGAGGGGTGCGTTTATCTGGCGGTCAAAAACAGCGCATTGCCATTGCTAGAGCTATCTTGGCTGACAGACCTATTTTGTTGTTAGATGAAGCCACTAGTTCTTTGGATGCCTCTAACGAGCAACATGTTAAGTTGGCGCTAGAAGAATTAATGAAAGACAAAACTACTTTGATTATCGCCCATAGATTGGCGACGGTTATTAATGCCGATCGTATAGTGGTGATGGACAAAGGTGAGATAGTCGCCGTAGGTACCCATTCAGAATTGGTCAAAAGTAACGCTTTGTACCGAGAATTTGCACAACTGCAGTTAATAGATTGAAGATATATGTCGAAACGAACATTTTTAATTATTTATGGCGCGGCAGTGAAAGCTGGGGGGGTCCCCAGTGGTACCTTGTTACGCAGGGTCCAAGGCGCATGGGAAATTAGTCAACGTTTAGCCACCCCTTGCTATTTTATCGTAACAGGTGGGGTAGGCAAACATGCCCCTAGCGAAGCACATGTCATGCAAAAGCTATTATTAGATTTGGGTGCAACCAATGAGCAAATCATTGTGGAAGATCAAGCCAAAGATACTATGGATTCGACCTTTTATTGCGCTGAAATACTTACTCGTCATTCTTATCAACCCCAAGATGATCACGTCACTATTTGTTCTAGTACCTATCACAATTATAGATGTCAGCTATTATTGTGGATGTTGGATGTTGACTCTCAGCGAGCAAACATGCCATCGGATAAAGATGCCTTGGGAACAATTAAATGGTTGCGTTACTACATACGCGAAGCCTTAGCCATTCCCTGGGACTTTATAAATATTTGGGTGAAACTGAAGTTTTAAGGACGATTTAAATGAAATGGCCAACCTCACTTTTAATCATGTTCGTTTTGGTGTTAACAGTTACCGCTATTGTTTTTTTTAAAGATAATATTTTTAGTCCAGAAGTGACGTTAAGTGAAAGTGAAAAAAAAGGTATGAAATTACTCAAAATTGCACAAGATGCCTGTTTGAGTGGTCAAGCCGATAACGTCGATTTATATGCAAAAGTTCAAGGCAGTTTGACTGAAGGAGCGAATGCAGGAGCTGGGATCAGTGATGTAACCTCAAAAGGGGCGGTAAACTACTTAGATGAAAGTATTCGCAATATTGCCGATGGGGAAATCCGGGCATGTCTTGATCCTCATCTGCGCAGTATAAAAGCGTGCATTCTGGGTGATTGCCAAGCAGATGAGTTGCCTAAAACCATAGACTTTAAGTTTAAAAATTCAGATTCTGAACAAATAAATACGCAAAATCAATATTCAGACATAGCGTTTTTTCGTTTGCAAAATAAACAGGGAGAGAAAAAGTTAGTTAAACAAGATGATGATTTTTTTAGTGAAACCATTGAATTATTAGATATAGGTGTAACGAGTATTGCTCAAGTGGCCTTCCAAGTTAGACAAGGCAACACCTTGCTAAAACAACCGGCTAAAATTTGCTTGCAACGGGCTAAAACAGTCAAGCCAAATGACAATAATTATGTGGAATTTAGATGTAATGCAAACGGAGAGTGTTTGCATGATGAGATGTCACCCAAGTGGTTTGATTTATGCCCATTGACGAATGATCCAGATACTTCTATTAGCAACCTAAATTGGTTATCGCCTTTTATTTCAGAGGCCTATGCACAAACTAAACATACCTATTGGGCCGTGCCATCTTTGCCAACACTTGAATCAAGAGTTGATCAACAAGATTTGATTGGGATTGGGTATACTCACTTTTTCTTAAGCTCCGACAAGCCCATTCGAAACGGAGCTGATGCCTTGTATTATGATTTACAGGTTAACGGCCAAACTGTACTGGAAGATGGGTTATATCCAGATTTTAATCTTAAGAGTTACGATGATACTCAGCCTTTATCAATTAACTTTGGTTTACAAAATTTAAATTTTTCTGGGCAAGTAAATGGTTGCGATGAGTTAACCCTCAATATTCAATTTTTAAAAGACGGCCAACCTATAGGTGATAACATTTTGTGGCATCGGAGTTATGTGTCATTAAGAGACGCTCGGGAGAAGCAATTAAAAGTAGGCGCAACCAACTTAAGTTGGCAAGGAATATACCGAAGAGCTTCAAAAGAATATGATTCAGAGGTGTTTGTAAATTCAGTTTTTGTGAATAAAGCTCTCCAGTTTGCAGAAAATATCGACGCGATAAAAGATACCCAACAGGTGATGAGTAAAATGAAAGCAAAGTTCGATCAAGCCGGTTTAACCTTTCAAGGGCAAACTTTGGTTGCGGTGATCCGCCCGCCATTAACTCAAATATCTTATGGGCTAGCGGTGGGTATAGTAGAAGATACAGGGCAAATTCGTTATACCTTCTCGAGCACCATGGCCAGTGAACTGAAATCTTATTTGCTTGCACTAAGAGAGCAGGGTCAAAAATATAGAAATATCATCCGCAAGGATTCGTTTATTTACACTCTTCGCAGTGCAAAAAGTTATAGCCAGTCGCCCGCGATTTGTTGGGATGAATTGACTGTGTGAAGGGTAGATGGGAGCTTTAAAATTCGAGCCAGTCGCTGCTCGCAAAAAGCTAATTCTTAAATAAAATGGAAGTAGAAATAATAGATGAAAATTGCGCAGATAGGTGAAGACGTTCTTAGGACGCCAGCTAAGCAGGTTGGGCAGTCTGAGTTTGAGCAAAAGGCACTGATCACATTTATTGATGAGTTATTGGCGACTATGCTTGAGGCCAACGGTATTGGCATTGCCGCGCCACAAGTGTTTGACCCTAGAGCCATTATGATTATTGCTTCACGGCCTAATCCTCGTTACCCAGATGCGCCTGATATGCAGCCTTTGGTTTTGGTTAATCCGCTGATTAAACAAAGTAGCGAAAATAAGGTCTGGGAGTGGGAAGGGTGTTTGTCTGTGCCGGGGTTACGTGGGCGTATTGAGCGACCAGATTGGGTGGATGTGGCCTATTTTGACAGAGAAGGAAAGGCTCAAAATATCAAGCTTGAGGGTTTTGTAGCACGGATATTTTTACATGAGTTTGATCATTTAATTGGCAAAACCTGGCTGGATCATATTACCAGCACAGAAAATATTATGGCAAATGAGGTATGGGTAGCGAAATATGCTTAATGATTTTTATTAAGTCGGATAGGATAAGTCCTAGATCAACAATTATTAACACTTTTTGGATAGTCACATTGATTGCTTTCTCTTCATGTAAAACAATTTTTATTACTATAGGCCTGATGTCTATGGTTTTTATGTCTCACGCTCAGCAAAGTCAAATAACTGAACCGGAATCGTTTCCTCAGTGTGTGGCACGTTTACAGCAATTAGCTCGAAACGCAGGGGTGTCTGAAAACACGACTGTCGATATTTTAGGGCAGGTTAAACTCTTGCCAAAAATTCTAGATTACGACCGCAATCAACCAGAATTTGTTCAGACTTTTACTGGCTACTTTTCAAAACGAGTAACACTTTGGCGCGTTAAAAAAGGGCGTGAAAAATTAGCAGAATATCGTGATTTTTTATCTAAGCTTACCCAGCAATATGGTGTACCAGCCCATTACCTGATTGCATTTTGGGGGCTAGAAACGAATTTTGGGGGCATTAAAGGTAAAATCCCCACTATCCCTGCTTTAACAACACTGGCGTGTGATCAACGCCGAAGCGCATATTTTTCTGAAGAGCTTATGCAAGCTTTGTTGTTACTTGAGCGTGAAAATCTTGATGATAAATACATGATTGGTTCTTGGGCCGGCGCAATGGGCCACACTCAATTTATGCCTACCGCCTATATGAAATATGCTAAAGATGGCGATGCAGATGGCAAAGTTGACCTATGGAACAATGAATTAGACGCACTGGCATCTGCCGCACACTTTTTGCAAAGTTTAGGATGGAAAACGGGCTTTAGATGGGGCAGAGAAGTCATATTACCCAAAGATTTTAACTATCAGTTAGCAGGTAAATCCCATCCTCAAACGGTGTCCTTTTGGTCACAGCAAAACGTGATGCAAGTGAGCGGTAAAACACTCGGTGATAGTGACTTAAAAGCAGCCTTACTTATTCCTGCCGGGCATAATGGTTCTGCGTTTATGGTTTACCCTAATTTTGATGTGATCCTAGGTTGGAACAATTCCGAATATTACGGTTTAGCAGTGGGTCACTTGGCTGACAGAATAAATGGGCAGGGTACTTTATCAAAACCGCTACCCGATTTACCTAATTATACCGTTACAAAAATGCAACAATTTCAAGATAAGCTAAACAAACTGGGCTTTGATGTTGGGGAGGCCGACGGCATTTTAGGTCCCGCCACACGCAAGGGTGTACGTGCATTTCAAGTGACTGTTGGTTTGATTGCTGATGGTTATCCGTCAAAAGAAACCGTTGAAGCGGTGATTAATGCACCCTTAAATACCGAACAGGACATAAATAGTTAAGGGTTTATGAGTTGTATTTTTGAGGGAAACCGAAATTTATAAAGCATTTAACGTCATCTATATCATCTATCGATATCTACCCTCTGCAACTTTACTCTGACCCTTGCGGTATCTGCCTGTTGCACTGTGGTTGACCGACAAATCTAGTCTGTATTTTATTTGTACATCATAGTGGGCAACGCAATATAGTGGGCAACGCAATTTTAGGCTGTATTGTTGGTTGGTTACTTTACAAGCGTGGATTTGAATGCGCTATATTGGCAAATGTAGCTGCGCATATAACCCTGATAATTTTGGGGTGATTATTGGCACACCAAGGCCATTTATTTCTGCTATAATCTCGCCGATTTTTTGTACAGCTAGTCGCTGCATTTTTTAGAGAGCATCATGCCAACCATTCAACCCGCTACCCGTTCTAAACCTGTCGCCCGTATGAAAGCGGAGCGGGGATTATTTTCCTTCCCTAAATATTGGGCCGAGTGTTTTGGACCAGCCCCGTTTTTACCTATGTCCCGCAAGGAAATGGATCAACTTGGCTGGGATAGTTGTGACATTATTCTGGTTACTGGAGATGCCTATGTGGATCATCCGAGTTTTGGTATGGCTGTTATTGGCCGAACGTTAGAAGCCCAGGGATTCAGAGTAGGCATTATTTCCCAGCCTGATTGGCATAGTAAAGATGAATTTATGCAGCTTGGTGAGCCTAACCTGTTTTTTGGTGTGACTGCAGGCAATATGGACTCAATGATCAACCGTTATACGGCTGAGCGAAAATTACGTCATGATGATGCCTACACACCTCACAACGAAGGCGGAAAACGTCCCGACCGTGCAGTGACTGTTTACACCCAGCGTTGTAAAGAAGCTTACAAAAAACCTGTGGTGATTGGTGGCATTGAGGCCAGTTTAAGACGTATCGCCCATTATGATTATTGGTCAGACAAAGTACGCCGTAGTGTATTGTTTGATTCAAAAGCAGATATGTTGATGTTTGGTAATGCCGAACGACCTTTGTTAGAAATGGCACACCGTTTCGCTGCGGGTGAAACGATTGACCAGATGCAAGATATTCGCGGTACTGCCGTTATTCGTAAAGAACCTTTGCCTGGCTGGCAAGGAGTGGATTCGACCCACCTAGACAGCATAGGTAAAATTGAACCTATTATTAGTCCTTATCAAATTATTGACGATAAATGCGCTGTTAAGTCTGAGGCTGAGAGACAAGCGGCAATCGAAGAACAAAAAGCGCAACCCATAGTGATCCAGCCGTTTACGTCGAAAACCGAAAGACGTAAACCTTGGGATAAAACCTATGTGTTGCTCCCCGCTTATGATGTGGTGCGTGCTGAAAAAACCCATTACGCTCATACGTCACGGATTTTACATAAAGAAACCAACCCTGGCTGTGCCCGTGCACTGGTGCAGCGCCATGGCGACCGTATTATTTGGATCAACCCACCTGCGTATCCATTAGAAACCGAAGAAATGGATGCGGTGTTTGATTTACCTTATGCACGAGTGCCACACCCTAGCTATGGTAAAGCCAAGATCCCTGCCTACGATATGATCAAAACCTCAGTGAATATCATGCGTGGCTGTTTTGGTGGTTGTACTTTTTGTTCGATTACCGAACATGAAGGACGGGTGATCCAAAGCCGTTCAGAAGAGTCGATTATTCGTGAAATAGAATTAATTCGCGACAAAGTTCCTGGCTTTACCGGTGTTATCTCCGATCTTGGTGGTCCCACTGCCAACATGTATAAGTTGCGTTGTAAAAGCCCCAAGGCCGAGCAAGCTTGTCGACGTCTGTCATGTGTGTGGCCAGAAATCTGTGGGCACTTAGATACGGATCAAACCCCTACCGTTAATCTTTACCGAAAAGCTCGAGAAGTGGAAGGGGTTAAGAAAGTCCTGATTGCATCTGGTGTAAGGTATGACTTAGCGATTGAAGATCCAAATTACGTCAAAGAATTAGTCACACATCATGTAGGTGGGTATTTAAAAATCGCACCAGAACATACTGAAAAAGCCCCATTGGATAAAATGATGAAGCCGGGTATGGGGACTTACGATAAATTTAAAGAGCTGTTCGACAAATACACCAAAGAAGCGGGCAAAGACCAGTATCTTATTCCTTACTTTATTTCTGCTCATCCGGGTACCGAAGATATGGATATGGTGAATTTGGCGTTATGGCTCAAAGAGCGCAACTTTAAACTAGACCAAGTACAAAACTTCTATCCATCACCTATGGCAAACGCCACCACCATGTATCACACCGGTAAAAACCCGATACATAAAGTGAATCATAAAAGTGAAGAAGTTGAGGTGCCTAAAGGTGAAATCCATAGGCGTTTACACCGTGCATTTTTACGTTATCACGATCCAGCTAACTGGCCAATATTGCGTAAAACCCTTAAAGAAATGGGTAAGGCTCACTTGATTGGTAATAGCCCTAAATGTTTAGTGCCAGCTGAAAGTCGCAATGAGTTAAGAGGACGCGATCAAAAAGAGTTCGCTAAACGTTCCGGCAATAAAGCTTTTGCCAAAGGTAAAACCGCGAATGCCGTAAAAGCACAGAAAGGTTTAACCCGTTTTAGTGACAATCAACCTCATAACGAAGCGGCCAAGGCAGAGCAAGTGAGTCACGGAAAATCGAATAGTAATAAACGCAAACCCCGTAAACCCGCCTAATTTAATCTGTGCTAGCTGAGATTTTGCAGAGTGATTATTAAGGACTAAGTGATGAGTAATCAACACTTAGTCCTTAATAGTGAAGAATTAACAGTACAGCCATGTTGATGGTTTTTAATCTAAGACATAAAGAATGATAATACTTCTATCACTTTGGTTTTATCGATTACGTTATGACGGGTTTTTATTACTCTAGGTGTTTTCGTAGTATTCAGCTGAAAAATATTGGCAGTACAGGCAATCTTGTCACGTTAAACACCTTATAGTTTCCTGTGACAAAGAAATATTCATTCATTAACCATTCTGCCCATAATCATAAAAAAAGGGCAGGAGTGAATAGAACGTAAATTCACACCTGCCCTTTTCCAAGCCATTTTCTAGCAGTTCCGCTATATCACTATTTCGCTGTAAAGGCTGTCAGAGACGATTTTTCGAAGTCCGGCTAATCCTGTAAGCCATTGTGCAACCGATTCGTCAGCTTGCACTTTTTCCCATGCGTTCGCAAAGTCTGCAAGGGATCCCGGATATTCTAGGCCAACTATCATCGCGCCGGTCGCATCTCCAGCGAAAGTGGCTTGCCAGGCGCGGATTGTCATTTTTGGAGTGATGGCTTTTATTAGCATACTTCCTTTATTCAGTTGTGTGATATAGGCTGCCGCATCATCTGTCTCGACTACAACAACCCGCAGCGTCGAATGTTCGTCAGCCAATACGCTGGTAGATAATGAGACAGTGAGACCCAATAGAATTAATGCAATTAATATTTTCATAGCTTATTTCCTTTTGCTATAGCGGCATGTGCCGAAAATTGAGATTGAAATTCAATTAGACTATAGACGACTATGATGAATTTACCATCAGCAGTAATCAAGGACGTGCCATTTTAGTTAGGTCGTCAACTTGTAGTACTATTTGGAAAAAAGTTTCAGAGTAAATAACTATGAAACTCATTTGAAGTCGCAAAGTAAAACTCTGAGAATTATAGTTAGTGGGTTTTGATTAATTCGATGATTTGTAACAGGAAAATGGTGGCCCCTCCCTGACTCGAACAGGGGACCTGACGATTATGAGTCGTATGCTCTAACCAACTGAGCTAAGGGGCCAATTTACTTTTTGAAGTTGCCAGCTTACAGTAAGCTTAAAGCGACGCGCAGTATAAGCAGTTTTTTTGGACTTGTCATCACTTTGCCTCGCCTGATATTGCAAGAATTAGTAATTTATAATTCAATTGGCTGATTATTGTACGTTAATGGTCAGCTTGGCTCTTTATTTGAGCGTATGCTCCATGACGTTTATCGTTTTGTTACTAGTTAATTTGTCATGCCATAGGATTTGGGTCCAGCAGAGCACAAGCATATGCTAATGAAAACTATATTTGGTATCCTTTGGCTGTTTTTGTGTTCATCACTTGTGGTTGTATTCCCTGACACTTCGCTAGTGTCTGTTGTTTTGCAATGGCGGTCATTCATTCAACTTTGATTTGAACAACATTTGGGTTGGATTTATGTGTCACTGTGAGTATTTTCCTCTTGTATCTTTTTTGCCCCATGTGTGACTTATTGAGCATGTTTCTTTGTATGAGTCTTATTGATAATATACTGATAAGTAACCAGTAATCTATGCTTCCCCCTCCAGAAGTGGTGCCTGTTGTTTGTAGTGATGCTATCACTGTCACGTTAACGTTATCGGAGCTAAATAAGCCAAAATCATCTGTGATAGTCAGTGAGAACACCAAAGTACCTGCAGTACTTGGCGCGGTAAAACTGGCCTGTGAGTTATCTGCTTGATTGATTGTGACACTAGTGCCTGATATCTGTTGCCACAGGTAATTCAGCGGTTGCTCTTCAGGGTCGCTGCCCATGCCAGCAAGTATAACGTTTTGCCTCGTATTGACCTCAGAGTCGTCACCGGCTGTTGTTACAGGCGCTTGATTTGACTCATCGTCACGGATCAAAATGCGCAAAGTAGATTGATTGCCAAGTACGTTAGGTGCGATTGCAGTGAGCGTTAATATTAGGGATTCTTGTGTTTCAGTTTCGTTGTCATTGATTAGGGTTATCTCAATGAATTGCTCAGTGTTATCACCATCTAACCATTCAAGGGTACCGCTGGCTGTATTGGCATCCGCACCTAGTATTGCTGTGCCTGAACTGAGCATATATGCCACACTGACATTGCCATAACTTCCTCCTTGACGTGTTACTGGTATTTGGACGATTGTGTCGGTTTCTTGTACTGTTACTACATCTGTAGCAAATACGATTTTACCTTGCTGCAATGCATCGATAATGTGCACTGTGGTGATGCTTGGGTTAACTAAGGTGGCTCCATTTCGAGGATTAAATAAGCGTATAAAAACGCTTTCGGTGATTTCATCAAGGGTGTCGGTAGTTGTTTGAAGTGTAATACTTTTAGGTTGCGTGTCGTTGCTTGTCCACTGTAATTCGCCTTTGGTCAGCGTCACGTCTTCTAAATCAGCTGATCCTGGTAGCATTTCATAACTAATAGTACTGGCACCATTACCTGTTTTAGTGACGACAATACTGATGCTCTGACCTTCATCTACTTGGTGCTGTTTGGGTTCAAAAGCGATATTACCGGTATCGTTTTCTAATGTTTGGTCTTGAATAATATATAAACCGCTATTGATATCACTCACCAAAATATTACCACTGGGTAAAAATGGATAGACCCCCCATGCGCCATTAAATCCAGCGTTGTCTGACACCGGATAAGTATCGAAAAACCCTACTTCAACTGGATCACTCGGATCGGTAATATCGAGTACGGTCAGGCCGCGTTCGTAGGTAGACATGTAGTAACGATTGCCGCGCACAAAACCATTATGATCGATTGCGCTAGTTGGGCCAGACCAGGTACCCACTAGTGTGGGTGTGCTCAAACTACTGATATCAAAAATATTTAAGGTGGTATTGAGGCCATGTGTTTGTTCGTCAAGTTCGTCATGGACAATGACATATTGTTTATCTTCGCTCCACCAACCTGAATGAGTATATTCAGCATTGGGATAGGAGCTTGAACCTAGCTCTATGGCTTGATTTTCATCCGTATGATCCCACACTCTGAGACTGTCTTCGTTAAAATCGAGTATCACTAAACAGTCGGTATTATTGGCTTGAACACAGTCGGTTTGGGCCCGTGCATCATTGATAGTGAGCGATGTCGCATCATGAGTGTAATCGCTTCGATTGCTGGCAGGGTAAGTATAGGTAGAGCCTAATGCCTCAGGATCAGATAATGAGTACGAGCGGAACGCACCGCTAAAGTTGTTGGATCCTAAAATATGTACTGCAGGTACCTGACGGGCTAAAGCAATATTTAGCCCGTAATCCAGATTACTGATATAGATATTGTGGGCGGTGCTGTCTGTTGTTTGCCGTCTCACCACTGAAATGCCATTTTCTAAGTCGTTTAAGTCGATGATCGTCAAACCTTCATTGGCCTCAGTGGTGACATAAGCGTAAGCCTGCCATCTTAAGGTGGGCGTATCAAAGTATTGGTACACTTTGATATCTCTCCAGGTGGAAGACAAACCTGAGATACTCCCGATGACTGCGGGCGAAGTGGGTGTGGTTACATCGACTACAGCCAGCGCATTTCTGAGGCCTATAATGGCATATTCTTGGTGAGTGTTGAGATCGATATGCCCCCATATGTCGTTGGCTGACAGAGGCTTGCTGGGGAAATCAGACAAAGGCACATGTGCCAGTAACGACATGTTATTACACTCAAAACCGTCTGCGCTGCCGTCAATACATGCGCGATTAACTTGTTTTTGTTGCATCAATTGTAATTGAGAAACGTTTAGGCCTTTGCCTTGTAAACTTGACGATGTGAAGCCTTTAGTGTCACGTATAACATGAAAGCCTTGTTGACTCAGTTGTTCGGCATATTTGGCTGGCACACCTGAAATAGAAGTAAGATAGGTATCGGGATTCTGCCCTTGATATTGTTCAACTTGATTAAATCCACCCAAAACGGGGACAATTTGACCAGTTAGGTACAGTAAATCTTGCTCAGATTCAATAATATATTTACCCTGGGCCACCAAGATTGCATCGCCTTTATTCGCTTTTTGTGCGGCGTAAGTCACTGTTTCACATGGTCTAAATCTATTGTTGCAGTTGCCATTGTCTGCTCCGCTGTTGGCAACAAAACGGGCTTTATCATGTTCTGCATGTGCTTGAACGCCTTGACTGTACCCCATGGCCAGTATCATTATGACGCTAATAAAATATCCCATGAAACTTATCACTATTAATATGAAGCTTGATTACACCTTACCTTTTAGACTCTACAGATCAAATTTATTTTCCAGCAAAGGGAGAATAAAAGCGTTTACACTTTTTTTATTAAGCTTTCTGACTATGTTCATGGGTAGCTGTTCTAAACTAAGTGATGTGAAAAGTATAAAAGTTGAAATTTGGCACAATGGAAGTGCTCTAACTTGCAATGCTTTTGACAGTCATCAGCAAGTTTGGTCTATTCAACAATTAGCCTTTTTTATTAGTAACGTTAAATTACTTGAAAACAATACCGTTTATGAACCGCAGTTAAGTTCAACACCTTGGCAAACAGGCAATGTGGTCTTGATCCAACCTGATCTGAATGGCTGTGCTATAAAATTAGAAGATGACAATATACCTGACCAAAACGATCCCATCGCTTTTGAAACACTTAAAAGTAATCATGACCTACAATTTTTATTACCAGTTGATCTTGATGCATCAGATCAGCTTTCTTTTACCCTTGCAGTGCCGTTTGAGTTCAATCATCAAAACCCATTATTACAACCTTCGCCGTTAAACCTGCCGAGTATGTTTTGGTCGTGGCGTTCAGGACACAAATTTTTGCGATTAGATATGCAAGCCCCTGACAAAAATTGGGTATTTCATTTAGGCAGTGTAGGGTGCACAGCCGTTTCAACTATGCGCGCTCCACAAAGTGAATGTGTACAACCCAACAGAGTTGAATTTCACTTGGATAAAAAGCATAACGGAACAACACTAGTGATGCACCTAGATAGGCTTATTGCCAATATATCCATGCAAAACAATGATTCTTGTTTATTTCATTCAGGCCAAAAAAGTTGCACAGTTTTAATGTCTAACTTGAAAACTCAAGAGGTGTTTGAATGGCACTAAACTTGTTCAGAACTCAGTTTTCACACGCTAGCTTTTATCTTATTATGAGTTGCTTTCTATTTGCTTGTAAACCGCCTCCGCTTAATCAAAACGATGATGAATATGATTGGGCCTTACCTAAAGGTTTTCCAAGCCCTTTAGTGCCAAACGACAATCCTATGTCAGCTGCAAAAGTGGCTTTGGGAAAGACGTTGTTTTTTGATGAGGATTTGTCTTTTAATCAATCCACTTCCTGCGCCAGTTGCCATCAACCGGAATTTGCTTTTTCAGAACCCCAAAAAGTGGCAGTAGGCTCAACAGGTCAAAGACACCGGCGTAATACCCAATCCTTAGTTAATGTGGCTTACAACAGCAACCTGACATGGGCTCATTCAGGGCTTGAACGATTAGAACAGCAAATTCTTATTCCGATGTTTTCTGAAAACCCGGTTGAGTTAGGTATTACTGGACATGAAAGTGAGGTATTAAATCGATTTAAAAATCAGAGCTATTCAAAGCTGTTTGAACATGCATTTGATGACAGTAGTGCAAACTTTGATACAATAGTGAAAGCCCTTGCCAGTTATGTCAGAAGCTTAACTAGCTTTGCCTCACCCTTTGATGAGTATGCCTATCAAAATAATGATGATGCCATGTCTGACGATGCTAAAAGGGGGATGGAGTTGTTTTTCTCGGAAAAATTTGAGTGCTTTCACTGTCATGGTGGATTCAACTTTAGTCAGTCAAGTCAACATGAAAACCAGAGATTGGATTTACGACCTTTTCACAACACTGGATTGTACAATGTTGATGATAAAGGTGCTTATCCTGTTAATGATCAAGGGTTGATTGACGTTAGCTTACAACCCCAAGATATGGGTAAGTTCAGAACACCCACTTTGCGTAATGTTGAGGTGAGTGCGCCATATATGCATGATGGAAGTTTAGCCACTCTTAGCGATGTGATTGAATTTTATGCTGCTGGAGGAAGAGGTCAAGGTAAATCTAACCCTCTGAAAAGTCCCTTTGTAGCCGGTTTCAACCTGCAATTACAACAAAAACAGGACATAATTGCCTTTTTGCATAGCTTGACCGATCGTCAGTTTTTAAATTCGAATGTAAATTATCCTCTCACTTCACCCTGACACCATACAAAATGAAGAGGCGCAAAGGGAAAAAACTTTGGTACTGTCTAAAATATTTAGTGTATTTCTAATGGAGATAAAGTGACCGGAAAGCCCTTTTTAGTAAGTGGTCGTAATACTCTCATTCATAAAATAAGAAAATTAGATCTACTTATTATTAACGGTGTTGATAATCCAGCCGTTGTTGTAACGCATAAAGGCATTAAAAAATTTATTGGGGAAGTGCCAGACAGCAAACGTGATGCAAAACTACAAGATATGGAACTGGTCTAACTCACTAATATTGACGTGTTTGGAGAAGAAAAAACCTTGTTACTTGTTCAAACCATCAATGGTAAAGAATATAAAGTGGATTACAGCAAACATAGCTCATCATTGTTTATTAAAATTCATCAGGAAAATACCTTTTAAGTTAATCTGCTCAATGATATTAAAAATCCCTGTTTCCCGGGCTTTTTAATATCTGTAAAAATTTCAGCCAAATAATTTTGCTCAATCTATTTCTCCCAATGTAATAAAATAATGCCAAATCCGATTAATCGATGATTCACAACGATAGTTTATCGCTGAGAATGGTTAATTGGTCGCTTAGTCGCATTTGGCCGTGACTAGCCTTTTTTAGCCTTCTTTAAATCACCTTCCCCTCTACATTAAGCATGTACTTGTAATCATGCATAATTTAACTAACACAGGGTGAGACATCATGAAAAAAATCATTATTGGCAGCATATTAACTGCAGGCATTCTTTTAGCTGGCAGTGCACAAGCTAATGCTTTTGACAAAAACATCGAAGCGCATTTAGTCAAAGTATGTGAAGCAATTAAAAGTGATAGCAAATTGAAATTGCGTCATGCGATCAAAATAAGCGGTATCAACGCTAGAGCAATTAGTAAAGGTTTAGTCTGCAACGGTTATGACCCAGTAACCTTTGCAATAGTGAATAAAGCACAACATACGGCAGAATTTATGGCGCGTAAAAGTGATATCGATTACGAAGCATTATTAGCTAAGTTATAAAGGCTGATTTTATTTTACTAAAGTGAGTGTATGTAAACCTGTATTGTTTCAATCATATTCTGGTTTAGAGCACTCACTTACTTTCCAATAATTTATGCATGTATTCACACATTTTTGTTAATAATGCTTAAAAAAACTAAACGTCCCACCCCTAATTAATCCCACTTTAGACACACAATACGGGTTTTCATCTTTAAGCCAGATTTATAATTGGACTTTTTGATAATGCCAGATGATCGCCATGCTGCATCGGCAGTGAATTTTTTATTAATAACTAATGTTGCATATCAAGGCATGTTATCAATGATTATTTGCATTAATTACTCACTTTAATCCCAGCAGTTTAACAGCGTATAGCAATGGTGAATTTTCAGGGGAAGCAGGAATTGGGGTGTATTTTGAGGTACAAACTATGATGAGTTTGATAGCTGGGATATTTGTATATTTGAGTTGGTTGATTTTTTTAATATATTTATTAATTTAACCGTTTCGAGTCAAAATTAGCACTTTTAAGCAAGACTATCAGAAGAAACAGAAGCCATGGTTTGGCATGGCTTTTTTCTGGCGTTCACCACGTTAAATCAGGCTAAAATCCGAAGCAAGGCTCTAAGATTTATTAAGCGGACAGAATTCTATTTTTACGCTAGTTGCTGATGTTAAATGTGACTAAATATTTCAGAAATGAAAAATTCTGGGGTTCATCCCATCATCTGAATGATTCATCACATACTGGTTCAAATTCAGAAACTTGGACTTACAATAAGAGCGTCGAAGTAGTGACCCGATGAGTATATGTTTTTATTAGATTTTATAAAAATGTATTGTTCTCTCAATTAAGCAAGGATTGCCACTACAAAGCAGTCCTTGCTTTTTGCCCGAAGAATACTTTTTACAGCTTACCTTTGTTTATCCTAGATCCCCCCACTTGGTCCTGGAAATGTTCGCCTTTTATCCCCTAGCTTGTATATTTTATACCACAACAATTCAGGAGTGATATGTATGTGCCATTGTATAGTATTAGACGATGAGGACTTAGCCAGTGAAAGGATACCTAGTTTCGAAGAGGGGCAAGGCAGCTGGCAGGTAGATGGCCAATCCGCAGAGTATAAAGAGGCTGAGAGTCTACTTTTAAAACATTGGCCTTTTGTAAGTTTTATGGATAAGAATATTATACGCATTCTAACTGCGGGGTATCGTGTTCACATTTTTATCTCTGTGGAGCGTTCATGAGTCGTCAATTGACTGCTATCGTTGTTGATGATGAACGTTTGGCCAGAGAAGGTTTAATGCTTAGGTTGAATGATGACGCTAGGTTTAATGTAGTTGCACAATGTCCATCTGCTAATAATGCGCTGGATGTGATAGAGAAATTCCAACCCGATATTGCTTTTGTGGATATTGAGATGCCAGGATTAAGCGGGCTTGAGCTGGCAGAGCTATTATCAAAAAACACCACTCCTGTGCCTAAAGTGGTGTTTGTCACCGCATTTAGAGAATTTGCTCTAAATGCTTTTGAATTTGAGGCGTTTGATTATTTACTTAAACCGTTTTCAGATGACAGATTGGCCAATTGTTTAAGTAAGCTCGTGGATTCTTTTTTTGAAAGTGATGTAGTGCAACAGCACCTTAAGTTAGACGCATTACTGAGCCGTAAAACAGGTAATTCTATTGATGGTTTTATCCGTAATTTAGAGGTGACAACCGGTGGCTCAATGACTGAGCTGCAACGAACGGTTTCTATAAAAAGTGGTTCGGAGTGGATCAGAGTGAAGCTGGATGATATTTCTTGGATTGAGGCCGCAGGTGATTACATGTGTGTGCATACATTGGAAGGCACGCATATTATACGCAAAACCCTCAAACAATTTGAACAAGAACTCGACCCCAGCCTTTTTCCGAGGGTTAACCGTTCAGCCATGATCAACATGAGTAAATTAAAAAGATTGACGCCCAACTCGAATGGCGAATACTTAGCGCAGTTAACATCGGGTGATAGTGTTAAGGTCAGTCGCAAATATAAATTTAAGCTAGAAGAATTGAGAAAAAACAACATACTTTAGAGTCTAGCTGCATGGTGCTAAATCATCTCTATCTCAATGGCTTTAAGTAAGGCGCGAGTCCTGTCTGTGACTCCTAATTTACCGAGGATAGCCGACACTTGGTTTTTAACCGTACCTTGTGATTTAAACATTGCACCAGAAATTTCCCTGTTACTGTAATCGGATGCCATGAGGCGTAACACTTCTTTTCCTTTTCCTTTTTCTTTTTCTTTTCCTTTTCCGCTGATATCAGGTGTGTCCGGTAATCGTGTATCGTGAAGTGTATGCTTTTTAAAACCCTGAATGATGCGTTCAGTTATTGGGGGTGGATTAACGTTTTGCCCTGGTGAACGGTTTTTATGCCATCAACTAAGGTCTCCAAAGACACATCTTTGAGCAAATAGCCTTTTGCCCCCGCTTGAATCGCCTGTAACACTCATTAGTGATCGTCGAAGCCTGTTAGTAAAGTCACATATGTCACTGTCCTCAATTAGTCATACTGGCTTATTGTTAGTTGGCGGACTATTGCTGTTTATATTAGGCATGACCTACTCCGATACATTACACATGATATTGGGTGTTTTAGGGACGGTATTCGCTATTCAATCTGGTTGTTTTTGTTTAGCTAAATCTGTACCTGTTAATCGATGGTTAGTTGAGCATATCGGTGCTTCTATCGGCTCTGGTATTGCTGCTTATACTGCTTTCATGGTCTTTGGTGGCCGCAATATGTTTGGATAACTAGGTGAGTGGCAGCTTGTTTTTTGGGTTGCGCCGAGTGTGATAGGGGCCATTGCAAGTGCACGTATGTCGCGTAAATATAAAAATGATCTGACGGCAGTGAGTTAATTGACAGTCAATGCCTAATCTGAAAAGCTAGGTTATGCCTGAGTATACTTAAAATCAAGGATCATAATGTCATTGAATATTACAGCAAAGTTAGTATTTGTCTGTTATCTAAGCTTTTCGACGCTGACATTCGCCAGTGCCCTTTCTCCGCTAGATAATGCCATTACAGTATTAAAAACGGGGAAAACTGAACAGGCAATCGTGTTGTTTGAGAAACAAAAGCATGACCCAGATGCTATGATTTATTTGGCCAAAATCTATATGGATACTGATTTAGATGAAGCTGAGGATTGGATAGAAAAAGCAGTTAAGGCTAATTTAAAGGATGCAGAAGCACATTATGTCCGTGGCGCTATTATGGGGCGGCAGGCATCTGGTTCCATTTTTTCAGCTTTAAGTTATGCAGAAAAATCAGTTAATAGTTTCACTCAAGCAGTAGAACTGCAGCCTGACTCCATCAAATATAGAAAAGGATTAATGCAATTCCACACTGGCGCGCCCAGTATTGCTGGTGGCGACCTAGAGATAGCCAAAGTCCAAATAGAAAAAATTAGGCTACTCGATCCAAAAGCAGGCCTAGAAGCTGAGATTAATTATGAACTATCACAAGATAATGACACGCTAGCAGAGGCACTTTTGCAACAAGCAAAACAAATCTATAAAGATATTCCTGATTTTTTCTTGCAAGCAGGCATGCTGCAACAACAACAAAAAAACTATCAAGCTGCGTTTGAAGAATTAACCATAGCTATCAGTAAAAATCCTGAAACTGAACAGAGCGTTATAGCCAGATATAATGCCTTGTATCAACTGGGTAGAACCTCTGTTTTAGGTGAAAATAATATTGATGCTGGGATAAAGGCTTTGCATGAGTTTATCGTCAAAGCACCCGATTTAGATGGCTTGGCACCAAAGCCTTGGGCAGAATTTCGTTTGGCTAACCTTATGGTTTTGAATTCACAATCATCAGAAGCGAAAACGATATATTTACGTTTGGCAAAAACAGCTAACAAGGCGCTAGCTAAACAAGCCAAGAAAGCGGCAAAGAAAATATAGAGACCCGATAATTCTTTAAACTTACCTGTTAAAACACAATGCGCGGGTTTAAATCCAAGCTTTTTTGCTTTGATTTAAATACAAGCTTGAATTATGTGATAATTGCCTCAGAATCAGGGATAAAGTGAAATACCCGTCTTTCAAACGTTCAGCTAACGTTTCAACAACACCTTTAAGGAACAACATTGACCATTAAACTTGGCATAGTGATGGACCCCATCCAGTCCATCAATATCAAAAAAGACACCAGTTTTGCTATGTTGCTGGATGCACAAAAGCGTGGTTATGAATTGTTCTATATGGAAATGGGCGACCTGTATTTACAAAATGGTAAACCTATGGCGCAAATGGCTAGTTTGTCTGTCGAGCCACATGCAGACAAATGGTTTACTTTAGGTGACGAATTTCAGCAAAGTTTAGCTGAGCTTGATGTGATTTTGATGCGTAAAGATCCCCCCGTAGATAATGAGTTTATTTATGCGACGCATATGTTTGAACTGGCTGAACAAGCCGGTACTTTGGTGGTCAACAGAGCCCAAAGTTTAAGGGATTTTAATGAGAAGTTGTTCACTTCATGGTTTCCTGATTTAGTTGCAGATACATTGGTGACAAGAGATACACAATTAGTTAAAGCGTTTCACCAAGAGCACCAAGACATCATTTGTAAACCCTTGGATGGTATGGGGGGTAGCTCTATATTTAGGGTCAAAGAAGACGGTAATAACTTGGGAGTCATTATTGAAACCCTGACTGAACTGGGTACTCGTTACGCTATGTTTCAGAAGTTTTTGCCTGAGATAAAAGATGGTGATAAACGCATCTTAATTGTCGATGGACAAGTGGTGCCTTATGCATTAGCGAGGTTGCCAACTAAAGGTGAAAATCGTGGTAATTTGGCTGCAGGTGGCACAGGTAGACCACAACCCTTATCAAAGTCTGACTTTAAAATTGCCGAGACTATCGCGCCCCTTTTAGTTGAAAAAGGTCTGTTATTTGTAGGCTTAGATGTGATTGGTGATAGAGTCACAGAAATCAATGTTACCAGCCCAACTTGCGTAAGAGAAATTGAAGCCGCTTATGATGTGAATATCACTGGTATGTTATTTGACGCTATTGAAAAACGTCTTTTCGCTGGCAAAGGAGCATAAATCCTACTATGCAAAGTTTGCAGAATTATTTACTTATTGCGTCTCCGAGTATGGACGACCCGTATTTTGCACGAACGGTCACTTATATTTGTGAGCATAACGAACATGGCGCCATGGGACTGGTCATCAATCAACCTGTTGGCATGAAGTTAAAAGAGTTGGTTGCACAGGTTGACGACAAGGCCGATGTGATTGACGAAAAAGCGCAAGATATTATTTTGGCTGGTGGCCCCGTTAGCCAAGACCGGGGGTTTATTTTGCACACCTCACAGCCCGGGTGGGCTTCAAGTTTAATCATGACCCCTGAAGTCATGGTGACTACTTCCAAAGATATTATATCTTCGTTGGGTAATAACGATGCGCCAGAAAAGTCTCTGATTATGCTGGGTTACGCGGGTTGGACAGGTGGGCAGTTAGAAGAAGAAATTCAAACCAGTTCATGGTTAATGGTCGAAGCGGATACTGAGATTTTATTCGACACGCCAATCCATAAAAAATGGGAAACTGCGGTACAGCGATTAGGTATAGATGTCTGGCAACTTGGCCCTGATATAGGTCACGCTTGAATGACACGAATGACACTTTCTCTCGATGATACCCACATGATGATGTCACATGAATAAACAAGGTCAACGTACTATTTTAGCCTTCGATTTTGGGACTAAGAGCATAGGCGTAGCCGTGGGGCAGGATATAACAGGTACTGCTTCTCCACTTAATGCTCTCAAGGCAGTAGATGGCATTCCTAATTGGGACATTGTGGCAAAACTGTTTGCTGAATGGTCTCCACAATTAGCTGTAGTAGGCCTTCCACTGAACATGGATGGCTCCAGTCAACAAGTCACGTTTTCTGCCAAAAAATTCGCCAACCGCCTCAATGCTAAATATAAAGTCACAGTGGAAACCTGCGATGAACGTTTAACAACAGTAGACGCCAAAGCCCGTTTGTTTGAACTGGGCGGCTACAAAAAACTCGATAAACAAAAAATTGATAGCGTGTCTGCTTGTTTGATTTTTGAAAGCTGGGTTGAAACCCAGTATTAAATGATGCTTAGCTTGTTGTAATGTGTTCTGAACAATTTTTTGTGGTTTCAATACTCTACTTATTAGCGGCTTCTAGTTTTTCTATTTCTTTCCACAATCCTTCTGCTTCTGCAGTGAGCATTGAGTATGTTTTGATGTCACCTTTGCGCTGCGCGAGCATCGCATCTGTGGATTTTTGGTCGTAAGTCTTACGTAATTTTTTGACTGGATCTGCTTTTAAAAAACCGAACATTTTTGCCTCGATAAATGATGAATAATCTGTTTATTACTTTTGTTTTGCTATAGTCGATCAGTTTTTTGTCAGTTGAATATTGATATCACTTAGGGCTACACCAATATTTCACCTATTTGAAAAATAAGATTGGATCTATTGGTATGTTTGGTAGTGAGTTTTTGTATTTCAAACGTTCCTATCCAGAGCTCGTAAAAAGCCGCTAATACTTTCGTTTCTAGTGTTAAATATGGTCACTTCTTGGTAAAGTTTATAGGTTATTAACCCCTTGATTGAAGGATGTTTATGCCTGGGTTACAGCGCATTATTCTTATTAATTGTCATCTGCCTGGTTTTGTTGAACTTGATGTATCTGGCCACAGTAATATTTGTGGAACCAATGCCTCGGGTAAAACCACTTTGCAACGTTTGATCCCGGTCTTTTATGGTGAATTACCCAGTAAAGTTGTGCCTAAAACACGTAAGAAGTTCGATGACTTTTATTTACCTCATGCTAATAGTTATCTCATCTATGAGTATCAAAGGGAAGACGAGCAGAACTGCCAAGTTGTGTTAACTCGTAAAGGGAGTGATGGGGTGCAGTATCGTTTCGTTGAAGCGCCTTATCATCAAGAACAAATTTTGGTGGATGTCGAACAAGGCAACGTACAAGCTGTGTTGCCCGAGCAGTGGATTAAACAACTCAGGCAGCTTGCTATTGAATTTTCCCACAAAATACAAGCCACCAGTGAGTACCGCAGTATTATCCAAAACGATGCCAGTGTGGGGCAGGAGGCTGGGCGTGCAAGTACTAAACTTAGACAGTTAGCCAGTCGCTACAGCTTGGTGTCTAGTCAACATCGTATTCGGCATATGGAAAAACTCGTGAGTGCGGTACATGCCAAAGAAGGCAAAATGGACACCTTGCGCACTATGCTAGCGGCTATCTTTGAAGAAGATGGCTTAGTTCAGCCTACTACCACAGTTAAAAATACTAAAGCCCGTGAGTGGATCACGCAGATGCGTCAGACGATGCGCTTGCAGACGATGCAGAACGAATATCAAAAAATTCAGGCCCAGACAGGAAAACTCAATACGACTGAAAATCAATTGTTGCAGCTTAAGCCGATATTAGAAAAAGACTTACAGTCGCTGGCAACACAAAAAGCCGATGCTCAAGAGCAGCGTATTAAAATCAAAACCCAACAAAGTAGTGCCAAACAGTCCTTTGAGCAAGCAGAAGGCTTATTGAATAGCCGTGTCAGTGAAACGACTGAAAACCTTAAAGCTAAGTCATCACGGTTAGATCATATCCAGCAAAAATATGAGAGCTATCAGGATTCTGATATTGATCAACTACAAAAAAATATGGATGCCTTGCCCCTTAAACGGGAAGAGTACGATCAAAAGTTAGAACAATATAATTTGCTTATAGACCAGCATAAAGATTTGCAGAGTCAACTTGAACAGCAAAAGCTTAAGTTATCGGAATCTTTAGGGCGCTTGTCACGTAAAAACCAAGTTCAAGTAAAAACAATTAGCCAACAAAAAGAGACTGTGCGTAACACTCATAGCGATAAAGAAGTGGATTTGCGCAGTCAATTTGAACAACGTAAAGAGCACCAAGCTAAAGAATTTGATCAGCAATTATTAGACAGTGAGCGCAGCATAGTGCGCGCTGAGCACCAAGCGAAACAGGCTTCGCCCACAGAGCAAGAAATAGAAAACAGAGCACTGGCTGACAAACGGCTAGAGCTTGCTCAGCAAGCATGGCAGCAAACTTCAGGTGCAAAAAAGCGGGCTGAGCATACCTATCAAGAGCTTAGAAATAAACGCGATGCAGCTGATAAAATATTGCATCAAGCGAGGCAAGCAACTCGACAAGCCAAAGAACGCTTACAACAATTACATAAACAACTTTCTCCTGAGCAAGACAGCCTTAGACAATTCCTCAGAGATAATAAACCCGGCTGGGAACAAAACATAGGTAAGCTGATAGATGAACCCTTGCTTGAACGCAAAGATTTGTCACCACAACTTACAGCTGACAAGAGCGACGCTGACGGTAACTGTTTATTAGGCGTTCAGTTAAATGTGGCTGTCATTGAAGCCCCTGATTATGCCCAAGACGAAACAGCCTTAACCTTGTTATTTGAGCAAACTAAAAAACACTTACTGGCGGCTGAAAAACAACAAAAACAAGCAGAGTCTGAACTAGACGAATGTTATCAAGAAGCTGAGTTACAGCGGGAAACGGTAGCTGAGCAAAATCGAGCGTTTGAACAAGCTCAACAAGAAACAACTTATGCCCAAAGTGCTAAACAACGTTTTGCCGATGAGTTAAAAGCTGCGTTAGAAAAACGTAAGAAACAAGCAAAGCAGGCTTTACAACAATACCTTGATCAAAAACAACAAATTTCATCTCAAAAAATAAGGGCTATTAGCCTATTAAAGTCTGATTTTGAAGAACAACTCTTAGAGTTTAAGACCGGTTGGCAAGATGAACTGGCCATATTAGATGAAAAGATAGAAGAGCTTGAACGCCAAATTGAGCATAAACGGCAGCAAAACCGTGAACAGATTAAACAACTGGAAGGTGCCTTTAATCAAGAGTTAGCTAATCAAGACATTGACCCCAATACCTTACATGAGCTGAAGCAGCAAATTGAGGTGTTAAAAAATACTATTCAAGCAGTAACAGTCAGGCGTGATGAGCTAAACGAATATAAAACCTTTATGCACACCGATTGGTTAAAACAGCGCCCAGAATTACTGGAACAAGAGGCTGAGTTAAAAGCACTCGCGCAACAACTGGACCAACAGCAAACCTCTTTGGTTAGTCAATATCAAGCAAAACGCACTGAATTATCTAAAGTGTTATTGGCCCTGGAAAAAAGTTTGGCTGGATTGATTGCTTTGATCACAGAAATTGAACCTATGGTGCGCCAACTCAGCCAAATTGTCTTTTCTTTTAAGCCTTTAGAAGCGCAAAATATTAACCTTGGCGATCAGGCTGAACGCATTAATCGATGCACCGAAGCGCTAGAAAGCCGCAGCTGTGGTGAGAAAAAATTAAAAGAGTCGCTAACAGAGTTTGAAGCAACCTTAGGTAAAGATGCCGGCAAAGACTTTCTCGATACTATGCTGCAAGCTTTTGGAAATTTAGATGAAGACGCCAATGTGCGTGAACGCTTGCCTATTTTGCAGCGTTTGCTGAGTATTTTAGAGTCTCGCCAGCGTCAAATCGTTGAGCAAGGGGAAACCATTGGAGGCGACTTAAACAAGTTTTTCACTGTATTTAGTGATATTAACCGTAAAATTGCCCAACAAAGTCAACGCCTAACCGATGAAGTATCTGATGATTTGAGCTTGGACGGCATCGCCCGCTCTGAGGTGAAAATTATCTCCACTGTGGATGAACTTAATTTTTGGGCTCCATTGAAACGTTTCGCCCAGCAATATAATAAATGGAGCACGTCTGACAATTTTCTGCCAAGTGAAGCGTATTTAGACAATCTGGCAGATGTGGTTGAGGTATTACCCAACGACGCCAATTACAGTATCGAATCGCTGTTACGTTTAGAGTTACATCTAAATGAGGGTGGCTCTGATTTAGTGATTAAAAATGATAGGCAGTTACTTGAGTCGTCAAGTCACGGTATGGCATATTTGATTTTGTGTAAATTTTTATTGGCCTTTACCCGTTTATTGCGTAACCAAGCGAATATCCATATCCATTGGCCTATTGATGAAATTGGCACCTTGGCGTATCACAATGTAGAAAAGTTATTTACAGCCTGTGATGCTAATCACATTCATATTTTGGGGGCTTTCCCCAACCCCGAATCAGATGTGTTGATGTTGTTCAAACACCGGTATTTGATTGATAAACAGAAACAACACTTAGAAAAAATCGAACCAAAACTCAGCCGAATCACTGAACGTTTGCAACAGAAAAAAGTTTCAAATACTGAATCAGCAAAGGTAAACGTATGATTGAACATGGTCCATTATTAGAACGCTTACTGGAAGGTGAGTTTATTTGTGCAGTGACAGATGAACACAGCTTTCATAAATTGCAAATCGAAGCGCTGGTGAATGACTTAAACCATTTTTTAAGGCCGTTAAATAGACGTGTTGCCAAGAACGATGATGGTTCTGTGTTTTTTCTAGCCTATTGTGACTTAACCCAAGATGCTCGTCAGCATCTTAGCCATCAATTTGCCAGCACCGTGCAATCCTTATTGCCTATGTTGGAATGGATGCAGTTGGTGCAAGAAGCATTGGGACGTGATGGCGCGCTAAACGCGGGTGATACCATTAAGTTGCAGGACTTTGAGTCCAAAGTAGTGGACAACCATTCTCTTATCCATCGTTTAGCTCACCTTGCTCATGACAGAGTGTTTAAGTCCACCAGTGACAAGCCCGATATGCAAATTAAACAAGTCTTTAAGCGGATCAAAGAGTTGGGTTATTTGTATCAGCCCCATAAAGACAGACAGTTTTATATTGTCACCGGTAAAGTTGAACAACTTATCGAATTAGTGCGTTTTATCAAAGACGAAGAAAACCTGCCTATCGAGGACGAAACACCAGAGCAAGAGGCTATGTTTTGAGTCAGGCTCCTAAGCAAAAAAGCTCAGCCCAAAGCAATCCGTTATTTGAATTAGGCAAAGACCGATTAGAACTTATTGGCAAACATGCTGATGCCCTAATGCAGGGCTATTTAGAAGGGCATGTGAACGAGTTAGCTTTTTCACAGCAAGCATTGCAAAAACTGCTGGATAGCAGAGTATTGTTCTATCCTCAAGAGCAGTCTTTACGGTTACGCCCTATAGTCAACGAGTTGATTGCCAGCTTGACTCAAGATGAGCGAAAGCGGCAAATTAACACCGATGTAGGTGAGCACTTAGATCAAATCGACACGCGGGTGCAGTCATTGCAAGCGGCTAGGCAAAAAGGGGATTATGCTGCCAGTGAACACCATATGCAGCTACTAACAGAGCGTATCAACGACATGACGGGGCAGTTTGGTGATGCCATTGAAAGTCTCTGGCACAGATTAAATACCGAGTTTGGTTTTGTGAGTAGCTTGGATGATAAAATTTTAGAAATTGAACTTGCCCAGCGACAACTAAGACGAATACTGGATGGCTTTGGCATTATCAATTTTGACGATCTTATCCAACTAGCGGGAAGTGATGGTGCACTGCGTAAGTTATTAGTGAGTCAGTTACAGGCGCGTATTTCAGAACATTCAGGCTCATTGTTAGAAGTACAAAAACGTCTTGTTCTTTTAATGGCGCGTTTCCGCCAGCAACAAGATAGAGCTTTGCTTATCAATCGCATGAGTGCCTTTTTACGCCAGCATCCTAATTTCCAAATCGGTGATTATCCCAATCGAAGCGAAGTCCCAGCGGTGATTAATCAGGCCAACGGTATCAGTCCCCAAGCCTTTATTGCTCTAGACAGGGCACAAGACAGTTATGCTCTAGCAGAGCTTGGCCGCGCGGTGTCCAGAGAGCCACAACAAAACTCTCAGTCAGAGAAACAAACCGAAGGTTTTGTTATGACTGTACAAAATTTAGTGGCCACACAGCAAAAGCAACTGGCAAAAGATGTAGAAGACTTTTTTATTCAGGTAATTGAAAGTCCACAAGCATTAAGTGGTGTCGATTATTTGGCCGAGCAGGCATTACCCTGGGAGCCAGAAATGTGGTTATTCCAAATTGTGGCCGAACATCAAGGTTTACCAGAGCACAATAAACACAGCTTTATACTTGAAAAAGACAGCGCACAGCAAAGTCGTTTTAATCAATTACATATTATTCAAGATGTGAAGGTTGGAATGCGTTTTTTTGATGATCATCAGGCTGCAGGTTAAGCCATCTTATGGCCGATGATCTCAGTTTAAAGGCAAAACGGTTACTGGCTGCACAACACAGCAAACTTTCACGTGATGATGCGGCAGTGGCAAACGCAAGTCGCATCTTGAATGAGATTTTAAATTGGTGTGATGATTTAGAGTTTCAACCGGGGAAATGGCTTAAGCCTAATAAAATATATCGGTTTGATAGAGAATATATAGCACAAATCAATCAAACATTATTAGATGAAGGTTACGCCAGTATTTTTGATAACTTTAACCAAGATAATCATAGAAGTGCGGCACAAAGAAACCCTGATGAAAAACAGGGAAAACGCAAACCGACTCATCACCTTATTCTTGCTGCGGTCACGGATAGGGTGGCTCTTGGTGCCATTAATCAATATTTTTATCTAAGCCAGCAGACCAATATAGAATTGGATGTTAGCCAGTTGAAATTAGAGACTTTTGAGTGTCTTGTGGTAGTGGAAAATCGTGATAGTTTTAATGACTGGTTTGAATTTAAACATTATGTCAGTTTAGCTAATCCACTGGTTATTTACCGTGGCGACAAACATCACTCCACTGCCTGCAAAACTTTACTACGACGCTGGTTAAATACCCAAGGTCATAAACCTAGCATCTACTTTGGTGATTATGATTTAGCAGGGTTACGTATTGCGACTAGTGCCGGTTATTCTCATCTGTTGTTACCAGAATATACTTGGTTATCCCAACATCTTATTAAGCCTCATTATCCTGATAATCAACACAAGTACCTAGCTAGATTAGAACGAGATTGCCCTACAGGTTGGCAGCTATTACTTCATCTCATGGGTGAGAAAAGGGCAGGGTTGAGGCAACAAAAAATGTATCAAACACCTTTAATGCTTTATTGAGCTAAGATGCGAAGTGATACAGTGGAATGGAGAGGAAAGCAGGATGAGTCTTATTAAAAAAGCCAATACTATAGCATTGGCTTTTTTAGCTGATGTTTGGATACTCACAGAGCTTAAGGTAATACTTTCATAACGCTTTTGAACTTATCTTGCCCTTTTACTACCCAAGATGGTGTCGCATCGCCCGAGCCAGCGTGGGTCAAAGAAGAATGGCGCTCTACCACCTCACATAACAACTCATATTGATCGTCATCTAAATCCACAAAAAATACGTGTTTACCTTGTTTTAATAATGCTTGAAATTGTTTGAATTGGTAATGAGGAATTTGAATGCCTACTAAGCCCCCCTCCCAAGTGCAAAAGCCTAAAACAATCACAGCCAGAAAACCAGAAGGTAGCCATCCTGCATCCGTGGTATGCCATTGCATGGCATACGTAAGACCCAATACTAGGGCGGCGCCGATAATACCCACAATGGCGCCTAACTGGGTAGAGCGTACAACGTCTTGTTTGAGTACTGCTTCTATGGCATGTAAATGGTGCTTCTCTACTTCGGCATCATCTTCGCTTAATACGTGGATTTGAGGGGTGCTGACTCCTCTGTTTTCCAATTCTTTTTCAATAACCTGCAAATCGTTTAGGTCGTCACTTATATAGTAATGTCTTAACATAATCATTTCCCTCCAAAGGGAAGTATCACAGGTTGATGTAAATAAAATGTTAATTTGTTTCAGTGTAGCACTATTAAAAGAATATTGATCATTGGGCTCGTACTGCTTAGGCATAATCCGCACATGACTAACCAAATAGCCTATGGTCAATTAATAGAATGAGTATTCAAGGGGGATATATGTGATATTAGCTCGAAATCTCTTAGGAGCATTTGTGATACGAAATGTTGTATAGAGTTTTATCGATATAAACAACATTCCGTCGCCCAGAATGAGCGCGTCAACAAAGAATAGTCGCTGTTCCAGACCAATTAACGGCGCCAATAACGTGACACCTAATAATGCTAAACTGAATACTACAATGATGCTGCACGTGATCCAAATTTACCTCTGGGTTATCTGGCAACACACAGAAGCCATCTTTGGCGTAATCCTGTCTATACATTACAGCCAGTGATATGCAATGTGGAATTTGCCATAGAAATAACAAACAACCAAACACCTCAGCCTGTCCCCCAAAAATATTGGTTGCTGCAGTCCAACCCGCCATTGATTGAGATTATTGGCTCCCAGTGCCGCTGACAGAGTGCCGATTAACAAGCTTAATATTTCAACGTGTTACCATTTGCTCATACCTAGTCTATATCTGACCAAAGTGGTAAATAAAGCATGAGCACATAACCGAAATTTTTCTAACTGTTAATAAAGGCTAAGTTAATTTCTATAGGTGGTTACAAAACTTGACATGTATACATTTTAAAACGGAAATAAGTTCTGAGATAAAGTTAGGTTATACATAGTCTTTTAGCTAACCAAAAAGTAATGCAACTGTTTATAGAATGAAAGTACCTGGTACCTAAAGTCTAGGCCTCACCTCTCAAAAAGCCTATGAGCTAGTCAAATTTTGATACCGTTCTAATTGAAAATACCGAATTAACATTCAGGCCAACACGCAGGCAGTTTAAAGAATGGCAGGTATAGATTTAAAAATCATATACAAACTCTAGGGTCAGTCTGCGGTCTGTAAGATCTGAATTTCTTAGATTTATAAAATCCGAGTCTAAATTTACATTGGTCGAGCTTCGATCTAAATATCTAAAGTCCAAGTTGGCAGACATTTTTCGTCCCAACTGTCGAGATATACCAACGCTACTTGAAATGGTTTCTGTTTTTATTCCTGACGACTCTTCGTCAGTAGATGCATAACTTAACGACAAATTAAAGCTGGTTCTATTACTGGCCTTGTAGCTATTGTTTAACGAAATTACATCAGTATTTTGATCCCTAATACTTTCAAGATATTCTGTGTTGATATGCCTAAAACTCAACGCAGACGTTGTTCTTTTGCCACTTATTCCAAAACTGGCGATAAGACTTTTTCTCAGTATCGCTTCTTCGTTTATTTCCGGTATTTGACCCAAAAGATTGGACGATTGTTCTCCTGGCTGAAGTTCATCGGAGAGATTGGGAGGTAGAATACAGTCGCCAAACGAAGAAGAATTTTCAGGGCAGACAAATACGCCTTGATCTTCTGGATTGGCAATTAAGCGTGAAAAAGTGGTTACTGTTTCATTATAACCAATCTGGGTTCTTAGATGTTTGGTGTTGTGGGTTAGGGCAAAAGTGCCGCTATCCCCGAAGAAACGTTTACCTATAGATGCCTGAACGGAGGTTCTACTGGTAAATCGCCAATTCAAATCAAAGGCTACAAATTTTTCTTTCTCATTAGTTGCGCTTCTATCGGATTGGTTATAGGTAACCCTAAAGCTCCTGCTCGCAGATGAATCCCAGGAAAAACCGGCTCCGTAACTGTCATAATTTCCATCTCGGCCAGAAAAAGCAGCATTATTTACCAGGTCATTCTCTTCGCTTTGTCCGGTCAACACTAAGCTAACATTACTGAATAAACCTAAACCTATATCGCCTCGCATCGACCTTGAGGTTAAATCATTGCGATCGGTGCGATCAGTGTTCTGGTAACTAGAAGTTATGTTCCAACTTAATTGAGAGAATTCTCTTCCTTGATAAAAGCTTATTTGCAACGATTTGTTTTCATTATCGAGTTCATTGCCCGAGCCAGCACTAATATCATTAACAGGGTCAGCATCAGTGCTGCGGTCACTTTTTACTTTCGATAAACCAGCATTTACATTCAAACCAAAATATTTTCGGGCGGGGATAGTAAAAAGCAAATTTGCAACATTATTTCGGGTTTTTGATAAGTCATCCGCTCCAAGAAACGGGTCATTAACAAAATACTGAGACGCAAGAATACTTCTATAAGATTGCCCTCCAGCAAGACTAATAGACAGAATGTCTTCGATTAAAAAAATATTACTAGAATATTGATAATTAGTGAAACCGTTATTTTGGCTTCCATTAGTTGTATCTGACTGTATTTGGTTATGGTCTACAGATAAGCTCCCGACCCAATACTTGCTCTTATAGCTGCTGCTTACACTGGGTTTTAGGGACAGTATGCTGGCATCATTTTCTTCAAAAGTTATGGAGTTATTCTGTGAACGTATTAGCGAGGCACTGATGCTAGGGTTGATATCAAGCTCACCTGCCGCAGGCGCTATGGAATAGCCGAGCAGCAAGTAGCTGGCTAGTGTGACAAATTTAAAATTCAAGGAGCAGCCCTTCTAATACAATTAATTATCAGCACCATAATAATATCCATAATATCCTAGGCCACTATTAGAGTTTTTGTGAGCTTTGTTAATTACAAAACCCTTCGCCATATCGGGATTAAGCTGTTCTACTGCCTGGGAGATACGGTTTAAGTTTGATTTCCCTTCTTGAACAACAATCACGGCTTGTCCTGCCAAATTTGCCAATATTGCGGTTTCATTGACACCCAATAATGGGGGGGTATCAAAAATCACGATACGATCAGGGTAGCGGTTAGCAAACTCACTGACTGTTTCTAACATTTTTTCGCTGGCTAAAAGCTCCGACGACAAATGATGAGATTTACCTGCGGGAATGATACGCAAAGTGTCCAAACTGGTGTGATAAACAACTTCACTTAAGTCTTCTACTTCACCTAATAAATACTCCATTAGGCCGTTTTCAAAAGGTTGTCCAATGATTTTCATCACACTAGGGCGCAGTACATCAGCATCGACGAGAAGAACGGTTTTATCTTGCTCTAATGCAATACTCAAAGCCAAATTGATTGCGGTAAAGGTTTTACCTTCATCTGGGTTTGGACTGGTGACCATAATAATATTGCTATTATTGAGTGACTTCGAAAGCGGGCCAAAAGCGTTGCTTAATATTTTACGTTTAATCGCTCTAAATTCTTCATTTATCATTTGCCTGTCTTTATTCACAAATCCATTTTGTAGGGCAGTTAGATCTATGTTCTCCCTTTTGGCAGTAGGTTTAGATACTACTTTTGGCTTTTGTTCCTCATCAAAAAAAGATTCAACATCCATCGTCTTCATGACAGGCTCTGACGCTTGTTGTGCCGCCTCTAGATTTTTTTTATCTTCGGCAAGTGCCTTATTTTTTTGGAGGGCTTTTTCTATAGTATTCAAAGAACATTCTCCAACAAATAGAGTGGTAGACTTCCATAAGCAATATCTGTCAACACTAACGAAATATAAATAGCAACAATACCTAAACTAGAAATAGAAAAAACAAGCATTTTTTTGCGCTCTGCTTTCTGAATTACCCCAGCGTGTATATGGGATACGCTGCCAAAAACGGGTATTCCAAAGGTATTTTTGAGTTGGTTGGCACTAAAAACTACAGGTTTCAGTTGACTGATTAAAAACGCAACAGCCAAACCCGCTCCAAAACCAAAAATCAAAACCAAAGTATAAAAAATCACCCGTTTTGGACCTGAAGGTTTACTTGGTAATGTAGGAGGATCAATAACCCTAAATTGTACCTCGTCTGCTGTTGCTTCAGCTTTGCGAGACAATTCGGCTTGTTCTTTGCGTCCTAATAATTCTAAATATTTTCTTTTGGTAATCTCGTAGTCGCGGTTTAGGCCTTGCGCCTCTGCCTCAATTTGTGGCACTAAATCGATAATTTCTTCAAGCCCCTTAACTTTTGCCCGATATTGATTTGCTCTTACGGTTAAAGAAGCAATTTGATTTTCGTATTGAGAAACCGCTAATTTCATTTCCTGATAGACTGGATTTTGATTAATGTTGCCAAATTGGCTATAGGAGCCTGTTGTTTTTGCTACCTGTGACATGGAATCAATTTGCTTTCTACGGTCTTCTTTTAAATTGTCTATCAAACTATAGGTCTTTTTAACATCGGGATGATTTTCTGTGTACTTGATTAACAACTCGTCCAGATTACTTTCCAAAGTCGCAATTCTACTATCAAATTTAGTCGCAATATTTGATTGAGTGTCAACTCCGTTTCTTGGCGCCACCAAGCCAAAAACCGGTTCTTCTCCTCGAAGTTGCGCTTTAGCAGCACTGAGTTGTGATTGGAGTTCCAATAATCTCAGCTCTGTTACCTGAAGTTCTGATACCTGCCTTTGATATTGACTATAATAATCACTGCTTGAACCTGGTGCCCTGTCCATACGTCTAGTTTTAAAATTCGCTACACGTTTTTCTGCGTCAATCAGACGTTGTTCGTATTCATCTATCTGCGTTTGGATAAACTGTTCTGCACTATCATTGCTTTGCCTGTTAGATCCTAGTGCAGTTTCAACAAATTCATTCAAGGTTATTCGGACTATTTTTTGTGATAACTCAGGAGAATTAGATGTATAGCTAATAGTGTATATATTCTGCTCACGGGTACTGCTGAGTTTTATATTGCTTTTTAGGTCATCAATTAAAGCATCCATATCTTTTTGTGTTGCAACCGTGATGTCAAGATCTGCCTCGCGAGCGATTTTTTCTAAGTTTGGTCTGCTTAATAAAGTACGTGCGACTAAACTGATTTGATCGCTTGGATTGTTATAGATAGCTAATCCTCTTAACAGAGGCCTTAATAAACTATTGGTATCCACAAACACTCTTGCCGACGATGCATAGACATTGGGCATAGTAGCTACATAAAACCACCCTATGGGACAAATTAACCATGAAGATATAATGATGAAACGTTTTTTTATCCAAACGCCCTTCACATAGTCTAAAAGCTGGTCTACTGCTTCCTGAATTCCTAACATATTTACTTCTACTTAGATATTACGTGTAACGGTGTGACAGATGTAACGATGTAACAGAGTTTAAAACCAAGCTTCTGGGATGATCAAAATATCGCCAGGCAATATATCCACATTTGCAGAAATATCTCCTTCTTTGATCAACCTATCTATATGCACTAAGAACTCTTGCTGCTTTCCGTTGACAACACGGATTAATTTTGAACCATCACCGTTAGCAAAATCAGTGATACCGCCCACTGCAACCATCAAATCAAGTAGAGACATATCCTCCTTGTAAGTGATCGCTCTGGGTGAAGTCGCTTCGCCAATAACCCTTACTTGTTCACTGTAAGGGCCTGAAAAACCTCCAATGCTCACGGTCACAATAGGATCTCGTATATATTTGGATAATTCTTTTTCTACATCTCTGGCTAGAGCAGTGGGGGTTTTACCAGAAACCGGTAAATCTTCCACTAAAGAGGTGGTAATCATGCCATCAGGACGAACAGTGAAACTACCTGACACTTCAGGATTACGCCATACGAAGATGCTGACACTATCACCGGGTCCAATTAAGTATTTATAGTCGTCAATTGAGGTGGTGAGTGAGGGTCGGGTGGTTGCTTGCGGAAGGAGTGAATTTGTACTGCAACTTGCCATCAAAGTAAGCCCGAAAGATAACAAAAAAAATTGTGCAGATCTCTCTATATTCATATGCGTTGTCCCTAACTTAATAATTGCAAATGTAACAAAATTGTCATTTTCTACAGCATCATAATTACTATAATACCGTTCCAGAAAATTTAGTCTATCTCAAAAAGTTAAATTAGCATATGATATTTTACAACAAAAATGCAATAGGAGTTGCAAATGGCATTGAACAATAATAAGCAGAGGAAAAGCTCGAATGCATTGATGTTGGTGGAAGCATTCATAATTGGTTACACTGCTTATATCGCCAATGTCGTTGTTGCCAGCACAACGGGTACGCCTCAGTTGGATAGTTTTACCCTTATTTCTAGTGTCAGCGTTTTGACTTTTTTAGTGCTTGTTTTTTCACTTTCGGTGGGCTTATATGAAACTAAATTAAGAGAAACATTCAGAGGCATTATTCGACGTATTTTTGTAAGTCTGGCATTAAGTTACTTTGTTGTTGAGCTTCTTGTTCTCATTTTTTTCCCCGAGGCTCTACACCATCCTTATTATTTTCCGGTTGCTGCGGGGTCGATTGTATTGTCGCTTGTTGTCTTCCGATATTTTATTAGCAAACTAGGTTTATTAGGATTGGGTGGCACCAGGACAATCGTTATAGGTGCCGGTGAACGTGCTGCAATCATAGAGAAGCGTATGCGCCGTGATGCAGATCGTTTGGGGTTTGAGTTGCTTGGTTTTATACCCATTCCTGGTGATAACCGAGAAGAGGGCATTCAAAACGAAAAGCTAATATATGTAAAAATTGACGAAGATTTTAGGAATTTCATTGCAGATAATGAAATCGATGAAGTGGTCATTGCCTGTGATCAGCGCAGAGGTACCTTACCCGTTGAAATTCTTTTTGACTGCAGGCTAGGAGGTGTTTACGTCACCGACTTGCTTGACTTTATGGAACGAGAAACTGGACAAATTGTGGTCAATCTGATGTATCCAAGTTGGGTGATTTATTCGAATGGTTTTCATTCACAAAATTATTTAAGAGTCGCACTTGATTATACGATGAATTGTTTAATGGCAACAGCAGTCCTATTGCTTGCATGGCCTTTCATGTTGTTGGCAGCGATTATAATCTTTATTGAAGATATAAAAACTAAAGATGCTTCTGTTTTTTATAAGCAAGAAAGAGTCGGTTTGAATGGCCGACTCTTTAATATTATTAAATTTCGTAGTATGCGCCATGATGCTGAGAAAGACGGAGCAAAATGGGCCACGGCTAATGATGCTAGAGTGACCAAAATTGGGTCTTTTATTCGCAAATTTAGAATTGACGAGTTACCACAGATTTGGAATGTATTTAGAGGAGAAATGTCATTTATTGGACCTCGTCCTGAGCGTTCTCAGTTCGTAGATCAGCTAAACAGAGAGATCCCTTATTATGATCAAAGACACAATGTAAAACCAGGCTTAACGGGTTGGGCTCAGTTAAATTATCCTTACGGAGCAAGTGTTGAAGATTCGATGGAAAAATTAAAGTTTGATCTTTACTATGTAAAGCATCAAAGTTTTATGCTAGATATGTTGATTCTTATTCGAACGGTCGAAGTAATTTTATTCGGGAAGGGACGTTAAATTTCGAAAGGGATGTTAAATTTGGAAAAGGATGTTAAGTTTTAAGATAGAAGTGAAATTTGAAAAGGATGTTAAGTTTTAAGATAGAAGTGAAATTTGAAAAGGATGTTAAGTTTTAAGATAGAAGTGAAATTTGAAAAGGACGTTAAGTTTTAAGATAGAAGTGAAATTTGAAAAGGATGTTAAGTTTTAAGATGGAAGTGAAATTTGAAAAGGATGTTAAGTTTTAAAATGGACGTGAAATTTGAAAAGGATGTTAAAATTTGAAATCTGATGTGTTTAATGCAATGACTGTAGATGTAGAAGATTTTTTTCATGTATCGGCTTTTGAATCAGTTATTTCTCCTTCTCAATGGAAGGACTACCAACCTCGCGTAGATACTAATACTCGTAGATTACTCGATTTGTTTGCAAAAAAAGAGGTGAAATCGACCTTTTTTGTATTAGGTTGGGTGGCAGAACGTTATCCGGACCTGATAAAGGAAATACATAGCCAAGGTCATGAGGTGGCAAGTCATGGTTATGCCCACAAGCGAGTTACACTTCTCAGCCGTGATGAGTTTCTGCAGGATGTAAAACGTTCTAAAAACCACTTGGAAGACTTATTGGGTGAGCAGATAATAGGTTATCGTGCACCAAGTTTTTCTATCGGCTATAGCAATGAATGGGCTTTTGAAGTGTTAGCCGAGCTCGGTTTTAAATATAGCTCTAGCACTTACCCTGTAAAACATGATTTATATGGCACCCCAGATTGGCCAAGATTTGCCTACAACAGACCAGAAAATATTATTGAAATACCTATTCCAACGCTACGGCTTATGGGCAAACAAATACCCATTGGGGGAGGCGGTTATTTTCGCCTTTATCCCTATAAAGTAACCCAAAAACTAGTTTCTAAGTATTTGCGGCAGGAAAAACAACCTTACTCCTTTTATTTTCACCCCTGGGAAATAGATGCCGACCAACCCCGTTTAAAAAATGCTCCTCTTAAATCGCGCTTTCGTCATTACGTGAATTTGCATCGAACCGAAGCCAAGTTGATTCGTTTATTAGATGATTTTAATTGGTCAACCATGCGTGATGTTTACGGGGTAAGTCAGTGACAGAAACATATTTGTTCGGGACCCTTGGTTCTAGGGCTGAGGATTTATTAAGGTGGGATGCGTTTGTCGACCAGTGTGAGCGTGGCAGTTTTTTTCATTTGTCTGGGTGGAAGCAAATTATTGAGCAGGTTTTCAACCACAAAAGCCATTTTATTTATGCGGAACAAGCAGGCTCCATAGTTGGGGTATTACCCTTAGTAGAACAAAAAAGTTTTCTCTTTGGTCATACTTTAGTTTCAACGCCATTCTGCGTATATGGAGGCGTGGCCTCCGATTCTGATGATGTCATGGTATTCCTAGAAGCCAAAGCAATAGAATTAGCCCAGCAATTGTCTGTAGATTATCTCGAACTGCGTTATCCTTTTGCACGAAATAATGCCGCATTCACCGAAAAATGTGCCCATTCTGCATTTGGTTGTGTTTTAGCTGAAAACGATGAAGCGATTCTGGCAGGGGTCACAAAAAGAAAGCAAAGGGCAGTAATAAGAAACTCCTTTAAAAACGACCTTACTCATCGAGTTGATTCAGATACAGCTACCGCCTACAAAGTTTATTCAGAAAGTTTACGCAATCTGGGTACGCCTGTGTTTTCTGCCCATTATTTTAGTGCACTACGACAAATATTCGGTGAAAGATGTGACGTGTTAACGGTGGAACACCAAGGCCGAGCTGTTTCTTCTGTTTTGAGTTTTTACTATAAGGGACAAGTATTGCCTTATTATGGTGGAGGACTCAATGAAGCCAGAGCGTTAAAAAGTAACGATTACATGTACTATCAATTAATGTGTTCGGCTAAGTCATTAAGAAAATCACATTACTTTGATTTTGGCCGCAGTAAAGATAATTCTGGCGCCTACAAATATAAAAGAACTTGGGGCATGGAGCCTCAACCTTTGCATTATTTGTTTTATTTGGTTAAGGCAACTGAACTTCCAGATTTAAGCCCCAACAATCCAAAATTTAAGTTTTTTATCAGCATGTGGAAAAAGCTACCCGTTGCAGTTAGCCGCTTAATCGGTCCATTTTTGTCAAAGTATCTGGGATAACTTTAGATGAAAAAGGAACCCCTGTTATTTCTTTGCCATCGCATTCCATTTCCACCCAATAAAGGCGATAAGATACGATCCTTTAATATGCTTAAGGCACTTAGTGAGTTTTATGACATTTATCTAACTTGTTTTGTAGATGATCCCTTTGACTGGCAATATGCAGATAAATTGGACAAGTACTGTCAACAGAAGTTGTTGATAAAACAGAATAAAACTCTGTCAAAGATCAAAGGTTTGCAAGCTTTTATCAGCGGTGAAGCTATCTCGGTTCCATACTATTACAGCCGGGAAATGGCCAAGTGGACGAGTGATATCATTACCGTTCATAACATAAAGCAAGTATTTGTTTATTCTTCATCAATGGCACAATACGTTGAGGGTGAACGCTACTTGTCGCAAAATCGGATTATTGATTTTGTAGATGTGGATTCAGATAAATGGAATCAATATGCAGAAGGAAAGACAGGCCTTGCTCGTTGGATCTATAAACGAGAATGGCGCAAGTTGCAGTCTTTAGAGAATAAAATCGCTGAAAAATTTCAGCATAGTTTGTTTGTTTCTCCTCAAGAAGCTAATTTATTTAAACTGCAAGTGCCCCAGTCTGTCAGCCTTAAAGTCAGCAGCATGTTAAACGGGGTAGATACTGAATTTTTTGATCCAAAGAACTCTGACGTTGAGGCTATGGATGAAAATATTGATGTGGTGTTTACTGGTGCAATGGATTATTGGGCCAATGTTGATGCCGTCATATGGTTTTGCCATAAAGTGTGGCCACTGATCCGTGCTAAACATCCTAATGCACGTTTTTATGTAGTGGGAGGTAATCCTAGCCCACAGGTAAAGGCACTAGACGCAAAACAGGGGATCAAAGTAACGGGTCGTGTAGTCGATGTAAGGCCCTATATTCTTGGTGCCAAGGTGGCTGTTGCCCCTCTGCAAATAGCCAGAGGTTTGCAAAATAAAGTACTCGAAGCCATGTCTATGGCCAAACCTGTAGTGGTGACAAGTATGGCGATAGAAGGTATAGAAGGACGCAATGACAATGTGCGTGTCAGTGATGATCCTCAGTTATTTTGTGATCATGTTTGTGACTATTTAGAGCTCTCACAGTCTGCGGGTCAAAGCCGACAATGGATTTTAGACAATTTGCAATGGAATGAGAGTTTATCTCGTCTACCAACATTATTTAAGGATGATTGAGAACATGCTAAGCCACCCAATTTTCAAACTTTTATGCCTAAGCCTGCTGTTTTGGGGAGGGCTATTTTACAGCAGTATCGCATCGACAGTAGCAATCTGGTATCGCTCTGAAACCTTTGCTCATGGCTTCATCGTTTTACCAATTTGTATTTATTTAGTTAAGCAAAATTGGCATCAGTTACGCCAGCTTAGAGTTGAACCTAATCTATGGGTATTGCCTGTAGTTTGTGGCGTCTTAATTATCTGGGTATTTGGCAGCTTGGCTCAGTTGTTAGTCATAGAGCAGGCAGCCGCTTTTATGATGTTACCTATGATTATCTGGTGTGTGTTGGGTAACCAAGTGGCCAGAGTGTTACTTTTCCCGCTAGCATTTTGGATGTTTAGTGTGCCGGTTGGCGAGTTCTTAATACCACAATTGCAGGAGTTAACAGCAGACATTACTGTTTGGTTATTACAAGTTACTGGCATTCCTGTATATCGTGATGGTCTATATTTGATGATCCCAGGGGGCTTATTTGAAGTCGCGGTGGCATGTTCTGGAATACGTTACTTGATCGCATCCTTTACCCTGGGCACGCTGTTTGCGTACCTTAATTACCGAAGTAATAAAAAGCGTCTAATTTTTATCCTGTTTTCCTTAGCGTTGCCGCTTCTGGCCAACGGTATTCGTGCTTATGGCATAGTGATGATTGCGCATTTATCCGACATGAAGTATGCCACTGGTGTTGATCATCTTATCTACGGATGGTTGTTTTTTGGCTTGGTTATCTTTGTTATGTTTGCTGTTGGCAGTATCTGGAGTGATCCGGTGGTTAAAATTGAACAGAAAGACAATGAACTGCCTATTTCAACCATCCCAAAATTAAAATTTTTTAGGGTTTTGCTTGCTTTAGTTTTATTGGTGGGCACAACCTTTGTTTATAAAAGCCTAGTTAAAAATCCCAACAGTGATTTTGTGGTCGACATACATCCCTTATTTATCGATAGCCAAGATATGAATGACGAATCGTGGTTGCCTATCTTTGAAAATGCTAATGCAGAAATGAAAGGCCAAAGTGAAGGCCTCGATTATTTTGTCGCTTACTACCAAGTTAATGAACAGGGGCAGGAGTTAATAAACAGCAACAACAGGTTGTTTAATTTTAAACAATGGTCCATCGAGCAGACGCAGGATTACGGGCAGTTTAAAACATTGACTATTACCAATGTCCGAGGGCAAAAACGCTTATTGGCATACACTTATGTCACCCCTTTGCTTACCAGTGCCAGCGCCCTAAAAATCAAATTATCCCAAGCGTTCCAAGCACTTTTAGGTCAACCTCAGTTGGGTATGTTAGTGATGCTTTCCCTGCCGGTAGTTGAGGAACAACAAGATATTCAAACGTTACTCGATGCTGCTAGGCTCAGGTTGACCGACGACCTACAGGATTATCTTGATGAGTCAAAGTAGCTTGCATATCGTTCATGTTGTCTATCGTTTCGACACTGGTGGATTAGAAAATGGCGTGGTGAATCTAATTAACAGTTTGGGAAATGAAGAATATACCCACAGTATCGTCACCTTGAAAGGACATAATGCTGATTTCGCTGCACGAATAAAAACCGCAAATGTGAAGTACTATGATCTGGCCAAAAGAGATGGGAATGACCTAGGAATTTTTTGGCGTATGAATCAATTGCTTAAGCAGCTCAAGCCCGATATTTTGCACACCCGCAATACGGCTACGCTTGAGATGCAGTTGGTCGGTTGGTGGCGACGAGTTAAACTACGTATACACGGAGAGCATGGTTGGGATGTCAATGATATGCATGGACAAAACCTTACTTACCAAAGGCTTCGTAAGCTGCTAAAACCCTTTATTCATCAATATGTTGCATTATCTTCTGAGGCGAAGTTATATTTGCTCAACATCATTAAGGTAAAGCCTAATAGAATTAATCATATTTGTAATGGAGTAGATACTAACAAGTTTAGCCCGGGTGAAAAGGATGAAGTGGGTCTGCCCGAGAATTTTATGCGGCCGGAACTGCTTGTGTTTGGTACGGTTGGACGGTTGGCAGAAGTCAAAAACCAAACGCTGCTGTTAGAAAGTTTTATTGCTTTAATAAAACGGCACGGCAATAAGGCAGACAAGCTTCGGCTTATAATGGTGGGCGATGGCTTGCTTTTGAACAGTTTAGTAGCAAGAACAACAAGCGCAGGTTTGACGAAACAGGTTTACTTTGCTGGCAATCGCTCTGATGTCGCACAGCTTATGAAGCACTTTAACGTATTTGTTTTGCCTTCCCTGGCTGAAGGTATATCGAATACAATTCTAGAGGCAATGGCTAGTGGTTTGCCTGTTATAGCCACGCAGGTAGGTGGAAATCCAGATCTTATCAAACAAACATTACATGAAAGTCATTTGGTTAAAGCTACAGATGGTCTAGCAATGGTTTCTGCGATGGAACAATATATCGATAGGGGTGACTTACTTCGCCTAAATAGCAAGGAAGTGCGTGAGCACTGCAAGCAAAATTTTAGTATAGATACAATGGTGAATAAATATCACCAGCTTTATCAAACTTTTAATGGATAAGGATAGGTAAGATGTGCGGAATAGCGGGTATTTTACACCTACACGAACAACAACAAATTGATGCTCAGCTCATTGCCAAAATGAATGATAGCCAAGTTCATCGTGGTCCCGATGCGGGAGATTATTTTTTTGACCCTGGTGTAGTCTTAGCACATAGACGCTTATCTATTATTGATATTGAAGGCAGTCCGCAGCCAATGATAAGTGCCTGCCAGCGTGCTGTTGTGGTATTTAACGGTGAAATATATAATTTTAAAGCGTTACAAACAGAGCTAAGCGCTAAAGGGTATGTATTCAATACCCATGGGGATACCGAAACTATTCTTAACGCCTGGCTGGAATGGGGTGAAGACTGTGTTCATAAGTTAAGAGGGATGTTTGCCTTTGCTATATGGGATAGAGAAAAGCAATGTCTATTTATGGCCCGTGACCGAATTGGCATTAAGCCATTTTTCTATTCTCTACTGCCCAGTGGCGAGTTTATTTTTGGATCAGAGCTTAAGGTACTAAAACAACATCCGCAATTCGACAAGACATTTCGAAATACCAGCGTCGAAGATTACTTTACCTTTGGTTACATTCCCGAACCCCACACTATTTATCAAAACACCTACAAATTGTCACCTGGCTATCGATTGTTGCTAAAGAAAGGTGACACAATTTTACCCGAACCGAGTGAATATTGGGATATTCCTACACAGTTTGAACAAACCCTCACCGCTGAGGAAGTACAAGAGCAATTGGTAGCGCGTCTAAAGGAAGCGGTGGATATTCGTATGGTGGCAGAAGTGCCCCTTGGGGCCTTTTTGTCTGGAGGTGTCGACTCTAGCGGGATAGTGGCATTGATGTCGCAATTACAGTCCGAGCCAGTTAATACCTGTGCAATTGGTTTTGATGTGAAGCGCTTTAATGAAACTGAATATGCGCAGTTGGTAGCAGATCGCTACCAAACTAATCATCGAGTAGAAACGGTTGGGCAAGATGATTTTGATTTAATTGATAAACTTGCTTTATTGTATGATGAACCCTATGCCGATAGCTCTGCGATGCCCACCTATAGAGTTTGCGAACTCGCCAGAAAGCACGTAACGGTTGCCCTGTCTGGAGACGGAGGAGACGAACTTTTTGCCGGGTATAGACGTTACAAAATGCATTTGGCTGAAGATAAAGTACGTAATACCTTACCCCTGAGTCTGCGCAAGCCAATCTTCGGACCACTAGGCAAGTTGTATCCTAAACTGGACTGGGCGCCAAAATTTTTAAGAGCGAAAACAACCTTCCAGTCTATGGCGATGGACACAGTTGAAGGGTACTACAATTCAATGTCCATTCTGCGGGCTGATGAGCGCGCTAAGCTGTTTTCCAAAGACTATCAAGCCAGCCTTAATGGTTACTCTTCTTTGGAGGTTTTTCGTCGCTATGGTGATAAGGTCAAGCACTTGGATTCGATGAAAATAGCCCAGTACATCGATCTGAAAACCTACCTGGTAGGTGATATTTTAACCAAAGTTGATCGGGCGTCGATGGCACATTCTCTGGAAGTAAGGGTGCCTATTTTAGATCACAAATTTGTTGAATGGGCCTTTAAAACTCCGTCTGAGCACAATTTGCATAACGGTATTGGTAAATATTCCTTTAAACATGCACTCGAGCCTCATTTGCCGGAAGATGTGCTATATCGTAAAAAAATGGGATTCGCGGTGCCGCTCGCCGATTGGTTTAAGGGCCCACTCAAAGAAAGGCTGTACGACAGGTTGTTGTCTTCAAGAATGCAAGAGTCTGGTTACTTTAATCTAAAGCAGATGAAAAAACTTATTGATGATCATGTTTCTGGTATGCGTGACAATAGTGCACCATTGTGGACTTCAATGATGTTTGAGTCATTTTTACGCCAACAGGATTAAAGTAAAATATGAAAATTTTACATGTGCTCGATCACTCCATACCACTGCACAGCGGTTACACTTTTCGTACCCGTTCAATTCTGAATCAGCAACATACTTTAGGTTGGGAAACCTGGCACGTAACGAGCCCTAAGCAAGGAGAATGTGGCTCTCCAGTAGAAGATGTGGATGGTCTCAGGTTTTATCGAACGCCGGTGCCCAGAGGTCTTAGTAGTAAATTACCGGTTTTAAATCAGCTGGGACTTATTCGCCCCATGACTGACAGAATTCTTGAGGTTATTGAAGAACATAAACCTGACATTATTCATGCGCACTCCCCAGCTTTGAATGGTTTGGCTGCCCTTAAAGCAGGACGTAAATCGGGTTTACCAGTGGTGTACGAAATACGAGCGTTTTGGGAAGATGCAGCGGTGGATCATGGCACGTGCAAAGAAGAAGATCTGCGATACCGCCTAACACGAAAAATGGAAACTCACGTTGCCAAACATGCTAATGCGGTGACCACTATATGCGAGGGCCTGAGGAAGGACTTAGTCGCTCGGCAAATTCATGATCAGAAAATAACGGTGATCCCCAATGCAGTCAATATTGAAGGTTTCAATCTGATAACCAGCCAAGATCAAGCACTGCTTAAAGAATTTGATTTAGACGGCAAGGTTGTATTAGGTTTTCTCGGTTCATTTTATGGCTATGAAGGTTTAGATCTTATTATTAAAGCCTTACCTGCAATCCTAAAGTTTATTCCTAATGCTGTGTTGCTTCTGGTTGGCGGTGGACCTCAGGAGAAAAATCTTAAGGCACTGGTAAAATCGCTGGGATTAGAAAAACACGTTATTATGCCTGGGCGTGTACGGCATGATGTTGTGACGCGTTATTACAGTCTGGTCGATCTGTTGGTTTATCCTCGAAAATCTATGCGCTTGACTGAACTGGTTACGCCGCTGAAACCACTGGAAGCCATGGCCCAAGGCATACCTGTTTTGGCTTCAGACGTGGGTGGCCACAAAGAACTCATTGAAAACGGTACGAATGGTTGGTTGTTTGAAAGTGACAATATTGACGCTTTGGCTGCCAGCACAATCAAAGTCCTGTCTGAGCGAGATAGTTGGCCAGCATTAGTCGCCAATGGTCGCAATTATGTTGAACAAGTGCGCAATTGGAAAAATTCAGTTTCAAATTACCGGGCACTATACGAGAGCCTGTTAGGTGACCGAATTGTTTAGTGGATATAAAGTACTGCTGGTGGGCCCCATTTCGCCTCCGGCAGGTGGCATGGCAAACCAAACGCAACAGTTAAAACATTTATTGCAAAACAGTGGAGCAAAAGTTGAACTGCTTGCGGTGAATGCACCTTACAAGCCTAAATGGATAGAAAACGTGCCAGGTTTGAGATCCATTTTTCGACTTGTACCTTATTGTTGGCGATTACTCTGGGCATGCAGGCGCAATGATGTTGTGCATTTGATGGCTAACTCAGGTTGGTCATGGCACTTATTCGCTACTCCCGCAATTTGGATTGCCTGGTTAAGCAATACGCCACTTTTAGTCAATTATCGAGGAGGGTATGCAGAAACATTTTTTCAAAAATCTTGGAGAATAGTAGCTTTGTCTTTGAATAGGACAAAAGGGATCATTGTGCCTTCATCTTTTTTGCAGGAAGTCTTCGGCAAGTGGGGACGCAGTGCTAAGGTCGTGCCGAATGTCCTAAATGAAAAGATCTTCTACCCAGAGTCTGGTGATAAGAATAATGGTCAATTGCATATTATTGTGACGCGCAATCTTGAAGCTATTTATGATGTATCAAGCGCGATCAGATGTTTTAAACTGATCAAGGATAAGTATCAGCATGCCAGATTTACAGTAGCAGGTACCGGCCCAGAGAAAAACATGCTGGTCGAATTGTGCGATGAATTAGGGATTTCGGGCTCAGTGGAATTTTTGGGCAGGCTTGATATTGCACAAATGGCTAATTTGTATCGCTGTGCCAATGTTATGCTCAATACCAGTACAGTAGATAACAGCCCCAATTCTGTTATTGAAGCCCTAGCATGTGGTGTGCCTGTGGTGACAACGAATGTGGGAGGAATTCCCAAGTTGGTCAAACATGAATATGATGCCTTACTAGTAGAACCAGGTCAGCCTGAAAAGTTGTTTGAGCAGATGACTCGTATACTTGAAGACGATGAGCTAAGTGCTCGTCTGGTGGCAAATGGCTTAATGACTGTCGAAAAATTCATGTGGAAAAATGTCAGTTTACATCTGCTGGAAAATTACCAACATGCACTTATTAATGAAGGGGAAAAGGGATGAGCCTTTACACCAAGCTTGTCTCTAACGTATTGTTTCCACTTCATGAAAAGCTCAAAAAACATGATACGGTGCGGATTAAAGAGTCGTTAGAGAAGAGTCAATGGTTGCCACTTGAACAGTTAAACGCGATGCAGGCAAAGCGTTTGCAAACTTTTGTTGAGCACCTTTACATTAACGTCGAATATTATCGTTCTGTTATGGACCAGCAAGGATTAACACCCGCTGATATTCAGTCAGTCAATGATCTCAGCAAACTACCATTTTTAACCAAGGCCCTGATACAGGATAACTTCCAGGGCCTGAAATCTAAAACCAGTGGCCCAGTGAATCGATTTAATACAGGTGGATCGAGCGGTCAACCCTTGGTGTTTTTGCTCGGTAACGAGCGTGTATCACATGATGTAGCTGAAAAATGGCGAGCCACTCGCTGGTGGGACGTGGATATAGGCGATCAAGAAATCGTTGCTTGGGGGTCGCCTATTGAGCTTGGTTCTCAGGACAAAGTGCGCCTGATCAGAGATAAGCTGTTTCGTTCAGAATTAATTCCTGCATTCGATATGACACAAGACAAATTACTGGGTTTTATCGAAAAAATCCGGGCTACCAAACCCAAAATGTTGTTCGGTTATCCATCTGTGTACGATCTTATCGCTAAAACTGCGAGCAAACATAAAATCAAATTAGATGATTTGGGTATCAAAGTGGCCTTTGTCACCTCGGAAAGACTTTACCCCCATCAACGTGAAAATATTGAGGCTGTTTTTGGCTGCCCAGTGGCCAATGGATACGGTGGCAGAGATGCCGGTTTTATCGCTCACCAATGCCCACATGGCGGCATGCACCTGTCTTACGAAGACATCATAGTGGAGATCGTCGATACAGAGGGCGTTACCTTACCGGCGGGGCAGCCTGGTGAAATTGTAGTGACACATTTAGCCACGGGTGACTTCCCTTTTGTCAGGTATAAAACCGGTGACATTGCTACGATGTCGGATAAAAAATGTGCCTGTGGCCGTGGATTACCCATGCTTGAAGCGATTGAAGGGCGCACTACAGATTTTGTAGTTGCAACTGACGGCACTATCATGCACGGACTGGCACTGATCTATATTTTACGGGATCTTGACTGGGTGGCTGCATTTAAAATCGTGCAGGAATCATTGTTCCTCACCCGGGTTGAAGTGGTGCTCACCTCAGGAAAATTAAATAAAGAACAGTGTGCTTTAATTGTTAGCGGATTTAAAAAGCGCTTAGGTGAAAGTGTGGATATTGAGGTTGAACAATTAAGTGAAATTAGCCCCGAAAAATCGGGTAAATACCGCTATGTAATTAGCAAGGTAACCGGCTAATGATAGACAGCCTTTTCCTCTTTGTAGATATCGTTTGTATGGTTTATTTAATGCGTTGGGCGGCTAATGACGACGCACCTGAGGATGAAAAATAATGCGCGATATATTTATAGTCCTTTTTTTTCTGGTTACAGTCTATTACTGCTTTAAAAAACCCTATATTGGAGTGGCAGCGTGGATTTGGATTGCCTTTATGATACCCACGTCTTGGGCGTTTGGTTTTTCTCAACATTTAAGGCTGAATTTAAGTATTGTGCTTTTATTAGTCGTGTCTTATGTCTTGTATAGAGATAAACCTAAATATAACTTTACCAATATTCATTTTTGGGTCTTTTTGTTTTGTTTCTGGATGCTAATCTCAACCATTTTTAATCTAAGACTTGATAGTGACTACGCTTGGTTTAAATATCGAGAATTTGTCAAAGTGATCTTGTTGTTTGTGTTTATTACCTTAACGGTACATAACAAAAAAAGTATAGACACTATTGTGTGGGCCATAGTGTTGTCCGTATCAGCCTATGCGGCTATGGAGGCAACTAAATTTTTACTGTCATTTGGTGGCCATGAAATTGTGGGCCGGCCTGGTATTCTTGAAGACAGAAATGATATAGCTGTAGCTATTAATATGTGTTTACCTCTGGTGCTATACCTATGGAGTGAGTCGCAGCATAAAATGGTAAAGTTAGGATTATTAATTTTAGCGGCACTCAATGTCGTTGCCATTGTGGGCACCTATTCAAGAGGCGGCTTTATAGGTTTGGTTGTTTTATTATTCGCAATATGGCTAAAATCAAACAGAAAATTTTTGTATGTTATATTAACAATTATTAGCCTACCTCTTTTGTACTCTGCGGCGCCAGCGTCTTGGAAAGAGCGGCAGTCTTCAGTTGAAACAGCTTCAACACAAGATGGGTCTTTTATTGGAAGGCTGTGGGCGTGGAAAATAGCAACTTTAATCGCAATCGATAACCCAATAACCGGCGGTGGTTTTAAAGCAACAACCGACATTCTTTTATGGAACACCTATGCTAATGAAACTCCATCTTTTGGGCCTATTAATACACCACCCATCCCACAAGGACAATCACCCAAAGCAGCGCACAATATTTACTTCCAGGTGCTGGGCAGCGCTGGTTTTGTTGGGTTATTCATATTTTTAATGATGTTGTTAAAGGGCTATTTAACCTGTAGAACATGTGCTAAGCATGTGAATAAAGATGCTGAATGGCATAACAACCTCGCAAAAGCCATATCCTTGTCACTCATTGCCTATGGAATAACCGGCTTAAACGTGAGCTTGGCCTATTTTGAGTTGGTTTATGCATTGATAGCACTCATAGCAGTGCTTAATACTATCAATATGAAAAACAAAAAATCACTTACTCAAAACCTCCTGCAAAAATAGAAAGAGGGTTGTTAATGAACAAAAATAAGGTACTAATTGTTTTAGGTGGCGGTGGCTATTATGGTGAGATGAAGAAAATAATAAATATTCTCGATGTAAATGAATTTGACCTGCATTACGTTACGGGAGAAGACTCGCAGTCGATACTAAAAAATTATGACAGTGAACGCTGCTATACGCTTCCTAAATTAAGTCATGTTTCTACTAGGTCGCTAGTGAAGCGCGCTACTGCACTTTTGTTTGTTAGTGTTAGTGCATTTAAGTTAATTCATAAGCTACGACCAGACGTAGTAATTTCCATTGGTGTATCATTATCTGTGCCAATTTTTGTTTGTTGCATAGGAAGAAAAACAAAATGTATTTTTATTGAAAGTTTAACTAGGGTGGATGATTTATCGTTGACAGGTAAAATTATTAACCGTTTTCGTTTGTCTGACAGATTTTATGTTCAATGGAAATCATTGAGCAAAAAATATGGGCGCAGTGTATTTAGTGGCAAGATACTGTGATATTCGTCAGCGTAGGTACTCATAAATTTAATGAACTTATTGAAACAATAGATGGCCTAGCTAAAGCAGATTTCTTTAATGGGGAAAATGTAATTTGCCAAATAGGCAGCGGCGAATATGTACCGCAATTCTGCGAGTATTTCAGATACTCCCCTGATCTCAATGAATATTTGAACGAGACTAACTTCATTTTCTGTCATGGAGGCACTGGAAGTGTGATTGATTGTTTGAACCGAAAACTCCCCTTTTTACCTGTTGCAAATAGTGCGCTGAAAGATGACCACCAAACTCAGTTCTTGCTAGCATTGTCAAATGAATGTGGGCAAGTATGGGCGAGAAGTCCTAGTGAGATTATGCAAAAATATCATTTTGCCACCAAGTCAAAAATAAAAATTGATATGACGAATAGTTTAATCACAGATTTAAAGGCTTATATTTACAATCAACTTAAATAACTTAATATCACGACAATTTTCGAATTTTTTATAATCTTATTTCACAATAGATAATGAGCAGCCAGTGCCAGAGTCACAACTCAATATAATTTCAAAAAAAATCAACCTTGGAATGTTTTGGTTGTTAACAAACCGAATGTTGTTAAAAATGATATCTATCGTAAGTACTTTGATATTAGTAAGGTTATTAACGCCAGCAGATTTTGGTTTAGTTGCATTAGCCATGTCATTCTATGCATTAGTTCAACTTTTCTCCTCATTTGGATTTGAAGCTACACTCATTCAAGTAAAAGATGCGACAGATGGTCATTACTCAACAGTATGGACGATTAGGTTTTTAGTTAGTGTTATTATGTGTATATTAACTTTTCTTGCTGCGCCGTATGTGGTTGAATTTTACAATGATTCTGCATTATTAGTACTGGTTAGGTTAATATCATTTTTATTTATTTTAAATTCCTTAGTTAACCCCGGTATGATCCGGTTTATCAAAGAAATGGATTTTAAAACAGAGTTTAAATTCCAGGTCATTATTAAAGTGACTACTTTCTTTGTTACTATTAGCACGGCCTTATGGTTGGAAAACTATTTTGCTCTAATAATAGGTATGTACACTGCTACCATTTTAAGAGTAGCTCTAAGTTATCATTTTTCTACATTCAGACCGACTTTCTGCTTAACTTATCTAAAAGAATTATTCAGCTTTTCAAAATGGATGGTAATAAATTCGTGGCTTAGTTACATAAATACTAAAACCTTCGAAGTTGTAATAGGATATTTTGGTTCTACAAAGTCAGTTGGTTTATTTAACGTATCTAATGAGATTGCGGAAATGCCATCAACGGAAATTGGTGCCGCAATAAACAGGACGTCGTATTCCGCATATTCTCAGGCAAAGGGTGATATCCCCCTACTAAAGAGCCTATACCTTAAAATACTCGAAACTACTTCATTGATAACTATTCCAACAAGTGTCGGGATATATTTATTAGCTTATGAGATTTCTCACTGGGTATTAGGTGATGGATGGGAATCTACTCAACAAGTTATCGAGTTTGTTGCACTGTCATGTATATTCCAATCACTAAGCACCAACCATCAATATATTTATATGTCACTAGGCAAGCCCAAGCTTACAACAGTCATAAACGCCATACGGGGCATTATACTTTTTTCCTTGCTGGTGCCGCTAACAAAAAGCAGCGGAATTGTTGGGGCTTCTCAGGCGCTTTTAATTACTAGCATAATCTATTTTCTTATTCCACTTATGGTAACTAAGTATTTAATCAAGCTAAAATTATTCGATTATCTAAAGAGAATTATTTATCATTTGGTTGCAGCGCTGGCCATGGCAATTTCTTTAGTTTTACTAACCAATTTGTATTCGATTGAGCAAATAGGATTCCTACCAATAATTATTCTTAAGGTGACTTTCGGTGCAAGTATATTTTCACTTACATTATTCATATTATGGTTAACGAGGGGGCGCCCTTCTACATGTTTGGAAGCTACCGCTTTTTCGTACGTTATTAATGGGTTAAAAATAGGCCATAAAAAATAAGCAGGACAGCCGCATGAGTGCATAGTATGATTGAAAATACTGCCTCCCGAACTTGATGCACTTAGTCAATAACTAGCTGGCGAACTGTTACGAGTGCCATGGGGCCATAATGCTGCCACCTTAGTTATTCATAAAAACGGCTGTTTCTTACAATACTTTCCAGTACATATAATTTTCTGGAATTTAGATGTTCAAATTAGGCCAAGTCATAACGACTTGTAAATTACGATAAGTTGCTGGGCAACTTGCTGCCAACTAAAACCACTCACTAAGTTTTTGCATTGGCTTGGTGATGGCCTGTCATTAAGTGCGTTGGTAATTTTGTCGGCAATCTCTCTTTTATCAGATGGCGTAACTAACTGAAATTCATTTGCAGTACAGTCGAAGTTCATGGATGACACCTTAGTTACCACAACGGGTGTACCCGCGGCTAAAGCTTCAAGTGCTGAAAGCGGATACACCTCCTGTGTGCTGGGTAAAGCAAAAACAGCCCCCGCGGCATAAACCGAGGTGAGAAGTGGTGAGTCATATTCTAACTCCCCCAAATAAGTGCTATTACCGAGTGCTAGTATTTCCTGTAAATAGGCTTCGTTTGACTTAGATACGGGGCCTATTAGTATCAAATGTTGCTCAGGTAAATACTCTTTCAAAGCCTCGGCTAGCGTTAGTTGGTTTTTATTCTCATTTATTGTCCCGACATTTAAAATAAAGTTTTCCGCAGGGTTTTCTTGCGCTTTAATTAAAGTAGGACTTGCATTGAAAAACCTCTCAGGAATTCCATTTTTCACAATCGATATTTTTTTATTAGCAACGTCAAAAGCGGTATTGAGCGCAATTTTTTCGCCTTCACCCAGAGCAACGAGGTGATCACATTGTTTAAAGCAGTGAGCCACTTGCGAATAAAATGAATAATTTAAGTAACTACTGAGCCTTCTTAGCACTTTATCAATTAATCTACTTCTAAAGGCGATTTTCCTATTCCATTTATCTTCGGCTAAGGGTGACATCACTACTTTACAACCGGCCTCTTTCGCGGCAGCAACAATATTATAATTCCCATGATTGGCAGAAAAAACGTGAATTACGTCGTAATCTTCAAGCTTAGCTGACAAGGGATCAAATATATCAGCGTCCATGCCTGCTTCCAGCAGGGCTGCTAGTGTTTCTTTTACCTGGATTTGTAACCCCCCTTTTTTTTGAAAAAGCATAGGGTAAGAAATTAAACCGACTTTCATTTATTGACCTTAGTTAAGGGGGGAAGGAAATAACACTAGCAACATCATCTAGCCTTTTGCTATACATGTTTTTGTATTGCTTGAATGACAAGTTTCCTACGGCAATGCCAAAATCTGCTGAGAGTTCAAGTTGTTTAGATAAATAGTGGTTGATATCAGCCGTAATTAAGTCATTTACAACAGGAATAAAATGATGACCGTCATAGGTATTATCAACATTTAACGTTGTTTTTGACACAATTGAATAATCTATCATTGAATAGCCGGCAAGGGGAAATTTATATATGAAGTCCATATAACTAGTCAATATATCTTTGTTCATCATATCAGCAATATGCCAGGCACTTAAGGGTGGAACATAGAACAGGACATTTTCAGGTTTTAGGATCTCAACAAGTTTCAAATACTGATCAAATTTCTCGGGTTTATAGTGCCCAGAAATTGCTCCTTCCAATGGTTTAGATGGGTCAAAAATAGGAATTTCACCCGCAAGCTCAACTTCAAAATTATGATTGTAAACCCTCGGCAAATTTTGTTCTTCTTGCAATAAACGATAAGAAAACAACAAGGTATCAATGGAAAGGTATGAGGGTAAGAAGAACGTTGATTGTATTGGCTTTGTTGGCATATCTTCAGCGGCAGATAAAAAATTACTACCATCAACTCCGATCACCAAGTGTTTAACGGTAGGTAACTCCTCTTTTAGAAATTCAGCGAAACGAACGAATTCTTCTACTCGGCCACCAGAAAACGCGATGTTGAAACATGTCGCATTGCTAATTTTACTCGCTTTGATAAAGGTAGTTCTTGAGCTACCTAGAATGAGGCAATCAATATCTTTATTTCTTAATAAGTTAAGTTTCGATACTCTTTCATTAAAAGCATAGTTATATTGACCAACCTTGTTGCCAGCAAAGTACCATAGGGGATCAAATGTAATATTGATGAGTAAAGTGCTACTTAGTAGTGCAATTACACCTGCTGTGAATAAGGTAAGGTACTTTTTATAGCACATGATACTCTGCCTATCAAAACTGAAAATAGAGAAATTCGCTTACGCGAGATAAATGTATCAATACCCAACCAAAACAAAGCCCTATAAGCAGGGCGATGCTATTCGCCAATTTTTCTTGAGAAATTACGCTGAATATTTTACTGTTGTATTGATTTTCAAACGATGTAATTTTATCTTGAATTTGTACAGAGTTGGGTAAAAACAAGGCGAGTAAGATTAAACATAAAATCCACTTAATACCCTCACCTAAATTGGCCGTTGAGCCACCAAACATACCGTTAAACGTAATACCCAATTGATTGAGAACCAGAGAATATTCACCTAGAGTAGGGGCTAGATTGGCCGGTAATGAAATGCCGTTAAAGGCAAACATCGTTGCAACTAAATGATTGGCACCGGAGACGGTTTCAGCTCTGAAATAAACCCAACCAATAATCACCGCTAATAAGGTTAACGCTCTTGCCGCAATGGTTTCGAGTACTCCAATATCATCTGACCATTTTAACAGGTCGTAGCGAACTTTGCGCCAGGCATGATTTACCATCAAATAACTGCCATGTAACAAGCCCCACACAATAAAGGTCCAGCCGGCACCGTGCCATATTCCACCGAGCAACATAGTCAGAAACAAATTAACATAACGGCGGGCATTACCTTTTTTGTTCCCCCCTAGCGCAAAATAAAGGTAGTCCCGTAAAAACCTTGATAAGGTCATATGCCAACGACGCCAAAACTCAATAATACTTTGCGCTTTATACGGGGAGTTGAAGTTGAGCGGTAATTTAATACCAAACATAAAAGCGATACCCATCGCCATATCAGAGTAACCAGAGAAGTCAAAATACAACTGTAGGGTGTAAGCCAATGCACCGCCCCAGGCTTCAAAAAACGTTAATGCGACACCTGCTTCCGCGGCTGAAAAAACCGGGCTGGCATACACCGCGACACCATCAGCAAAAATAACCTTTTTAAATAGCCCAATGGTAAAAATGGTTAAGCCAATGGCTAGGTTCTTATACTTAAACTTATATATGTGGTTCTGGGCAAACTGCGGCATCATCTCTTTATGATGCACGATAGGACCGGCAATGAGTTGCGGGAAAAAAGTAACAAATAAACAGTAATGCAGGAAATTATATTCCCTGGTTTCGTGCCGATACGCATCGACTAAATAGGCAATTTGCTGGAAGGTAAAAAAAGAAATAGCCAGTGGCAGTAATATTTTATCTAAATGGAATGTGGAATCGGAAACTAAATTAACTTGTTCTATAAAAAAATTGAAGTATTTATAATAACCCAGAAACGAGAGGTTAAGAGTTATACCAAACCACAATAAATATTTTTTAAATACCGCGGAATCACCATTGCTGAGCATCGTACCCACAGCGTAGTTAAACAACATGGAGAATAATATCAAAACTAAATAAGCAGGATTCCACCAACCATAGAAGAACAAGGAGCACAACACCAACCATGACATAGCAAGTCGTTGCTTGTTGTACTTACCAATAAAAAAGAATACTGATAAGGTGAGTGGTAAGAAAAAAAAGATAAAATCATATGAATTGAAGAGCACAAAAATCCTTTTTTAATATATTATTTTTGACTAATGATTGGGACAAACAACACATTGGCAACAATTATTGTCACTCTTAGCGCGATAAACAATTCATTATAATGTAGTGAGTTCTGCATCGATAGCTTTTTTATACAGAGTTAACATCTGTTGTTTTATTGCGCCTTCTTCATATCGTTGAGCCACTTCATCCTGACTATTTTTTGCCAGTTCCTCCATCATCTTTTGATTTTGCATAAGGGCAAAAAGTGTAGCTGAGGTATCAACTACATTATCAAGTTCGACTTTTAGCCCTAACGACGGTGAATAGATAACATCGCGTGACCCTGGGATATCAGAAACGCAGCATACACAGCCTGAAGCCATAGCTTCAATAGTAGATATACCAAACCCCTCTCTTAAACTCAACAAAGTATGAACATCAATTATTCGGTAATAATCCTCTACATTAGTGACAAAACCAATGACCTTGCTATTTTTTTCAAGGTCTTTTTCTTTGAGGTATTGGCGTATTTCGTTTTCGAGCTCGCCGCTACCAACAAGGAGCAAAAAAGACTTTGGTTTTAGTTTTAATATCTCACGGAAAACATCGATTAGATAAAATAAGTTTTTTTGAGGCGATAGTCGTGCAATACAACCGATTATCGTAGCCCCGACAGGGAGGTTTAACTGTTTCTTTAATGTTAGCTTTTTTTCTTCTGAGGGATAAAATTTTGTTAAATCAACCCAATTATTAATTTCCTGCACCTTATTTGGAAGATAATCATTATATATCTGTTGGAAATTTTGCTGTGCAGATTTACTTACCCCATAACTTGTAACCAACGCTTTAAAACAGGTAGTTAAGTGTTTTTCAATAAAAATCCCTAGTGTTTCTGGCTTAAATACATTATGTACGCTAACAATGGTTTTTACATTATTTAAGCTAGCGCCCCAAAGGTGGGTTAAGCCATAGGTAGTCCAACACATAAAAACGTGTACCAGATCAGGCTTAACAATTTTAAAAAATATTTTATAGAAAGCATAAGCGATGATTTTTTTTATATGTCTGAAACGCCAATTTTCAAGGAAATAAGGAATAGGGAAAACATATACTTTGACCTGCTCGGGTAAGTTTGCTTTAAGTTTATCTAAACCTGGAAAGGGGTTAACCAGTAACGATACTTGGTAGCCCTCATGCACTAATAATTCAGCATCCTGAAACATGCGAATTTCCATGCCGCCGTAAGAGCCAGAAAGGCTAGTAATGAGAATATGTTTTTTCATCTCACCGCCCCTTTGACTTAACCATTCAGGCGCTTCCTTAAGTAGCCCTTAAAAAAACCTATTTCCCAAATATAGTTGGCCTTTTCTGGGTCGTTGGCGGCACAAGTCATATTTTTATAGACACAAAGCAAAAACATATTCACGCGCCATAGGGGTATGCCAAGCAAGGTACGGGTATCGCTGAATTTGTTGGTCCTATCTTTTTGATACATACTGAGGCCATATCTGTGGGCTCTTTTTTTGATCCAAGTTAATTCAAACTGAAAGGGGCGGATAATATGTTCTAATTTGGCCTTGTCGCTGATCCAACTTTTGAAATTATTGTCACTCAGTCTTGTCAAAAATTCAGTTTCGCAGCCCATTTCATAGTTACCGCCATTTGGTCCAATTTTGTTATTAAAATTGACGCCGGTTGACAGTGTATGTCGTCGAATAGCCATGTTTGCTCCGAATATTGAACCCGGCCCCACCTCTTGATTTTTGAACCTATCTGGAGTTTGGCCAAATGCGATATGTTTATACTTAAAAGCTTCAAACCAAAAGGGAATATCTTCTATAAAATGGGCGATTATTTTACCACCAAAAATAGCGTAATTAGGTTTTTCGATTGCTACGTCAATGTAATTGGTTATCCAGTTCTTTGGCACTATAACATCATCGTCAGTCATTATTATTAGATCGCCTAGCGCATGCTCTAATAATAAGTTCATGCAAGCAGACTTGCCTTGTATTGGCTGATTAAGTACTTTTAACGGAAGTTTTCCTTTATATTGCTCAATTAATTCTACCGAATTATCCGTAGAATTATTAATGCAAATAAATAATTCCCAGTCGATGCCTTGCGTATCCATATGAAGGAAACTTTCGAGGGTATAGAGAATAGTGCTTTCACCGTTATAGGTTGGTATTAAAACAGATATATCCATGTTTTCTCCTAATAAAACACCGCGGATTATGCTAATTGGAAGTTACAAATTATCAACTTCCATAAACAAAAGGAATTATAATTTTTTTACATGCCATTTAAGTAAATAGCTTACTGATTTAAGTAAGATGCCAATAACTATCTGGGAGGATGCGATCTCTAAAAAGCTAATATTAAATTTGATTCTTCAATAGATTTTTAAACCTCTCATTCATTTCAAATGAGTTAAAATCTATTGGAGTCGTTTTTTCATTTTTTTTATCATTAGATTTCTCCTTAAATTTTTCACAGAATTGAACGTCTGATTTGCTGAGGCCAACAAATCTAACTAAGTCGACTAGTGTGTTTCTATCATTCAATGACTCTGTTGTTATATTCATCCATAATATTTCTGGATTACTTTTCTTTAGCTTTTCAACTCGCTTTTCAATTTCATACCAGTACCACAAACATTTATAGAAATCGTGGGAATAGGATGTATCTGTAAATAGCTCTGGTACTTTTAATAAGTTGTCGCATTTCTTTGGGTCTAATAAGTATCTAATACCTCTTGCCGTTTTTCCAGGGATACTGCCAATCTGATAAAATGATTCTGCTACTTCTATGGGGGCTCTTTTAAGATGAACAAACCTCAGTTTGCCTTTGGGTAAAAACGACAATACAATATTACTAAAATTCTTAATAAACAGATGGCTAGCTTCAATATATACTTTATTGTTGGCTGCATAACTGAGAATACTCAACAGTTTTCTTTTACTCGATGAAAGAGCTAGTTGCTCTTTATCCGTAAAATCACTATTGTCAGAAAACATTACGGGATATGGCTCATGAAGACTTATTACTTTAGGGGAGGCGGAAAATAAATTGCACAAAGAATTAGTGCCACTCCTCCCGGTAGTCGCAACAAATACGTAACAATTAATATTGTAATTTCTTAATTTTAAGTAATTGTAATATAACCAGTAAGATAATTTGTTGTATTTTAACCAAGCCATCATAGCTCATTCCTTATATGATTTTTGGGTTGTGCTCCTCTATTTTCTCAGACTTTAACAGATAGAGTAACAATTAATGCTTTAATTCCTAAAGAATAATTCTTCCTGTTTACCCGCAAAACGCGGTTTTTTCTAGAAAACCTCCAGTGAGGTCAAGTCTAAAGGACTGAGAGAACGTTCATTTGACTTGCCACAAAATATATCTACGTTGTGATCGGCTAAACCCCATAAATTAGGACATTTCAGCGTATTGCTTGAAGGTTGCCTGAACATTAATAGTTATCAGGTGATTTTTTAAATTTGATATATTTATCCTGAAGGTAATACGCTATTTCATCTTCAGCACAATCTTTTGGCTTTCCACTGAAGTTCCAACAAGCGTAGAGTGTAGCGACGAAAATGCCCATGCCTATGAACACTTTAAATAACATTAACAACACTGGGTTTAACGAAAATATACTGCCCGTTTACATTAATAAAGGAAAGTTCGCTGGCCATAAATAATGAAGATACAGCGTGGTATTTAGTTACCTTAAAGTAGTCCGAAATCGCAAACGAGAGCAGTCGTTTTGTAACAATCAGTGCCACCGGCAAGTAAATAATACTGGTGTATAAAATTGCTTCTGCCGCACCAACCAAACTGCGTTGGGTCACTAATGGAATGAGCATTGCGAAAAACAAAACAAACCCGAAAATACCTAGAAAAGTCGTTAATTTGGGTTTACCTAGCGCCATATAAATATAATGCTGGTTGGTGCTTAGGGCAGTGAATATACTTGATAATGCCACCAGTTCAAGCACCCGCTGAGTGGACACCCAGCCCGGGCCTAACAAAAAGTGAGATATTTCGAAAGACAATAAATAAATGCCAATACCGGTCGGCAAAGCGATAAGTGATGTTTTACCCAACACAGTTAAAAACATCGCGCGCAGCCGAGGGATGTTTCGCTCAGTATTGGCATAGCCGGGATAGGGCGCTCGATTAATAGCCGCCCCAAATTCGGCTGACGGCATAGTCGCAATTACTTGTGCAACACTAAGCAAACCTACTAATTTGGGCGTGCCAAAATAACCCATTACTATTGCGTTGGTTTTTACATTGAGAAAGTTTATCCAAGCATTAATCATCATCCACTGGGAGAAACCAAAAAGCTCTTTAACATGTATGAGAGTGAATGTAGGTCTAAAACGTGAAATCCAATAACTCAAGCGTAAGCGTCTGCCCAAGAACACCTAGCGTTTAGCGCAATTCCATGGCAATAGGTGGTCGATAGTGTCATCTGGTTTCAGGCTTGGGATTTCATTTGGCAGATAGTTGAGGCAATCGAATGGCACTAAGCCATTCGCCTTGGCGGTTTCGATAATACTGTAGAGGGTAGCGCTGGCATTATCCCCACTGGCAGTGTTACTGAATAACCAGTTTTTTCGACTTATCACGAAGGGTTTAATAGCCCGTTCTGCGCGATTGTTATCGATGCTCAGGTTACCGTCTTCAAGGTAACGAATAAGTTTAGGCCATTGATTCAGACTATAGGCAAGGGCTTTGCCCAGAGCCGTTTTAGGCGGTACCTCTGCGGCGGACTTATCCAGCCAGCCTTTGAATTGCATAAGTAAGGGTAAGGCGTCAGCCTGACGTATTCGGTATTTTTCTTGTGCTGTTTTACCTTTGATTTTTGTTTCTATGCGATACAGTTTTTGGATTTGATTGAGTGCCCAATTGGCTTTACCAGTTTTTCCCTTTGGTTGTGCGGTTTCTGCCTCAACAAACTTTCTGCGTGCATGGGCCATGCAGGCGACCAGCGTTGCCTGAGTTTGGGCATAACCCTGATAGCCATCCACTTGCAAATAGCCTGAATATCCAGCCAGGAAATCCACCGCACACTGACCTCTGCGACTGTTTTGATAGTCGTAGAGCACGATATTGGGAATACTGCTATCTTCTCTGGGTAAGGTTTGGGGCGAGTCGTTGCCACTGCAATACAACCACATATAGCAGGTGGTTTCGGCTACGCCGATAACCGTTAAGGTGGTCTCGTCTGCCTGAATAACCGATTGTTGCAACAGGATTTCCCACAGTCGCTCATACAGTATTTGCAAGGCCAGTTGCGACTTTATCATCCACTGGGCCATGGTCTTTCGACTCAGGTCAATGCCGTATTGTTTGAACATCGCTCCCTGGCGGTACAGGGGTAAACCATATTGGTACTTACTGGCACCGGTGCTTGTTTGATCTTGTTCTGTGTGCCGTCCTTTTCGCAGGCTCTGCAGGCATACTTGGGGCGAACACGCTCAATCAATTTAACCTGAGCCGGGATAAACTCCAGCTTCTCGCTCTTGTCTTCGCCAATCTCATGCAGTTCGCCGTTTCAGCAAGCACAGACTTTATCTTCTTCAGGAATATCATGTATCACCACTTCACGGGGCAAGTCTTTAGGCAACGGTTTACGTTTGGGTTGCTTACGAGTGTAAGTAACAGGATCTTCTGCTGGCTCGGGTTGTTCAAGCTCAGCTTCCACTTCGTTAAACAACTCGCCTTGACCTGGATGGCCTTCGCTGCTGGCACCAAAGTGCTTTGTTGAGCTAAACGGAACTGCTCTATCAGCTGTTGTTTTTCATCCTGTAGATTTTGCACCTGAGACTGAAGCGCTAAGACCATATCTTGCAAGGTCTTCGTATCGCCTGGGAGTGAATAGCTATCATTATTCATGTCTGTATTTTATCGAATAACAGACTAATTTAATTGACTTTATTTAGACTGAATCGTGATCGTTAAATGCTGCTTATGATCTATGGTTATAAGCTGACGGCTTGATACGTCAAGGGGCTGTGGCCGATGATGTCATAACCGCCGAGTAACCAATTGAGCTGTTGCTCTGACAGAACTAAACGACTTAGCTGGTCATCTTTGGGCCACTTGAAGCGCTGCTTCTCGAGGCGTTTGTACCACAAAGCAAAGCCCGTCTTATCCCAATAGAGGATTTTGAGCTTGTCTCGTTTCTTGTTGCTAAAGATAAACAGCGCATCGCTTAAGGGAGATAATTCAAGTTGCTGTTCAACCACAACGACTAGTCCATCAATGGATTTACGAAAGTCCACGGCCTCAAGATGCAGATAAATATCCGAGGGCTCAATGAACATCTTCATGACGATATGGCCTTAAGCAATTGTGCTAACCACAAGGGCTCGCAATCCAGTGGCAGTGTCAATCTGGCATCGCTGACTTGCAGCGATATCGTTGCGCCATTCATTGGCGTTTTGCTTACTTTTATAAATGAGTCCGTTTGCTTACATTGCTGTAGCTAGCGTAAAATATGTCGCCGAGCGTAAAAATATTTTCTGTTCACTTGCTGCTGCTCACAGAAATCGATAACCGTTAAGCCACTGGCTTCCTGTTGCTCGATGATTGTTTGCCACTCTTGAGAACTGTGTCTTGCCATAATCAACTCCGATAGGTTTCAAAGCTGATATTGTGATCTGCATGGCTAGTCTATGGAATATGGGATTTACCGGACGCTTACAGTTGATTGATTTATGTACACAAAACATCAACGAGCTCAACAAAACTGTAACGATAATAATCTATACATGCTCTATTCATCTCTTTATTTACTTCACTTATTTGTGCAAAATTCCAATGTTACAAGCCATCTAAACAATGTCCAAGAGTAGACTTATTTGCGGGAACTATTTGTTAAGTCATTTTTTTGCTTGAGGCCCTCTATTTTTCTTCTTAGTCCCGCTAGAGGGTAACCTCCACTATAAGCAATTTTCGCATGATATTCCGCTTTTTCAAGCATGTTGATACTGACATAAAACAAACCAGCATTATAATGCAACTCTGGATTATTACTTCCTAGAGATAAAGCCTGTTCATACATGGTTTTCGCTTCATCTACCTTCTTTGATGATTGGAGGTGCATGGCATAAAGCATACGAGTTATAGCATCACTAGGTTGAAAATAAATAGCTCGTTTAAAGTAACAATCTGCAGAATAATACGTGGGTGTGTATACTTTTTCTTGCTGAGAACGGCGTAACATCTTTCTTTCAAATTTTGATATTGAATATAATGCACGGTGATAATTGGGAATGGCCCTTAGAGTATAATCTATTTCAGCGTCAATTGAATCAGTGTTTCCACTTACTAATTGTTCAATGTTTTTGGTGAAATGCGCTCCCAGAACAACGGGGATACGTGCAGCATGCTGTGGATTTGTAAAATCGAATGGGCCATAAGCATTTGATAATGGTTGACCAAGCGTAATTCCACATGTGTTATTGTCTCTCGCGGCAAACGTTGACACACTATACAATATAGTTAGTACGGCTATTGATTTAAAGAACATGTAATGTTTTATCATATGCTACAGGCAGTATAACGAAGTGAAAATAAAATCGAGTGTCTATGTTGTGGGAAAACTGTCGTTAAATCAACAGGACTTGACACTTATACACAAATAATTCGGGGGGATTACCGTCCAGTTGAATTTTTTGTTGGAGATTGCGCTGACGATTACCTGACCTATACAATACGTTTTATTGTGATTTGGTGATTTACATCATTGGGTACAGGCAATGATTTCCTGTCCAAAACATAAGATTCACCGCCCTTTGCACCATGAGCATATAATTGTAGACTGTTTAATTTGCAGATAAAGCGTTTGCTATTTTAAATATGACTGGAGAATAGGCGTAATGCCCTAGATTCTAATAATAAGTATATAACTTGGATGAGTAGAAAAGACGGTAAGCTGAATATATGCTAATCGACTCCTCGCCAGCAAACGATGCAACAATGACATATAAACGCGATCAAAGAAAATGTTACTGAGGTTAACAGGCTTGACTTGTTTCCAGCTGATTTATTGAACAACGTAGATAGTAGTAAAGCGCCTGTAAAAGCAACCCTTGTAAGCGCAACTTAGCACAATATTCTGCCAGAATTTGGCTTTTAATCAAAAAGCTAATTGTTCCCGTTTGCTCAAACTGGCACCACAAAATCGGGCAGAACAATATTAATGTCAAAAACGTGGCATCAGACAGGGACGGATGGATAAAGCCGATAAATATTGCACCGCACACAATAATTGCGCGCAGATAAGTGTTACAAGACCATAGTCTACAACCTCAAAGTAACTGAACATTGCCCAAATTGAAAAAAGCGATATTACACTCATTGTCATAAAGAAATTGGTTGAAAACCCAATTACTTGTGCAAGTGTTAAATGTGGGGGATCACCTAACTGAGGTTTGGGTACGGGGCTTTATTCATTGTTTTATTTGGTCAATAACGGCCGAACATCCACGGCAAGTTCGCGAACATTATTTGAACAAATACAGCGTTATTTGATGAGCTGATGTAGTTGTGATCTTCTACTCCCTTTTGGGTGTCCAACCATGATAATCGATGTGTTCGCCCAGCACTTCGCTGATGTAAAAGACCTACGCCAAACCGCTAAAGTCAGCTATCCCCTTTACGATGTCTTTTTTTTATCTATTTGTGCCATCATCACGGGTTGCGAGGGCTGGGAGGATATTGAAAATTTCGGTAAAACCAGATTAGTCTGGCTACAGGGGGGATTATTCAAAGAGGGATTGCCCGTTCACGATACGATCGCCCGTCTTATTTCAAGGATATACCCAAGTGCATTACAATCGAGTTTTATTCGCTGGAAGCAGGAGGTGCTAAAACTGTGCGATGGAGAAGTGTCGCAGTGGATGGCGAGTGTTTACGCAGCTCATACAATCGTAATGTTCGTCAATCTGCCATTCACATGGTCAGTGCCTTTGCCACTGTTAATGGCGTACTTATCGGACAGACTAAGAGAGACGTCAAATTGAATGAAATCACCGCCATTCCCGATTTACTCAACCAGCTAGCAACCAAAGGCAGCCTTCTTACCATTGATGCCATGGGCTGCCAACACAAAATAACCAAGACCATCGTAGATAAGGGCCCGGTATACCTGATTGCAGTCAAGGGCAACCGACTTCGCCAAGTCATACCCTGATTGGGTTGATTTGAAGAGCATTGGCATGGCGATAAACTACCAACATAATGGGCAAAAGGAGTCTCTGGAATACAGCTATTACATTAGCTCTGCCCTGCTGACGACAGAGCATTTTGGTAACGCGGCACTAGGACGCTGGGGTATCGAAAGTAAGCTACACTGGGTCCTGGACACATCGATGCGTGAGGATAACGGTCAAATATACCGCGGTGATGGGGCAGAGTATATTGCCCGTTTACGGCACATCGGCGTTATTCTGATAAAGGCTGATACGAGCAGAAAAGCCAGTGTTAGGCGTAAGCAACGTATGGCTGCAATGGATACTATATACCTTGAGGCTATATTTTTAGAGGGGCACACGTCAATTGAATGATAATTAGGCACTCGCGCTTTTGCAGTATTCAATCATCAAGCAAGAATGGTGTTTATAATTCTTATACTTGCTATCATCATTTAGTTGAATTTATTATTTTCGCCTGCGGGGTCTTGCTGAAAATTAACATCGTTTATTGTCTGGTCTTTTATTATTACTGTTTTTTACTTAGAAAAAGCTCGGCGAATTTTTACAGGGTTGATCGTTTTGCTACTTCTCAATCTAATTTTTGTTTAATTCTATAGAGATGATTGTGGCTAAGTTATCATTCCAATACTTGCGAATTTTTATCCGATTTGTAGTTGATCGTATTCGAGTTCAAGCCAATACCGCTGCATACAAGGAGTAATTTAATGGGTTCTAAAGTAAGTATAATCATGCCGTTGTATAACGCTGAAAAGTATGTAAGCAAAACAATTCAAAGCTTTGTGCAACAGTCCTACAAAGATAAAGAGTTAGTGATTGTAGATGATTGTTCAACTGATGGCTCTTATGATGTCGCTGTGCGTTATAGTCGTTTGTATCCTGCAATTAAAGTACATCAGCTAGAGTCCAATTCTGGAGGACCTTCAGTACCAAAGAATGCTGGGATAGCTTTGTCGACAGGTGACTACCTTAGTTTTTTAGATCACGATGATTATGATGGGCCTGAAAAAATTAATGACCTTGTGAAGGTGTTTGATACTTATCCAGAAACACAGGTCGTTTTCAGTGATGTGTACGGGATGGATGAAGAGGGTAATGCAGATGAGTTTGGCACGCTTTGTAATTCTAAGTATACGGAAAGGGCAAAAGAATATTTGTCAAAATTAGAGAACAATATTTATCAATGTGATGCTAATTATTTGGGTGCCGTTGTGAAACGAATGGTAGGTATGTCGACTCAGGGAGTGATGATCAGAAGAGAATCGCTGCTGGCATTGGAGCAATATTTTGATCCTAAGTATGGATCCTGCGATGATATTGATATGTGGGTAAGATTGTTTACTAGGTATAATGTGAAGTTTTATGACAAGCCGTTAACCTATTTCAGAAGAATGACAAACTCACTGTCATCGCAGAGCATAAGGTTAATTAGCGATGCGAGTAAGTATCATGAAGACAACCTACTTTTTTTTAAAAACTTACTGACAAATGATGAATTTATCATTCACAAGAAAAACCTATCAAATATATTTTTTCGGCTTGGCTATGTATTAAGCCGAGAGTCGCCTAGCCTCAGTCGCCAGAGTTATATTAAATCGATGAAGTATGACATTAAACTTGTGACGCTTAGTTCTTATCTAAAAACCTTTGTTTTCCAGGCTTTGAAAATCAAACTTGATAGGTGATCACGTTAGGCTAACAGCGGTATAACAGGTTGCCTGTAATGACGTTGTGTTGAATGAAAATACAAGCAACTGACACTGCAAAGCGAGACAGAGGACTATTATTAATATTTTAACCCGAGAAATCCGCATAATATTTTGAATGTAGCTATTGATAATTTCGACTTTAATACTTAGGTAGTGGTGTAATTGAGTAGTGAAATCAAGAGGAAGAAAAAGTTGTGAATAAAATAGCGGAAATATTTTTAGTCGATGAACTGTTACGACAACAGGGACACCTTCGACCAGAAACCCCTGTTGTTTGTGCATAATCATGGATTTCAATCCAGCCCTCAGCGCCGCCTATGACAATACACAGGATAACAAACAGCACATCGAGTGATGGATAGGTGATTTTGGCAGATTGACGGGGAGCAATGTTCGCCTGTTTTAACTGATTGGTAAAAAACATTCGTGGTCTTGTCTTGGGGTACAGATGAACTACTTGTGGTAAATTCCTGTCCCGGGTACCACGACTCCGGCGACTATGATTTAACTCACTGCATGGTGATAAAGAGCTTTGCCGTATGCTGTCACTTCGTTCGCTAAACCACAGTGACGTTGGTGCGGGGTTACATACTTTATTCCACAGTGCTTGTGGTTAAAATTGTACCAATGGGAAAGCCTTAATACCCATGACCACGTCACACTAAAAAATAATTGTTTTTCGGTTGTACCACTAACATTTTGTTTCCTGCTCAAGTACCCTAAGGCTGTATTGAGTCTATTAAAGACTTAACATGGCGGTTCGTATTATTTTTTTGTTTTAAAAGGATGTAAAAATGCCCAAAAAGCCAAATTGCAAAACCGTTTTATATATTGCCTACCATTACCCCCCTGTACTAGGCAGTAGTGGGGTACATCGTACCTTGGCGTTTACACGGCATCTAAATGATAATGGATGGGATACATCCGTATTAACCGCATCTTTAAAAGGATACGACAATTGGTCTCAGGAGCAATTCAAGTTTATACCTGATGGTATAAACGTTATTCGTGCCTTTTGTCGCAATACCGCTAAGCACTTTAGTTTTAAAGGTAAGTATTTATCATGGATGGCACTGCCCGATAATTGGCAAAGTTGGATATTTGGCGGGGTAATTTCGGGCTTAAACGCCATTCGAAAAAACAGGCCCGATGTCATTGTTTCTACCTATCCAATCGCATCTGCGCATATTATTGCTTACGTATTACATAAACTTACCGGCGTGCCCTGGGTTGCTGATTTGCGCGACCCAATGGCGCAAGATGATTATCCATCCGATCCCACAAAGAAAAGGCTGTTTGAATGGATAGAAAGAAAAGCGGTTAAACATTGTAATAATGCGATACTTACCGCACCGGGCGCCGTAGATTTTTATCGCAGTAAGTTTCCGGAGGTTGATAAAGATTTCTGGCAATTAGTGCCAAATGGTTTTGACCAGACACTTTTTGAATACCTAGAGACGGAACCCTCGGCCAAGGCCAGTGATAGGCTGGTGTTATTACATAGTGGTGTTATTTATCCCTCTGAACGGGACCCTTCCTCTTTATTTGCGGCCTTGGCTGAGCTAAAAAGTGTCGGTGTTATTGACGAAGGCAACTTTGAACTACGTCTTAGAGCAACAGGGCACGATGCTAATTATCAGCCGGTATTAAAAAAGTTAGGGATTGACTCCCTTGTCAAGCTTGAGCCGCCCATTCCTTATCAAGCTGCATTGAACGAAATGTTAGACGTTGATGCATTATTATTATTACAGGCTGAAAACTGTAATTATCAAATACCGGCTAAGGCCTATGAATATATACGCGTACAAAAACCGATTCTGGCATTAACCCCAGATGAAGGAGATACCGGTAAATTGTTGTTAAAAACAGGCACTGCTTGGCTGGCTCCCTTGAATGATAAAGCTAAAATCGTTCAGACAATGAGCAACTTTTTAGCTAAGGTGAGGGGGGGGGGATTTACGCCACTTAGTATTGAAAAAGTAAATAATTACTCAAGACAACACCATGCCCGTGGGTTTGAGCAATTATTGAATAAAGCATGTATCAACAAAGAAGTGTAAATATTGGGTTTTAGAATATTCAATTTGAGAAATAAACGTCGACTTTGTTGTTGCAGAAACACTACGGCAATTTGGTTTGAGTTCCGGTTACCCGGTTAGTTCGATTTTAGTAAGGAGTCAAAATGTCACGGAGTTTTTCGCTGTATCTCGACTTTATTCGTTTTTCAGCCGCCATGTTCGTATTTCTTTATCACTCAAGTAATTATTATCGTTATGACAGTGTGTTGTTTAAAATGGGCCATGAGGCGGTGGTGATATTTTTTGTAATGTCTGGTTTTATCATTGCTTATTGTCAGGATACCAAAGAGAAAAAACTAAGGGATTATCTGGTTAATCGCGCCTCTAGAATTTATTCGGTGGCACTGCCCGCTGTCATTCTCACTTTTGGTCTTGATCTAGCTGGCAACGTTTTGTCCCCTGAGTCTTATGGCGAGCATTTTGACTTACCCATTATTCGGTTTGTTTCTAGCCTATTATTTACTAATGAGCTTTGGGTGGTGTCCATACAATCATTCAGTAATGTGCCTTATTGGTCAATTAACTATGAAGTCTGGTATTACTTAATGTTTGCCGCGGCATTTTATTTTGATAAACGTTGGTTACCCCTTTTCGTTGTGCTTTGTTTAATCGCGGGTCCAAAAATATTAATGTTAGCGCCTTGTTGGTGGGTTGGTGTGTGGATTTATAAGAAAAACCCCCTTCAAAATATAGGGTTTCGAACGAATTCTGTTATTTTTATCGGTTCAATTTTGGCCTATGTTTTATTTGCTCAATATGGTGTTTCCTACAAAGGTTGGGCGTTGTTTGAAAGTTGGGTTGGCTCAGAGATATTTAAAGAGTTTGCCTTTTCACGCTATTTTATAACGGATTATTTATTAACCTTTATTGTTTGCGCCAACTTTTCATCAGCAAGAATTGTGTTCGCCAAGATTGATTACACTGACAATAGAATAACAAAAACGATACGTTATTTGGCCAATCTAACCTTTGCACTTTATTTATTACACCAACCCTTACTTAATTTTTTCGACGCGGCTTTTAAGTCATACAAATTTGCACCACAAGTACATCATCTGGTTATGGCGGTCTGTACCTTAATGTTGGTATTGCTTATTGGTCATCCTATTGAGAAGACAAAACATGTTTATCGGAGAATGTTTAATAAAGTAGCGGACAAAATTGTAGGATTACCAAGGATGGCTAATGCCAAAACTTAAACGAACGAAGGTTTATATTACCGTTGATACGGAAGCTTCAATTGCTGGGTGTTTTTCTGATCCAAGCCGTTATCAACCGTTGCTGGACGAACCTGTATTTGGTTATGTTAATGGCCAAAGCGAAGCCTTGGGTTTCATTTTAAGAACGTTAAAAGAAAGTGAATTAAAAGCCACGTTTTTCACGGAATCACTACAAGGGCGTTACTTTGGCAATGATAAAATGGCCAGAGTGGCGGAACAAATTATTGCGCATGGACAAGATTTACAATTACATGTGCACCCCTGCTGGACCAACTTTGAAGAGGGTGCTGTAGTCTCCACCGTTTATAACGATCATGCTACAGGACGAAGTGTTAGTGAATTAGTCAGCATTTTTTCAGAGGCTATTGATAGATTTGTGCAATGGGGCTTTGGTAAACCTGTGGCGGTCCGAACTGGTAATTTTTCTGCCGGACTTGACACTTTTCAGGCATTTAGTCAGCTTGATATAAAATCGTCTTCTAATATCTCTATCGAACTTTGTCCTGCCAAAGAGAAAGAATTACATCTTAACTTAGGTGTTCACAATATTCATGGTGTGCTTGAATTGCCACTCACCACCTATTCCACATTTAATTTTCAGGGAAAAGCAAAGCCACGCAGTTTGACCATCACAGCAACATCAACCTCTGAGATGCTCTCAATATTGGAGCAGGCCCATGCTCAACAGCTAGATAATATTTGTATACTAACCCATCCATTTGAGTTTATTAAGCGAGATGATTTTCAGTTTAATAACATGGGGGTCCATAAGCTTAATCAGCAGCGTTTTCAGGCACTATGTCAGTTTATTGAGAAAAATAATGATAGGTTTGAAACCGCTATATTTAAAGATTTAACCTTGAATAATGTTAAAAGCTACCCTGACAACATAGTGTTACGAAGCTCCTATATACAATCACTTATTAGAGCAAGCCAAAATTTTATCTATGATAAAACAGCTTAAAAAGGAGCAAGCGCTTAGTGAGTAATGTTTTTATTTTAGGGGTAGGCTCCCCCATTGGTTTATCGTTAATACGCGAACTCGGTAAGGAAGGGTTTACCACGATTGGAATTGGCGAAAAACAATCAATAGGTCACGCCTCTAAGTACTGTGAAAAGGCAATTATTCGGCAAAATACCCGCGAGGGGGTTATCTCTCAACTTTTATCATTAAGCACAGAGCCAAAATCAAATTTTCTAATTTGTATCAGTGAAGGGGATATCAACCTCATTAATCAAAACAGGTCTCAGTTGTCGGCTTGTTTTACTCTTTTGCTGCCAGAACAAGCTCAGATGGAAATCGTTTTGGATAAATCCAGGACAAAGTTAATTGCTGATACTGTGGGTATCGTTTCACCAATATCCATTCAACTTAGCGCTTTAGATGATTTGCCTGCACACACCAACGAACTATCCTTTCCAGTAATTCTTAAGTGGGCGAATCCTCTAACGGTGCAATCATTATTATCCGCTGCTGGGATACCGCTGCATAAACTTCAATACGTCAATAGTTACGAAGAGCTGATGCAGCTATTGTCTATATATAAAGAAGTAAATGTATTTCCCTTGATCCAGGAATATTGTGAAGGTAAGGGCTTAGGTCAGTTTTTTCTATGTAAGGATGGGCAGTCTTATGTTGAGTTTCAGCATGAACGACTGCATGAATGGCCGCCTGAAGGAGGCACGTCGACGTATTGTCGTACCTTGCCCATCGAGCAGCATCAAGAGTGTATGGATAAGTCTAAGGCATTATTAAAGGAGCTCAATTGGACGGGCGTCGCTATGGTTGAATACCGTTACTCAAGTGAAAAGCAACAGTATGTGTTGATGGAAATAAATGGCCGTTTTTGGGGAAGTGCCCCCCTAGCTATGTACGCCGGTGCGGGTTTTGCGACAAATTTGGTAAAGCTAATTGGATTGAATCAAAAGATTACCCAGCCTGAACTGTCTCAACAAGCATGTTTATATATGATCCCCGAGCTAAAACGTCTATACAGGATTGTATTTGAAGCCGATAAGATTGAAGATCCCAATAGTTATTTTTCCAAAACAACCGCAATATTTACTTTATTAAAAGCAATATTTAGCTTTAGAAGTAGGTATTTTGTATTTAGCTTTGACGACCCTTCGCCATTTTTTCAAGATATGGTGAACGTTTTTAGAAAATTACTGAAGCGGGATGAAAGTTAACAAGTCGTGATTAAAGCGATATCTAGTCGAAAATTTGTGAGGCTATCTTGACGCCACAAACTTTGCGATGACATTTTTGGTGGCTGTTTCAATACGCTCATAGCATTGATGAAAATACTCATCGGATAAAGTATGAGGATCATAAAGTAATGCAATTTTAGGTGTGCTCCAAAGCCCGAGCATGGTCACTTGCACATCTTTACCTTGCTTGTTGTTAGCGGCTATTTTGAATAAGTGTCGATCCTCCATAACGAGCAGCAGATCACCATCTTGGAATTGAAAATCGTTTATATCGGTTGTTACATGATTGCTTAGGGGGGTGCCTCTTTCATTTGCGACTTTCATTGCTTGTGAGTTGGCTGACAGCCCGGTAGTGGTTGCGTAACCTAAAGACACGACGTTGTCTATACCATGCTTAGAGGCTAGTACATGCCCATAAGGGGATCTACAAATATTGCCCTGGCATACAAACACTAGCCGTTGTACTTTTGACCATTCAACCTGTTCACAAGTCGAGTATTGTCCGAACCACATTTTCATGGTGTCCAGAATTAGACGGATCATTCCCCTGTATGATCCAAATGTACTATTTATTTTTTTTACTAACATAACTGGGCGAGCTGCTTATGGTGTCATTACAAAAATCGGGAGGATCATATACTAAATTGATGAGTGAATACAAAGAGTGTTTTTTAGGCGTTTTTCATTTAAACAGGTATGCAATTAAATCATTAAAAACATCGTGTCCAATAATATGTTGTTTGTTAGTTAGTCATTAACAAAGATAATTATGTGTTGCTTATTCAGTATCATTTTTTCATAATTGATAATGATAGCTACTAAAAGGGACAAGTTAGCACGTGCAAAATATCAATAAGTTGAATGAACAATTTACCTTGCTGCAGTTGAGTGACGACATTCAATGTAAAATATTAACGACTAAAGCTTTATCATGCCATGAAGACGAAAAACGGTTTGTGGCCATTTATGGCAAGGCTTATATAGACAATACTGCATGTACGGCGCAAACCTTTGCGGCCACTATGTCAAACGCAAAGGAAGATGTAGAACTTGCCTATCGTCTATTATCAGGCCAATTTTGGATGTTCGTGCTTAATAAAGTGACTCAAAAACTTTTTTTATTTAACGATCACTTTGGTATTCAACCCTGCTTCTACACGCTACAAAATAATGTGTTAACCGTGAGCGATTCCCTAAAGTGCATGAGAAACGTTGAAGGCATTGCCTTAACTATCTCCGAGCAAGCCTTATTCAACTACATGTATTTTCATTGTATTCCATCACCTAATACTATTTTTGAGCAGGTAGCCAAGCTAGAGTCCGGAAAAGCAGTGGTTTTCGATAAGAACGCTGAAGTAAAAAAAGTTCAGCTTTATCAACCTGATTTTAAGCAACAAGCTGAAGTCGACAAACAGCAATACGCTGACTGTTTAGATGTTATCGAGCAGGCCGTTGTCAAACATACCGCTGAGGGTTGTGGTGCATTTTTAAGTGGCGGATTAGACAGTTCGACCGTTGCTGGCATGCTTGCCCGTCATCAGCAACCCGCTAATACTTTTTCAATAGGTTTTGATATTGCCGGATATGACGAAACCGCTTATGCAAAATTAACCGCAAAGCACTTTGCGACTAAACATGAAGTGTTGTATTTACAGCCAGAGCCTGCAGTAGAAGAATTTGTAAAGGTGGCGCAATTTTTTGATGAGCCCTTTGGCAACTCTTCGGCTATGGCCACTTATTTTTGTGCCAAATTTGCCAAATCTCATGGGGTTAATCATTTGTTGGCCGGTGACGGTGGTGATGAAATATTTGCCGGAAACGATCGCTACGCTAAGCAAAAGGTATTTCAATATTATGGGCAGATGCCGGGTATTCTGCAAAGCGCTGCGAAAGGGGTGTTTTGCGGTACGCCCTTACCTAAACTGCCATTGTTGAGTAAGGCAGCCAGTTATATTAAACAAGCGCAGGTGCCGCTACCCGATCGCCTTGAAACCTATAATTTCCTTAACCAATTTGGTGTGGAAAATATGTTTAATGGGGATTTTTTAAGTGCGGTTGATGTGCAACAACCCATAAGCCAACAACGGCAGCGATATTTTGAGTGTTCGAGCGACGATCCAGTTGATCGGATGTTATATCTTGATTGGAAATTTACCCTTGCTGATAACGACTTGGTTAAAGTGGGTCGCATGTGTGAAATGGCCGGTGTCGATGTGCGTTTTCCTTTGTTGGACAAGTCAGTTGTTGATTTTAGCTGCACAATTCCTGCAGATATTAAATTACCGGGTAACAAACTGCGGCATTTTTATAAAGAGAGTTGCCGTGGGTTTCTTAACGACGAAACCTTAAGCAAAAGTAAACACGGCTTTGGCTTGCCTTTCGGTTTGTGGATGAAAGAGAATAAGGCCTTACGTGAATTGGCCTTGGATAACTTGCTCGCATTTAAAAAGCGAAAAATTGTAAAAGACAGCTTGATTGATGAAGTTCTCGATGCTCACCAGAGCGACCATGCAAGTTATTATGGTGAGTTGATTTGGATTATGGTGGTGCTTGAACTTTGGTTGCAACAATAGGAAGTCGATAGAATGTTAACTCACACAATATTGTCGTTGGCTGGGCGTATATTCGGTAAAAATAAACTCAGTATCATGATATATCATCAGGTGCTTGCTGAGCTTGATCCTATGCGGCCCTCTGAACCCCTTAAGGATACATTTCGCTGGCAAATGCAATGGGTCAAAAAATATTATCATCCCTTATCAATATCCAGTGCATTAAAACATCTGAAGAACGGCACCCTACCTAAAAATGCGGTGTGCATAACCTTCGATGATGGTTATATTAATAACCTTGTAGTTGCTGCGCCAATTTTAAAGGAACTTAATATTCCTGCGACTGTGTATATTGCGACTGCCTTTTCGGGTGGTGAAAATATGTGGAACGACCGCATCATCGACTTGGTCACAAGGCCTGAACTGTCAGACATTGACCTTGCTGCAATTGACCTTCCCAGCGAACCACTGAGTGATACAAATAGTCGAATAGCAGTGGCTCATATGCTCATTAAAAAAATAAAATACCGTGAAGTTGATGAGCGAAAAACACTCATCAATCAACTCTATATCGCTAATAAGGCGGTAGAAGCACCGCGAAGAATGATGTCGCCTGCTCAAATTAAGGCTTTAGATGAACTGGGGGTCGAGATTGGCGCACATACGGTAGATCATCCTATTTTAACAGTGTTAGATGCGCCGGCGCAGCGAGAGCAAATTAGTCAAAGTAAAAAAACCTTAGAAGCCTGCATCGGTAAGCCGGTTAATGGTTTTGCTTATCCCAATGGCAAGCTAAACCGGGATTATGATAGCGTTACACGTGACATTGTGGCGGACCTTAACTTTGATTATGCAGTATCCACCAATTGGGGTATCAGCACTGTGAAATCGGATAAATTTCAGCTAAACCGTTTTACACCTTGGGACCTGTCGCCCTTGAAATTCCATTTGCGCTTTTTACGCAACCTGCTGGCCAAGGATTAGTATATTTTGTCAACAGACTTTCCATTAGCATTAGCCGACGCAACTGATTACCCTGCACCGACAATTTTAGCGACCGCTGACAAGCACAATATTTCTTTGCTGGGTCTGGGCTCTGCTAGATATTCTCAATTCATAGCACAAAGTATGTATGTTAAAAATGGGCGCTCTGCTATCGCCCACGTTGCTAAAACCATTGGTTTACAGCCGGGTGATACTATCCTGTTGCCGGAGTATTTTTGTCCTGCCATGGTTGAGCCGTTTTTGTGGATGAAACTTAAGGTAAAATTTTATCGATTAGATAAAACACTGCACGTAGATCAGGCGTATTTCAAAAGTTTAATTGATGCAAACGTTAAAGCCTGTTTGTTTGTGCGTTTTTTTGGATTTATGGGCGATATTGAAGAATCTCTGATACTCGCAAAAAGTTTAGGCCTGTTGGCGATAGAAGACTGTGCACACAGCTATTTTTCACAAGAGGTAAGCGTTAAAGGTGAATGTTTTGATGCAAGCATTTGTAGCCTAAATAAATTTTTCCCTTGTGTTGATGGTGGCATGTATCGCCTTAACAATAAGTACAGTGCAAATGACAATGCTGGGGAGCGTGGGATAAGCCATGTGGAAGAACTCAAAAACACTTTACACTTTATTGGCTTAGAAAAGGGGATAGAGTTTTTAAAAAAACTCATTAAACCTTCGCGAAATAATAGTTTAGACGTTACCAAAAGTTCAGACGAAATCTCCGCAAAAAGTGTATATCGGTATTTTAAGGAGCAAGATCTCGGTCTTGGTTGCTTTAGGTTAACGAAGTGGATTGTCGGTTCGTCAAATAATAAAAAAATAATAGAAAAGAGACGCCAAAATTATACGTCGTTATATGCTGGCCTAATCAGTTCTTCGTTGGGGCAGCCCATTTTTAAGCTTGAGCCAAATGCAGTGCCTTACGTCTTTCCTTTTTTACTGCACGACGAAGATGATTTTGATTATATTAGGGAGCAAGGTATACAAATATTGCGTTGGGAAGAATTTACTCCGTCAGACAATCGAGATGTTGAAACCCTTAGGAAAAGACTTATTCAAATTCCTTGTCATCAAAATCTGACTCTTATTGAATTACAAAAAATTATTACCATCATCAACAAAAGATAAACAGCATAATGGATAGTATAAATACTAAGTGGGAAGTAAGAAACATTGCTGAATTTGGTGTCATCGCATTGGCATGGGATGAACTCAATAAACGTAATAATAACCAAGCCATATTATGCGCGTCGTTTGTCAGTGCATTATTGGATGCTTTTGGTAGTTCTGAAGAATGTTTAGTGCTTGCTTGGCATGAAAATAATCTGGTTTTTGCCAGCATTTTCGAAAAAAAATCCCGCTACCGCTGGCAAACCTTTCAGCCCTCACAGGCCCCGTTAGGATGCATTATTTGTAGTGAGGATATGTTGAATGAACAAACATTGAAGCAAGTAGCTAAATTGTTACCCAGTAAGCCCTTGTTGCTTGATTTGACTCAAATCGACAGCGCACAATTTCCAAAGGACTCGACGAGTTTTTTATTTACTTCACCTTATATCAGTACTGGGAGTATCGAGCTACCCAGTGATTTTACTGCCTATTTTGCTAGTTTAAGTAAAAACGCTCGCCAGAATTTTAACAAAGCCAGAAATCGGCTTGCCAAGTTGGACATAACAACAAAACTCGAAATTGTCACAGATAAAGATGAAATAAAAAAATTCATTGGTATTTACGGAGACATCGAGAGTGATGGTTGGAAGGATGCTGAGGGCACGGCTGTGCATCGGGATAATTCACAGGGGCAATTCTATTCTGATATGTTTTACCGCTTTGCTGAGCAAGAAGCCGCGCAAATTTGGTGCTATTACTTTGACGATGAAATTGTTGCTGTAGACCTGTGCGTACTAATGAACGAGGTTTTGGTTATTCTCAAGACTACCTATGCAGAGAAACACGCTAAATATTCACCGTCTTTATTAATGAAACTTGATGCCTATGAAAAATTAGGTCTTGAGGGAAAGGTAAAAACTATTGAGTATTTTGGTAAAACCAAGGATTGGCATCGACGTTTACAGTGTGAGGAAAGGGATATTTATCATGCCACTTGGTGTAAATTCCCTACTCTTTTTAGATTGTTTAACACGATTAAAAAAAAGTTAACATAGGCTATAAACGTTCTACAGCCAGCTATGATATTTGTTAATTATTTTGATTGCTTGATAGCGTATAAAGACGAAGGAACTGCATAAAATGTCAACACAAACCACAATACACATGCCGCACAAAAGCACAGCTAATCCATGTTAAGCGGTCACTTCATTCCCTCGCCAGAAGGTAAGTTGTTCGTCACTCAATTCGGTGAACTGGGCTCAGATACTGCTATTTTGTGTTTACCTTCGATTATCGAAGAGTTAAATCTTGCGCGCGCGGTAGTGGCGAAACAAGCCCAAATGTTTGCTCAACATAATATTCCCTGTTTTGTGCTGGATTATTTTGGCACAGGCGACAGCGAAGGTGAATTTGAACAAGCCGACTGTGACCTTTGGCTTGAAAATGTACTAACTGCTGGTGAATGGCTAAAGCAACAAGGTTTTTCTAAAATCATTCTTTTTGGCGTAAGGTTTGGCGGTTTATTAATGATGGCTCACCAAGAGTCACTGCACCAACGTTTACCGATTGTAAAACAAATATTATGGAAACCGGTTACCAATGGTAAACAATTCGCGGGGCAATTTCTGCGGATTAAACAAGCCAATAGTATGATGAATCAAAGCTCAGCCAAAATTAACTGGCGGCAACATATTCTGGATGGCAATAATACTGAGGTGGCGGGGTATCTTGTAACTCCTAAAATGTTGGCGACAATGGAGCTGTTAAAATTACAGGACAACATGCAGCCCGCGTCTTCCGTCATTTGGTTCGAACTTGCCGCAAAAGAACCTACTCCGCTAACGCAACGTATTATTGCTAACTGGTCCGAAAATAGCGTGTCTGTATATTGTGTTAAGACTCCCCCGTTTTGGCAAGTGCCAGAAGTATTTTCGCTGCCTGAATTATGCCAGCTAAACCTTATCTTATTAACTGAACAGGCAAGCTTATGAATGAGACCCCAGTTATTATCACGTTGGCGGATCAGCAATTATTAGGCATTATTCATCACGCAGAAGGCGAGCAAAATGGAAGCCTTGCTGACACGGCTGTGCTAATTGTTGTGGGGGGGCCTCAGTATCGGGTGGGTAGTCATCGTCAATTTATTCAGCTTGCCCGTTCTCTCGCTTCTAATGGTATCTGTACTATGCGTTTTGACTGCCGTGGTATGGGAGACAGTGAGGGAAAAAAAGTTACTTTTGATAATGTGTGTATCGATATAAAAGCTGCAATAGATACTCTGCAACGCCAGCAACCTGAAATAAAGAAAATTGTAATTTGGGGTTTATGTGATGCCGCTTCTGCCGCACTAATTTATGCTCATAAAGATAAGCGAGTTGCAGCTTTAGTATTACTTAACCCCTGGTTACGCAGTGATCAAGCTATGGGGAAAACCATGGTGAAGTATTATTATGTGCAACGTTTATTATCACGAGACTTCTGGATTAAATTATTAAGCGGGAAGGTAAATGTGCTAGCAAGCGCAAGTGATGCCAAAGGTTTTGTGGCAGACAGTGTAAAAAATGATCAAAAAGGCGAGGCCAGTTATCAAATAAGAATGTTAAATGGTGCTAAACAATTTAATGGTCCAGTCTGTTTAATATTAAGTGAGAATGACTTAACTGCACGTGAGTTTAGTGAGCAGGTGAAATCTGACAAAAACTGGCAGGCCTTTGTGGAGAACAAATGTCAGGAGCACCAGCTGGACAGAGCAGACCATACTTTTTCATCGCTTGAGTTCAAAAACAAGGTAGCAATATTAACTGCAGATTTTATTAAGAATAATGTGAATTAATAAATAGTATTTTGAATACTTCACTGCTGTATTCAAATAGCCTAATTACAGCAAAGTAGTCATAAAAAATAATACGATAATGAGGAGTTACCTGTGCGCTATTTGTTTTGGCTTGTTGTATTCCTCATCACCTATGGTTCGTTGTTTCCATTTAATTTCTCTAGTGCAATGTTAGAGGATGGAAATACCTTGTTGTATCTAACTAAATTCCCCAGTGTGGGAGATATTCTTGGTAATATCGCACTTTTCATACCATTAGGATTAGTGCTTAGAGCGCAGAGTCTTGCCTCAAATAAGTCAACAAATTATATTAAAGTACTACTGCAGGTATTTGTTTTTTCGTTGATATTGCAGCTACTGCAATATTACCTGCCGTCCCGAGATCAGAATATTTTCGACGTTTTGTTCAATCTTATTGGCTTCTATATTGCCTGAGTCATATTCAGCTTAATACCTGTAAAAATGTATAGTGGGCAAGAACACTTAAGCTTATTGCCTATTGGTATTGCTTGCTTTTACTTTGCATCTGAACTCATCCCGTTTATACCCAGCCTTGATTTTCAACTCATAAAAACCAGTCTTAAACCTTTGATGACAGATCCTGTGGATTGGTTTGATGTTATTAGCTCAACAATATTTTGGCTGCTGGCACTGAAGTTAATAAATACCAAGGACAAGTCGCTTTCCTTTTACTATTTTTTGATACTTTGGCTAGGTTTTATCGTTGGGAAATTAGTGATTTATCACAATTATTTGACAGCAGCAGATTTGATTTCGCCAATTTTTGCAATGGCGCTTTTAAAAATCCAATCATTCAAGAGCGCTAAATCACTGTTTGTACTCATTACAATGACAGTAATGGCATATTTATCAAAAACAATAGAGTCGTTTTCTCCAGAAGTTATGCACACCATTAATATTGTTCCTTTTGCAGAATTTCTGCAGGGGGATTTGGAAACAAATACTCGAAACTTACTCTTTAAAATTTTTGCTTTTAGCGCTTTGCTGTGGTTGTCACTAGAAGCCCGACTCAATGTAAAAAAGGTAGCTTTTAGCCTGTTTTGGGTTGACTCAACTTGTGTTCAAGTAAATCAATGAAAGTTTAATGGCAGTGCTTTATTTTGATGCTTCATTAAGCTGATTTAGACAGGAATGCAAAAATTTGATAACTTTCAAAGTTTCAAAGCTTGGAGTTTATAATACAGCTTAGAATAGATATGTAATCTTCCTAGTCAGTGGGAGTCTTAATTAGTAGGGAGTTGCATGATCTCTCCTCATACTAAAGACTTAGCGTGCCTGTTAATAGTGGGGGATTTACATTGGTCTTGCGTCTAATTCCGTTCATAGTCCTTTGTTTTATTGATGTACCCTTAAATGTTCATTCGCAATACTACAAGTCTACCAATGGATTACAAAACCCAAAAAAAGGTTCTGAGATAGTCAATACTATCCACGACTATCCCCGAATATTTCCTCATACTTATGCCAGTGCTATAGGCAGCGCAAAGTCTAACCCTGCAAAGCTAGGGTTAAAGCTAAATGGGTGCGACGCCGCCGCACTTGAACGTTTAATCGTTTGTTTGAAGTTAAGCGATTCACCCAAGATGCGAAATCGAGCTTTTCAATTAGCCAGTCAATACAAGGTAGATGTGGCTGAGGTTTCGGGGGGGCGCCACAATGCATGGAAACTTACGTTACTGTATGACCAGTTGGGGTCTCACAGCGAGGATTTTCCAAAGCCGAATCAATTAATACGCAATAAACTTACTGGATCCTTGCAACAATACTTAGTACTTCTTGAGCAAGGAGATGAGTCGCTATGGAATGGTAGGTTCACGTTAGCGGGTTACGCTTTTTTATTAGCTGTTTCAATTGGCGATAACGAGTCAGAATGACTAGCTAAGGCAACTAGTCATTTTTTTGATACAGTGCGCAAGCATTGCAGATCACAAGAGTACAATTTTCCGTGGCAACCGGAGAGTGATACCTACCCGTAAAAGCTGCAGCGTTGTTGACTGCTCTCACTCACCCCAATCACGAAGAATGCCTAGGCTCATGGGGCTGAGTTCCTTTGCCGCTTAGCTGCAACTCCAATGGTTTTGAGTATATAAGTAAAAATGGTCTACATACTTTGGGGGGAAGCTCAATACTGCCTGAACGAATTAGTCATAATCTACAGATAGGTTTAATAATAAAGGCTTATTCTTACTGGTACCCACTATATACATATCACCTTTGTTGTCGCGAGTTAAACTACCATACAGTAAGGAATTGCTCACTGGGATTTTTGTGGTATTCGCTAGACTAAGACTGGTATTGAAAATAATCCATTCGTAGCCTATACCACCATCTTTTGTATCTTGCCGACCAATGCCCGCTAATATGCCGGTACCGTCAATAGAAAATAAAGACGCAATATATGCTTTGCCATTAGGATGCATCATACCTTTGAATTGCACTTTTGTAGCTGACTTATCAAAAGGTATTATTTGATAGAGGCCTCCATCTGCCGAAGTGAAATAAATATCGCCATTTTTCATGCTGGTATAAGCAACAATGCCATGGTGCTCTTTAAAATCATCAGATTGATATGAGGGCAATGGATATATGGCGACTAGTTTTAATTCTTCATCGTACTCAGCAAGGGATACTTCAACTTCATTAAAGTCATTTTTTATTAACTGTGGTACATAAACATGGCCCAGTTCGTCCACTATGAAATTTCGTGTTACGTGGCGATTTGTTGAACCCACTGTCACTCTTTGTACTTTATCGGTTTCAATATCATACTGGTACAACACATGATCCCAATAGCCCAAAGCATATACATAACGTCCATTAGTATTGATGCCCACTAACGCTTCTTCGGTCGCGAGTACATGCTGCCAGTGTTTATCATTAGGCAATTTTCGCCATAAATTGCCGCCCCATGTTGGGTTGACGCCTTTTGCCTCTCCAGCTTCGTCAAACGAACTGAAATATAAGTACCCATCATTTGCTTGATAAAATTTACTATGTAATTTATTTTGCCGCATGCCTCTGCGGTATACTTGGTTACTTTTTAATTCACTTACTACATCGCTCTGCTCAATAATATCACCTGTTTCTGGATTATATTGATACAGAAATGCTGAACCCTTGTCACCGCTATGGGACGATGCACCGAAGTAGATACGGCCATTATCGTCTCGACCAGTGGCTCCCCATATGGCATCAACATTTTCTGGCACATGAAACTGTATTTCAGTAATGGTCGGCGCTGCGAACATTTTTTTCGGTAGTGCGGTATACACAGTACCGACGGTATCTTCGAAACTTCGCGGTGGAAAGGTGGTTTGGTTTTCATTTGTTTTGTCGCAAGCAGTTAACAGCCATAAAATAACCACAGCACAACATTGAATTCGATACGTCAGCATTAATGTGCTCGCTCTATTTTTATTGGGTTTGTATAAAACATATAGTGATGTTGCTCTGGCTGAATGCTTTTTCCACGCCAACGAAAGATGGCAAATGGACTGCTTAACTGATAGTCAAAGCTAACATCCAATTGATTATTTGTTAACCTTAAATCGTAAAAGGGTATTGCACGAATATCATTTTTGGTAATAATCACTAACTCTAGGTCATCGAGAGAAGTCGCATAACCTTGCCAATCATGTTCATTTAACCTTAAAGACAAATTAATTTTTACGTTGTTCATATTATTAATTACAGCAGATTGCCCTGGCGATAAGTTTTCTTTATTGGTTTGCACCGAAAAATCAACTTGATCAATAAACTTACCATGTTGTGCCCAATAAGCACCGGAATGAAATGCGGCTAGCACATCGTTATGACTATTCGATTTGGCAAATAAGTGGGTGGTGGAGAACTGACATGGCCAATAATCCATATTGGTATTGTGAAAGTCAGACGCTGCGCGAGCGGCCCATACTTTATAACCTTTTTGTAATAAAAGGTCCCACTCACCACCAATTTTCTCCACCGCAGGATCCCAACCATTGACTGTTTTTAAACGTGTTTCGTATGAGCCATTATTATCACCTCGTTTCTTCTGGTGTCCGGGAGCACCAGAAAACCCCACCACTAATTTAGAAAAATTTCGCCAATACGCAATATCATGCTCATTCTCCATGGTTTGATAATCTTTTCTGCTGGGATGATTATAGATAACCACCGCTTTATCTTGGCCAGTAATACCGTATTTATTCAGCCACTCAAACGCACCTTGTGGAGAGAGAAACTTTGTATCTAATTGCCGATAGTGATCGTATCTATCCCGAAAGGCAGATAAATTTCTCGGTAGGTTATCAGACTTAGGCAATAGAACAGTGACATGTTCTCGCCCATTCATGGGTGGGATGTTCCATTCAAGACCCGGAATAATCGTTAATAATGGAAATTGATTACCGGCCACATTTATGTCGTTAAAATAGACATCACTGGCCACTTTTTTTAAGTTATGGTCCCCATGATCCGTAATCGCGATGGCATTGCAGCCATACTCATACGCTTTTTTAGCTATTTCTCCCACGGTTTTAGAGCCATCTGAGAATTTAGTATGAGTATGGGTATCTACTTTGATCCAGTTTTTATATGTATCTACAATACTGGGTTTAGTCCATGATTCTGTAATTTGTTGTTTCTTATTGCTATATAGAGATAGCTTGCTCAGCCGCAGATCTATTTCTGTTTCTATTTTTTGATAAGTATCTGATTCAATGGATTGAATTACACGCTTAAAGTTGTTACCGGTAAAGCCTTCAGGCAAGTCATGAATAAAAGGAAAAAAGACGTTTTCGTTTTTGATATTGACTAATAACTGCTGTGCTTGTTCTGCATTGTCACTTTCACCAGTAACGTAACTTGCAAATGCCAAACCGGCCTTATCCGCAGCTAAATCGGAAAAACTATAACCCGAACCTCCAGATATAGAATCCAATAGTTCTTTTGCCTCGCCTATCTGTAATCCTATCTCTAAGTCACTTAATTGTTGAAGTGCAGCAGAATAAATAAAATGTTGACTTAAATCTTGGCGACCTCTTAGCAATGGAATGCCCGTTGAATTTTTGGCTGGTTTTACGCCTATTAATTTAGCAAATCGATAATCGCCAAATTTAACGGCAAGTGCCCAAATAACAGCCGCATTTTCTTCTTCAGCTGTGTTGTTAACAGAGCGTTGTGCGGCTAAGTTAAACAAAGCTTTTATATAATCAGCCAACTCACGACTGCGAACATTTTCAATTTCGCTTATATATAATTGAACAACTTCAGGGGAAACATCACCAGAACGTGCATAAAGTCTCGCCAAGTCACCTATCGTTTCTAGTGATTTATTAAAATCATTTTTAAGATACTTCGATTTTTGAGCGGTAAAGACAATAGCTTCTTCTTTAAAGGTAGAGTTAGTTATAAGTTGGTTTGCGGTAGTCGCTGCTTCCTCTCCCATTAGTAGTTTAACAATACCTAAAGAGAGTTTTTGCACCAACCAACCACTCAAAGTAACATTACCAATAGAGCAATTATCTATGAACATACCCGTGCTGTGTTCTTCAAAAAGCCAACACGAGACATTGATATACTGCTTGGATAATAACTGTAATTCAGTGGTGCTAGATATTAAGATACCTAGCTCTGAAGCATTAACATTTACTTGTGTTTTGGGTAATAAGTGTGAGCCTAGTTTTGATAAAGCTGATAACTCTTGCTGGTTGATATCGAATTCAATAAATTGATGGAAGGAAGTAAGATTACCCATCACTTCTTTAATGGCAATTCGAGCCGTTCTCATTTCGTCAGGAGAAATCGCTTTTTGTCTGTTGAGAAGAGCTTCTTTTTGTAGCAAAGATAACTTTAAAATAATAAGAATAACCATTACAAAAATAGTTAATTTTATTATTTTTTTATTATTCATTTGAAACACTTAGTCATTTTCACACATTGTATTTGTCTTATATTAGCCTATTTTATCAGCGTAAAAGCATGTAGGTTTTTTATATTCATGCTAAATACTTTTTCTGGTTAAATGGCATCGGACTCAACTTTCATTTTTTTGGTAGCCTTAATTGGACTGTTAAAGCAATATTTCACTGACATGGGGATGTCCCAGAAAATCTTGAGGGCTGGCGGTTGGGCCGTAGGCGCCTGATTGAAACACCACTAACCAGTCTCCAAGTTCAGCTTCAGGCAGTGGCATTTTATCTGCTAAAGTGTCCAAAGGCGTACACAGTGGCCCAACAGCTGTCACTTTAATGCTGGCCGGAGCTACACCCATTTTATTGCCAATGGCAACGGGGTAATTCTTACGAATAACCTGACCGAAATTTCCTGAATTGGACAAATGGTGGTGTAAGCCTCCATTGGTCATTAAATAGGTGTGGCCACGAGAGGTTTTAATATCGGTGATACGTGAGGCGTATATGCCCGCTTCGGCCACTAAAAACCTGCCCAATTCGAAGATCAATTCAAGCTCGGCCAGTAAAGGATATTGCTTCAGTAATTGGATCAAGTTTTCTCCAATTGGTGCTAGGTCTAAACGCTTTTCACCTGGGAAATAAGGGATGCCTAGGCCACCACCTAGGTTAACCGTTTGGGTCGGCGCGGGGGTCATGTCCACAAGCTTTTGCGCCAGTGCGAAGGTATTGTTGTGAGCATCGATGATGGCTTCTTGCTTAAGGTTCTGTGATCCCCAGTAGATATGAAAACCACGAAATTCAAATTGGCTGTAGTCTAGACCCGGCAAAATCTCAAAAAGTCGCTCTTCATCTATACCAAATTGTTTGGGGCCACCACCCATCTTCATCCCCGAGGCTTTTAACTCAAATGCGGGATTCACTCTAAAGGCAATAATAGCTTTGATATTTAACTCTAAGCCTATTGAAACGGCTCGTTCAAATTCACGTTCAGACTCAATATGTAAGGTAACACCTGACACGATAGCTGCACGGATTTCGGCTAATTGCTTGCTAGGTCCGGCAAAACTGATGTCACGGCTAGGCATACCAGATTGCAGCGCCAGTAACATCTCTTTTTGTGAGGCCACATCAAAACCTTCGACCCAGGGCCGCATGGCGTTTATTATAGGAAAGTAGGGGTTCGATTTGATGGCATAATGAAGTTTAATGGGATCAGGTATATGTTTGTGAAATAGGTCAATTTGTGCCTTTACCACTGATTTGTCATAAGCATAAAATACTTGTTTACCAAGTATGTCTGCAACGCCATCGAGGGTATAGCCGCCGATAAGGAGTTGTGCATGCTCAACTGAGAATTGGTTCATGTCTGCATGGACAGGTAATATTTTTTTCGTTGACATAATTTTCCTTAATTTTTCTTAATTTTCCTTAATTTCCTGCTTTAATCGACGTAAGCCAAATCGTTAGTTTGTATTATTTGACCGCTCGATTATGTCTAAAAAATAACTTGCTTACGTTTTAGTCGCGCTTACAAAAACTTATTTAGAACTCGTTATAGTTCGCAATCATATCGATGTAATACACCCACAACTGTGTTTTCTTCCAAAACAGGTAACACTGTAATATTGCTGAGGTTCATTTTTTCAATCGCAGGTTGAACTTTTTCACCAGGAGAAATGTGTTTAGGTTTCTTGGTCATCATATCAGCGGCACTGAGTAAATGAAATTTCTCGCCTTGCGTTTCCAAAAAGCGCCTTATATCACCATCGGTAATGATACCTAAAAAATTGTCCTTGTCGCCCACCATAGTCATGCCAAGTCGAGCAGAAGATATTTGCTTAATAATTTCATGAATTGTGGCGTCCTCAGGGACAAACGGTAAGTTGACGACGCGCATCACGTCCTTAACTTTAGTTAGCAGTTTTCTTCCCAAACTGCCACCTGGATGAAACCGAGCAAAATTTTCTGGCTGAAATTTGCGACTTACCATAATGGCCAACGCAAATGCATCGCCCATAGCCAATGCAGCTGTTGTAGAGGAGGTCGGTGCCAACTGTAAAGGACACGCTTCCTTGTCTACACTTACATTCAGATGAAAATTAGAATTTTTTGCTAGTGTAGAATTTGGTTTGCCGGTGATCGCAATTATACAATTACCATTCTCGTGTAAAAAAGGTATCAGCCGAATTACTTCGTCGGTCTCACCAGAATTAGAAATGGCTACAAAAACATCATTAGTAGATACCATACCTAAATCGCCGTGTATTGCTTCAGCTGGATGCATGAAAAAGCTCGACGTACCTGTGCTGGCTAAAGTGGCCGCTATTTTTTGTCCTATCTGGCCAGATTTACCCATGCCACATATTATCACCTTCCCGGTGGAAGCCAGTACATGTTCTATGGCTTTTGAAAAATCATCTGTCAGTTGATTTTTTAATTGAAGGATCGCTTTCGCTTCAAGATCGAATACTCTCAATGCTTCACTTATGTGCTTGTTGGTCATATGTGTTATTCCGTTAAGTTAAATAATTACCAAAAACCTGTTTGTGTACATTGATTAAGAATGTATTGGTCAAGCCAATTGTGAAGATAGAAATAAAGTACGCTTTGTGGTGATAAATCCATAAATGTCTTAAGCAGAACATTTAAATATTAATAACTTAAAACAAATTCACCCAGTTCGAAAGAATATTATTATTTTAATCTACTCTTGTCACTTTATGTCCTATTACCTTATTAAATGATTGAGATTGTAGTTAATGTGGGTAAAGGTTAAGAAACGCTGAAGCGGTAATCTAATATGCTTCAAATATATTACCCATTGCTGTATTTTTCCTTCATTTCTTTGCTTAACAGACTGCGATCTACTTTGCCGTTTGGATTACGTGGCAGTGAGACTCGTATTTCCAGCCATTTTGGATGCATAAAATTGGGTAGGTTCTTTTTGCATTTATTCAATAGGTCCTTCTCAGATATTTGATGATTATCTTTGACTACGATTAACAGCACAATCGCTTGGCCTAATTCGAGGTTACTGACCCCACAAGCAATGGCTTCTGAGACTTCTTCTGCCCCTTGGTAGCATGCTTCTTCTATTTCTACGGGGCTTACTCTGTAGCCTGATGTTTTAATCATTTCATCTTTGCGCCCAACAAAATAAAGGTAACCACAGTCATCTTTTTTTACAGTGTCTCCAGACCAAACCGCCATCTCGGTTAATACTAAACCGTTTCTTTTTACAGGCACGGGCTTGAAACGCTCGGCAGTTTTTTCAATGTCGTTCCAATAACCTAAGCTGACGAGTGGACCTCGATGCACCAATTCGCCAGGTTCGTTTGCTGCGCACTCTAATCCATCCTCACCCACGACCATGATCTCGGCATTGGGGATAGCTTTACCCATTGAGCCTGGGCGTTCGTCAACTTTGTCTGGAGGTAAATAGGTACTGCGAAATGCTTCTGTCAATCCGTACATCAAATAAGGAGAGGCATTTTTAAACGTTTCACGAATTTTCGCGAGAGTGACTTGTGGCATTGCCCCGCCAGTATTGGCGAAATAGCGCAGTGAGGATGTAGCTGATTCAGGCCAATTTACCTTCATCAATTGCTGCCAGAGGGGCGGAACGGCGGTCAGACCCGTTACTTGGTGTTTTTCAATGGTTTTGACCACATCTCCAGGTAAAAAATAATCCATTAACACGCAGCTCGCGCCGACAAAAAATGCCGTCGTTATTTGACTGAGACCGGCATCAAAACTAATAGGCAATAAGGCTAAAATAACGTCATTTTCATCGTTATTTAAATAACTCGAAACACTGTGGGCTCCGCACACCAAGTTTCTGTGGGATAACACCACACCTTTAGGTTTGCCCGTGCTTCCTGAGGTATACAGAATAGCCGCCATATCGTTCTCAACTCGGAACGCTTGCCTGAGCACTTCAGTTGATAACTCACTTAGCAGACTCAACCTAGCGTTTATGTCTGCTATCTCTGGTTTGGTGGGCAATTTGTCTATTAACACCACATGTTGTAAATCAGGACAATGATTAATGATGCTTGATAGGGCTTTTAAACGATCACTGCTGGTGATGAGAATTTTCACATTGCAATCATTCAGAATATGCTGAACTTGTAGCGCTTTTAAGACCGAATTTACCGGAACAAATGTGCCGTTTGCACGAGTGGCCGCAAACAGACTTATCACGGCGATCGGCAACTTAGGCAAAAAAACGGCTACTCTATCGCACCGCTGCAGGCCAAGCCCTGACAAACCGCAGGCTAATTCAGATATCTGCTCATCTAATTGCCTATAGCTGATATTCTGTTGTTTATAGATTATGGCTTGGTTGTTTGGCTTTACACTGGCTGTGTTAGAAACGAGTTCATCGAAAAAGGTTACCATCGTGGCGCTTATCTCTCTTAAGTGTTTTAAAGGTATTTCTTATTGCGATAAATAATGGAACAATAAGTATAATGACAATTGAGACAAACTCTGTCCACAACAAAAAGTAATAATACAGGGAGTAATAGAATGAATATAGTTGCTTTAGTGAAAGACATATTAATTGAAGCTCTGCAACTTTCCAGTGATAGTCATATGGATAAGGAAACCCCTTTATTGGGTTCTATTCCAGAATTTGATTCAATGGCTGTGGTAACCGTTTTAACTGCTATTGAAGAGAGTTTCGGTATTGAAGTGGATGATGACGAAATTAGTGCTGAGGTATTTGAAAGTTTTGGCACGCTTTGTAGTTTTGTTGAGCAAAAAATATAACCTTTGTGTTGTCGGTTTGGAAATTAAGGAAATGTTGTGAGTATTAACAAAGTATTATTGGTATTCGGTACCCGGCCTGAAGCAATTAAGATGGCACCTTTGGTGTTGGAATTGAAAAGTAGAAAAGGGCTCAATGTAGAAGTTTGTGTCACTGCCCAGCATCGAGAGATGCTAGATCAGGTTCTCGATTTATTTGAATTAAAGCCTGACTATGATCTTAACCTGATGCAACCAGGTCAAGACTTATACGACATTACCACTAAAGCCCTTATAGGCCTCAAAGGTGTATTGGAAACAAGCAAACCGGATCTGGTGTTAGTACATGGTGATACCACTACTACTTTTGCCTCTTCGCTGGCCGCATTTTATCAACGTATTCCAGTGGGGCATGTAGAAGCAGGCTTGCGTACTGGCAATATTTATAGTCCTTGGCCGGAAGAGATGAATCGCAAATTAACAGGCTCTCTCACCAAATTCCATTTCGCGCCGACCACAAAAGCTCAGAACAACCTTTCCCTTGAAAACGTCGATGCCGCTGATGTTTACGTCACGGGTAATACTGTCATCGATGCACTTGTTCAAGTGGAAAAGCGTATTGGGACAGATAAGGCTCTTAACAGCAAACTGTCAGCGCAATTCGATTTTCTCGATCCTAGTAAGAAACTCATTTTAGTCACGGGGCACCGACGAGAAAGCTTTGGTGATGGTTTTGAAAACATTTGTCAGGCCTTGCGGACACTTGCCCAGCAAGCGGATGTACAGGTACTTTATCCTATGCATCTTAATCCCAATGTAAGGGAGCCAGTTAATCGTATTTTGCATAATGTTGAAAATGTATTTCTTATTGAACCCCAAGAATACTTGCCTTTTGTATATTTGATGAGTCGGGCATATATCATCTTAACCGACAGTGGCGGTGTACAAGAAGAAGCCCCTTCACTGGGTAAACCCGTACTTGTTATGCGCGATACAACAGAACGACCAGAGGCAGTTGATGCAGGAACCGTTAAGTTAGTGGGCACGGATTACGATTGTATTGTTAATGAGTCTATGGCTCTGCTTACCGATAAACAGGCTTACGAAAAAATGTCCTTTGCCCACAACCCGTATGGGGATGGCAAAGCCTGCCAGCGGATCGCAGATATAATTTTGAAGAGCTAAAAAATAGATAGCCAAATAAGAATAAAACCCCAAAGGCTCGGAGGTTTTGTTATTATTGTTTTAAATATTGATAGTAGTATTTTTCCTGTGACCTCTGTGTCTCCTGTGTCTCTGTGTTAATTTTAAGTTTTTCTGTGGCATTTGTGTCATCGGTGATGAATTTAATAAGGAATTAAAATGGCGTTTAAGAAAGTTTCAGTTATTGGATTGGGTTATATAGGATTACCAACAGCCGCCGTTATCGCTTCACGTGGTATCGAAGTCATTGGCATCGATGTTTCAGAAAAAGCGGTCGAGATCATTAACCAAGGCAAAGTACATATAGTCGAACCTGATTTGGATATGGTAGTGCAAGCTGCGGTAACCATGGGTAAGTTACGTGCTTCTTTGACACCAGAACCCGCTGATGCTTTCATGATCGCTGTGCCAACGCCTTTTAAAGATGAGCATAAGCCGGATTTGAGTTTTATTCAAAAAGCGGCTGAAGCCATAGCTCCTGTTTTGGAAAAAGGCAATTTGGTGATCCTCGAATCCACCTCTCCAGTGGGCGCCACCGAGAAGCTTTCCCAATGGCTCCAAGAACTGCGCCCTGATTTACATTTTCCAGGGCAAACCAGCCAGGAACCTAATATGTATGTGGCGCATTGCCCCGAACGGGTCTTGCCAGGTAGAGTGCTTGAAGAGTTGGTGTCAAACGATAGAATTATTGGAGGCATGTCTGATAAATGTGCTGAAAAGGCCATAGAGCTTTACAAAGTATTTGTGCGCGGCGATTGTATTTCCACCAATGCACGAACAGCAGAAATGGCCAAGTTAACCGAAAACTCATTTCGCGATGTGAATATTGCCTTTGCTAACGAATTATCTATCATCTGTGACGAGCTGAAAATAAATGTCTGGGAGCTTATCGCTTTGTCCAATCGTCATCCTAGGGTTAATATACTCAGCCCTGGCCCAGGCGTGGGTGGACATTGTATTGCGGTTGACCCTTGGTTTATTGTGGACTCTGCGCCTGAGTCGGCTCGGATTATTCGTACCGCTCGAGAAATAAATGACAGTAAACCACAATATGTTGTTAATAAAGTTAAAGCGGCGGCCGACGAATTTAAACGCCCAGTGATTGCCTGTTTAGGACTCGCTTTTAAGCCTGATATTGATGATTTGCGTGAAAGCCCAGCATTGGATATAACCCATAATTTGGCATCAATGAATATAGGTGAAATATTAGCGGTAGAACCCAATATTCATCAATTGCCTGAAAAATTGGCAAAAAAAGGTGTTGAGTTAGTGAGTCTTACAGCAGCACTTGAGAGAGCCAATGTATTATTGGTTTTAGTGGATCACAAGCCGTTTAAGGCGCTTAGCATAAATGACGTAAATACCAAAGTGGTTGTAGATACACGAGGCTTATTTGCCCATCTATAGTCTGTATATAACACTAGGCAGTGAATAACTTTTATAGAGAGAATAATATGTAACCTAATGTGATGATATCCTCCCACCTTACAGCATCAATGTGCCATGATTGAGTTTGACAAAACAATCAGAATGAAAGTAGGCCATCACATCAGGTTAGGTACAATACGACATTTTCTAAATTACTTATTTATCAGCATCAGCGATAAGCCTTGTTGCTTTTGGGCAAAAAACCACTGAAGAGTCCATTGCCAGTTCTAATCAATTGGATCAGGATGGCAATCCTGATCCAGCCATAATTCAATTAAAAAACGTCATAAAGCTTGCGCCAGAAAATGTTGCACTTCGGCTGTCACTTGGCAAAGTATATTTTAAACTGGGACGTTGCACTATGCTGACAGGGAGTTGTTAAAAGCTCTGGGACGTTGCACTATGCTGATAAGGAGATGTTAAAAGCTCTGAAAAGTGGTGCTCTGATGATGGCGTTGTCCCCATGCTGCAACAGGTCTATTACTTTGCTGAACAGTTTGATACTGGCATAAATATGCTAGATAAAGCTAATTTTACTGAATCGAACGCCCAGAGTACGTTGTTGTTGTTTCAGTACCTGTCATTACATGCAGTAAAATCGAATTAAATCAAAAATGTTGAGTAATGGAGTTGAGAGCAAAAATTTGGCTGCCTTAGAGAAGACCTGAGTATCGTGATTAGCTATGAAACCATTTATCGGCACATTTGGTCTGACAAGCGATGTGGTGGTAACTTATTCCAACATTTGCGTAGAAAAAGTAAAGCTTATCCATCACGTAGTAAGGATAAACAACTTGGTAGAGGGGGTATTAAGAGCCGCATAAGTATTGATGAGCGCCCACATGTTGTTGACGATAAAAGTAGAACGGTGATTGGGAGATATTTAGTTATCGGCAAAGGGCACAATGACACAATGGCGCACCGGTCACGATTACAGAGCAGAAAAAGAGCTTTACCGTTTCGACACGTATTGATGACACAAATCAGTAAAAACAGTAAAAATAGCCACCATAGCCTTGTTAGCACCGTTTAAAGGAGCCATACTCGGTATCAAAATGGATAATGGTAAACAATTTGCGTACCATGAAAAGATGACTGAGAATTTGCAGTGTGATGTTTATTTTGCCGACCATTATTGTTCGTGGAAACGAGCATTGAATGGAAACGCCAGTGGTCTATTACGACAATGTTGGCCGAAATCAACAGACTTTAAAAAGTTATCGCAATCAGCCGTTTGGGATGTAATGGTCAATCATCAATGATAGGTTAAGAAAGAAACTAAATTATAAAACGCCAGCCAAATTAATGGCTGAACATATGGTGGCTATAGCTGCTTAGGGTTAAGCACTTCAAAGTTGGATTTGCCAAATAATACTAAGATTAGTCACGTTTATGTTTTTGGCGTTAGAGATAAGAGCAAGATGCAACAGTGATTAGTGTAAAAATAACTGACTATGTTGCGCGCTTCTGTATATGGTTCAGATTATTGTAATTATATACCTTGGATTTAAAAATGGAGAGGGCATGGAAGTCACTAAAGTTTTTCTCAAATATGTAATTATTTATACGTTTTTTTCAATGACATGTCATGCACATGATATTTCTCAGGTAGTTAGCAAAATTAAGCCCTCGATTGTTGGGATCGGTATATATGATCCAATAGGACGGCCCAGCAATCAATTAAGAGGAACCGGCTTTGCCATTGCTGATGGAACGATTATCGCCACTAATTATCATGTCGTTGATTTGGATCTTGATCCAGACAGCAAGCAACAGCTTGTTGTTTTCATCGGTTCAGGTAAAAATAATTCAGTTAGCCCTGCAGAGATTATTGCCACTGACCCGGCTCATGATCTAGCACTTTTAAAGATAAAAACGAGAGTGCCTCCCCTAGAACTAAAGATGCCCCAAAAAGTCGAGGATGGAACGGACGTAGCGTTTACAGGTTTTCCAATTGGAGCAGTGTTAGGTCTTTACCCCGCGACGCATAGAGGTGTGATTGCCGCATACACACCCGTTGCTACCCCGAGTATTAATGCGAGTAAAATCAGTATAGCGATGATGAAAAGACTTAAAGAACCTTATTTTGTCTATCAGCTTGATGCAACGGCCTTCCCAGGAAATAGTGGTAGCCCTGTTTATGAGTTGAATAATGGTAGGGTGGTTGCCATAATTAACAAGGTATTCGTGCAACAAACAAAAGAAGCGGCGATCACTAATCCTAGTGGTATTACTTATGCGATCCCTGTAAGGTATTTGGATATGCTTGCGAAAAGTAAAGGGATTAGTTTGTAAAGTGTCAAATTTTTTTACAGTTTAGATAAGTATAAAAATTAATTTCCATACAAATCAGGTGTGTATATAAAGGCTTGATTATTGCTGGATGTTGTCAAATGGTTTGAACGTTTACTTAAAATTTAGCAGAATGAATTAGCCTCATTGTTTATAAGGGATGAAATACAATGACAAAGAAATCCAATTTTGATAAAAATGCAGAGTCTGTGCAAATAGAAGACATAAATTCTATTACCCCTAAAAGACGTTTATTGGTCGGCGCAGCAGTTCAGACAGTCTTGTCTTCGAGTGATGATAAAAAAACGAGTGAAATAGAAAACACTTCGGTCGTGAAACGTCGTAGTTTTCTGAAAAAATCAGCTTCCGGAGCAGTCTTGGTCAGTCTTCCTGCCCAATCTGTTTGGGGCGCATGCTCCGTATCTGGCGCTATGTCAGGAAATCTATCACAAAATACAGGCCGCCATGATTGTCCGGTGCCTTCGTTGCCGCCGGGAAAAATTCGGGCTTGGTGGCAAAACGTGTACGAAAACATCAATAACAACAACCCAATCGACGGCTTTACAAGTATAAGTGGAGATACTCAAAGAGAATGCTACCGAGTCGAGATTCAGTATGTGATGGATAATAACAACATGGCGCTAGCGACAGAATTATTTCCTAGTCCACAAATCACCCTTTTCAGAAGTTTAGCTGATGGTACACCACTAGAGAGAAAATTGGCGGCAGTATTTTTGAATTCCTACTTTGGTTTTTACGGTGCTCAGGACGAGCGTGATTTGGTCAAAGCAAATGCACTTGTCAACGATATTTTGCTCTACGTAATTCTGCAGGAAAATCAAGGCAACCCAATTGCAACTAACCAGCTCAATACACTTCTTAGCCTCACTAATGAATCTACAACTGACTATACATCAGCAAATTGCGTCTAATAAGATATCGGTGAATGATATTGCAAACATCTAAACATGCGAACTGTTGCTAGTGTCTGAGTATTATTTTTCTAATCATTGTTTATCTACTGCCATGGCCGATGGCAGTGGAGTGGCCCTTTATAACGATATTTCTGGCAATAGCGTGTTTATCGCTACAAAATCAGATTATAGTACAGTGCAAAATATCCTTAGTTCTAAACGATTTTCTGCCACGCTTTTCAACGAACTGTTTGAAATTAAGGAACATGAGGCCAGTATTCATTTAAAATGGCTGTTGACTAACCGGTTTATCGAATGTGTTCAGGAATGATCGGTGTTTGTTAATACAGGATTGTACCAATTTTCGCTAGATTCTTGCCCAAGCCGATTGTCGCCAATAGTTTCAAATATCTACGGTGATGCTACGGATCAAGACCGGCCGGTAGATTTTACTATTTCACTGCGCAGGGATTCTTTGGTTAGACGGTTTCTCAAGCCACAAATTACTTTTTACAGCGACATTCACGCGCCGTTTAAGCCTTTGCCCTTGTCCCAAGCCTATGCGTTATTGGAATGGGGGATGAATTGGTGTATTGCCGCTCATGATTTTTCTCGATTGATAGTGCATGCTGCTGTATTGGTCAAAAATAATCAGGCCATCATTTTTCCTGCATCTCCTGGTTCAGGCAAGAGTACACTGACTGCCTATTTGAGTTTGAATGGATGGACTTTGTATTCTGATGAAATGGCAATTATCGACCTTGAAAACCAAAAGGTTTCTCCTCTTTATCGTCCAGTATGTCTAAAAAACGATTCCATTTCGATTATAAAAACACTTCATCCAGAAGCTCAAATGACCCCTGTGTGTAAAGATACTCAGAAAGGTGATGTGTCGCATTTAAAAGGCATCGATTGGCTAAGCTATACAACGCTGGAGCCAGCCGACATAGTAGGTATTGTGTTTCCTAAATATAAAAAAGAAACGGACTTAGCTATATACACTTGTAATCAGTTGCAGGCGTTTGAGGCAATGAGTACACATGCTTTTAATTACACTGTGCTTGGGCAAGACGCTTTTGGCGTGGTGGGTAAATTGACTCAAAAAGCCTCATTGTTTGAGGTCGAATACAATTCATTACCTGAATTGGCAGAATTTTTGGCGGAAGATGTTATTCGATGAAAAAATTGCCACATCATGCTATCTCCGCTGTTTTGCTTGAACCCAAAAGGGGGCTCCGATTCGATCTGGATACTTGGCAGTCTGTTATTTTGGTGCTTAGAGAGGAAAAGTTACTCGCCACACTCTACCACTTGGCACTTGAAACAGCTGTATTTGAACAATACCCTGAGTTTGCGCAAAGGCATTTATATTCAGCCAGTATCTATGCAAGGCGTCAATCTAAGCAAATATTTTACGAAGCATTATTACTGCAAGAATTGCTCGAAAAAAATGGCGTTACCCCAATCTTCTTAAAAGGGGCAAATTATACATTGCGAAGCAGCAGAAATAGCCAAGGTAGAATTTGTTCGGACATTGACGTGCTGGTCAAAGTTGAAGAATTAGACAGTTGTGAATCTTTATTGCTGTCACAAAATTGGCATTCTGAGAAACTAACCCAATACGATGAACAATATTACCGTCAATGGGCACACGAAATTCCGCCTCTGATCCATCCTTTTAGAGGTACAGTTCTTGATGTTCACCATAATCTGTATCTTCCAATAAGTGGCAGATCGCCGAAAATAGAGCTGTTTATAAATGAGCTAGAGTTTTCGGCAGACAATTTTGCGGTTTTAAAAATTCCTCAAACAGTGATGCATAGCATTATCCACCTCTTCATGAATGAAAATTTCAGCAGTGGTATGCGCGACTTATTTGATATTTATAGATTAATCGAAGAGCATAGTGACGAATCTTTTTGGAAAGATATTACTGTACTTGCTCGACAGTCACATTTTCTTGTGGAATTACAGTATTGTTTGGTAGCACTTGAAACTATATTCTCTTTTGACGCGCCTGAGTATGTGAGCATTGCTTTGCATGATAATCAGTTATCTTGGCCTCAAAAAATCTGGGCAAAACATATTTTCGTCAATGCTATTCTTCCTCAACATCCTTTGATTTCTTTGAATCGACAGCATTTTGCATCTTCCGTTGCCTATTTCCGTGGTCATTGGGTGAAAATGCCGAAGACGGTGCTAGTTAAACACTTTGTAGTGAAAATGTATCACCAATTGTTAGACCAAGTATTGGGCAAACATCAACTGGATTCTAAACAATTATAGCGAATTGCAATCTACCTAAGTTTTGACTAAGACCTTGAATATTTAACATTAATTTCGACGGTATTTTTTGAAATACTACTATTTTGTAGTGAGAAAAAGCAAGATACATGCACTTTGAGTGTGAAATCTATTACACAATAAAATTGTAGCATTCACCGATTGTGCACTAGGTCATAAAAATGGGTATGAAAGTTACCAACTTGGCTACTTAAAGTAATAATAAACTCGCAATTATTGGCTTAGGATATGTAGGATGCAAAACAGCCTTAAAATCTCTACTCATTTGTTGTTAAAACAGGCAGTATATATTAGATAGTCTAAGGGAATAATTTGTTTGCAAACTTCTTGTTTCAAACAATGGAATAGTTATACATAGGAGGGATAACCTTGATAGCAATATCTGCAGAAAATAATCTAGCCATTATTGGTTTGGGGTACGTTGGTTTGCCATTGGCAGTGTCATTTGGTAAAAAAATTCAGACCTTGGGATTTGACATTAATACTGCTCGCATTGACGAGCTCAATCAGGGACAAGATCATACCCTTGAAGTGACTCCCGAAGAATTGAAGAGTGTGGTGAATTTGACTTTCAGTTGTGATCCAGCCGATATTGCTGGCTGCAACTATATCATTGTGACCGTTCCAACACCGATAGATAAAAATAAACAGCCAGATTTAACACCGCTGCGTAAAGCCAGTGAGATGATCGGCAAGGTGATTTCACCGGGCACCACGGTTATTTATGAGTCAACAGTCTATCCAGGCGCAACGGAAGAAGTCTGTATTCCTATTATCGAGCAGGTTTCTGGTTTGGTCTTTAATCAGGATTTTTATGCGGGCTATAGCCCAGAGCGGATCAATCCAGGTGATAAAAAGCACCGTTTGGAAACGATTGTCAAAGTGACGTCTGGCTCAACACCTGAAGTGGCTGAGAAAGTTGATCAACTTTATTTGAGTATTATTACCGCAGGTACACATAAAGCCTCATCTATTAGGGTGGCAGAAGCTGCCAAAGTGATTGAAAACACCCAGCGAGACCTAAATATTGCCCTTATCAATGAATTGGCAATGATTTTTGATCGTATAGGGATAGATACCGAAGAGGTGCTTGAGGCGGCTGGCAGTAAATGGAATTTTTTACCTTTTCGCCCGGGTTTGGTTGGAGGCCATTGCATAGGGGTTGATCCCTATTACCTTACCCACAAAGCAGAAGAGCTAGGCCATCACCCTCAAGTCATCTTGGCAGGTAGACGTCTAAACGACAATATGGGCGAATATGTGGTCGGCCGTTTAGTCAAGAAGATGCTTAACGAAAAAATCATGGTCAATGGCGCTAATGTTTTGTTGTTAGGTTTTACCTTTAAAGAAAACTGCCCAGATATTCGTAATACTAAGGTGGTGGATATTGCTACCGAACTTAATAACTATCATGTGAATTTGGACATTTATGATCCCTGGGCAAATAGTCCAGAAGTAGAAGCTGAATATGGTCTTAGTTTGGTGGACGCACCCAGAACCGGAGGTTATGACGCGATAATCGCCGCTGTTGCCCATGACGAGTTTAGGGGCTGGGGCACTGAAAAATTGTGCGAATTAGGCAAAGGAAACTGTGTGATTTTTGATTTGAAATACATCTTTGACAAAAAAATTGTCGATATTCGACTTTAAGCTGGGAAACTTAAAATGAAAGTATTAGTGACAGGCGCGGCAGGGTTTATAGGATCACATGTTAGCCTTTATTTGCTAGAGCGCGGGGACGAAGTTGTTGGGCTGGATAATATTAATGATTATTACGACGTTAATCTTAAGCTATCTCGCTTAGAAAGAGTCAAGCAGCATAAGAATGCCGCTAATTTTTCTTTTATCAAAATGGATGTAGAAGATAGAGAAGGCATACCTACTCTTTTTGCCGAACATAAATTTGATAAAGTAGTGCATCTTGCAGCGCAAGCAGGTGTCAGGTATTCGATAGAAAACCCTCACGCTTATATCGATGCAAACATAATCGGATATGTGAATATTCTTGAAGGATGCCGACATAATAAGGTTCAACATTTGGTCTATGCCTCTTCAAGTTCAGTGTATGGGGCAAATGAAGATATGCCGTTTTCTGTGCACGACAATGTAGACCATCCCTTATCATTATATGCAGCAAGTAAAAAAGCCAATGAGTTAATGGCGCATACCTATAGCCATTTATATAATTTACCAACAACAGGCTTACGCTTCTTCACTGTCTATGGACCTTGGGGACGTCCCGATATGGCTTTGTTCTTGTTTACCCAAGCGATTTTGGATGAAAAGCCGATCCAAGTGTTTAATTACGGTAAACATAAACGTGATTTCACCTATATCGATGACATTGTCGAGGGCATTATTCGCACTTTGGACAACACGGCTCAAGGTAATCCAGACTGGGATGGTAAAACTCCCGATCCGGGTACGAGCAAAGCTCCGTGGCGTGTATATAACATAGGCAATCAGTCGCCTGTTGAATTGCTGGATTATATTGAAACTTTAGAAAATGCTCTGGGTAAGAAAGCTGAAAAGGAATTGCTTCCACTGCAGCCAGGAGACGTACCAGATACTTATGCTGACGTAGAAGCTCTGGTCGCAGATGTTGGTTATCGACCTGAAACTACAATACAAGATGGTATTGGAAATTTTGTTAACTGGTATAAAGAGTACTACAAGGTTTAGGCTTATTTGCTAAATATAATTCATAAAAAAGCGCTTAGATAAGCGCTTTTTTATTGATATAAACTTAAGTCTGATTGTAGTATCAAAAATTTTCACTGGCAGTTTTTAGGTTTTATTATTGTGTCGCTCTTTTTTTAAATTCTTGTCGTTTTACATGCAATAAAGGCTCAGTATAACCATTGGGCTGATTTTTACCTTTAAATATCAGTTCATGAGCGGCTTGAAAGGCAACAGATTCGGAGGTGTCAGGTGTCATGCTTGTATATTCGTCATCCCCCTCATTTTGCCCATCCACTAATTTAGCCATGGTTAACATTGAGTTCTCAACTTGCTGTTTTGTTACCACTTTATGCAGCAACCAATTAGCAATATGTTGGCTCGATATCCTTAATGTGGCTCTGTCCTCCATTAGCCCAACATTGTTGATGTCAGGCACCTTAGAACAACCCACTCCCTGATTTATCCATTTCACTACATAACCTAAAATTCCTTGTACATTATTGTCTAATTCACGTTGTATCTGCTCAGAAGTTAATTTTTCATCTTTGAGCAGCGGTATATTTAACATTTTCTCTAGTAAACTATCGTCTTGGCCCGTCATATTCATTCTGATGTCGAACACGTTTTCTTGATGATAATGCAATGCATGTAATGTGGCAGCAGTAGGCGAGGGCACCCACGCGGTGTTGGCTCCAGAGCGTACATGGGCAATTTTTGCTCGCATCATATCTGCCATGTTATCGGGGATGGGCCACATGCCTTTGCCAATTTGTGCCTTGCCAGACAACCCTGAATTTATACCGTTAACCACATTGGATTGTTCATAAGCGTTTAACCAAGGCCGTGTTTTGATGGTGGCTTTGGTAGCAAAAGCGCCTAGGTGCATAGATGTGTGTATTTCGTCCCCAGTGCGGTCTAAGAAGCCCGTGTTGATAAATACCACTCTATCCTTAGCTGCTTGTATACACGCTTTTAAATTCAGGCTGGTGCGCCTTTCTTCATCCATTAGGCCTATTTTTAGGCTGTGGCTGGGTAAACTGAGCACCGATTCCATTTTAGAAAATAACAAATCAGCAAAGGCGACTTCTTCCGGCCCATGCATTTTGGGTTTGACGATATAAATACTGCCTGCCTGGCTATTTTTGAAAATACCATTACCCAGTAAGTCATGTTTGGATATTAAACTGGTGACTAGGGCATCCATGATCCCTTCGTAAATAGGTTTATCATCAAACAAGATGGCGTTTGTTGTCATCAAGTGCCCAACATTACGAATAAACATCACGCTTCTGCCTGAAAGACTCAATGTGTCTCCTGCTGCTGATAGATATTCTCTGTCTGGATTTAAACGACGTGTTATGAGCTTGCTGTTGCTGGTTATTGTGGCCGTTAAATCGCCCTTAATAAGGCCTAACCAGTTTTTGTACACTAAGGTTTTATCTGCTGCATCTACCGCCGCAACAGAATCTTCGCAGTCCATAATAGTGGTTAATGCGGACTCTAAAAATACATCTTTGATGTGCGCGGTATCTTGCTGGCCAATCACGCTATCTTGATCAAATTGAATTTCGGCATGAATATTATTATGTTTAATGAGAATACAGCTGGGTTTTCCTATCGCGCCTTGGAAGCCGACGAACTGTTCTGGTGTTTTTAAACCGACTAATGACTCGTCTGCCAAGGTGATGAATAGTTTGCCGTTATCAATTGTGTAACCTTTGCTTTGTATATGGCTACCCGTTTTGAGTGGCGCAATCACATCTAACCACTTTCTGGCATAGTCGATGACTTTTTGCCCTCTATTGACGTCGTAACCTTTGGTTTTGCTGCTAGGGGTTTGCTCGATAATATCTGAGCCATAAAGTGCGTCATACAGACTGCCCCATCTAGCATTGGCTGCATTTAAGGCGAATCTAGCATTGTTGATGGGCACCACTAGCTGAGGGCCCGCCATGGTGGCAATTTCAGGATCAACATTTGAGGTATTGATGTGAAAGTCATCTGGCTGAGCTTGCAAGTAACCAATCTCGGTAAGAAAGGTTTTGTACTCTTGAATATTAATAGATTGTCTTGGGCTGCAATATAAATCTATTTGTTGTTGCAGGCTGACTCTTTTTTCCAAAAGATTTTGATTGATAGACAAAAGTTCAGGCAGAGTATCGGAAAACTTTGCCCAAAGATCATCAGCTGATAGCTCTGCACCGGGTAAAACATCTTGTGTGATAAACCGTTCTAGCTGTTTAGCAACTTTTAATCGGCCTTTTTGAATATATTGCACTTGTGTGGCTTGTAGGGTTTCTGGGGTGTGCGGGGGCTGCATGAGTTGTATATTTCACTTTTTGATAATTCACAATAGCCCCAGTTTACCTTGTCAATATCATACGTATTGATTTATGTAGGTTATTCTTTCCATTCACACAGAAAATTAACTTTGTGTACCACTCAGTTCTGCCCCCACCTCTGCAATCAATCTTCTAAGCCAGATATGTCCAGCGTCGTGTTGCAGCAAAGCACTCCATGCCATTTTTAATGCAATGGGAGGAATATCAAATGGAGGTGTGAGTATTTCGATTTCCGGATCGTCTTTATACATATTAGCCGCTTTACTGGGTAAAGTTGCGATCAAATTTTGTGCTTTGGCTAATTGCAAGGCAACGTGATAATGACGAGTAAAGACACATATATCTCGTTGTTTACCGATTTTTGTCAACTCAGCATCCACCCAACCCAATTTTTGTACTTCTTTGGGATCGATACCTACGCCCACCCCAAAGCCGGTTTTACTGACCCATATATGTTTGTTATCTAAATACTGCTGCAGATTAAAGTTTTGCACAATGGGATTATGGCTATTCACCACACAAGAGAACGTGTCATACCACACCACCTTTTGGTGAAACGAAAGAGGTAGTTCTTCAAACCGGTTGATTGCCATATCAACCCTACCATGCTCTACATCATGAAATGTCACATCGCTAGGAGTAATTAAATCAAGGGTAACATTAGGGGCTTGTTTCATTAGCCTGCCGATGACTTCCATTAATAAGGTCGATTCAGCGTAATCACTGGCCATTATCCTAAATGTTCGTTCACTTTTAAGTGGGCTAAAATCAGTTTCAGGTTGGATTGTTGTTTCAAGTGTAGACAGTACTTCTCGGATAATAGGCTTTAATTCTAAAGCGCGTTTGGTTGGGGTCATGCCGTCACTGGTGCGCACCAGTAGTGGGTCTTTGAATAAGTCTCTTAGCCTTCTCAGGCCATTGCTCATTGCAGGCTGAGTAATACTTAATTGGTTTGCTGCTTTAGTCACACTGCCTTCCCTGAGCAATACATCTAAATAAACCAATAAGTTTAAATCTACCTTAGCAATATTCATGGTTATTATCTCGTTGTGAAAAGTAATATCGTATTAGAATGTTATCAGGATTGGCTATCTTTTCCAGATATTAAATTTCTTAATGAAAACAGTTATTTATAGTTATTTTGAAAGGGTCTGTGAATTGATGGAGGGTAGCTGGCTATTATTGACATTGATTTGTTGAATGATGACGATAGCTTACAGTAGTTACTGCAAGCTATCGTAGGTCTTTTATAACGGCATTCATTTATAACGTCATTAAGTTATAACGTTATTCGAATAGAGCCTTATTCGGCGTCGAACTGATTCATAGTATTATCTTCACCAGAGGCTTTAAGGGCTTGTTCGCCAGAGAAGTATTCTTTATGGTCATCACCCATATTAGAGCCAGCCATCGCTTGGTGTTTAACACAAGCTAGGCCTTGTCTAATTTCTTTGCGCTGCACACCTTTAACATAGGCCAACATACCTTGGTCACCAAAATAACCTTTGGCTAAATCATCGGTAGACAATGCCGCTGTATGATAAGTTGGTAAGGTAATGAGGTGATGGAAAATACCTGCTTCTCTCGCTGCATCTTCCTGGAAGGTTCTAATTTTTTCATCCGCTTCAAGGGCCAAATCAGTGTCGTCATATTTAACTGACATCAATTCGTCTCTATTATATTGGCTTAAGTCTTTACCCGCTTGTGACCAAATATCAAATATTTGCTGACGGAAATTTAAGGTCCAATTGAAAGAGGGGGAGTTGTTGTATACCAACTTCGCGTTAGGAATTTCGCTTCTAATGGCGCGGACCATATCACCAATTTGGCCAACATGGGGTTTTTCTGTTTCAATCCACAGTAAATCCGCTCCATTTTGTAATGAGGTGATGCAGTCAAGTACAACACGATCAAAGCCGGTGTTTTCCTGGAATTTGTATAATCCATTAGGTAAGCGTACTGGTTTTACCAATTTGCCGTTTTGTTTAAGAACAGAATCACCCTCTACCAGATCATCGATTGACATGACTTCGCTGGCATCAAGAAATGCATTGTACTGTGACGCTAAATCACCTGGTTTTTGTGATACAGGTATTTTTTGAGTCAGTCCTGCTCCTAAAGAGTCGGTGCGCGCAACTATCACTCCATCATCAACGCCGAGCTCTAAAAACGCATAACGTACCGCGTTGATTTTGGCCAAGAAGTCTTCATGTGGCACAGTCACTTTACCATCCTGATGACCACATTGTTTAGCGTCAGATACTTGGTTTTCTATCTGTATACAGCAAGCGCCAGCTTCAATTAGTTTTTTAGCCAGTAAGTAGGTCGCTTCTTCATTACCGAATCCTGCATCGATGTCAGCAATAATTGGCACGACATGGGTTTCATAATTATCAATAGACTGTTGTATGTCAGCAGTTTCGTTACCACTTTGTTTGGCGTCATCTAATTGTCTAAATAAGTCACCTAATTCACGGGCATCGGCTTGGCGTAAAAAGGTATACAGTTCTTCTATTAATGATGCGACTGAGGTTTTTTCGTGCATGGATTGGTCGGGAAGGGGACCAAACTCTGAACGCAATGCCGCAACCATCCATCCGGACAAGTACAAATAACTTTTATCCGTAGTGCCTTGATGCTTTTTTACAGACAACATTTTTTGTTGTCCAATAAAACCATGCCAGCAACCCAATGATTGCGTATATTGGCTTGAGTCAGCATCATATTCTTGCATGTCTTTACGCATGATAGCTGCTGTATATTTTGCAATATCCAATCCAGTCTTAAAACGATTTTGTGCTTTCATACGAGCAGCGAAAACTGGGTTAATTGCGTTCCAAGTATCTGCTTTGGTTGATCTGAGTGCTGCAATTTGTTTAACATCATGTTGATATTGTGACATTTGAATATTCCTATAACAGTATGGTAAATAATAAAACAACCGATAACGTGTTGTGGGTTGCTGTTGTTAATCATCCTATATAGGTAAAGTGCATATCTATAATCTATATAATGTATTCTTACCATATTCTGTGTGAATGTTGATGCTAGGACGCCAACATGTATTTTAGGTTGTTGAATTTTGGAGTATTTACTATTGATGATGTTTACTGATAAAGGGTTACCCTCAATGGACGGCTACCGACTGACCGCAAAAGTGAAACAAGCCCTGTTTCTGAATGACTTTTCATCTCACTGAACACATCATTATGTGCTAGTTTTAATGATGTAATGATAGAAAAGTCGGTTGTCAGCACTTTTTTCTGAGTTCCAACCCGACTTGTTAGTCGAGGTTGTACAGCAGAGAATACGCAAGATTCTGGAATCTGACCGTTGATGTAAATAAAATATTACCCTTCATTTTTGTTCATTTATGTCATGTATACTGCATTAAAGCTGAATATCCTCTTATGACCTAGCGTATAGTTCAGTTATATTTTTTAATTACTATTCATCATTGGAGACCAAATGAAACCAATTGCCACGCTTTTACTAGCCGTATTATGTCAATCTGCATTTGCGAATACCGCCCCCCAAAATATTATCATGGTTGTAGGTGACGGTATGGGCCCATCTTTTACCACGGCATATCGTATGTACGCAGATGATCCTAGTACTGCTGAAGTTGAAGAAACAGTGTTTGATAGATTGTTAGTTGGCATGGCCAGTACGCATCCTGATATGGAAACGGGTTATATTACTGATTCAGCCGCAAGTGCCACAGCATTGTCAACGGGTGTTAAGACCTATAACGGTGCAATTGGCGTAGATGCCAACAAGCAGCCTGTTCAAACAGTATTAGAGCTGGCTAAGATGCAAGGTCGTAAAACAGGTATTGCGGTGACGTCACAAATTAATCACGCCACCCCTGCAAGCTTTGGTGCTCATAATGAGAGCCGTCAAAATTATGATCAAATAGCTGACGGTTATTTCGATGTAAAAATCAATGGTCAGTTTGTTCTTGATGTGATGTTAGGTGGTGGATGGCAGTATTTTATTCGAGATGACCGCAATTTAGTTGAACAGTTTAAAGCGGCTGGTTATGAATATGTCGATGATATAACTCAGCTGGACACTGTGAAAGCGGGCACGCCGCTGCTGGGCTTATTTGCAGATAAAGGTATGCCTTGGGCCTTAGATAGCGCTAATCATATGCGACTTCCTGCATTAACAAAGGCTGCCATCCGGCAGTTAGAGAATGACCAGGGATACTTCTTACTTATCGAAGCAAGCCAAGTCGATTGGGCAGGGCACGGTAATGATATTGGTTCTTCGATGGCTGAAATGCATGATCTTGCGGTAGCCCTTGAATGGCTGGAGCAGTATCTTGTCAAAAATCCTGACACCTTGTTAGTGGTGACTGCCGATCACAGTACAGGTGGTTTAAGTATCGGCGCCAATGGCAATTATAGTTGGAGCCCTAAGTGGCTGAAAAACCTAAAGGCTTCACCGGTTGAGATAGCCACACAGTTAATGACAATTAAAAATAGAGGAGCACTGGCAAGTGATCTAATGGGATTTGAGCTAACAACAGAAGAAGTATCCAGCTTAAATGTGATTGAGTCTGATGAACCTAGACCTTTGCATAACGCTATTTCTAAGATATTAGATAACCGTTCAAATACAGGTTGGACAACCACCGGACATACTGGGGTGGATGTACCAATATTTGCTAAGGGGGTGGGCAGTGAGCGTTTTCGAGGTCATATGGACAACACCCGTATAGCACAAACTATGTTTGAGTTATTAAGAAACAAAAAGTAAGCTTTTGCTGGGGTTTTTTAACCTTTTCTCATTTTTTTAGCTGGTACTTAGCGAGAGGTACCAGTTAATATCCGGTCAACTCAATAAACCCTGCCCCTGAATGGGAGCCTGAAATCACAGTACCTCCCTCGTAGTATGAAAATATCCCTGGATTCCACTGCTCAGTTTGCATAGGCGCAATTTGGATGTCGATTTGATGCTTAGGCAATTGAATCGACCAGTGCAAGGGTAACAAACGTTTTGCCACTTTTATGCGTTTGGTTATTTTCGCTTGAATATCTTGTTCAGATAGATGTATCACTTCTCCATTTTTTGTGATTAGCGTACCTGACCAGAAGTCATGCGCTTTCTCGTGACGCATATTAAACAGCATTAACTTAGCACCGTTGTCAAAGTGAATAGAAAACCAATCCCAGCCTTGTGCAAGGGGACTGAGATATTGTGAAGTCCACTCGTGATCAAACCAAGCATTGCCTGATACTTCTACTTTTCCGGTTGGCAGTTCAATCTCCCCAGAGACTTGAATATGGGGCTGGCTATAATAGTATGAGGCTTGTTCTGAATCTCTGAGCTTACGACTAAAACCTTGCTCCCCATGTTTTACAAAAGGTTTGTCTGCTGTAAAGTCCAAGTTAACCCTAATCTGTGTATCAATCGTGAACTCAAGAGAAGAGGGGAACATCATTGATGACTTTGCAAGCCACTGCCAATCATCAATAAAGGCATTGAATGGGCTAGAGGATATACCCGCATTACCCACGCCGCCGCGAGCAAAACGTTCTTCAAACCAAGCTTCTTTACCGTCTCTTAAACCCACATGCCCCATATATTGCTGAGCATTAGCCCATGGCGTGCTTTGGGTGTCAGTGGCAAAGCGAAACAAGGTCCATTGTAATGCATAGGGCTTGTGTTGTTTGTCAGTTAGATTGGCTGTGATATACCACCATTCCACAGCAAACTCGGGGTGACTGCTATGATCTGATGGAAAAGTAATATTGTACCCCGGGACAACATTAGCAAAGGCTTTGTTGGAGGCGTTCGCTTCATTACTATTTTGTGGTGTTTGTTGTTCTACCGAATAACGGCTTAATCCAGAAAACATCGGGTCTTTTTTTTGTACTTTATGGGCATCAGCACTTATAGCTGCGTTTTTACCATCACTCTCATCACTCTCATCACTCTCATCAGAATATTTAGAACAAGCCACAACACCTGTTGCCAATGTCAATAACAGTAGATATTTGACTAGAAACTCAAACACTTTATATCCTCAACTAATTTGCGACGACTTAATCTGTATAAAGGTAGCGCCACCACTATCACAATCAACAAAATACTCATGACCCCAGCAGATAAAAGTGTCGAGGGTGTCATCATTATGGGATAACTCCAACTAAATGCCTGTACGTTAATCAAGTTGATCAATAACCAAGTTAAACCGATGCCAAAGGGCAAGGCCACCAAAAAAGCCAGTAAACTAAGCAAGGTATATTGTATAAGTGATAAGCCAGTTATTTGATAATTACCTACCCCCATACTTCTTAATAATGCCCTTTGAGGACGATTGTCCATGTCAATCATCAGCACTGAAGTGGCCAAAGACAGCGCTGCTACTAATAAAGTGACTATGTTTAATCCATCTGTGATCACAAAGGTACGTTCAAACGTTTGCATCGACAAAGCTAATAACTCATCGGTTGGTATGGATCTGATTGGGTCAGATAGTGAGGCTGATGTCAGCTTTTCAGCAAATAGACTTTGTTGCTGCTTAGAGGCAAAGTGCAAAGCAAATAGTGTGGTATCGGCGTTATATTTGGCAAAATAGTCTATAGTCAGCAGGGCCTGAGCATTTTGATTACCGTAATCATAATAGATACCCACTATCTGCTTAGTTTTAGGCTGGCCTGACTCAACATAAAATTTCAGGTCATCTAAGAGCGTTAATCCATAACGTAAAGCCAATTGCTGATTAACCAGCACCCCTTGCCCTGCTGTAAATACTTGCCAAACATCCGCTTGCTGCTCAGCAAATACCATCGCTTCTTGGTAAATGTTACTGCTGGGATATGATCTAAGCTCTAGGTTTGTTCGACTTTGGGATTGACTCACAGTGTTGTTAAGTAAAACAGCATCAAGGCTTTTACGTTCTATTACATCAACGTCAATATTTTGAGTAGCTAACCATTGAGTAAACACTTTGGGGGATTGCGTTGAAATATATTGATCAGCCACCAAGCGCTGACTTAGCCATTGCTGTGTGGCTTGGCGAAAGCTATCTACCATTAAATTCATACCAATATTACTGGTGAGTGCAATGAAAAAAGCACAGCAGGCAATTTTACTCTTTTGGGATAAACGCACACCATCTGCAGCTAACCAGCGAAATAATACCCATCGCTGTGGTAAACATTGGAACAGTATATTTAGGCACTTTGGCACGGCATAAATAAGCAAACTGCAACCGGCAAAAATGCTCAATGCGATGGCGCTAAAACTCATCAACATATTAATAGAGTAAAAGCCTAATCCTATGGCAAAACAGCCCAGCACTATGCTGGCATGCAACCATGGTCTATGACTTGTGTTAATAGTGACGCTTAAGTTGCGTAAAGCCAACTGAGTATTCAATTGCCACATAGGTAAAATAGCGGCAGCAAATGCTCCCAACATACAGGCAGCAAAACACTGTGTCATTAATGTCACATAGGCTACCTGTGAGTAACCTACTCGTACATCAAATAGGTTTTGTAATGTGAGCGATACTAGCGGTGAGGCCAATTGAGCTAAAAATATCCCACCGAAAGCGCCAAGTGGCGCGCATAGTAAGCTGATGAAAACTAATTCGGCACCTTGTGCCCAATATATTTGTTGTCGTGATACGCCTAACTGCCGAGCGATCCGTAAATTTTGCCAGCGTTTCATTATCAATAAATGTAAGGCGTTCATAACGACAAACATACACACTACAAACATCAAACATGCCATAGCCAACAGGTTAAGGTGAAAACTGCCGGTGAGCTGCTGCGCTTGCTCGCCAGTATTGATGTTTTCAAGACGAAGGTGGTCTGGCAATGCGTCTCTTAACACATTATTGCTGACATCATTTTTTTTACCTACTACCAACAATTCGCTAATATTTTGAGTACCTAATACTTGCTGTAATTGTCCGATGTCCATGACGATTTCTCGTCCTAAACCTTCGATAGTACTCACCGCTAGTGTGGGTAATGACGTGCCGTTTTCAAGCGTTAACATTTTCCCGTTAATAAGATTTAACTCGGTTGCAAAATCGGGGTGGATCACACTAGCAAAGGGAGGTCGCCATAATTGCCCCAGTGCATCTGATACAGTCTCTGAACTATTTTTCTCAAGCTCAAATGCATCGCTGACGGGATAACTGATAATTGAAAATGTATCTATGCCTAGTAACGATATTCGTAGGGTTTGACCTGTTGTAGGATGCACAATATTCTGTGAACTCCTTAACACAGGGATAAGTTGCGAGAAGCCCAAACGACGCAGAGAAGCAAACTCCTCTTTGCTCAAGGCGTGTCCACTTCTAGCAATAATACGCTGTTCGACTTGTTGTAAAAATGGCTGACTAGCAGAAGCATAACTGTCTTTTGCGGCGCTATTGATCACCAAAACGGCACTGAGGCCAGCACAAGCGGTGACTAAAGCAATGAACACCAGTGCTAAACGTAAAGTATTGTATTGGTAGCTTGCCCAAATAAGTTTTAATAAAGGTGTCATTATAGGGTCGATGCATGGTGTGGAGACTGATTTTTGGTCTGAGTTGGAACGCCATGTAGTCGTCCTTGTTGTAACAATAATCGGGTATCTGCGAAGGCGGCTACCTTTGGGCTATGTGTCACAACCACTAACGTTAGGCCTAGTTTTTTACATAATCCAAACAATAACTCACTCACACCTTGGCTATTGTTGTCATCTAAATTTCCAGTAGGTTCATCGGCTAACACTAAGCTGGGTTGATGGGATAAGGCACGAGCAATGGCCACCCTTTGTTGCTCACCGCCTGACAAATTAACCGGTAGTTTGTCTTTGTGTGCGCTTAATCCCAGCTGTGCTAATAAATCATGGTGGTATTTGCCGATGGGTAAACCATTCAGTCTGGCTGGGAAGGTAATGTTGTCCCACACAGATAAACAGTCAATTAAATTAAATTGTTGGAAAACGATACCTAGGTGTTTTTTTCGAAACTGATCGGCTTGCCCTTCACTCATGGTATTGAGTGCCAAACCCGCCACTTTGACCTCACCCTTATCGGCGTTATCTAATGCAGCGAGAATATTGAGGAAGGTTGATTTACCTGAGCCAGAATCCCCACTAATAGCGACGGATTGTTTAGCTTCAAGATGAAAATCGAGTTTGTCTAAGATACTTTTGTTCGAATGACCATCAGTAATCTGTTTGACTAAGCCGTTAACTTCAATCATCTGTGTCTTATTGTGTTGCTATGAACGTTACTAACAATACGCTAAAACACAGTATTAGTCCTACACGTCGGCCAAAAAGTGCTCTAGATCTTCACCCGTCAATTTTTTAATCTGTGAAAAAATGTACCACAGGGCTGTTATCAGCATCAGCATGCTTGGGATCACAATCACCGGATAACTCAAGGCTGTCATTCTGCCTAACTCCTCGGTGTATTCAGAAGTACCAGGAGGGCTGACTAAAATCACTTTAGCCAAAATGTAATTGAGTGCTGCAGACAAGAAAAAAGAACCTGCAACAATATAGGAGCTAATTGCCATCTTTTTCTCAAAGAGGTCACTGGTACCTGAATTTGCTAAAGACTGATTCAGATTTTGCCAATTAATGATTTGGTCACTTAGCACAAACACCTTTAATAATGGCTTACTGGTTCTCTGAGTGAATAGCACTGCAAGGCCAATAATAGCTGGGATAGTCGCTTCTTTAATCGCAATGTATTCAGCAGGTAGTTCTAACAAACTTATACCGCCAGTTAAGAACACACTGACAATACCCAGTACTGAAAAGGGGTTTATTTTAGCGGTTTGTTTCAGATCCCAAATGCCAAAGCCAATAGGGAATATTAGTGCAGCTACAATACTCCAAGCAGGCCCCAAATATTCGTCACTGCTAAGATTGGTTAAAATCACCACTGGGATAATGATATTAAAGGCTAAATTACCTAATAGACCTGATTTTTTTTGCGGTTGAGTGTTAGACATTGATGACCTATTGATATGCATATTATTGCTTGTGGGTATTATATTCGCATTCACTGCTTAGAGCGAAGGTTTTGCCCATAATTTTGCCGCTGCTAATCCGGCAATAAAACCAAATAAGTGGGACTCCCATGAAACAAATGGGCTTGAAGGTAAAATGCCAAAAATGAGCCCACCATAAAAAAAGGCGACTAACATTGAAATAATAATCAGTTTAAATTTACCACTTAAAAAACCGGCTAAAACCAAATAACCAAAATAGCCATAAATTACCCCACTCACACCTATGTGTGTGGCAGGCCTAGCAAATAACCAAACCAATAAACCAGTCATGAGCATGATCCATATCGTTACTTGCAGATAGCGCTTTAAGCCATATTGCAGCAGTAAATAACTGAATATACACAGCGGTATGATATTCGAAAAATAATGCTGCAAACTGCCATGCACAAAAGGCCCTAAAATAATGCCTTTTAGGCCGGGTACGTAACGGGGGATCGTGCCTAATTGACTAAGCATACGCCCAGTGAATAAGTTGATTACTTCAATTGCACTAAACAACATAAAAATGGCGAATACTAAACGAATATGTTGATTATTATTCAAGGGTTTGATGGTGGAATTCATATTTAAAATAATACTATGTAGAAACCAATGGTTACAGTGTGACTGATAAAAGTCGTGATAGTCATGTTAAAAGTCATATTAAATTGTCACAAAATAATATGCGGTAAATAACGTGACCCGTCTTGGGTGATAGCCGATGAGTCCTCTCTGACTGAGATGCCTGCCGCTTTATCGTTTACTAACCATGAACCTATCAATGTATGATTATTGCCAAATTGCGGCAATGGATAGTAAGCCTGATAAATAAAACCTTCTTCACCGTATGGGCCATCAGCATGTAATACAGTTTTGCCATCTTCAATGACACTAATATTGGCACCCTCTCGGGAAAATATTGGTTTTTTGACTAGCTTAGTTTCAGTCGCTTTGCTTAACTCATCTTCAAAATAAGCGGGAAGAAGATTGGGGTGATGGGGGAATAATTTCCACAACATCGGCATTAACGCTTTATTCGATAAAATAGATTTCCAGATAGGCTCTAGCCAATTCACTTGTGCGCTTTCAATAGACTGACCAAACTCTTCCCGTTGCATAAACTCCCATGGATAGAGCTTAAACAGGGTTTGGATTTTATTGTCATGTAAATCACTAAAACTGCCACATTTAGAGAGGCCAATGTCTTCAATAAATACAAAGTCATTGCTTAAACCTGACTCTTTGGCGCAATCTTGAAGATACTGCACTGTGCCACGGTCTTCATCCGTATCTTGGCAACAGGCAAAATGCATTTGACTGATATTGTAATGTTTGGCGATGGAGGCTAAGCGATTGACCAGTTTCTCCTGTAATGAGTTAAACTGATCCGCTTGTTTAGGGATCTTACCCCCATTGACTTGTTCTTCTAACCATAACCATTGCCAAAACCCTGATTCATACAAAGATGTGGGTGTATCGGCATTATTTTCATATAGCTTGGCAGGGCCTTTACCGTGATAAGCAAAGTCTAAGCGAGAATAGAGGCTAGGATCTTGCTTTTTCCAAGAATCATTAATCTGCTGCCAAAATAATTGTGGAATTTGAAATTTTTCTAACAACTCTTGGGAGTTAACAACCTTGTCTACTACCGCCAAACACATTTGATGAATGTCTTCAGTGGGCGCTTCTAAGTCTTGTTCAATTTGTGCGAGAGAAAACTGATAATAAGCCGACTCATCCCAATAAGCTTCACCGTGCATAGTATGAAATTTAAAGCCAAACTCTTCGGCTTTTCTTTTCCAGTTGGCACGTTCAGGGATGGCGACTCTTAACATGGTCTTAGCATACTTTTAATATTGTTCATCCAGTATCAAGCCTACACAACAGGGGTTAACCACCCCAACCACCTTTTTTAGTGCTGCTGCCCCAACTAGACTTGGCCCGCACACTGCTACCAAATCCACCACGGCTCATGGTTTTAGTGACAGTAGGTTTTGGTTTTAGTGATTTTTCACTAACACGCATGCTTCTGCGTCTATTATCGCCAAAATCATAACCATCTGCACCTACCCACCTATTCCTGTAGGATGAATTTCTAGCGTTAGAGGTAAACATGGGTTGAGAATAATAACCTCTAGGCGACATTAAATTGCTTAACATGTAGCCAGCCATAAAGGGCATAAAGAACGAACCTGATTCATTTCGAACAACATTACATCGGTTGTTACCAAATTCAGATTCACAATCCCGTTGGGAATTGTATTTAGGTCCTGTACGTTGTGCTTCTTTTAATGCATCGTCATAAGCCGTTTTACATTTCTCAGCAAACTCAGGGTTGGCATCAGTACAGTCATTAACGCTGGTAAATACTGCCGCTTCTTGTTTGTCACCACATGCTGAAAGGAAAATTGCCGCAACACCTAATGCCAAAGGTTTAACACTAAAACTTTTGCGCATGCCGGTTAGATTGATTGACTTTGAACGTTTGGTTTTATTGGATTGCATAGGGCCCTCCTAGTAACTCATACAAGCCGCGTTAAGCAGCCCAACAGAAATAGAAACCGCAGCTAAAATAGTGCCTGCGGATATTTCATTTTTATCAATTCTGTCTGCAATTTTAGGCATAAAAGTAAACCGTAATAAAGCAAAGGCGAACGATTGAGCAATAATGGCCACTACGCCCCAGACTACAAAATCAATTAAAAACTCCGAGTTGGCTACCGCACCTGCTAAGGCGATACTAAAACCTATCATTGCTCCACCAAAACCTATTGCTGCAGCTTGGTTTTTATGTACCTTCACTAATTCCCACTCATTATGAGGAGTGACAAAGGCATACACCACTTTAAACACAAACAACAACAAAATCGAAACTGCAAAATACAGTGCAAAATTGCCTAAGCCTGATATTGAATTTATTATTGCGTCCATCATTTATCCTTTATTTACTGGGTGATATGGTGTTAAGCGTACCATAAGTGTTGCTTGCAGATCTTTGTCGGTTAAAATTAGCCGTTAATCGTAATATCTGCTTGGCCAATATTAAAACCAGTACTGATGACTAAGCAACGATCAAAATTATTATTCACTAATTTTTCTTCAGCTGTGACCAATAAGGTTTCTGTTTCGTCACCTTCGAGCTGACGTTCGTACAGCATCACAAACTGATCGGTCTCACTGGTATCGCCATCTTGTTCATAGGTTTTCTCCGTCATAGCAACAGGTGGAGACTCTTCTCCTACTGCATCCCAGACTCGCTGGTATTCCTCGTCTTCAAGCTGATAAGTGGGTTGAGATACGCCTGAAGTAATCATTTGTTTCCACTGAGCTTGCGAGCCTATGGTTTTTGTTTCGTAAAAATACCATAGCTTTACATCTGTAATGTGATTTTCTGTGTCCCCACCATCTAGGATAACTTGCAAAAAGGCATCATCATCTGTGTAAAAGCGCAAAATTTTGCCACCGGTATCTAAATTCACTTCACCTACTGCTTGGATAAGGTGTTGGCTTGCCGCTTTTTCAATCATCAATTCTGGCTCAATCAAGCGCAGTTTAAGAGGATCGAGTTCAAACGAACCTCCTAAATACAGCCCCATGATTTCAGGTGCTTTAGGTTTGGTTACTACTTCTTTTTTACCAAATAATTTGCTGAACATATACGAGCCTATTTATTTTCTGCAAAGTCATTCCACTGAAATTTAATTATCCTCTCGTCAGCGATGTAGAATATTTTGTCACCGGGTGAGAGCATCAAATCTAAGTCGGGATTAACTTGAATATTTAACTTTTCATCTGCTTTGACCATGCCTATCAAAGTAGCGTGATATTTGCGTTTTAGTGTTTCAAAGATATTTTCAATTTTTAAAGGTGGGATATGAGCTGGAATACTGACCGAATATTGTGCTTGTCCGTGATTAATATCTAACAGATCGTGATGTAGCAAACTTGAGCCTGGATCAAACGCCGATTTAGCCAACATCTCTACTGCCACACTTGGCGTGCATTCAACGTTAGGACAATGTTTTTGCAATAAACCCACTAAGCTTTCATCGTTAAAGTAAGCCACCATTTGTGCGTTGGGGTTACGCTGACTGCAATATAACGCGGTGGTCATCGTCAAATCATCTTCGGGATTGTCCATTAATACCACCCGGGCTTTGGCAACGCAGGCTCTGTCCATATCTGCGTCATTACTAAAGGTAGTGACTTTGACAAACTCAATTTGTCCAGGTAAAGGATTAGTGATGTCTACTCTAACACATAGCACTATTACGGGATCGTCTTCGATAGAGGCTCGTTCTCGGATTAATAGCTCTAATAAACGTATAGTTCGGTGTCCATTCCAACCCAGTACAAGAATATGATCTTCAACATCTACACTTTTCAAACCTCTTGCTCCTTTTTGCCATTGATTCGATACCCAACTAGCAACACGTCCCAAGACAAGGGCAAAAATACTCAGACCTAATGGAATAATGTAAAAGGAGACTAAATATTTACCTGCAGTGGTGCTGGGGGATAAATCACCGTAACCTACTGTTGAGCCCGTGACGACCAACCAATAAACAAAATCTACAGATTGGGTTAATGATTCTTCTCCTGCAATATATAGCAGTAACCAACTGGTAAAACCATAAAAAATAAGCGCCAGCACAATACTGTACCAGCGCATCTCGGCAAACACTCGAACCAACATTTTACGTAATCTTGGAAACATCTGTCGCCTTATTTTACTTCAAAAGCCAATTAACTACTTGCTTAAGATACGACTAAGTTCGTCATCTGCTGATGCTGTTCCGCCTGCTATACCAGCTTCGGCTAAACGTTTACTTAAATCATCACTAGAATCTTCGGTTGCCAGTTCTTCTGCTGCTTGTAATTCAGCATTACGTAAGTTCTGCTTGTCTTGAATACGTGATAGTGATTCAGTCGCCGTTTTCATTTTGCTGTTCGCACCTAAATGCCGAGATGACACCGCAACCTGAGCTTTTTGAACTGACTCAGTAGCCTTTACCATATCAACCTGTTGCTCTAAACGTTTTAAGTTTGATTTAGCTTGCTTAATATTCACTGCTAATTGCTTTTCAGATTGCTTAAACTGGTCAAGATATTTCTGTTCAACGTCTTGCTCAGCGCGTAAATCACCCACTTTTTGTGCACAATCTAAAGCTAATTGGCGGTCTGTATCTATTGCCTTGCGCGCATGTGCTTCGTATTGCTCAACAGATGCTTGTAAACTGTCAACCTTTTGTTGAGACAATTTACACTTGGCTAATATTTGCGTTCTGGCATGATCTGATTTACGCAGCTCATCTTTGGCCTCGCGAATTTCTTGCTCTAGAATACGAATGGCCTGACTATCGGCTACAGATTGCGCTGCTTCGGTTGCTCCGCCTTTTATAGCAGTGACTAATTTTCTCCAAACTGACATATTCTTTCTCTCCTAGTATCTACAAAAAAACAAAATAAATGCTATTGCAAATGATCTTCGTAAGCATCTAAAAAGGCTTCGACATTTTGAAACAGGGTGGTCAACTCAATCATTACGCTCTCAGCTTTTGACTGTGAACTTAATGACCCAAATGCGGTATAATACTCATCACCAGCGACCTGAGATATACCTACTGTAGTTAGTGGGAATATCATGTGCGTTTTTAAAATTTCTTCATTGAGTAGGGCACAGTCTTTGACTTCGGCCTTGGAAAACAATAATGATTCAACCAATATTTGTTCACCACTAATGGCTAACCAAGCGTCTATTCCATCGCTGTTTGCTATTAACAAACAGTTTTCTTCTTTAGTGACAACCAAATCTTGGTTCTCTGCTAAAAGGGTCTCAAGTTGGTTAAGATCCCAAGTCATGGCTACTCTCCTGTAAGGCTAATGACTAAACTGTAATTCAACATGTAATCCATAGATGGTTACCCATCAGTGATATTACGAGTCACATTTTAGTCAGTTTAAAGTTATTATGTCAAATTATAATTTCAACATTTGATATTTATATGTTTTAAATGTAAATTATAATTCACGTTTGGTTATTTAGTGAAGCTTGGTATTATGTCCATAAATAAAGATGAAACAACAAACAATACTGTACCATCGCTTGCTGCCGATTGGCGACAACTGGTTCAGCGCCTAATTAAGGCTGAAATGTCAAAACGTGGAACCAAGTATCAAGATCTCAGCGACAGACTGTCTGATATAGGGATACATCAAAGCGCAGACAACCTTAGAAATAAAATTAACAAAGGTATTATGGGGGCAGATTTGTTGTTACAAATCATGTATGTCTTGAATATGCGCAAGATTGAGCGTGATGATATCATCGAAATTTTTAGCGACTTAGGCAGTCCATTAGAATAAAACGAGGGTAGGTGGCCTTTTAATAATGAACATAATCGAACTTCTCTTTGAAGTACCCGTTCCAAAGCAATAATAAACACTGAGCGTACCCCCTTAACACCAACGATGCAAACTAGCAGTTTAAGTGCCAGTTAAGAGAGTATTATAACACCAACCTACAAAATACGATTGATGCTTAGCTTGCCTTTAATCATGAAATAAAAGCTGCTCTAAAAATAGTGAACACTGTTGGCTGTGTATACTTGATAATAAGGCAAAAAAAAGCCCGGAACCATTGAGTCAATGAGCCGGACAAATAACAGCTTTGGGAAACGTCAATATTTAACTGTTATATATCCTAATTGAACAGAATTTATGTGCAATACCTATAGGTTATGCATACTTGATTGCAGGTATTAGTGAATATACGTAAAATATTAAGCAAATAATGTTGAGACCACTATGAAACTATCTGATTTTCATTTCGATTTACCTGAAAACCTTATCGCCCATTATCCTACTGAAAAACGCAGCAGTAGTCGCCTGATGCATCTTAACGGTAATAGCGGTGAGGTGCTTCACAAGCAATTTTCGCATATTGTCGAGTTGATTGACGAAGGTGATTTACTGATTTTTAATAATACCCGAGTCATTCCCGCAAGACTATTAGGTCAAAAGGAATCGGGAGGAAAAGTTGAAGTGCTGATTGAGCGGGTGTTAGACGAGCATCGAGTATTGGCGCATGTTAGAGCCAGTAAATCACCTAAAGTGGGTAGCAAACTTATGCTCGAAGGCATAGTGCAAGCTGAAATGGTCGCCAGACATGACGCCTTGTTTGAGTTAAGGTTTTTGAATGATGAGCCTGTTTTACGTTTACTTGAGCAATTTGGGCATATGCCATTACCCCCTTACATCGACCGCCCTGACGAAGACTCAGATAAAGAACGTTATCAAACTGTGTACAACAAAGTGCCTGGTGCAGTGGCTGCACCTACTGCTGGTTTACATTTTGATGAAGAAATTCTTGAGTTGCTTAAAGACAAAGGTGTGAAATCGGAATTTGTGACTTTACATGTGGGCGCAGGGACTTTTCAACCTGTAAGGGTAGATAATATCCTAGAGCACCAAATGCATTCTGAATACGCAGAAGTATCACAACAAGTAGTCGATGCTATTTTAGCCACTAAGGCTGCAGGTAAGCGTGTTATAGCAGTAGGTACTACTTCGGTGCGTTCGATAGAGTCAGCAGCACAAGCCGCACTTAAAAAAGGCACTGAACTGGCACCATTTTTTTCAGATACGGATATTTTTATCTACCCGGGCTATGAGTTTCAACTGGTAGACGCCATGTTAACTAACTTTCATTTATCCGAATCTACCTTGCTGATGTTAGTTAGCGCTTTTTGTGGCAAGCACAATATCGAAAGTGCTTATCAACAAGCCATTGAGCAAGAGTATCGATTTTTTAGCTATGGAGACGCAATGTTTTTGGAGAAAAAGTTAGCTTGAAGTTAACTTTTAGTGTGTAGTTATGCCCTAGCGGGCACCGCCGTACTGCGTTTTTCGGTTGGCATTCCTGCCAAATGACTTACTTTTTGCTGCGCAAGGTAATCGCTTTGCTCATAAGGTATGCGCTGCGCTTTCGTCATCCATGACGTTTTTGTCTCGAATCCCTTCGAATCACTCACTTTTTTGCTGCAGCCAATAAACTAAGTTGAACGACATGGATGTCGTTTGAAAATACTTCATGAACGAAAGTGTCTGCAAAACATGATTTTGAGTAAGTAAAAAGTGCCGCTGAAGGCAGTGCTCTTCATCCAACTATTACCTCAATTTAGCAGATCGTGCTGAGCCGTTCCAGACGACGCACCGCTCAATCGCCTGTCCATGGCGATTGGCCCAATTGAAATAATAGTTACCCTTAATAGCGATTATTATTGAGGAGGATTCTCAACATCAGAGTAATTACCGACACAAGGTCCAACGCTAAACTGATAGCCTAATGCAGAATCATCTTCAGTGACCAGTAAAATCAAATTTTCGTCTATGGGTAAGCTTCGTTGTAAAGAAGATTTCTTACAAGCGGATTTTGGGTACGTTTCAAAATGATAAATAAAGCCCGCAATCAGTTTGTCTAGCCATTTTATCTGGCCTTCTTCATCTACTGGTATTAAAAACGGACGGTTATTAAATGTGAAGGTAAGATCATTTGTATCATTTGTATTAATTACATCAATTACATCAATTGCATCCATTACATCAATTTGAGCTTTATCGTTGAGCTCTTCTACTTCAACGTTGTTCTCGGCGGTTGCTTTTTTAAGTATTGCAATGGGTTGTGCAAACAATTCGATTTGTTTGGCATAAGGGACTGCCATAAAAAAAATCGACATGATAACGTAAGGTATTAATACCAGTCTCAGTAACATAGTCATAAAAACAAATGTGTTGTCTTCCCAGTGTATTTTGACCTTGACGCCCAATGGGCGAAGCAATACACCGACTATTGACCATAAACCACCTGCAATTAAGGCCATCGAAAAAAATATGATGGAACTCATTAACAACCAAAATGGCAGCATGATTAAAGTAGCAAATCCTAATGTAAAAACAAAAGGCCCAGGCTCGATACCGGTAATAACATTAATTTTAAGGGCGGATATAGCCAAAGCAAAGTTAGCCGTGGCGGCATATAAAACCAGTATAAAGGCTTTACCCAGCATATGTTCCCAAATGCGGTTAAACACATGCCAAAGCTCTCTCACAAGGCCCACTCCAGCAATCGCACCTACCCAAAATAACTCATGATCTTGCTCGCCACCTTGCTCACTGGGTATCAATACTAACAAAAACGCGATTAGGTACATCCATTGTGAGAGAGTCAGTTGTGAAAACTTTTTACGTAATAAAGGGATAATATGTGTTGGCAACCGTGGCCAATCTCTTCTGAAAATCGCTTTAGGTTTAATGAATGGTGTTTCTTCAGAGCTTTCCATAAGTGGTAAATGACTTTTTGACACGCGTTTTCACCGAGTTAGAAGTTTAACTTTGTATCTCAGGCAACCAATATTAGATTTCTGTAGACTATGTCAGTGTAGATGTTATTTCACGCAAAGCACCCTCATCACTTGGTGAGACAAAAAGAATGTTCTTGTTGAGTGTTATATGTCGCCACAACAACCGTTTTATATGTCTGTAGTCAGCTTATTGCAAACAATATCATGCCTAGAAAAGTCATTACGAGTGGCGATATTGTTAAATACTATTAAGTTGGTAACCAAATAAGGTAATGTAGGGTAACAAAACCAAGCTATCACTTTGTATTTCATAAACGTCTTTGTTTAAGAGTTCTTAGTTGACCATTTTAAGGCCTTTTTAATGCAGAATACGGACAAAGATTGTACGTAATATTTATCAAGCTCAAATTTACCCAGTATAAATTTCAAACCTTTGACTGATTCGTATATAATCCCGCATCGTTTTTAAGCATGGCTTGTTAAAAAATACAGTGTATTCAGATATGTCTGTATTAATTGTAACAACCCAGTTTCGTCATCGGACTGATTTCGGTAAGCTGAGATAAATCAATGAAATTTGAATTAGATAATACAGACGGTAAAGCTCGCCGTGGCCGTTTGATTTTTGACCGCGGGGTAGTAGAAACACCGGCTTTCATGCCAGTGGGTACTTACGGTACGGTAAAAGGTATGACGCCTGAAGAGTTGGATGAGACAGGCGCACATATTTGTTTGGGCAATACTTTCCATCTAATGTTGAGGCCGGGTACAGACATCATCAAACAACACGGTGATTTACATGATTTTATGCACTGGGACAAACCTATACTGACTGACTCAGGTGGTTTTCAGGTGTTTAGCTTAGGGGACCTGCGCAAGATAACCGAAAACGGTGTTACGTTCCGTTCACCCATTAATGGTGAAAAGATCCTGCTTACGCCAGAAAAGTCTATGCAGGTGCAGCGAGATTTAGGTTCAGATATAGTAATGATATTTGACGAGTGCACGCCTTATCCAGCCACTGAAAGTGAAGCTAGGGTTTCAATGGAGTTATCGCTACGCTGGGCTAAACGCAGTAAAGACGAACATGGCGATAATCCATCTGCACTATTTGGCATCATCCAAGGTGGTATGTACGAAGGCCTGCGTGATATATCCTTGGCGGGTTTAGAGGATATTGGTTTTGATGGTTATGCCATAGGGGGATTATCGGTAGGTGAGCCAAAAGACGAAATGATCAAGGTGCTTGATCATACTACAAACCAAATTCCTGCAAATAAACCACGGTATTTGATGGGGGTAGGTAAGCCTGAAGATATCGTCGAGGCTGTTCGCCGTGGAATTGATATGTTCGATTGTGTCATGCCTACGCGTAATGCGCGTAATGGCCATATGTTTATTACCAGCGGTGTGGTTAAAATTCGTAATGCGGTACATAAAACCGATATTGGTCCATTAGATGAAAAATGTGATTGTTACACTTGTAAAAACTATTCTCGGTCATATCTACACCACTTGGACAAATGTAATGAGATACTTGGCGCACGTTTAAATACTATCCATAACTTGCGTTACTACCAACGTATAATGCAAGGCTTGCGTGATGCCATTGCCGCTAACAAACTCGATGCATTTGTTACCGAATTTTACGCACAAAAAGAGATGCCAGTGCCTCAGTTAAAAGACTAGCTGGCAATAACATAATTAAAATTTACAGAAATTAGGGGAAATTATGAGTTTATTTATATCCAATGCTTACGCACAAGATGCCGGTGGAGCTGCTGGTGGCGGTTTTGAAATGTTGATCATGCTGGGTGTGTTTGGTTTGATTTTTTACTTTATGCTTTATCGTCCACAAGCTAAACGTGTCAAAGATCACAAAAACTTAGTCACCTCCCTGAGTAAGGGTGATGAAGTACTGACCCAAGGTGGAATGGTCGGTAAAATTATAAAAGTTTCTGATGAAAAAGACTTTATCGAAATAGGTTTGAATGACACGACTAACATTGTTATTCAAAAATCTGCTGTTTCAGCGGTCTTGCCTAAAGGCACTATGAAAACCATCTAAATATAGATATCGAATAGGGGCGTTTAAGCCCCTTTTTTATTGGAAGAACGGAAGGAATTTCTTGTGTTAAATCAAACTCCGCTATGGAAGTACTTTTTGGTGATCTTTGTGGTCGGCCTATGTGCTCTGTATGCCACTCCAAATTTGTATGGCGAAGATCATGCAGTGCAAATATCTGCGGGTAAGAACGCAGTTGTCAATGCTGATGTAGTTGAAAAAGTGACTGCCGAGCTTGCGGCTGCAAATATATCTAGCAAAAGTATTGTGCTTGAAAACGAACTGATACTCGTTCGATTAAATGATCCTGACACTCAGTTAATTGCTCGTGAAAAAATCCAAAAAGCCTTAGGCGATGATTATTTTGTGGCAATGAACTTAGCGCCTGACACGCCAGCTTGGCTAGAAAGCTTGGGTGGTACGCCAATGAAACTTGGCCTAGATTTACGTGGTGGTGTGCATTTTCTAATGGAAGTGGATATGAAATCGGCCCTGTCAAAAAATTTAGAAGATATGGTGGGAGATTTTCGCACTGCGTTGCGCGAAGAAGGCATCCGTTACCGTACCGTAAAACAATTGGATGATGGTGTAGAAATTTATTTCCGTGACCAAGAAACCTTAGATTCGGCAGAGTTCTTCCTAAAAAATCGTAATCGAGATTTGGTTTTTGTTGAAAGAAGCGGCTTAGTTATTTTCGCCAGCATGTCTGAGCAAAAACTGGCTGAGTCTCGCGATTACGCGGTAAAACAAAACATCACGATTATCCGTAATCGTGTAAACCAGTTGGGTGTTGCTGAGCCTACGGTACAAAAACAAGGACCAGACCGGATAGTCGTGCAATTGCCTGGTATCCAAGATACAGCTAAAGCAAAAGAAATTCTTAATGCGACTGCGACCTTAGAATACCGTGAAGTTGATATTGAAAATGACGTGCGTGATGCAATTAATGGTCGTGTACCTGCTGGTTCTGAATTGTTACCTTATGACAAAGGTGGCCCACAATTACTCAAGAAAAAAGTCATAGTAGCCGGTAGTTCAATTATCGATGCCAATAGCGGAGTGGATCAATATGGTATGCCAAAGGTGTCAATTTCGCTTGACTCCAAAGGTGGCGCTAAGATGCTCAACTTCACTAAACGAGCTGTGGGTAAACCTATGGCGGTGGTCTTTATCGAATTTAAAGCTACGGGTGAGCGAGACGAAGACGAAAAGCTGATTTTTGAAGAGCAAAGGCGAGTCATCAGTGTGGCAACGATAAACGGTGTGTTTGGAAATCAATTTGAAACGACCGGATTAGACTCTCCACAAGAAGCTTATGATTTGGCCTTATTATTAAGAGCGGGAGCTTTGATTGCACCGATTCAAATTATTGAAGAACGCACCGTTGGACCCAGTTTAGGTCAAGAGAATATCGACTTAGGAACAAAGGCTATTATTTATGGCTTTATTGCAGTGCTCATATTTATGCTGATTTATTACAAAAAATTTGGCTTTGTTGCCAACATTGCATTAACGCTTAACTTAGTCATGATCATCGGTATTATGTCGATGGTTCCTGGCGCCACACTGTCATTGCCTGGTATGGCTGGAATAGTGTTAACCGTAGGCATGGCAGTTGATGCTAATGTACTGATATTCGAGCGAATACGGGAAGAGGTGAAAGATGGGCGAAGTCCACAGCAGGCTATTCATCATGGCTATGATAGTGCGTTTTCAACCATATTAGATGCCAATATTACGACCTTCCTTGTTGGTTTGATTTTGTTTTCTGTAGGCACAGGTCCGATTAAAGGCTTTTCCATCACCTTGATGATTGGAATAATCACTTCAATGTTTACTGCGATCATTGTGACTCGTGTCATCGTTAATGCATGGTGGGGCGGTAAACGTCTGACCAAGTTGTCAATCTAGGAGCGCCAACATGCAATTATTAAATATGAAAGAAACTATCCGCTTTATGTCTCTGAAGAAACCTGCGGCTATTTTGTCGGTGTGTTTGATTATAGGTTCGATTACATCATTGGCCATCAATCAACTGAATTGGGGATTAGATTTTACCGGTGGTACCCAAATTGAAGTGGGTTATGGACAAACCGCAGATTTATCACAAATTCGTGGACAATTAGAAGCGTCGGATTTTAAAGATGCAGTGGTACAAAATTTTGGCAGTAGCCAAGACGTACTTATTCGTTTAGCGTCACGGGACGGTGTTAAACCTTCTGAATTAGGTGATGCTGCGTTAAAGATACTCAAAGAAGCAGATAGCACAGCAGAGATGCGTGGCAGTTCTTATGTTAGCTCAAGCGTGGGTGAAGAGCTCACAGAACAAGGCGGACTGGCCATGCTGGTGGCTTTAATTTGTATTCTTATATACGTTGCATTACGTTTTGAATGGCGTTTTGCTTTAGGTTCAGTCGCAGCGTTAACGCATGATGTGTTAATAACTTTGGGGTTATTTTCAATATTAGGCTTAGAGTTTGACTTAACTGTACTGGCAGCTGTATTGGCTGTCATTGGTTATTCACTCAACGATACAATAGTTGTGTGTGATCGTATCCGTGAAAACTTTCGCAAGATACGTAAAGGAGAGTCAGAAGAAATTATCAATATTTCTCTCACTCAAACTTTAAATCGAACCATTATCACTTCTTTAACTACCATTTTAGTCTTACTTGCTTTGTTTTTTGTAGGCGGCGCGACTATCCATGGTTTTGCTACTGCTCTGTTATTCGGTGTGCTTATCGGTACCTATTCCTCTATTTATGTTTCCAGCTTAGTTGCCTTGACATTAGGCATCAGTAAGGAAGACTTGATGCCTACTGAAATTGAAAAAGAAGGCGCGGATCAAGACCCTATTGCATAAGTATTAGACTGCTATCTGATTTGAAAAACCAGCCTTTTGAGCTGGTTTTTTATTTTTAATAAACCCACCTTCTAACAGACTTTAATACCCACTCATTGCCCATTGTAGGTTATATTCGCCGATGTAAATTATTGAAACTAATAACATCAGGAAATATTATGACTGTATTGACCGGACGCAATATAACTCTCGTTCTATTGATTGGCGCTACCATAGTGCTTAATGCTTGTGGTTCAACCGACAAATCTAAATCGGTGACTATATCAACTCAGCCCGAACCCCAGGGGAAAATAGTAAAAAGCCCAATCGATAGCCGTGAATATAAATCCATTGTGCTAGATAATCAACTTGAGGTTATGTTGGTATCTGATCCTAGTATAGAAAAATCAGCAGCAGCTTTGAGTGTTGCGGTTGGGTCTTTTCAAGAGCCTAAAGAATTTGGGGGCTTAGCGCATTATCTTGAACATATGTTATTTTTGGGTACCAAAAGTTTCCCCACAGTAGGTGATTACAGTGAGTTTGTGAGCCGCAATGGCGGCAGTCAAAATGCTTACACTCAGCTCGACCACACTAATTATATGGTAGCGGTAAAAAATGATGCTTATGATGAAGCATTGTCACGATTTAGTGGCTTTTTCTACGAAGCTATATTAGAAGAAAGTTATGCTGATAAAGAGCGTAATGCGGTGCACTCGGAATGGACTATGAAAAGTCCTAACGATTGGGTTATTTTGGAACAACTGAACGGCTCAACTTTAAATCCAGAACATCCTATCTCGCAATTTAACTGGGGTAATTTAGACTCGTTAGTAGATAAAGAAAACAACAAGTTACAAGCTGCTTTAGAGGATATGTATAACACTTATTATTCTGCCAACTTGATGAAAGGCGCGATGGTCAGCAATTTGCCGATTGCAGAAATGAAAAAACTGGCTCAAGAAAACTTTGGTAAAATTCCCAATAAAAATACACCACGTCCACAAATTTCAGCTTCGGTAGCTAAATCTGAACATTTGAAAAAAGTGGTTCATTATATTCCGCAAACTGACATGAAACAGTTACGCATAAATTTTGTAATTGAAAATAATGCGCAGCAGTTTGTCGTTAAACCTAATGGTTATGTGAATTATTTACTTGCCAACGAAATGCCTGGTACCTTAGCTTCTGCGCTGCGTGATGCTGGATTAAGCGACGCGGTATATTCAAACTATGATGCGGATGAATATGGTAATGCTGGCAGTTTCACTTTATATATCGATTTAACCGAAAGTGGTGTACAAAATCGCAACAAGGTCATGGGCGCAGTACTTAAGTATTTAGCATTATTAAGAGAAGAAGGCGTTAACCCTCGATACTTCAAAGAAATCAAACAGTCACTGAGTAATAGTTTTCGTTTTAAAGAAAAAACCAACGATTATAATTATGCGATGAAAATTGCCGCAGATTTACAACATGTGCCCGCTGAATATGTATTAAGTAGTGCTTACGAATATCAACGTTTTAATCCACAAGTGATTCAAGCTGTTCTTGACCAATTGACCCTGGACAACGCGCGCATTTTTTATATAGATAAACAGCAAACTGGTGAGCAGGACATGGAGTATTTTGCGGGTCAATACAGCGTGAATGATATTAATTCTGAGTTAGAGCAAACGTGGCAACTGATGTCAGAGCAGTTCGATTTAAGCTTGCCAAGAGAAAATAGCCTGATGCCAGAAAGTTTTGATTTAGTGGCTGCAAAGTATACCGATAAACCTAAACAGTTAGTGGCAGATAAAGGTCACACAGTTCACCTAGGCCATTCAGCTTTATTTAAACAACCTAAGGGAAGGGTGACACTTGATTTGAACAGTGGGTTGACCAAATCTTCTGCGAAAAATCATGTTTTAGCTGATCTGCTAAACCGAGGATTAGGCCAAAAGTTAACTGAACTTCAATCTGAAGCAAGCGCAGCAGGAATGGGGTTAAATGCCAGCTTATCAAACGGCTTGTCACTCACCGCAACTGGATTTACTGATAAACAAGGTACGTTGTTGGCTAGCGCTTTAAAGTACATATTAGATTTTGACATTAGCGATAGTGAGTTGGCTAATCTTAAAGCGAGTTTTAAGTCAGATATTGAAAGCAGCAAACGACAAATTTTACTTAATCAGTTATTTCCTAAATTTAGTCGAGTATCGAACCTTGATGCATTTAGTGACGAAACTTTACTTACAGAAGTCGATGGGATCTTATCGACTGACCTTAATTTATTTAAAGATCAATTGTTAAAACAAGCAAACTTGAGAGTTTTTGCTTTTGGTAATTATTCAGATAAACAAGTGATAGCGTTATCTAATATGGTTTTGAACCAACTGCCTGAAGACCGCAAAGTAGCCGATGTTTATCAAACCCCATTGCTGAAAGTAGAAGCAGGCACAACCTATAATTGGCAAGAAAATGTAGAAATGACTGACATAGGTTTAATTGATGCCTATTTAGCGCCGCGAAATGATGCTGATTTAGCTGCGGCAAGGTTGTTGTCACAAATTATTCGCCCTGCTTTGTTTAAACAAATTAGAACAGAGGAACAACTTGCTTATGCGGTTGGTTTTTTTGGTCAAACATTTAGGCAACAAATGTTAGTTGCCTATTACATTCAATCACCTGCTAAGGGATTGGCTGAAGTTGATGAACGCATTGCTTTATTTCGTAAAGGTTTTACCGAGCAACTTGCAGCCATTACCGAAGAAGAGTTTGCGACTACTAAAAACAGTGTGTTAATCACCTTAACGCAACCTGCGAAAAATTTGTCAGAAGAAATGGGCGAGTTTACTGGTGATTGGCGTGAACAACTATGGAATTTTGATAGCAAGGAAAGACTGATTACAGCAATAGAAACGATCACCTTAAACGATGTGAAAGATCTTTATCAACGTATTGAAGGTGGTAAAGATTTCGGTAGAGTGATTATTCAAATGCGCGGTACGAAATTTGCGGATAAAGCCTTTATTGAACCCAAAGGCGCTATCAAGGTCACAGATATTGATGGCTTCCATAAGCAGCTAACCCAATAGTCAGTTTGTACATTTCTCCCCTAAATATTGGGGAGAAAGCTTTAATTAACAAAACAGTATCAAGGATAAAAATGGCATTGCGCAAGCACCTTTGTTTAGTGATTTGTGTATTAGCACTCAATGGTTGCAGTGTTTTAGGGTATGCCACTGATCTCGCATTGATCTCAGCCTCTGACAGAAATATGAAGCCAGGAGACCAAAGTCATAAGAATAACTATGAACTTTACTTCACTCAAGAAGGCATAAAACATGATGTAGAGGCAGTGAAAAATTTTATGGAAGGGGTATCTGATCCGCAGAATGATTTTTCGCCCTTGTACCAAGAAAAAACACAGACACAACCGCTAGCCTGCAAAAATGTAGCAGATGGCAAACAACAATGTTATTCAGCAGAATATTATGCAGATAAGTATATTAAAAATAGCGGTAGTCAAGCACAACAAACTCACTGCAAAATAGACAGTTTTCGATATTCTGTTATTATCTTATATACTTGCACACAGGATTGATTCAGTTGAACAAAAATAAGGTTATTGCATGGGTTTTTATTATGACGCTGTTGATCAGCCAGTCATATGCCTATGCGTCAGTGCCTTGTGAATCAAATGAGGATATGAATAGTCAGCAGCATGATGATATGCGCACTATGCGCACTATGCAAAACAGCATGGCTAAACATGTTATGAGCAGCGGTATGCAACACAGCATGCAGCAACAAAACATACAGCAACAAAACGTTCAGCAAAAAAATATGGCAATGGACTGTTGCGATCAGGAATGTAGTTGTCCCACAGGTGTTTTTTCATCCGCAATGCTCACTTATTTTTTTACCACCTCCGCGTTAAACCTAGTATCAAAACCTTCAAATTTCTATCTATTTTCAATACAAGAGACATTCCTAGCGTCTTTACGTAAACCACCTATTATCGGCTAACACAGGACAGATCCGTCTTTAAATAGACCGATGCTGCTACTCTTGTTGAGCTGGCGTTCTCGCCGTATTTATCATTGATTTTAATACCCTAGTATTCTATTTTTTATAAAACTAGGCAACATGGATTACCCATGCAACAAACTAATAAGTGCCATTATTCACGTTCTTCGTTACGCCTAGTTGTAGCGCTGATGAGTACTTTACCCTTTGCCGTATTTGCGAACATAACTATGCAAGACGCGATAAATATAGCGATTCAACATGACCCTTGGTTAACAGGTAATCAGCTTCAAGAACGAGCGCTAAGAGCTGCGAGTAGAGGTGCCAATAATCTACCCGATCCTAAGCTATCAATGGGACTACTTAATTTACCTTCAGATGGTTTTGCGTTTGACCAGGAGTCCATGACGCAATTTAAGGTAGGGGTTGCTCAAATCTTTCCCCGCGGCGATAGTTTAGCTATCAAACAACAGCTACTAAATTATAAGGCTGACCAACATCCGTATCAGCGAGAAGATCGCAAAGCAAAAATACAAGTGACTGTTTCACAACTATGGTTAAACGCAATTAAAGCTGACCAGACTATCCGCTTAATTGAACGTGATCGTGTGCTTTTTGAACAATTAGTGGATATCGTAAAAGCCAGTTATACCTCAGCCCAAGGAAATACCCGTCAACAAGATGTGATAAGCGCACAACTTGAGTTGGCTCGATTAGATGACAGATTAACCACCGTTAATAGTCAGCGAGATATCGCCTTAACAAATTTGTCTGAATGGCTGACACCATCGGCACAACTGGCAGTATCTGACACCTTTTCAGACACCACTTCTGTTCCAACATTCCCTGAACTGTCAGATGAAATTAAGGGGCTTTTACAAAGAGCAGACAATACGGGGTTGTTACAGTTATTAACTTATCATCCCGCCTTACTCGCTATCGAACAATCAGCTAAAGCGGAAGATACAGCGGTAAATTTGGCGAAACAAAAATATAAACCACAGTGGGGTGTGAATGCTAGTTATGCCTACCGGGAAGACGACCAGCTTGGGCAAAGCCGTGCAGACTTCTTTTCTATTGGTATTACAGTGGACGTGCCTATATTTGGTTATGCACAACAAGACAGTGAAGTGGCGGCATCTCGCCTAACGGCGCAAGCCATAGAGACCGACAAACGTTTATTACAACAACGCATGCTAGCTCAGATGTTAAACCTGTATCAGCAGGAAACCCGCTTTGGGCAGCGTGAAGCAGGATTTTTAAGTGCTATATTGCCACAAATTCAAGAGCAAGCAGATGCGTCTTTGTCAGCCTATACCACTGATGATGGGGATTTTTCAGATGTGATGCGCGCTCGAATTTCCCAGCTTAGCGCACAAATAGATTTGATCGATATTCAAATTGAAAGGTGCAAAATACGCATGCAGCTTGGGTACTTCTTGGAAGGTCACACACATTCAAATAACAAGGGAGAGTATCGATGAAAACGCTATATGCCATCATCGTTGGTGGAGTTGGCGGGGTAATATTAACCGTGACTATTTACTCACAATTTGTATCCTCAGAAATGGATATGACTAAATCAGCCTCTACAGAGCCAGATCCCCTTTACTGGGTCGCTCCTATGGATCCAAATTTTCGCCGTGATGAGCCCGGTAAATCACCTATGGGTATGGACTTAGTGCCTGTTTTTGCAGACGTCAACAACGGAAATGATCTTGGTGTTGTAAGGATTTCACCCAGTGTAGTCAATAATTTAGGAGTGAGAACGGCAAAGGTTAAGCTGGCCATACTTCAAGAGCCTATAAAGACAGTAGGTTACGTGCATTACAATGAAAATAACCTGGTGCATGTGCATCCTCGTGTTGAGGGATGGATTGAAAAACTTTATATCAAGGCGGCGGGTGAACAGGTGAGTAAGGGGGAGCCTCTTTATGCTTTGTATTCTCCTGAACTGGTGAATGCCCAGGAAGAATACTTATTAGCTAAAAAGCGTAATAACCAAGAGTTAACCTTAGCGGCAGAAAGTCGCTTGTTAGCATTGCAAATGCCTGCACAAAGCATGAGAGAGCTTAAAACGAGTCAAGTGGTTCAACAAACTATTGTGTTTAACGCCCCTCAATCTGGGGTAATAGACAACCTAGCCATCAGGGAAGGGTTTTTCGTAAAACCTGGCACCACTATAATGTCTATCGGTGCGTTAGATGATGTGTGGGTAAAAGCCGAGGTTTTTGAACGCCAAGCCGCACAGGTCAAAATAGGTCAGTTGGTCACAATGACGCTTGGTTTTGTGCCGGGGAAAACATGGCAAGGGCAAGTTGATTATGTTTATCCCACAGTCGATGTCAAAACCCGCACACTGAGAGTCAGATTACGTTTTGACAATGTTGATATGTTGCTCAAGCCCAACATGTTTGCTCAGGTCATCATTCATAACGACTCACAAGAGCCAACCTTGTTGGTTCCTAAAGACGCGGTTATTCGCACAGGTACCCAAGATAGAGTGGTGTTAGTTGTGGGCAGAGGTCAATACAAATCTGTAGAGGTAAATTTAGGACAAGTCACCAATGCATTTGCGCAAATATTAGGTGGAGTAGAGGTGGGTGAGCAGGTAGTGGTCTCCGCTCAATTTTTATTAGACTCCGAGAGCAGTATCCATTCTGACTTTATGCGTATGTCTCTTTCGCCAGAAAATGATGCTCAAAAGAACAGAGCAGATGATGTTCAAGTGATCACAGAAGATGAAAAAGTAGACTCAGCTAATGTGGAAGGCGTCATTAACCACATTAATCTTCAGACTCGCGTGGCTAATATTAGTCGTGGGCCTATCGAAAAGTGGGGGCGTGGCCCAGCAACCTTAGATTTTGTTTTTACTGATAGGTTGTTCCTCAACAAATTACAGCAAGGAGATAAAATACACTTCACTTTTGACATCCAAAATGGTGATTTCTTAATTACCGATTATGCGCTCACTATGCAGGGAAATGAGCAGGTGCATGATCATGATTGAGCGCGTTATCCATTGGTCAATTACCAATCGCTTTTTTGTATTGCTGGCAACTTTTGTGATTATTGGCCTAGGGCTGTTTGCATTACGCAATACACCTGTTGATGCCTTACCTGATTTGTCTGATGTGCAAGTTATTATTAAGACCAGTTATCCAGGGCAATCCCCACAAGTTGTCGAAGACCAAGTGACGTACCCTTTGACCACCGCCATGTTGTCTGTACCGGGGGCCAAAACCGTCCGCGGTTTTTCATTTTTTGGTGATTCTTTTGTGTACATTATATTTGATGATAAAACTGACCTGTACTGGGCGCGTAGCAGAGTGATGGAATATTTGTCACAAGTAGCTGGACGCCTACCAAAGGCAGCAAAACCACAATTAGGCCCAGATGCGACTGGTGTGGGCTGGATTTATTTATATGCGCTGATAGACCGAACGGGCAAACATGATCTATCTCAGTTACGTTCTATTCAAGATTGGTTTCTCAAGTTTGAGTTGCAAACTGTGTCTGGTGTATCTGAAGTGGCTTCGATTGGGGGGATGGTCAAACAGTATCAAATTATAGTCGACCCAGACAAGTTACGTGCATATGATATTCCTCTAAGTCTTATTCAAATAGCGATTAAACAAGGCAATCAGGAAGTCGGTGCCTCTGTGATCGAAATGGCTGAAGCTGAATATATGGTCAGTGCCTCTGGCTATATTCAATCTATTCAAGATTTGTCCCTTATTCCGTTGGGTATCAATAATAAAGGTACCCCTTTGTTACTAAGAGACGTGGCTGATATTCGTCTTGGCCCACAAATGCGCAGAGGCATAGCAGAGCTTAATGGCGAGGGCGAAGTAGCTGGCGGGGTGGTGGTGATGCGCTTTGGGGAAAATGCGCAACAAACCATTTCCGGTGTGAAACAAAAGTTAGCTGCGTTAAAAGCTAGTTTACCTGAGGGCGTTGAAATAGTGACGGTCTATGACCGTTCAGATTTAATTACGCGGGCTGTGGATAATCTATGGTCGAAATTAGGCGAAGAATTACTTATTGTTGCTTTGGTGTGTGCCGCGTTTTTATTTCATATTCGTTCATCTATTGTGGCTGTTATCAGTTTACCTATAGGTATTTTGGTGTCATTTATCATCATGTATTGGCAGGGTATTAATGCCAATATTATGTCTTTAGGGGGCATTGCCATAGCGATAGGTGCCATGACTGATGGCGCAATAGTGATGATTGAAAACATGCATAAACACATAGAAAAAACACCACTAACTGATGAAAACCGTTGGCAAATAGTAGCAAAGTCGGCTTCAGAAGTTGGGCCAGCTCTGTTTTTTAGTTTATTGATTATCACTGTGAGCTTTCTTCCCGTGTTTATTTTAGAGGCACAAGAAGGCAGAATGTTTGCTCCACTTGCCTATACCAAAACTTATGCAATGGCAGCCTCAGCAGGCTTGGCCATTACCTTAGTGCCTGTGCTGATGGGGTATTTCATTCGGGGTAAAATTGTGAGTGAAAAGAAGAACCCATTAAGCAGACTTTTAGTGGCCATTTATTTACCTGTTTTACGTGTAGTGTTACATCATCCCAAGATTACTGTGTTGGCCACTTTGTTCATTGCTGTGGTAGGTTTTTATCCCATTAACAAACTCGGAAGTGAATTTATCCCTCCTCTGGATGAAGGTGATTTAATGTATATGCCTACTACTTATGCGGGTTTATCAATAGGTAAGGCTCGAGAGCTTTTGCAACAAACCGACAAGTTGATCGCTACCGTTCCAGAAGTGAAAAGTGTATTTGGTAAAATAGGCCGCGCCGAGACTGCCACCGATCCTGCGCCACTGACTATGATTGAGACCTTTATTCAGCTTAAGCCACAAGACGAATGGCGAGTTGGTATGACCACCGAAAAGTTGCGTACAGAGCTTGATAAACTGGTGCAGATACCTGGCTTGACTAATGCGTGGGTGATGCCGATAAAAACCCGTATCGATATGCTCGCTACAGGTATTAAAACACCCGTTGGTATTAAGGTGGCAGGCAGTGACTTGGTTGTTATTCAACGTATCGGTCAAGATATAGAGGAAATTCTTTCACAGATGCCGGGTACCGCTTCGGTGTATTCAGAAAGAGTCGCCGGTGGTCGTTATATAAAAGTTGATATCAAGCGTGAATTGGCTTCTCGTTACGGTTTAAATATTTCAGATGTGCAACAAGTGGTATCGACCGCTATTGGTGGCATGAATGTGTCCGATTCGGTTGAAGGTTTGGAACGTTACCCTATTAATTTACGTTACCCACAAAGTTATCGAGACTCACCAGAGCAACTTGCTTTGTTACCTATAGTGACGCCAAGTGGACAGCGTATTGCTTTGGCTGACGTAGCAAAAATTTATGTTGAAGACGGGCCCGCGGGGATAAAAAGTGAGAATGCGCGAATAAACGGCTGGACTTACATTGATATTAAAGACATTGATGTTGGCAGCTACGTCCAAAATGCAAAGGCGTTATTGTCTTCAGAGTTAGTCTTGCCCACGGGTTACAGCCTAACTTGGGCAGGGCAATATGAATATATGCAGCGGGCGAAAGAGAAACTTGCCTATGTATTACCTTTAACGCTTGCGATTATAGTTATTTTGCTGTTTCTGAACTTTCGCAACTTTGTCGAGGTCGCCATTATAATAGGCACTTTACCTTTGGCTTTAATCGGTGGAGTTTGGTTGTTATATTTGGAAGGTTTTAATCTGTCTGTGGCATCTGGTGTAGGTTTTATCGCACTGGCTGGTGTGGCAGCAGAGATAGGCGTGATTATGTTGGTTTATCTTAATCAGTCGTACCAAGAATTGATACAAACCCATCAAAATAACAATACTGAGCCTAGTTTAGACGATTTGGTTGAAACGGTGATAAAAGGAGCTGGGCTTAGGGTAAGGCCTGTGATGATGACCGTTGCCACCATTATGTTGGGCTTATTACCCGTCTTGTATGGCTCCGGTACAGGTTCAGAAGTGATGAGTCGGATTGCTGCGCCTATGGTAGGAGGCATGGCGAGTGCTCTAGTGCTGTCGTTAATTATTGTGCCTGTGGTGTATTTATTATGGCGTAAACAAGCGATTAAGCGTTAAACAAAACGTGCTCACACTTTAGACTCAGGACAACGCTAATGTGTGAGTAGTCATTGATCAATATAAAAACATTTATTGATATTGTGATGTTCGTTATACAGGTTTACTTTTAACTCCCATTAATCCTTCATCCGTTCAGCCAGTTACTTCATCAATCATTTTTTATTCTATGCGCTGTTTTTTCCAGCTGATGGGTATCTTCTTAGTGCCATTAAGTTGAGGGTTTGCGCAATACACCACCTAAAAGGTATTAGCGTACTAAGCTTGGAGTCTTGGCGCTACGTGATGAGATTGAGGAGATAACATCTCTTTAAGGTTTATCATTAATGGATAAATCTAAAGAGAGAATTTACCTACACAACATGAGCTTGTATGAAGGCGTAAAGCTAATTTTCGAAGATAACAAGACGGGATGAGAAATATGACTCTAAAAGTGAGACATAAAAAAAGCGAGCCAATGCTCGCCTTAAAAATTCGTGATATTTTACTTTAAATATTTCACTAAACTTTGCACAATTTTTGGGCTGCCAGCAACAATGTTGCCTTTATGCATAGGGTCATTACCCCCAGAAAAATCTGTCACCAATCCCCCTGATTCACGCACCATTAATTCACCGGCTGCAATATCCCAGGGTTTGAGACCACTTTCCCAATAACCGTCATAACGGCCGGCTGCAACGTAAGCTAAATCTAATGCTGCAGAACCACTGCGACGTATGTCACCTGCCTGCATAAATATTTTATTAAACCCTGCTAAATACTGGGGTAAGCTGGTTTTATTTCTAAAAGGAAAAGAGGTGGCGAGGATCGTTTGGCTTAATTCTTTGGCCTTACTAGCACGAATACGAAAACCATTAAGCTGTGCACCTGCGCCTTTGCTTGCTGTGAACAATTCGCCACGTATAGGATCAAATATTACACTTTGGTCCAAGCGACCTTTGTGCATGAGGGCGATAGATACCGCAAAGTGAGGGATGCCTTTGATAAAATTTGTGGTGCCATCTAAGGGGTCGATCACCCATTTGAAATCGTTATCACCTTCCACTACGCCACCTTCTTCACCTACAAAACTGTGTTCAGGGTAGGATAGTTTGATTTTGTGGATGATGGCCTGTTCGGCTTCTTTATCGATGCGAGTGACGTAATCGTTGTCGCCTTTTGCTTCAGTTTGCAAGTCGGTCTGATTATCAAACCCATTAGCAATGATATTACCCGCAGCACGCGCAGCACGGATCGCTATATTCAGCATAGGATGCATAGTTAACCACCAATTTTAAAAGAACATTAAACAAAGAAAACTAAAGATTGTTTAGCAAATAATTCATTGAGTTTGCTGAACAAAAAATCGCCGCGCAGTATATCAAAGCACGTAAATTTAGCAAACAGAATATTTTTTGGGTGGTTTGTCTTACTACCTAATCTTCTACATATTTATGCTAAAATGTCATTTTGTGGTGGTATGGGTATATGCTATTATTCGCGCCCTAAAATTGACCAGCTAAAAAAAAGATACCACACATCATGTTAGAAAATATTCGCATAGTGCTAGTTAATACCTCCCATACAGGCAATATAGGTTCGGCTGCAAGGGCAATGAAAACCATGGGGTTAAGTCAATTGGTGTTGGTTGATCCTATTACTGCACCAGATGGCAAATCCAGTGCTTTGGCAGCAGGCGCAGGTGATGTGTTAGCGAATGCAAAAATAGTAGACACTCTGGCCGAAGCAGTGGCCGATTGTGGTTTAGTGATTGGCACCAGCGCTCGTTCTCGTACTTTATCTTGGCCGATGTTAGAGCCAAGAGGATGTGGTGAGAAAATGATAAATGAAGTGTCTAAGTATCCTGTCGCTTTGGTGTTTGGTCGTGAAAACAATGGATTAAGTAATGATGAATTACAACAATGTCATTTTCATGTATGTATTCCAGCAAACCCTGAATATAGCTCTTTAAACATAGCCGCGGCAGTTCAAACTTTGTGTTACGAAGTGCGAATGGCCTACTTAAATTTATCTCGTGGTCAATACCCAGAAAATCATCCTGAAGATTCAGAATATCCTTTGGCAGAGGATCTTGAAGGTTTTTATAGTCATTTGGAACAAACCCTTATCAAAACGAATTTCATCATTGCCAAACATCCCGGTATGGTAATGGCCAAGTTACGTCGATTATATAATCGTGCTCGACCTGAGACTCAAGAACTTAATATATTGCGCGGTATTTTGGCATCGGTTGATAAAACCAATAAAAATAGAGAGTAATAGATAAGTGATTTCAGTTTAGGTTAAGAAATTTCGAGACATTTGAAATTAACTTGAATCTTTAAGTCGATATTAGTGCTAAGGATATTGATAAGATTATTTATGGGTAAGTGCAGCTATGTAAGTGTCTGTCGAGGCGCGAGAGATATTGTTTAGTCATACTAAATCCATGGTAAGTAATGAAAAGTGGTGCGCAAACAGCTGTGCTTACAGACGTTACTTATCACAAACTGAGGTTGCTAATGTTTAGTAGAATGAAAGAAGATGTGCAAAGTGTGTTTCATCGTGATCCAGCCGCACGTAATACCTTTGAGGTGCTCACTAATTATCCTGGTCTACATGCTATTTGGTTTCACCGTCTGAGTCATAAATTATGGAAAGCAAACTGGAAATGGTTGGCTCGTTCTATTTCCACTTTTTCTCGTTGGCTTACGGGTATTGAAATTCACCCAGGTGCAAAACTCGGGCGACGTTTTTTTATAGATCATGGTATGGGTGTGGTCATTGGAGAAACTGCTGAGATTGGTAATGATGTGACCTTGTATCATGGTGTCACACTGGGTGGAACAAGTTGGAACGCTGGAAAACGACACCCTACCTTAGAAGACAACGTAGTAGTGGGTGCTGGCGCCAAAGTACTAGGGCCGATCACTGTGCATACAGGTGCCAAGGTAGGATCTAACTCAGTTGTGGTGCGTGATGTACCAGAAAACGCCACTGTTATTGGTATTCCTGGACGTGTAGTGGTGGAGCATCATAAGCCAGAAGCACCGACAAATGGGGAGCGTGAAAAAATAGCCAAAAAGTATGGTTTTGATGCTTATGCGGTAGCAACAGATAATCCTGACCCTATCGCTCATGCTATCGGTGTGATGGTAGATCATGTTCACCTTGTTGATAAAAAAGTTGAGGAGATGTGTCAAGCAATCAATAAGATGGGGGGGGATGTCTGTGGTGAATCGTTACCCACTTTAGACTTGGAAGACTTTTCTGATAACGAACATGGAGAAGATATCAAAAAGGTCAGTGACGCCTTCGACCCATACATATAATACTTGACTAAATTACTAGGTTAAATACTTGACTAAAACAGTCAAGTATGTGAGAATTTGTAACAAGTTTGGTATTGGATTTACTACTATGAAGTTGACTTCAAAAGGTCGTTACGCAGTGACAGCTATGTTAGATGTGTCTTTACACTCTAAACGTGGCCCTGTGTCTTTAGCCGATATATCCGAGCGCCAAGAAATTTCTTTGTCTTATCTTGAACAACTTTTCTCTCGTTTACGTAGAGAGAAGTTAGTAGACAGTGTACGTGGTCCTGGTGGCGGTTATAAACTAGGGCGTCCAGCTAGTGAAATATCTATCGGTGAAGTTATCCGAGCGGTAAATGAGTCGGTTGATGCTACTAAGTGTCAAGGTCAAGGCGGTTGCCAAGGCGGAGAACGATGCCTAACCCATAATCTGTGGGAAGGCTTAAGTGACAGAATTAGTGTGTTTTTAGACGGTATTACTTTGGGTGAGCTCATGCAACAGCAAGATGTGAAGCAAGTAGCCGAAAGACAAGACAAACATAAACATCATAATC
>Ga0115564_10000023_pt1 | contig 153566 bp, 150 predicted proteins | sample COGITO_mtgs_1105_7_FD_88680 | JGI IMG/M metagenome (GOLD analysis project Ga0115564, IMG submission 88680) | Pelagic marine microbial communities from North Sea - COGITO_mtgs_110523 | ecosystem: Environmental > Aquatic > Marine > Epipelagic | place: Germany:Helgoland, sampling site...
AGATATCTACTTGGCGCTTGATTGTGCAGCGACAGAATACTTTAAGGACGGCAAGTATGTCTATGCAGGTGAAGGAAAGTCCCTGACATCCGCTGAAAACGCAGCCTACCTCGAAGCGCTTGTGAACGACTATCCGATTATTTCGATCGAAGATGGCATGGACGAGGACGATTGGGACGGTTGGAAAGCCCTGACAGACTTGATCGGGGATCGTATCCAGCTTGTAGGCGATGATCTGTTCGTCACAAACCCTGATCGTTTGGCTTTAGGAATCGAGCGCGGTAGCGCCAATTCTATGCTGGTAAAAGTAAATCAAATCGGTACCTTATCAGAAACTCTTAAAGCGGTTGATATGGCACATCGCGCGCGCTTCACCAACGTGATGAGCCACCGCTCCGGCGAAACCGAAGACGCGACCATCGCAGACCTCGCAGTTGCGACGAACTGTGGTCAGATCAAAACCGGCTCACTCGCGCGTTCAGACAGATTGGCGAAGTACAACCAGTTGATCCGCATCGAAGAAATGCTGGGCGAAACAGCGCGCTATGCAGGGCGCTCCATCCTCAAGTGATGGACGCCGATGCGATCATAAAGCATCTCGATCTCCAACCGCATCCAGAGGGCGGCTGGTATCGCCAAACGCACATCGACGACGCAAGACCGCGCGCGCACGGGACTTGCATCTACTTTCTGCTCAAGGCCGGCGAAAGTAGTCATTGGCACAAAGTCGACGCAACCGAAATTTGGCACTATTATGCAGGTGCCCCCTTGATCTTGAGCCTGTCAGAAACTGACGCAGGACCTGCATCTGAACACCTGCTCACGCCTGATCTGACCAAAGGCGTGCCACAGCTGATCGTGCCTATCCATCATTGGCAAAAGGCGAAAACAACTGGGGCGTTTACATTGGTTGGCTGCACCGTGTCCCCGGGTTTTTCCTTTGACGGCTTTACCCTCGCTGCGCCGGGCTTCGAGATACCGAACGCATGATATTCCATTTTTAACCACGCTTATTCCAAAGCAACAACAGGCGGGCTTGCCAAAAGTTTGGCAGCTCGCCATGGCGGATCGCGTGCGGTTCAACGAGATTGACATGCTCGGACATGTGAACAATGCCGCCTATCTCACATGATTCGAAAAGCTCAGAACGATCTACATTCAGGAATGTGGCCTTACGACATATGATCAAAAGAACGATCCACGGATCGTTATCCGGTCAGGTGAAATTCACTGGAAAAAGGAAATGCTGCGCAATGAGGCCTATATTGTCACCGCGCGTGCAACAGCCTATCGCACCACCAGCTTTACAATCGCGTCAGAAATCTGGGCTGGTGATCTGCGCACGACTTTCACCTGCGTGTGTGTCACGCTTGAGCCGGACGGCTCTGCACGCCGTCCCCTAGCCCAAACTTTCATAGACCACATCCGCACAATCGACGGTGCCCAAACCGCTTCCTCTTTCTAAAAGATATCCCCGCCGGAGGCCTCGACCTTTTTCAAACAGAGCGGGTCTGGAGATATTTCACCAAAGCTCGGGTCGATCCATCTTTGTCATCCGCAGCTTCGCTCCCCTCGACAATCGGTTGCAGCGCCGTGGCGAGTTCTTTGCCCAACTCAACACCCCATTGATCATAAGAGTTGATCCCCAAAATCACGCCCTCTACGAAAACACGGTGCTCATAAAGCGCGATAATTTGGCCGAGAACCTCAGGAGTGAGCTTTGGATAAAGCAACGTCGTTGACGGACGATTTCCAGGGAAGACACGGTGACGCGCTTGGCGTTCCAGCTCATCACCGACCAAGCCTTTAGCAGCCATCAAGTCCCGTGCCACGTTAATCGAACGGCCTGTCATCAGCGCTTCGGATTGCGCGAGACAGTTCGCACTAAGCAGTTGGTGTTGATGCACCAAATCTGTCTCATGCCCTTCTGCGGCCAGCAAAAATTCGCAAGGCACCACACGCGATCCTTGATGGATCAGTTGATAGAAGGCGTGCTGCCCGTTTGTGCCCGGCTCGCCCCAGACAACAGGCCCTGTGTGCACGGCAACATCAGAGCCATCCATTTGCACGGACTTACCATTACTTTCCATCTCAAGCTGCTGCAAATAGGCAGGCAAACGCGTCAGGCGTTGCTCGTATGGTAGGACCGCACGGGTGGTGTGTCCGCAAATCTGGTTGTGCCAGATCCCAACCAGCGCGAGCATGACAGGCAGGTTGTCCATAAAGTCAGCATATTGGAAATGGCGATCCATTGCCTCTGCACCACCCAAGAAGGCACCGAATGCATCGTTCCCAACAGCAATCATAATGCCGAGCCCGATCGGACCCCAAAGCGAATATCGCCCACCAACCCAATCCTCGAAACCGAACACACGGCTAGCAGGAATGCCCATCGCTGCGGTTTTTTCTTCAGACGTGCTGAGCGCTGCAAACTGTGCGCTGGGATCTTTGACTGTCTCAGACATCCACGCCATCGCTGTGCGCGCATTGGTCATCGTTTCAATCGTCGTGAAAGTTTTGGAGGCGACAACAACCAGCGTTGTCGTAGCATCCAGCCCACGCAAAGTGTCGGCAATATGCGCGCCATCCACGTTGGAGACATAGTGCACGTTCGGCCCGTCGTGATACGGCGCAAGCGCAAGTGTCGCCATCGCAGGTCCCAGATCAGAGCCGCCGATACCAATGTTCACGACATCGGTGATCGCGCCACCCTGCCCTTTGAAGACGCCCTTGCGGATGTCTTCCGAAAATTGCGCCATGCGATCCAACGTCTTATGGACCTCTGGCATCACATCCACCCCGTCCACAACGACTGGATCGCCGCTGAGGTTGCGCAAAGCCGTATGAAGAACCGCGCGGCCTTCGGTTTCGTTGATTTTCTCACCCGCAAACATCGCATCGCGCTTGGCGGTCACGCCTGCTGCGTTCGCTAAGTCAATTAGCGCTGTACGAGCTTCTTCAGAGATGCTGGTTTTTGAGTAATCAAAAAGCATATCCAGCGCGTTGACGGAAAAGTCGCCTGCGCGGTTTGCATTGCTTTCGAAGAGATCAACAATCTTGGTACCGCAGTCCAGCGCCTTCACATTTTTCCACATCGCTATAATCCTTTAAGGTGCCCAGTGCACATCTGCGCCCGTCAGCACCGATTTGATTGGGGCATCATGCGCACTAAGATGTTGTGCTTTTTCAAACGCTTCACGCTTTTCTTCGCCGATGATCACAACGTGTTTTCGCAAAGCGCCATCCAAAACACGCGCGCTTAGCGTAACACGTGGTTCGGGCGCGTTCGGTGCGCGCATTGGCACCAAGATTGGCGCGCGCGGATCAAGGGCTTCGTCGAGCTTATCAGCGCCCGGAAACAGCGATGCAGTGTGCATATCTGCCCCCATGCCCAGCAAAAGGACGGCAATCGGCAATTCCGGTGCAATAATCGCTTCTAATTCTGGCAATTTTTCCTCCGGCGTGTCCGCGCTCGCATAAAGCGGTAGATGACGCGCAGCGGCTGCACGATTGACCAACAATCGTTCGCGAATGAGTTTAGTGTTTGAGCGGTCACTGTCGGTTGGAACCCAACGTTCATCCGTCAACATCACATCAACGCAGTCCCACGGCAAATCTGCGGCGCACAAATCATCAAACAAAGGGCCCGGTGTTGTGCCTCCAGGGACAGCCAAACAAGCGCGGTCCTCATGACGAAGCGCTGCGTTCAGATCCCCTGCAATTTTGTTGGCAAGATCAATCATCAAAATATCTGAGTCGGGGTATTCGATAAAATTCATCGTTTGATTTCTCTCCAAATGCGGCCATCACGTGCGATCATAGCCATAGCATCGGTCGGACCTTCGCTGCCGCTATCGTAAGTTTTAGGCACTTCGCCGCGCGCTTGCCAGCCCTCTATGATAGGATCAGTCCAGGCCCATGCCGCTTCGACCTCATCGCCGCGCATAAACAGCGTCTGATTGCCACGGATCACATCCATGATCAGTCGCTCATAAGCATCAGGTGCATCAATTGCGTTGTCGCCAAGCGCGTCGGCAAAAGACATATCAAGCGGGACATCAACAAGACGCATGCCCCCTGGCCCTGGTTCTTTAATCGTAACATCAAGCGTCATGCCTTCATTCGGCTGTAAGCGAATCCGAAGCTCGTTGTTGTGACGGCCCGCGTCGGCACCAAAAATCGAATGGGGCGCATCTTTAAAGACAACGGTGATTTCAGAGGTACGCGCCTTTAAACGCTTGCCAGTACGCAGATAAAACGGTGTACCCGCCCATCGCCAATTACTGATCGCCATTTTCATCGCAATGAAACTTTCGGTTTTGCTACTGGAATCCTCTACATGCGTTCTGAAATCATCGTCGTCCTCGGAGGGGCCGTATTGTCCGCGTACAATATGGTGCGGAAGCACAGGTTCTAGCGCACGAATGACTTTCAGCTTCTCGTCTCGCACAGCATCAGGATCAAATTTTGCAGGTGGTTCCATCGCTATGAGGCAAAGCAGTTGCATCAAGTGGTTTTGCACCATATCGCGTATTGCGCCGGAGCGGTCGTAGTATTCACCGCGCCCGGCAACACCCACAGTTTCGGCGACAGTTATTTGGATATGATCGATGTATTGGCTGTTCCAAAGCGGTTCGAACAACATATTACCGAACCGCACAGCCATCAGGTTTTGCACAGTTTCTTTGCCAAGATAGTGATCGATCCGGTAAATCTGCTTTTCATCAAAATGCTTGGCCAAGGACGCATTAAGGGATTTCGCTGTTGCAAGATCGCGGCCAAATGGCTTTTCTACGACGATACGGCTGTCGTTATCTGCCATCGCAAAGCGCTTTAAGCGTTCTGCAAGATCACCAAATAGGCTTGGCGCGACTGAGAAATAAAACGCATTCACCAAGTCTTTGCGAATTTTTCCGGCTAGCTCTGTCCAACCAGTGTCACCACGCGCGTCCACAGCGACGTAATCGAGCCGTATAAGAAACTCAGCAAGGACACTCTCGTCAATCGCGTCGCTCGATACGAATTCGTGAATAGCGGCAGCCACGATCTCGCGGAATTCTTCGGCTGAATGCACACCACGCGCTGCGCCAATGATTTTACTCTCAGACGACATTTGACCAGAACAAAACCGACGAAAAAGTCCCGGCAAAATCTTCCGACGGGCGAGATCGCCCGTTCCGCCGAAGATGACAAGATCAAAAGGATCTACAGGAATGACGCGAGAAACCATGCGAGGCGCTCCTAATATTGATACAACGCAACAACCCAAGCTGTTAGCGCTAACGTTAAGCTTTATGCCTCATTAACGCGCAGCAAAATGAATGTCTAACACTGCTTTGTGTCATCACAATGGTGTCAGTGTTTCTTTGAGCGCTTATATGTCTTAAGCGCGCGGAGTAAACGCAAGCAAAACGCTCTACTGAGGACAATCCATGAAAGATATCGAAAATCCGCTTCTTTCGGCTAAAAAATTCAATGACCCCTTCATTACGGCCAAGGGTGAGCAACGTGCAAGCGTTGCATTGAGCGATCCGCAAACGCTTTGGTTTAACACAGGCACCCTGTGCAATATTGAATGCGAAAATTGCTATATTTTGAGTTCCCCAAAAAATGACGCGTTGGTCTATATTACCGCCGGCGAAGTGCGCATCTATCTGGATCAGTTGGAGACCCGCAAGTGGGGCGTGCGCGAGATTGCCTTCACGGGTGGTGAGCCGTTTATGAACCCCGAGATGATTGAGATCACCCGCGCCTCTCTCGAGCGCGGCTATGATGTGTTGATCCTGACCAATGCGATGCGCCCGATGATGCGTAAATCTATGCGCGCAGGGCTGTTAGAGTTGAATGCAGCCTACCCCGGTAAATTAACGATGCGTATTTCTGTGGATCACTGGGATAGCGTCAACCATAACAAAGAACGCGGCGCTGGAACGTTTGAAAAAACAATTGAAGGCATGGCTTGGCTACAAAGGAACGGCTTTGCCATGGCTGTTGCGGGTCGCACGGTCTGGGGCGAAAGCGACGCCGCATCGCGCCAAGGCTACGCCGCGCTGTTTGCAGAGCATGGCTTTGAAATAGACGCCCGCAACCCCGCTCAGACAGTTTTATTCCCTGAGATGGATGAGACCGCCGATGTTCCCGAGATTACAAGCGCTTGTTGGGTCATTCTAAACAAATCGCCTGACGCAATGATGTGCGCGTCCTCGCGTATGGTCGTTAAACGCAAAGGTGCGGATAAGCCTACGGTTCTAGCTTGCACCTTGTTGCCGTATGCGCCCGAATTTGAACTTGGCAGCAGCTTGGAAGACGCCGAAGGGTCTGTACAGTTAAACCATCCCCATTGCGCGAAATTCTGTGTCTTGGGTGGGGCGAGCTGTTCGGCGTAAGTGCTTTTTGGACCTGCTGGTATCAGAGGCCAGTCCCTCACAAACCCTAGGGTATTTACAGAGATATGATGCGTGCGGAGTTAGTCTTTGCCTAAAGGTTTGCTAAGGATGCCACCGCCGACATGTCCGCTAACACCAGTGGTGCTTGGGCCACTGGTTGGAAGGCCCCGCGCGACTCTGACTGCTAGATAAGCAAACGCTTGTGCTTCAAGCATATCACCATCCAAGCCAACGTCTTCTACGGGATCTACTGGGCAATCTAGCGCTTCGCGCAGCATATGCATCATCACCGGGTTGTGGCGACCACCGCCGCATACAAACACACGTGTCGGAAGGCTTGGGCAATGCTCCATCGCCTGCATCACGGCTGCGGCGCTCATCGCGGTCATAGTTGCTGCCGCATCTGCGTCGGAGAGTTTGCGCACCAGTTCCAGCATGATAGAGAAATCGTTCCGATCCAGTGATTTCGGTGGAATGCGAGCAAAATAAGTCTCGGTCAGGAAGAGTTCCAGCGCGCCTGTCTCCACCTGCCCTTTCTGGGCCAATTTGCCGTCTTTGTCGTAACTCAACCCGCGCCGCGCTTGCATCAAATCATTGATCGGCGCGTTCGCAGGCCCTGTATCAAAGGCGAGCAACGAGTTCGCGTCCTCAGCTTTGGATTTGCTCGGATCGATCCATGTGATATTACCCACGCCGCCCAAGTTTAGAAACGCAATCGGTGCATCCGCTTTGATCCATTTGGCACATGCGAAGTGAAAGAACGGCGCAAGCGGCGCGCCTTCGCCGCCCAATTGCACATCATTCGTGCGAAAGTCCCAGACCACAGGCGCGCCAACCTGTTGCGCCAAAGCGGCACCATCGCCAAGTTGATGCGTTCCCCGCCCGCGCGGTTCATGCGCGAGGGTTTGGCCATGAAATCCAATCAAGTCTGGATCGAACCCGCTCAGTACCCCTATGTGTGCGTCTTGCACGACGGCCAAAGCTTGTTCCAATCCGTTGCCAGGCCAACGGCCCAACACACCACGCAGCACTGCGCGTTCTTCGTTTGAATAACTGCGATATGCGCTTGACCCGAAGGCATCGATGATCTCGCCGTCGGTCACCACTTCCGCCGCATCCACCCCGTCCAGCGACGTGCCCGACATCAATCCAATCGCTTTCACCAATCCCGTGCCCTTCATAGGCTTTTCCTTTACGCATCTGCCCTGTATGAGCTTTGACCAGAGCTATACGTGGACGCAAGTTATGACCTACCATCCTAAATCCGATTTCATTGCAGTGATGATGGAGCGTGGCTTTTTGGCCGATTGCACCGATTATCAAGGTCTCGACGAGGCGGCGCTAAAAGGCGGCATGCCCGCCTACATTGGCTTTGATGCGACGGCTGAGTCTTTGCATGTAGGCTCGCTGATCCAGATTATGATGTTGCGCTGGTTGCAAAAGACAGGCGGCAAGCCAATCACTTTGATGGGTGGCGGCACGACCAAAGTAGGTGATCCGTCTTTTCGCGCCGATGAACGCCCTCTGCTCACGCCTGAGAAAATCGATGATAACATTGCTGGCATTAAGAAAGTCTTCAGCGCGTATTTGACATATGGTGATGGCCCGTCTGATGCCTTGATGATCAACAATGCGGAATGGCTTGATGGGCTGAACTACCTCGATTTCCTGCGCGACATTGGCAAGCATTTCTCGGTTAATCGGATGCTCGCTTTTGAAAGCGTAAAGTCGCGCCTTGATCGCGAGCAGAGCCTGAGCTTTCTTGAGTTCAACTACATGATCTTGCAGGCCTATGACTTTCTTGAGTTGAACCGCCGCTATGGCTGCGTGCTGCAGATGGGGGGCTCGGATCAGTGGGGCAATATCGTCAATGGTATTGACCTGACGCGCCGCGTTTTGGACAATCAGATCTTCGGATTGACCTCGCCATTACTGACCACATCGGACGGCAAAAAGATGGGTAAGAGCGCAGATGGCGCTGTTTGGCTAAACCCTGACATACGTAGCCCCTACGAGTTTTGGCAATTCTGGCGTAACACGACCGATGCCGACGTAGGCCGTTTTCTCAAACTCTACACGGAAATGCCTGTAGAAGAATGCGAACGCCTTGGCGCGTTAGCAGGCTCCGAGATTAATGAGGCGAAGGTCATCCTCGCCAATGAGATCACCAAGCTTTGCCACGGCGCGGAGGCCGCCGGCACCGCCGAAGCGACATCGCGCGAAGTGTTCGAAAAGGGCGGCGTTGGCGATGATTTACCCACGCTCGAGCTAACACGTGAAGAGTTGGGCGATGGCCTTTCCATCGTACAAGCCATCGTGCGCGCGGGGCTTGCGAAGTCCGGCAAAAACGCGAAACGTCTGATCTCCGAGAATGGTGCAAAGATCGATGATGCGCCCCTGAACGATGCAGGCCTCATGCTCGACGCGGCCGCTTTGACGTCACCTATCAAGCTAAGCGCAGGCAAGAAACGCCACGCGCTTATCGTGCTGAAAGGGTAAACAATGCTGCGCCTCACAACCGCCCTTTTGCTCATCACTAGCCCGCTCACTGCGCAAGAATTTTACGGCAGCGCACAATTGTCTTTCGAGCAAAGTCAAACGGCAGGTGCCCCCGTCGCAATCCAAGGCGCAACAGGAACTTTGCTGACGGGGCGCACCAATCTGAGCTTTGGCCGCCTTACGCAAAGTGGTCTCTATATCCAAGCGGATCTTGGACTTGCGGCGACGAACAACGCCAATGCGGCCCCCAATACGGCAAACACCTCAAACAGCCTGATACTGCGCACGGGCCGCTCTGCTGATCGCTTTAGCTACGGTGTCTCTGTGGGCGCGCTGCAATCGGACCACGACAATGACGGAAGCGATGATGCGATGCGTCTGCTCGCGCAGTATTGAAGGCTCGTACTCACTATGTAATAGTTGGTCATTCAATGGACATCTGGGATACATTACAGGCACCAGTAGAACAGACAGCGTCGCAACAGCCACCGACGGTATTGCGACTGGCGTTGGCATCACCTTTGCAGCTACTGATCGCCTGAGCTTTGGCACCTCCATCGGCTACCTCAACGCGAAAATGGACGCCCCGAGCACTGTGGTTGAGCTGTGGACGCTGGAAGCGCGCGTCGATTATGACATCCAAGCGGTGCCCGGCTTGTCGCTCTTCGCCGCTACGCAATATGGTGAGAGCCACCGGAAAGAGATCGTCGGCACCGATGATATCACTGACACCACCTCAATCATGGCGGGAATCACCTATCGCTTCGGTGGAAAACGCCTCAGAACCGCCAACCTCACCTATCTGGAGCCATTCCTCGCCAACACAGGCGGCATTATCGAATAGGCTTCATCTTTGCAAATAAACTTCGGGGGAGTCTCAGCTTGCGGAGACGGGGGCTGGCCCCCTACTCACCCAACATCCAAGTGCCATCTGGCCAAAAAGCGTGAAACGCGAAGGCAAACATCACATCATGCGGTAAGTCGCGCCCCTGCGCATCCTTGACGCGTACACCGCCCACATCACGGCTTTTCGCAATATTGCGGCCATCTAAAGCCGAGGCTTGACCTGCTTTCCAGGTCAAGCTCACACCGTTTTCCGTCACAGCGCCAAGCTTGGACAAACGCGTCAAAGGCCAGGCGCGATCTCCGACACGCACAACGCGTTCCAGCGCAGGAATGCCATGGGGCGGATTTTCACCACTATACAAGAACGGCTTGGTTGAACTGTCATAACTCACATAGGGGTTGCGGCCATATTGGCGTGCAAAATCAGGTTCGTCCATCACTAACCCTTCTGGATTGCGCGCAACGTACTCGTCCCAGCTTTCCATCCAAGTGGGAAATTGAACCAGTTCACTTTCCAGCAAATCACCAACGATTGCCTCGCCAATCGCTTGCTGCCACCAGGTTTCAGTTTCGCGATCATACATTACCATATCCGAATTGCGCAGCTTGCCAGACACACCAAACGTCAGCGTGCCTTGCTTTACGCGCCGATCAAAGGTGATACCGGAATTACACAACGGACAGAAAGTTACAGCAACAGGCACGCCACCGACCACATCATTGGCGATCTCATGCCATGTCAGATATCGTACAGGATAGGCACGCACATCACCGTTGATCTCAACGGTGATCACAGGTTCTGTCCCGCCAATGCGCGTCTCCGTGCTGGCTTTGCGAAACTTGGGATTGTTCAGCGCAGGGATGCCATCTTTGGGCGGACCGCCAGACATGATCTCAACCCAGTTTTCAACTGTGGTTTTCTCAAAATCAGTTTTCGGCCATTCATGTTGCCAAAATTCAGGGCTGGCCGACGCCGTCCCCATCACCAGCGATAGACCCAAGGCCAAAGCGATCCGTTTCAACATAAAAGCACCCTCCAGAGAATTCCTCCAAAGGGTGCTTCAAAAAGCTTAGTTCGTATAGCTCCACACACGCAATTGTGCATCCGGCTTTACTCGGTGACGGTCACAGTCTTCATCATATCAGGCGTGCCCACAACGGCGCCATTGCCGCCTGTGCCCAGCTTGATTTGATCTACCACATCCATGCCAGCTGTCACGCGACCAACAACCGTGTACTGACCGTTCAGAAAATCGCCATCATCGAACATAATGAAAAACTGGCTGTTCGCTGAATTCGGGTTCTGGCTTCGCGCCATGCCGACGATACCGCGTTTGAACGGCTCGGACGAAAACTCTGCCTGAATGTCAGGCATATCAGAGCCGCCCATGCCAGCACGGGACGTATTGCCGCTGGATTGACCAAACTGAACATCGCCCGTTTGCGCCATGAAGCCATCAATCACACGATGGAAAACAACGCCATTATACGCGCCGCTTTCTGCAATCGCAGTGATCTGCGCGACATGTTCCGGGGCCAAATCCTCAAGTAAGTCGATGGCGATTGTACCATTGGCACCTTCACCAGCGACTTCAACCTGAAGGCCCGTCGCAAGCGCGGGGCTTGCGAACAGGCACAGGGCAAACGCGAGCTTACGCATCTGCGGCAACTTTCATGGACACCATGCGATCCGGCTCCACAGGTGGCTCGCCGCGTGTGATTGCATCAACCAAATCCATGCCTGACGTCACGCGGCCATAAACCGTATACTGACCATTGAGAAAGTTGTTGTCAGAAAAGTTAATGAAGAACTGGCTGTTTGCAGAATCAGGGCTCTGGCTGCGCGCCGCACCGATTGTACCACGATCATGTGGCAGCTTGGAGAACTCAGCTGGCAAATCAGGCATGTCAGAGCCGCCCGTGCCAGCCATACGGATGTTGAAATCCTTTTCCATGTTGCCATTCGCGACGTCACCAGTTTGCGCCATAAAACCGTCAATCACACGGTGGAATGCCACGTTGTCGTATGCGCCTGAGCGCGCAAGCTCTTTCATACGTTCACAGTGCTTCGGTGCTACATCGGGAAGCAATTCAATTGTGACTGTGCCGTCTTTGAGTTCCAGCAGGATTGTGTTTTCGAGATCTTTTGTATCGGCCATTCGGGCGCTCCTTTGATATCTGTTGGCGCAGTATCTAAGGCCCATTGCCGCAATGGACAAGGCAAGCATTGACGATAAGCGCTTTGAGCGGCAAAGACAGGCTAAACCTGACAGGAGAAATATTATGAGCTGGACAACTTTGGATCAAATGGACCTTGCAGGAAAGCGTGTGCTGACGCGCGTGGATATCAACGTTCCGATGGAAAACGGCGTGGTCACAGATGCCACACGGATCGAACGGATTGTTCCGACTGTGCGCGATATCCTAGCTGCTGGCGGCCTGCCGATCCTGCTTGCACATTTTGGGCGCCCCAAAGGTCAGCGCATACCAGAGATGAGCTTGCAGCCCTTGGTACCGACCTTGGAAACCGCATTCGAGTGTGATGTCATGTTCTCTGCCAATTGTACTGGCGCGGGCGCAAGTGCGGCCGCCGGCGCATTGCAAGCAGGTCAGGTTCTTTTGCTGGAAAACACACGCTATCACGCTGCAGAGCCTGCGAACGATCCCACCTTCGCGGCTGAAATCGCCAAACTTGGCGATATCTATTGCAACGACGCCTTCTCTGCTGCGCACCGCGCACACGCAAGCACCGAAGGTCTCGCACATCTACTGCCGTCCTGCGCGGGTCGCTTGATGCAAACGGAATTGAGTGCCTTAGCGGGTGCATTAAGCGCGCCGAAGCGCCCTGTCGTTGCGGTGGTTGGCGGTGCGAAAGTGTCGAGCAAATTGGAGCTGCTCGGCAATCTCGTGGAAAAGGTCGATCATCTCGTGATTGGCGGCGGCATGGCGAACACCTTCTTAGCCGCACAAGGGATTGATGTAGGTAAGTCGCTGGCAGAGCATGATATGACCAACACTGCGCTTGAGATTCTCGGCAAAGCCAAAAGCGCAGGAAGCGAAATTGTGCTGCCCTCTGACATCGTTGTCGCGCGAGAATTCAAAGCAGGCGCAGATAACCAGACCCTACCCGCAAACGCCTGCCCCTCAGATGCGATGATCCTTGATGCTGGCCCCAAAACCGTCGCGCGGATTTCGACGATCCTGGATGGTGCCAAAACGCTCATCTGGAACGGCCCGCTTGGCGCGTTTGAGATAGATCCTTTCGATATGGCCACCAACGCTGCTGCTGCTTACGCAGCGGATCTCTCCGAGCAAGGCAAGCTGATCTCCGTCGCAGGCGGCGGCGACACCGTCGCGGCCCTGAACCAAGCGGGTGCGGCAGAGAAATTTACCTATATCTCTACTGCAGGCGGTGCATTCTTAGAATGGATGGAGGGTAAAACATTGCCTGGGGTCGCCGCCCTCAGCAGCTAAGCACGGGGACGGTCAGGTATCCTTGCCCTTGCCGAAATACGAATTTCGAGTACCCTGAGGGTGATTTTATCAGCCTCGGGATTATACGATGTCCGTTACACGCACTATTTTACACACTACTGCGCTTACTTGTGCCCTTGCACTGCCGCTTCATGCTCAAGAGCAAGCCGCTGAAAACCCTGTCACTCTTTGGGATAACTTCTCGCTCGACAATATTTTGGCGATGGTCGTGCAAAGCTTTATTCCAACCCTGCGCGTATTGGCAGATGTGCGCTATGAACAGATCGATGTCGAAGTTGTACGCAACCGTGTCGCGCTTGTTGGCGTCGATGTGCGCCCGTTTTTGCCCTATGTCGAGGGGGACGCTTGCGCAATTACAGCTGACGGGCTGATACTGAGCGGGCAGCCTCTTGATCGCCAGCAAGGCTATATCATCAATATTGCACTTGAAGGCGCGGTACTTGATTTTGATTGCCTGCCAAGCGACGCGCGCCCTGTAGTTGGCATGATGGGCGTCGATGATATCCGCCTTGATCGCATGACTATTAACGTGAACTACGATTTCGCCTCCGGCGGGGCGATGATCAATTTCGGCGCAGATCTAGACAAGCTTGCAGCACTCAGCGGCTCCGTCGATCTTGACTACATCAGTTACCGCATGGATCTCGACACCGAAGAGGTCAGCCCAGCCGTCTATGTGAACCACGCACAGCTTTCTTTGGAAAATCGCGGGCTTTATGAAGCGGGATCGCGCATGGCCCCTCCCGGCATGCTTGATCCGGCCGCTTTGGAGCAACTGATCCCCGGAGCGTTGAGCGAGATGTTTGGTGAGATGAATGGTTTTGATGCGCGCGAGCTTAGTACAGAGCAAGAAGCGTTCATTAATCAAGCCATCGTTACCGCCAAAGCCTTTGTCGCAAACCCCGGTCAGATAACCGTTGAAACCGCCGCGCCAAATACGCCTGTGCGTTTGGGAGAAGGCGATCTGGAGGACCCCAAAGCGATGTTCTCTAAACTCGCGCCGACAATCGGCACAGTTCCCATGGCGATCTCTCGCGGCATTCCCGCGGCTGAACTAAAGCAAGCAATCGACGGGCTTTTGCCGACAGCGCGCAATCTTGACGTTGGTCGTGCTCTGCTGAGCGGAGTGGGCGCACCGCGCAACACCACTTTGGGTCTGCGTCTGCTTGATCCGCTCGCAAACGAGGGCAACGCTGAAGCAACATCCCTGATGGCAGAAGCAATGCAGCACAGCAACGCCGCGACAGCCTATCGATTGGCCCTGCATGCAAGCGCAAATGGCCAAACCGGCAGTCTGAGTTTGCTCAATGATCTTGAGGATGCGCTAAGTCTGAACGAACTGCTTGAGGTGCAAGATATCATGCTTGGTGGCGGCGGACCTGTTTCTGCTGATTTCGCCTCTATCGGTGACATTAGGCGCGCGGCGCGCGGCCATCTTTTGGGAACCACGCGCATTCGATCCTACCGCGCGGCCTACTACTGGGCCTCTGTGGGGGCCGCAACGGGCGATGTTGCCTCTGCCACGATCCGCAACGAGATTGATACGATCATGCGATTGCGCGGTGCCACAAATGCTTGGGCAGAGGTACAAACCAGCCTCGAAAACGGTGTACTGCGCGATTGGGTAGGGCGTGATTTGCCTGCTGAGCTGCAAAAATAGGCTATCCGCAAAAAAGCTGCCCCCATGTTAGCGCAACCCTGATTGCCTAAGAGCGGGGGCTCACCTACACCGCGTTTAACGCAAGCAAAACAAGGTGTTCAGATGACCAATCCACAAATGGCTGAGAAAATTCGCACAGGTAACGGCTTTATCGCGGCCTTGGATCAGTCGGGTGGATCGACACCGAAATCTTTGCGTATTTATGGCGTTGAGGACAGCGACTACAACACCGACGCGGAAATGTTTGATTTGATCCACAGCATGCGCGCGCGCATCGTGTCGTCCCCTGCGTTTACGGGGGAGCGTGTGATCGGCGCGATCTTGTTCGAGATGACGATGGAGCGCGAGATCGGTGGCAAACCTTCGGCCAAGGCGCTCTGGGAGGACAATGGCATTGTGCCGTTCTTGAAGATCGACAAAGGTCTCGAAGATGTCGCCAACGGAGCGCAGATCTTGAAACCGATGCCCGTGCTCGACGAATTACTTAAACGTGCCGTTGCCAATGGCGTGTTCGGTACGAAAGCGCGCTCTGTCATCAGCGCTGCAAACGTTGATGGCATCCGCGCCGTTGTCCAGCAGCAATTTAAAGTGGGCAATCAGGTTTTGGCCGCAGGGCTTGTCCCGATCATCGAACCGGAAGTCACCATCGATATCGCAGACAAGGCCGATGTAGAGCAGATTCTGCTCAACGAAATCACGAGTGCCCTTGATACGGTGCCGGAGGGCCAGCAGATCATGCTCAAGCTCACATTGCCTGAAGTCGCCAACACATATGCGGCCCTCAATGATCATCCCAAAGTGATGAAAGTCGTGGCGCTTTCGGGCGGCTATGATCGCGCTGAAGCAACTAAGCGCCTATCCCAGAACACAGGTATGATCGCTAGCTTCAGCCGCGCGTTAACCGAAGGGCTTTCGCACAAACAAAGCGATGCTGACTTCAACACCACACTGGATGGCACCATAGCACAAATCCACGAGGCCTCGATCGCAGGATAAATTAGTCCGCCTCGAGCTTTGCAATGCGGACTTTTAGGGCGGCGTTCTCCGTCTGTAACTGCCCCATTTGACCACCGACGACTTGGCGGATCACATCCTCTGAATCAAGCTTCGAGACGTATTTCGGACAGTTCCAGTCCAGCGCGATCACGTCGATACACAAAAGGCGCTCTGGCGAGGTCTGATCTTGTGGCAATGCAGCGATCAAACCATCTTGTGCGTCGGAAAGTCTGAGCAATGTCGCGCGACCTTGGATTTTTAAGCGAGCTTGGTTCAGATAATCAATTAAGAACAACGATACATGTGCGTCTTTTTGCAAATTGCCCATGATGATAAACTGACGATTTCCATGGTAATCCGCACAGACCAGTTAACGTGTTGTATGGACGCGCAAAAATCCGAAGGGACCACCGCAATGTTGCACATAAAGCCAGTAATCTGGGTTTGTTGAGGCGATGTAAAGTTCTCGCACGCTTGGATGAAGGCGATGTCATCGGGGCTTAAGCTGTCTTGCGTGCGGCGCGGGTACATCTTTTGGAATTGCTTGAAAGACCCATCTGCTTTTTGTAGCTCTTGAACTGCTTGGTGAAAAATCAGCTCGCCATAGTTTTCCATGGCGTATCCTTTTTAGTTCAGCGTTTGGTGATCAGACAGCCCGTCAAGCACAGCCTGCGCCGCACGAAGACCGGGCGCATCGCCGCCCTGCCCGAGCCGCTGCATCGTGACACGCATCGTCTCGTTTTGGTTCGCACCATCATTCATCACTTGCAGCAGGCCTTCGGCAATGCGTTCAGGCACGCACTCCGCACCTATAAATTCGGGAACAGCGCGGGTGTCTGAGACGAGATTGACCAGCGTTACAGTATCTACTTTTAACATGCGTCCAATGATCTGGCGCGACAGCCAGTTCATATCATAGGCGATAACCATAGGTGTACCAGCCGCTGCAAGTTCAAGCGAGACAGTGCCAGACGCCGCGAGCGCAACATCAGCTGCTTTGAACGCTGCACGCTTTTGCGCCTTGTCTTCAGAGCGGATCACAAGCGGATCACAGGGCCAGTCTTTGACGGCTTCACACACGAGATGCTCAACAGGTGCGGCGGTGGGGATAACGACACGCAGATCTGGTGTCGTTTGCAAGACTGGTTCAAGAACTTGCCCAAAGATCGGCGCGAGGCGCCCTACCTCGCCGCGTCTTGATCCGGGTAAAACCAGCGCAAGCGGTGCATCGCCAATACCATGCTCAACGCGAAACTCTTGCGCTTCAGTTTCACTGGCTTGCATATCCGTTACCACAGGATGCCCCACGAAATCGCAGCGCATCCCTGCGGCTTTCATATAGGGCGGCTCAAACGGGAACAACGCGAGCACTTGATCGATATGGCGCGCCATCTTCACGGCACGCCCTGCACGCCACGCCCAAACTGTTGGGGCCACGTAGTGCACACAACGAATTTGGCTTTTTTCCTTCACGAGCTTGGCAACACGTAGTGAAAACTCCGGCAGATCAATTGTGATCAACACATCCGGCTTATCCGCAATGATCGCATCAGCTGTTTCAGAAATGCGACGTTTGAGATGGCTATATTGCGACAGAATTTCCAAAATCCCCATGATGGAAATTTCCTCCATCGGGAAACGGCTTTGCAAGCCTACCTCGCCCATCCGTGCGCCACCTATCCCGTCAAATTTAACCTCAGGCACCAGCGTTTGAAGCCCCTCCATCAAGGCCGCGCCAAGCTTGTCGCCAGAGGGTTCACCCGCGATAATAAAGGCCCGCATCACTCAGATGTCCTGTGCGAAAATTGTAATATTGGCGGCTTTCGCAAAACGCATGGTTTCATCACGTTCAAGCAAAAGAACCGCGCCAGAAGCGATAACCAGCGTAGATAATTTTGCCGCTTTCATAGCGGTGAGCGTATCGGGTCCAATCGTTGGCATATCAACGCGCAAGTCCTGACCACGTTTGGGTGCTTTGACGAAAACACCACCCATTTTGCGCAAGTGTAACGGAGTTGCTGCGACAAAATTCAAAAGCGCATCAGTACCTTGCAGAGTCTCAATCCCGAGGCAGAGACCAGTCTCAACAACAACGCCCTGCCCTACGTCCACAGGGCTTAGGGTTTCAAGGATCGCAATTCCTTTGGCTACATCGTTGCCGGTGATCTCGCTCAAAGCAGCGCCGCAAAGAAGACCGGCATCAACAGTCAAAGTTGAATCGACCTCGTGAGCCCCACGCACGCAAAACCCTTGTTCTTCAAAGATTGCAATTACCAGACGCAAAAGCGCATCATCCCCGCGCTGCATTGCCGGAATCAATCGCGGTGCGAGGCCTGTCATCACTGCGTCAAACGCGCTTGGATCAAGGGGGGGGCGCGACATGGCACCTGCCATCACGATTTCGCTCACGTTTTGTGCTTTTAGAGATGCGAACAAAGCACCCATTTTTTCAAACGCATGTTCTTGTGTGGTGCCTGTAAGATCATGTCCAACGCCGGAAAAGCTGACCAAAATCGCATCAGGTTGAGCATACGCCAAACGCTGGGGAAGCGCGCCACTGCCCGACAAGATCGCAAGACGGCCCATGCCTTAGCCACCCGGCGTCAGGAAGGAGCGATCCGAATCACCCGTGACAAAATCCACAATATGGTGCACGTAATCGCTATTGGAATCTTCGCCCATACGCTTAACACGGTCTTGGAACGTTCCTTCGCCTTGCGCCATCATCTGGAACCCAGCACGCAGGGCCATAATGTCACCGCGCTCTACACCGCGACGTTTGAGACCAACAAGATTCAAGCCGTCAAGCTGACCACGCGGAGCCTGTACAAGGCCGTAAGGAATCACATCATTTGTCACCATTGTCACGGCACCAACGATCGCACCTTTGCCGATACGCACGAACTGATGAATGCCGGCTAGACCGCCGATGATAACGTCATCCTCGATGATGCAATGGCCCGCAACGGCCGCACTATTCACCACAATCACGTTGTTGGCGATGATCACATCATGCGCCACATGGCATCCCGCCATCAACAAGCAATCATCCCCAATCTTCGTCAGACCGCCGCCACCGCTCGTGCCTGTGTTCACGGTCACATGCTCGCGAATACGATTGCGCGATCCGATCTCAAGGCGGGTAATTTCGCCATCAAACTTCTTATCCTGCGGAATTTCACCAATTACGGCAAAGGAAAATATCGTGTTGTCCTCGCCTAAAGTGGTTTGGCCTTTCACGACCGCGTGGCTCATCAAAACACAGCGCGCACCCATGTGCACATCAGCGCCGATGTAGGCGAATGGACCAATGATACAGCCCTCGCCAATCTGCGCACCGTCCTCGACAACAGCACTCGCGTGGACGTCTGCGCTAGGGTGAACACTCATGCAGGCAAATCCATCATCGCAGTGAATTCAGCTTCTGCAGCCATCTCGCCCTCGACCGTGGCAATACCGGAAAACTTCCAGACCTTGCCACCCGGTTTTCCGCGCACGGTTGTGAGGTTCATCTTCAACACGTCACCGGGGCCAACTTTGCGACGGAATTTGCATTTGTCGATGGCCATGAAATAGACCTTCATTTCTTTGTCCGCCATATCGAGCGCAGTGCCTACCATCACAGCCGCCGTTTGCGCCATGGCTTCAACGATCGTGACGCCAGGCATGATCGGCAGCCCTGGAAAGTGGCCTTGGAAATGTGGTTCGTTCATTGTGACGTTTTTGATCCCGACCGCTGTTTGTGTACCATCTATATCCTCGACTTTGTCGACCAATAGAAATGGATAACGATGTGGCAAGATACGTTGAATCAGTTGAATGTCTGCGCTCAAAAATTCGGTCATGAATGTCTCTCTTGGATCAGTTGGTCCACGTCTACATTTGTCCTAGCAAGTGCGCCAAAGAGGGGCAAGCCGCCGTGATCATTGATCTTGCGTTGCATTCTCTTGGCGCGCAGGAGTAGGCGCCAGCAATTCGTCAAGCGGCATGCCCTTCCCGAGTGCCGAATCTATCCGGCCTATCGCTTCTTGCGTAATGTCTGACGCATCAGCGCTGACGAAAACGGCCCGACGATCCAAGATCACACTGGCGCCTTTTTCGCGCATCAAGACTTCAATGGCCGGTGCAATCGTGAACAAAAAGCTTCGCTCCACTTGATCGGTCAACTGCGAAAGGCCGCGTGCTTTGGTGTCTTGCTCAGACCGTGCTTTCGTAACTTTGATATCAAATTCATCAGCGAGCACTCGAAACTCTTCGGGATCAAGCGTTTTGCGCAGCTTTGTAAGCTCGCTTTCCTCATCCGCCAGTTCTTGCTCGATCTGCCTGTTTTCCGCCGAGAGGCGCCGTCCCCGCGCCGCGATTGCTGCAGATAAGTTTTGCCCAAATTGCGTTTCCGTGAACAGGCGCTCCCGCTCTATCGTGAGAACAGGAATGTCAGGTAGTGAAAACGAGCTGGCTTGCGCAAGTGATTTCGATGGCAGCGCTATCAGGCTGAGGGCCGCGAGACACAGCGAAAGGATCGGCGCACCAAAGACGGAACGCCAATATTTGTGTTTAAAACTTTGTCGAAATGGAGAGGTCAAAGGTTTGCTCCCGATCGCCAGCTACATTGGACAGGGCTTTAGTAAAGTTAAAGCGCAACGGTCCAACCGGCGTTTTCCAGAAAATCGAAGCACCAACCACGCTGCGGGCAGCAAAGTCTTCGTTGATGACATTCGCATTGCTTTGATCCAGTGACCACAGCGAGCCGATATCATAAAACACACCGCCCGAGATACCATACTCTTCTGGCAGGCCAAGCGGGAATTCCGACTCAAAACGCGCCACCACAAACATATTACCACCGAGCGCGTCATTGGCATTTTCGTTGACTTCGCGTGGGCCGATGCCGCTGGGTTCAAACCCGCGCATCAAGGCAGGGCCCATAAAGAAGCGATCCGTCGCGCGGCTAGAACCAGTCACATAGTTCAGCGCCCCTCCCTCCAGCGTCGCCCGAAGCGTGACTTCCTCGCTGAGCACTTTGGTCTGCGCGATCGCTTTTGCAGTGGTGCGAACGTATTGATTGTTGGAACCGATGCCACCGAAATCCTGACCAAACTCTAGCAAAATACCCGCATTCGGGTTCAACCCCGTGCGGCGCGTATCAAAGCTGTAGGTGTATCCAACAGAATTCGAGAACTCGTCGCCACGTGCGATTTCGGACGAAATCAACGCACCAGCCGTTGCACCAACATCTGCCATTTCGGACATATCAAGGGTGTAGCGCAACTGCAGGCGGCTATTATCTGACACAGGGAATTCAAACGAGGGACGAAACCGACCCAAGTTGGTGTCATAGACAGCGTTTTGATTGTCTGTTTCCACATAGGACGCTACGAAGCTGAAGTTCAAATTACGACCCAAAAACGCCGGCTCATCAAAACTAAGCGAGTATTCGCGATTATCGACACCAGTCGTCAAGCCAAACCCCAAACGCTGGCCACGGCCAAGGAAATTGCTTTCGTTGTATTTGATAATCGCGCCTGGGCCGGTCGTGGTAGAAAACGTACCACCAAAGGTCAGCGAACCTGTCGTCGTTTCTTCAACATTAACGTCAACAATCACTTGGTCAGGGCTGGATCCTTCACGCGCTTGCACATCAGCACCACTAAAGTAGCCAAGCGCACGAACACGCTCCGCGCTTTCACGGATTTCACGTGGGTTAAATGGATCACCTTCGACAACTTTGAATTGCTGACGCACAACGCGATCAAGCGTAGTTGCATTGCCCTCAATATCAATGCGTTCCACGAACACGCGCGGACCACGCACAAGCGCGTATTCAACGTCAAGCGTCAGATCACGATCATTGCGTGTGATGCGAGGCTCAACGCGCACGAAATCGAGGCCCAGTTTAATCGCCAATCTCTCAAGGCGTGCGATCGAATTTTCCACTAAGGATGGTGAGTACACCACGCCAGGGCGTATTTTGAGCGCAGCTTGGAATTCCGCTTCATCGGCATCCGCGATCTCGGAGGTCGTTGTGATCGCCCCAAATTTGAATTGTTGGCCCTCTTGAATGTTGAACGTCACGAAATAGCCGTCGCGTTCACGTGCGAGTTCGGCATTCACAGATGTCGTGCGGAAATCAACATAGCCACGGCTCGCATAGAAGTCGCTTAGGATCTGTTTGTCGAACTCAATCCGGTCTTCGGCGAATGTATCGCGTTTCACGAAAGCCCGCAGAAGGCCCGCTTGCTTGGTTTCCAGCACACGGCGTAGACGGCTGTCTGAGTAAACTTGGTTGCCCACGAACCCGAGGCGTTCAATCTCGGTCAGACCGCCTTCAAAAATTTCGAACACCAAATCAACGCGATTGTCAGAACGGCGAATGATGCGAGGACTGACCGTCGCGGTCAAACGCCCTTGCTGGGAATAGGCTTTGGCAATTTCAGAAGCATCACGCTCTGCCGTGGACGGATTGAATACACGGCGCGATTGGCTTTGCACGATTGTGGAAAGGTTCTCGTCCTTGAGACGGCGGTTTCCTTCGAAATTAATCTGGTTTATCGTTGGGTATTCTGTGACCTTGATCACCAAGCGATCGCCGCGGGGCTCAAGATCGACACTTTCGAACAAACCGCTACCTCGAAGGCGCTGAAATGCACCGTTCAGATCGGACCCAGAGACCGCAGTACCGCGACCGATTCCTGCATATTCAAGGATCGTAGACGGCTCAATGCGTTGATTGCCCTCGATCGCCACACTGCTAAAGCGGTATTGCTGCGCTTCAGCCATACTTGGCAAGGCAACACAAGCCACTGAAAACACTAAGGCAATCGATGCAACGCTTGACTTAAGTAGAGTTATTCTTAACGTTTGTTCTGCGCGACGTTTTCCGCCGCTCATTATTTTATTGGTCATTACACCGATCCAACAGACACCCCAGATAAGATCTGAGTAGCCTCATTGGGGGGTGATGTCAAAAGCGGATAGGCTGTTTTTCGCGGTGGCGGCCCTAGACTTCCCTGCAAGATGAAGGGGTTGGCAAAGCTCACCGACGCGACATAGCCTGAAAGTGCCAAACACAGGCCAAGTATCACAAAGTAGACGATACGGTCCCAATGTAGCGTGATCAGGAAGCCTAAGCTAAGTTTACCGATTGAATCATTTGCATGTCTTTCACTCATCTCTATGCGCGACTTACGCGAGGGATTTCATCCATCAACATGATATTACCAAGAGAACGAGGCCAAAAGTGGGCAGAGCATATATCTGTTTGAAAGCTTTACGGGCAGAATAAATCGTTCCCGAGCGCAAAAACCATCAACGACAAGATCATGAATAGACCGACAGACATGAACACTCCCAAAACCCGCTCACTTGGCTTTTTGCCTGCAACGGCTTCATAGGCGAAAAACACCAAGTGACCGCCGTCCAGAACCGGAATCGGGAAGAGGTTCAATAGACCCACTGCCGTCGACAAAACCGCGATAAACCAGATAAAATTGGTCGCACCTTGACTTGCCATCGCACCAGAGGTTTGTGCGATTCCAATCGGACCTGACAAGTTGCACGAACTGATCGCGCCCGTCACCATATGATACATGCCCGAAAGCGAGCCTTCGATGATACGCTTCGTCTGCATCACACCGTTGCTCAGTGCAGATGTCACGCTGGTTGCTTGGGTCGCAATTTCAAAGAAAAAACCGCCCGCGACGCCGATACGCCATTGTGTGGCGAAAGTGTTGTCCGGCTGTGGCTCATCCACGCGCTTTGGCGACAGGATCACCTGACGGGTCTCGCCGCTATTCCAAAGGTCCAACAGCAAAGGTGCGCCATTGCCGCTTTCGACAGCATCCTTAAGCTGCGAGAAGGCAAATACAGGGGCACCATCAATCGCCGTGATGAAATCGCCAACCTTAAGACCTGCTTTAAGCGCTGCAGACTGCGGCATTACATTTGTAACTAAAGCTGGATACGGATAAGGACCCATGACATCCAGCTCAGAGCCATCGCGCCCAACGGTGTAGCTCACCTGCGCTGCTTTGCTGATTTGCTGCTCTAGCGCGTTAAACCCTGCCCCATTTTCAAAACTTGGCACAGGAATACCGTCAATCGCCAGCAATTGATCTCCAACTTGAAGTTCTTGCACACCTGGTATTTCGCGCAATGCGCCAACTGCCAAGGGATCCGCCTCTTCGCCCTGAGCGAAGATAACGGCCGCAAACACAATGATTGAGAGCGCGAAATTGAAGATGGGTCCAGCCGCAACCGTGGCGGTACGCGCCCACAACGGTGCACCGGGCATTGTACGCCGACGCTCTTCAGCGCTCATCTCTCGCACAGTTTCGCCGTCGGGTGCGCTGACCGCGTTAGCATCGCCTAGAAACTTGACGTAACCGCCAAATGGCAGAGCGGCGAACTGCCAAACCGTTCCACGCTTATCAACGCGGCTGAACAAGACGGGACCAAAGCCCAACGAAAAGACCTCCGCATGAATCCCCGACCAACGTCCGACAATGTAGTGGCCATATTCATGGATCGCGACAATCACCGAAAGTGCGAGCACAAAGGCCAAGAGCGTCCAGATCACACTGCCAAATTGCGGCAAAAGCCCCGGAATATCCATGATGCGTGCGTCCTTGTGCTGCTCTTGCACCTCCTTAGTGGCGGCGCGTTGTTACGGGTTTGCGATGATTTCATCGGCCGTGTTACGTGCCAGATGGTCCATCTCAAGCACGCTATCAAGGGTCATTTTGGCATTTGTGAGGCCGGATTGCGCAGAAAGACGGTGCAGCACCTCCTCCACGACCTCGGCCATCTGCAAAAAGCCTATTTTTTCGCTGATGAAATGATCCAAAACGCGTTCTTTCGCAGCATTAAACACGGCACCCGCATGTCCACCCGTCGCCATCACCTCGCGCGCGAGACGCAAAGCAGGCCAGCGCTTCTCGTCGGGCGCGCGGAAAGTCAGCTGCGACAAGGCCGCAAGATCTAGGCGTTCAACCGGCAAATGACGCCGCTCAGGCCAATGCAGCGCGAAGCCAATCGCGTGGCGCATATCGGGCGGACCCACATGCGCCATCAACGCGCCATCGTTGAAACCAACAAACGCATGCACCATGGATTGCGGATGTACCAAAACTTCAATGATTTCGGGAGAAACTTCGAAAAATTCCCGTGTTTCTATGATTTCCAAAGCCTTATTGAACATCGACGCGCTATCGATGGTGATCCGCTGCCCCATGTCCCAATTTGGATGGGTTTGCGCCTGCGCAACGGTGGCACCGGCGAGCTTATCCATTGGCCAATCACGAAATGCACCACCAGACGCGGTGATAATGATCCGCTCTACCGCAGACATATCTTCGCCAATCAACCCCTGAAACACCGCGGAATGTTCGCTGTCCACGGGGAGGATGCGTGCGTTGTGCTCTTTCGCAGTCGTCTTCACCAGAGCGCCTGCACAAACCATGGATTCTTTGTTCGCGAGCGCGAGTGCGGCCCCCTGTTTGAGCACTTCAAGCCCCGGTGCCAAACCCGCCGCGCCAACAATCGCAGACATAACCCAATCTGCGGGACGGGCGGCGGCTTCAATGACTGCACTGGCGCCTGCCGCTGCCTCAACACCGCTACCAACCAAAGCTCTGCGCAACTCTTCAAGGCGCGCGGGGTCTGCTGTGACCGCCACCTTTGCGCGTAATTCAATCGCGTCTTTCGCAAGTTGCGCGATGTTTTGTGCGCCAGTGAGTGCGACAACCTCGTAGTCACCTGGCGCGTGTTTGATCAAATCAATCGTGTTTTGACCGATGGAACCCGTCGCCCCCAAAATGGAAATCTTGCGCATCGTCCTACTCTACCCAGCCGCGTTCGGCGGGAAATTAAAAGCCAGCTCTACGAGGAGGAGCAAAAGCGCAGCCCCAAGCATGCCGTCAAAGCGGTCCAACAGTCCGCCATGGCCTGGGATCAGGTTGGAGCTGTCTTTCACACCCACATGCCGCTTGATAGCGCTTTCAATGATATCACCAAGCTGCGACGCGAACGCAGCACCAAAAGAGACGAGCACGACCAGTGTACCACCACCGTAAAGCTTCGCAAAGATCAGTCCGACAATCGCCGCCCCGATCCAGCCTGCAATTGTGCCAGACCATGTTTTTTTGGGGCTGACAGCAGGCCAAAATTTTGGCCCCCCAAGCATGCGACCCGCAAAATAGCCCGCCACATCCGTCACAATCACCACGATCAGAAGCCAAGCCATCCAAGTGATGCCGAAATCATCGCGCAATGCGATAAGGCTAAAGCCTGCGATCAAGATCAAGGCCGTGTAGCTCATGCAAATTGGGAGTCTGGTGAATGAACGCGACCCTGAGGAGAGCATCGAAAAGCCAACAAGGCTAGGGGCGAGCAGCATCGGTAAAATGACCCTCGGATACGGCGCGTAGCTTGCGACGAACAGAGCGGCACCACTAATCAACGCCAGCCACAACGATTTTTGGCTGTCCGCGCCTTGCAGCATGCGAACGAGTTCCCAGACCATCAAACCGCATGCAGTTGACACAAGTAGATGGATCCATAATCCACCTGCCCAAACCGCAATGATGCCAATAACCAGCATCGCAATCGCGCTGAGCACGCGCGGCGCAAGATCGCCCCATTGTGTGCCGGCCGCGCTCATACTTTTACGCCGCCAAATCTGCGGTCTCGATTGGCATATTTTGAGGTAAGCGCGCCGAATTCTTCTGCTGTAAAATCTGGCCAAAGCGTGTCGACAAATTCATATTCCGCGTAAGCCGATTGCCATAAAAGAAAGTTGGAGATGCGCGCTTCACCGCTCGTGCGAATAACCAGGTCAGGATCAGGTAAAACGTAAGTATCTAAGTACTTTGGCAGAGTTTCTTCATCAACATCATCAGGGTCCAAATTGCCACTTTTCACGTCCTGTGCCAAACGCTTGGTGGCGCGCGCAACTTCGTCGCGACCGCCATAATTTAGAGCGATCGTGAGGTGTAGTTTGTTGTTCTTTTCGGTCGTGCTTTCCAAGCTGTCCATCAACTCGACAAGCTTGTCATTGAGCCGCACGCGATCCCCGATAAAGCGCACCCGTACCCCCGCTTCCGCCAGCGTGCGCGCTTCTTTGGTGATATAGCGCTGAAACAACTTCATAAGGCCGGACACTTCGACCTGAGTGCGCTTCCAGTTTTCCGTCGAGAAAGCAAAGATTGTGAGGTACTTCACCCCATTGGGCGGACAGGATTCTACAATTTGACGCACACGACGCGCGCCTGCGTGATGCCCAAATAAGCGCGGACGATTGCGCATTTGTGCCCAACGTCCGTTGCCATCCATGATGATCGCGACGTGACGCGGCCCAGACATCGGGTTGGCCTCTGCCGGGATGAAAATCTCGTTTTGCTGAGGGTTCAGCGCCGGTTTCATCACTTAAACCTGCATGATTTCTTCTTGCTTCACCTCAAGCGCTGTGTCCACTGCTTTTATCGCAACATCTGTCAGCTCTTGCACTTCGGCTTCCCAAAATTTTTGGTCGTCTTCGGACAAGCCGTCGTTCTTGGCCTTTTTGATCTGATCCATACCGTCGCGGCGCACATTTCGCACAGAAACGCGGGCACTCTCAGTATACTGCGCGGCAACTTTCGTCAGATCACGGCGACGTTCCTCGTTCAGTTCAGGGATTGGCAGCATAATGATCGTACCGTTAAGCTGCGGGTTGATACCTAAGCCGCTTTCACGAATGGCTTTTTCCACCTTTTGCACGAGACCCTTGTCCCACACATTGATCGTCACCATTCGCGGTTCTGGCACGTTGACAGTTCCGACCTGATTGATCGGCGTCATGCTGCCATAGGCATCAACCATCACCGGCTCTAACATCGAGCCGGACGCACGACCTGTGCGCAAACTGGCAAATTCAGTCTTTAAATTCGCCATTGCGCCATCCATACGGCGCTGCAAATCGTCGGTATCCAGCATAAAGTCGTCTGACATAGTGCTCTCTAAGCCTCGTAAATAACGTTCTATTCTTATTAAGTCAGCAAATACGCGTTGTATAGCGCCCTTTACTGAAGCCTCGTCAGCCTTGAACACGCGTATAGGTACCTTCGCCCGCGAGAATGCCTTTAAACCCGCCCGGCTCATCAAGCGAGAACACGATGATCGGCAGGTTATTATCGCGCGCAAGGGCAATCGCGGAAGCATCCATCACTCCAAGATGCTTTTGCAAGACTTCATCAAAGCTGACCGTGTCATAGCGCTTCGCATCTGGGTGTTTCACAGGGTCCTTGTCATAGACGCCGTCCACTTTGGTGCCCTTAAAGATCGCTTCGCAAGCCATTTCGTTCGCACGCAGGGTCGCGGCGGTATCTGTCGTGAAATAAGGGTTGCCTGTCCCAGCCGCGAAGATGCACACACGTTTCTTTTCAAGGTGACGCACAGCGCGGCGGCGAATGTATGGTTCTGCCACTTCGTTCATCGTGATCGCGGAAATCACGCGCGTGTGGATGTTCTGCCCTTCCAGCGCGGACTGCATCGCGAGCGCGTTCATTACCGTCGCAAGCATGCCCATGTAATCCGCTGTCGTGCGTTCCATCCCTTGGGCAGAGCCTTGCAGGCCTCTGAAAATATTGCCGCCGCCGATCACCATACAGATCTCGACGCCCATATCGTGTACGGTCTTTACCTCACGCGCGATACGCTCCACCGTGGGCGGATGCAATCCGAACCCTTGGCCCCCCATCAACGCCTCCCCGGAAATCTTAAGCATGACGCGGTTAAACGTCGTTCCGTCGGCGGTGGTGAGTTCAGTCATATTGTGCTCCGAAATATGATTGGTATGAGTGTGGTGCAAAGTGCCCAAAAGTCGGGCAATGTTCAATCGCTCAAACGGCATAACGTGATATTTAGCAGTTGTTTGAAAATCAATAGAGTAATCCTGTGGCAAACATAGACATTTCCAATCTTAACCCGATGAAACCTGTATTAATCGCAGGACCGACGGCGTCGGGAAAATCAGCGATGGCGCTGGAAATTGCTGAAGCGCAGGGTGGTGTCATCGTCAATGCAGATGCCAGTCAGGTGTTCGAAGGCTGGCGGGTCTTGACCGCGCGCCCAGACGCAGCGGATGAGAAACGCGCGCCGCATCACCTCTTTGGACATGTTCCTTTTACGCAGGCTTATTCTGCGGGCAAATGGCTTCGCGATCTAACGCCCTTTCTGGATCAACCCAATGCCCGCCCGATTATCGTTGGCGGTACAGGCCTCTACTTTCTCGCGCTGACCGAAGGTCTCGCCGAAATTCCTGAAACACGCGATGAAATTCGCGAAGAGGCGGATGAAATTCGCATGGCAGGCAATCTAAAAGCGATGATTGCGGATCTTGATCGCGACACGTGCGCCAAAATAGATTTGCACAACCCCATGCGCGTTCAACGTGCTTGGGAAGTGCAGCGCGGTACAGGGCGCAGCTTGGCGCAATGGCATGCAGAAACGCCTGCACCGCTACTTTCATTGGATCAAACTCATGCGCTCGCCTTAGATGCAGACACTGATTGGCTGAATAAACGCATCGCACAACGCTTTGATATGATGATTGAGCAAGGTGCTTTAGACGAAGCGCGCGTGAACCTTGATCGCTACGATCCAAACCTATTGTCGTGCAAAGCCATTGGCGCGCTGGAACTTGTGTCGCACCTGCGAGGTGAGCGTACTTTGGGCGAAGCAAAGGAGGCTGCAACGATAGCCACACGGCAATTCGCCAAACGGCAAAGAACATGGTTTCGCGCCCACACAAAGCAATGGACCCGCGTGTCTTTGCCCTCAGGTCGAAACTAGGGCTATCCTGAAAGACACATTCGAGGTGATATTCTGAACAAATTATTTAGATATATGTCCACTTACTAACATTTATGCATTTAGTGACGGTATGAATGAACACACAGCCCCTCACCCTAATCAAAGCACGGTTTTGACAATCTCGCAGCGCGTCAAAGGCGCGCCTTGGCGGCTTGGGCTGGCCCACGCACGCGCGCAGCACATGCTAAACAGCACATGCTAATTTGGGTCACGCGCGGGGCCACGAGCTGTACTGTAAATGCTCAAAGTTCTGCGATGAACAGTCACAATGCTTTGTTTATCACTGCAGGCACGTTGTTTTCATTCAACTACGAGTCTTCATTTTTGGGGCAGACCGTCGTCCTGCCTCCAAGTGACCGTCTGGACTGGCCAGATGAGCATATGTTGCTAAGGGTGCGTGAACCTAAAGCGCAGCTTACGCTGACACATTATGTGGAAACCATTCAAAGCGAAGCCCACGACGCCGAGCCGCTCGCGCGCACAGCCGTGCAAGCCCATGCGCAATTGATGATGGTTTGGGCGCATCGCTACTTAATGTACCAACATGCCGCTTCCGACAAAGCCGCGCAGGGTTTGATGCGGGCGTTTTGCTCTTTGATTTTGCAATCTGAGGCACAAGACACCTAAAGGGGTACAATGGCAGATTTTGCAGCTTAACTGGGTGTGACACCGGCCCACATCGCACGAGTTTGTAAAGCAGCCTGTGGCATCAGCGCTGCCGATCTTTTGAAACAAAACAGCCTGCAACGCGCACGGTGCCTGTTGAGGGACGAGGGACTGAAAGCCGTCGACATTGCCAAGCGCCTTGGCTTCTCAACCCCCGCCTATTTCACCCGCCTCGTTAAAAGCCACACGGGAGAAACACCTTCGACCTTGCGTAAAAAAGGCCAAGTTGCAGCGTCAACAAAACTCGGTGTAAATCTTCCATTTGGTCGAATTATCAAGATGGTGCGTCTTAATTCGAAGGTTTCCGTAGGGGAAAGTGTCTTTCTCAGTTGCATTCACAGACGATGTCGTTTTCTTTTATGCTCAATGTCGCATTTAAACTTCACTTTACCGAAAGCATGAATTGACGTCAGGCACTTTCTAGTGCCGAATGGAACGACTTGGGATAGCGACGAACGGCGAGGGAAACACCCGCTGCACAACGCGCCTTCAAAATAAGAATAGAAAACGTGTCACAGGGAGAACAAGATGACGCTCACCACAAAAATCCACCCGGCAGCGAAGATGTACGCTGAAGAATTCAAAGCAGGTCTTCTAGATCGTCGCGAATTCCTCACACGCGTATCCGCTTTGGGCGTTGCAACAGCAACTGCCTACACCATGGGTGGCCTTACGCAGCCTGCAGCAGCCGCAGGACACGCCAAGCAAGGCGGCACAGTTCGCATGCAGATGGAAGTGCGCGCGATGAAAGATCCGCGTACATTTGACTGGACGCAGATTGCATTCGTTGCAAACGGCTGGCTTGAGTATCTGATTGAGTATAACTCAGATGGTACATTTAACGGCTGGCTCGCAGAGAGCTGGGAAGTCAACGAAGACGCGACTGTTTACACATTCAACATCCGCAAGGGTGTTAAATGGAACAATGGCGACGACTTCACCGCCCAGCACGTCGCATACAACTTTGCACGTTGGGCCGAGGCAGACGCCGAAGGCAACTCCATGGCGGCACGCGTTGACGCAATAGTTGACCCCGACACGAAAATGGCCGCTGAAGGCGCAATCGAAGTTTTGGACAGCCACACAGTTCGCTTGAACCTGCGTCAGCCAGACATCACATTGATCCCAGGCATTGCTGACTACCCTGCGTGCCTTGTTCACCCAGATGACAATGTTGAAGACTTGCTTGAAAAGCAGATCGGCACGGGTCCATACAAGAATGACAGCCACGAGGTCGGTGTGAAGTCTGTTCTTGTGCGCAATGAAGGTCACGACTGGTGGGGTTATGCTGCCGGCAAAGGCGCATTTCTTGATCGTATCGAGTTCATTGACTACGGCACAGATCCAGCAGCATGGGTTGCTGCGGCTGAATCCGAAGAAGTCGACGCACTTTATGAAAACGTTGCAGACTTTGTTGACGTATTTGATGCACTTGGCTGGGAGAAATCTGAGCTCGCAACAGGTGCAACACTTGTCATTCGTCCAAACCAAGCTGCGACAGATGCAGATGGTAAGGTGATTTTTGAAGACAAGCGCGTGCGTCAAGCGATCGCAATGTGTGTCGACAACGCGGTTCTCCTCGAGCTTGGCGTGTCTGGCCGCGGTATCCCTGCGGACAACTGCCACGTTGGCCCTATTCACCCAGAGCACGATGCATCTGTAACCCGTCTTCAACATGACCCTGCAAAAGCAATGGAACTTCTGACAGAAGCAGGCATGGCGGACTATGAGTTTGAGCTTCACTCCATTGACGATGATTGGCGCAAGAACACAACAGATGCCGTTGCTGCGCAAATGCGTGATGCAGGCATGAACGTGAAGCGTACAATCCTTCCAGGCTCTACATTCTGGAACGATTGGACGAAATACGCGTTCTCATCCACGAACTGGAACCACCGCCCATTGGGTACCCAGGTTCTTGGCCTTGCGTATAAGTCTGGCGTTGCTTGGAACGAGTTTGCGTGGTCCAACGAAGAGTTTGATGGGCTTTTGGCTCAGGCGAACTCTATCGCTGACGCAGATGCACGCCGTGAAGTGATGGCAAAGCTCCAATCGATTGTGATCGAAGAAGGAGTAACGATCCAGCCATACTGGCGTTCTGTCTTCCGTCACATCCGTCCTGGCTTTGTCGGCATGGACATGCACGTTGCATATGCTTCCCAGCTTTATAAGTGGGGCGTTGCTGCATAAGCGAGCTTAACAAAAAGAAACCGCGCGCACCTATGGGCGCGGTTTTTTTTGCGAAAGAGCAGGCCACAAAGGTTTGCCAACCCCGTGGATCGCATCTCGATCCGCTTAGCCTTATCAACAGGGGCACGAATGGGACTGTTTATTCTTCGCCGCTTGGGGGTCATGATCCTCACGGCAATCTGTCTGACGTTCATCGTCTTTTTCTTAACCAATTTACAACCTAACCTAGAAAAGCTCGCCAAAACTCAAGGCGAGATGCGCATGAGCGACGAACAAGTCGAACGCTGGCTCGCAAATCGCGGTTATGATCAACCTTTGCCGATCAAATACGGCGAATGGCTTGGAGTTTGGCCATCTAAGATTATTGAGACAGATGACGGCCGCACCTATGGGCGATGCCTCGAAACTGATGTATCCATTGAAGATGCACCGCGGTTTTGCGGCGTAATCCAAGGGGATTGGGGCTTTTCCACAGTCTTCAGAGATAAAGTATCCAGTATCATCGCCACGCGTTTGTCGCTGACTGGCAAATTGATGTTTTGGGTGATGGTTCTGATGATCCCATCAGCGTTACTGATTGGTGTTTTGGCGGGCATGCGTGAAGGTTCACGCACAGACCGCTCCCTTTCAACACTTTCAATCGCAACCACGGCAACGCCTGAATACGTCTCTGGTGTTATTTTCATTGCCATTTTCGCGGCCTCTGCGTCGCCACTTAATCAATGGCTCGCGTCAATGGACTGGATTGAAGGGCGTACCTTGTTCAAAGGCACTGCTACTTCTGCCATGGAAAGCGCAAACTTTAATAACTTCTTCCTGCCCGTCTTGACCATTTCGCTTTATGGCATGGGCTATATCGCCCGCATGACACGCGCATCCATGGCGGAAGTCATGACAGCGCAATACATTCGCACCGCTCGTCTGAAAGGTGTGAGCTTTCCAAATATAGTGGTGAAACACGCATTGCGGAACGCGCTGATCGCGCCTTTCACAGTTATCATGCTGCAAATCCCATGGCTTTTGAATGGCGTGGTAATTGTGGAGACCTTGTTCAACTACAAAGGCTTCGGCTGGGTTCTTGTGCAAGCCGCGGGCAACAATGATATCGAACTCTTGCTCGGCGTGTCCGTCGTGTCGGTGATCGTCGTTTTGATCACGCAGCTGATATCGGACATCGGCTATGTTTATCTCAACCCACGCATTAGCGTCAGCTAAGGAATATTGGATATGGAACCGCTTTCTTGGGGCGCAATTTTCGCCGGCATGTTCACCCAATTGACCCCTGTTTGGGTCGCGCTGATTGCAACATTCACATTGTCTATCATCTACAAGCGTCGTCTTGGGCTTTATGGCAAACTCTTTGACTCTACGATCGGGATGATCGGGTTTGCTTTGGTTATGTTCTGGGTTTTCGTTGCCATCTTTGGTGCGATGGACATGATCTTGACACATGATCCCCTGTCCCAAGTTTCCGGGATGAAGAACAAAGTCCCCGGCACAGCACTCCGAGGCGCTGAAGATGGCGACTACGCGTATTATCTTCTAGGTGGTGATAACCTCGCGCGCGATATCTTTAGCCGCGTGATGGGCGGTGCGACCATCGTGATCTTGATCGCTCCATTGGCAACCCTATTCGCCTATATGGTTGGCATCACTCTGGGCCTGCCTGCGGGTTACTACGGCGGTCATTTCGACACAGCGCTATCGTTCGTCGCGAACCTTGTTTTGGCTTTCCCTGTAATCTTGTTGTTCTATCTTTTGGTGACCCCTGAAATCGTCAACACAGGCCTGCCTCAATATATGGCAATTGTCCTGTTCTTCTTCCCACTGGTCTTTTTCGCAGTGTTGATCAACACGCGTCTAAAGGAGCAACCCCAAAAGAATATGGTCTGGCTTTGCGCAGCGTTAATCCCGATGGCGATCTTGTATGTGGTTACAATCAATGCGCCCGGGACAAAGATTGATCTGCTGGGACCATTGGACTTCTTCAATCCTGCGTCGGGTATCTTGGTGGTCTTCGTGTCAGTCGTTTTCGTGAACTCACCCACAGTTTTCAGAATTGTGCGCGGTTTGACATTGGACATCAAACAACGCGACTACGTCGCTGCAGCGCAAACACGTGGTGAAGGCGCTTGGTACATCATGCTCTGGGAAATCTTGCCCAACGCACGAGGTCCACTGATTGTCGATTTCTGCCTGCGCATCGGCTATACTACCATTTTGCTTGGAACCCTTGGTTTCTTTGGCCTTGGCCTGCCGCCAGAAAGCCCTGACTGGGGCAGCACGATAAACGAAGGCCGTAAGCTTTTGTCGATCTATTTGCACCCTGCTTTGCCACCTGCCTTAGCATTGTTGTCATTGGTCTTGGGGCTAAACTTGCTGGCGGATGGTCTGCGCGAAGAAAGCTTGCGCGATTGATTGAGAGGGTGGACGGAGGGCCAGCCCCCTCGACCCCCAAGATATTTAGAAAGAGAGGAAACATGGGTTTTCTATCTTTGCTCCAAAGGGAGACTTGAGAATGGCTAAAATGGATTATGATGGACCGATCCTAGAGATTGATAAGTTCTCGATTTCCTTTTTTACACGGTTGCGCGAAATTCCAGCTGTGATGGATTTTTCTGTGACAGTGCAACCCGGTGAAGCGGTTGGGCTGGTCGGTGAATCAGGTTGCGGCAAGTCCACTGTCGCACTTGGTGTAATGCAGGATTTGGGCAAGAACGGCCGCGTCGTTGGCGGCTCCATCAAGTTCAAGGGCCGCGATCTGGCGGAAATGAGCGCAGAAGAATTGCGCGACGTGCGCGGCAATGAGATTGCGATGATCTATCAAGAGCCGATGGCGTCATTGAACCCTGCGATGAAGATCGGCAAGCAGCTTGCTGAGGTGCCGATGATCCACGAGGGCATCGATGAGGCAGAAGCTATAGAGCGCGCGTTGCAGGTGGTGACGGACGTCAAACTCGCCGACCCTGCGCGTATCTTGGACAGCTATCCGCATCAGCTCTCGGGCGGTCAACAGCAACGTATCGTGATTGCGATGGCCTTGATGTCCAAGCCAGCCTTGTTGATCCTGGACGAACCGACGACAGCCTTGGACGTGACTGTTGAAGCCGCAATCGTGGAACTCGTGCGCGATTTGGGCAAGAAGTACGGCACATCGATGCTGTTCATCTCACACAATCTTGGTTTGGTTCTAGAAACCTGTGACCGCATCTGTGTGATGTATTCCGGCGAAGCGGTTGAGCGCGGTTCCATCGAGGATGTATTCGACGAAATGCAGCATCCTTACACGCAGGCGCTATTCCGCTCGATCCCGCTGCCGGGAGCCGACAAAAACGCGCGCCCTTTGGTGGCGATCCCTGGCAACTTCCCTCTTCCACATGAGCGCCCGACCGGCTGTAACTTTGGCCCGCGTTGCGACTACTTTGAAGCAGGTCGTTGCGATCGAAGTGATATTTCTATGGTGAACGTGTCTGGCAACGACCGCCACGCAACACGGTGCTTGAAGCATGAAGAAATCAACTGGAACGCCTCCATCACCGTCGGTGAGCAAAAGGAAAAGGGCGAGATTGGCGATGTTGTTCTGAAGATGGACAACCTCAAGAAATACTATGAGGTGTCTGCCAACGCGCTTTTCAGCAGCGGCAGTAAGAAAGTCGTTAAAGCCAACGAAACTCTAAGTTTTGAAGCACGCGAAAGCGAAACTTTGGCGATTGTAGGCGAATCCGGTTGCGGCAAATCCACCTTTGCCAAGGTTTTGATGGGGCTGGAGACAGCAACAGACGGTGAAATCTTGCTCGACAATCAGAGCATCGGGAACACGCCCATCGCGGAGCGTGACACGAAAACCGTCGCCGATGTTCAGATGGTGTTCCAGAACCCTTTTGATACCTTAAACCCTTCGATGACGGTTGGTCGTCAGATCATTCGCGCGCTTGAGATATTCAAAATCGGCAAGAACGAAGCGGAACGTAAGACCCGCATGTTAGAATTGCTAGATCTGGTGAAGCTACCGCGCGAATTTGCAGATCGCATGCCGCGTCAGCTTTCTGGTGGGCAGAAACAGCGTGTCGGAATTGCGCGCGCGTTCTCTGGTGGTGCGCGCATTGTTGTGGCGGATGAACCTGTCTCGGCGCTTGACGTGTCGGTCCAAGCGGCCGTCACGGACTTGTTGATGGAAATCCAGCGCAACGAGAAAACTACGTTGCTGTTCATCTCGCATGATCTCTCGATTGTGCGTTATCTGAGCGATCGTGTGATGGTGATGTATCTTGGCCATGTGGTCGAACTCGGTACGACGGATCAGGTCTTCTCGCCGCCTTATCACCCTTATACAGAGGCGCTTTTGTCAGCGGTTCCCATTGCTGATACGAGCATTGAGAAGAAACACATCGTGCTTGACGGCGACATCCCGTCTGCGATGAATCCGCCCTCTGGCTGCCCATTTCAAACGCGCTGTCGTTGGAAATCCGAAGTTCCAGGCAACCTGTGTGACACAGAGGTACCACACGTGCGGACCCTTGATGGCAACCATCAAGTAAAGTGCCATCTCAGTGATGAAAAACTCTCAGAAATGGAACCGGTCATCAAAATCGCAGCAGAATAGGTTTCATCTTTCAAAATAAACTTCGGGGGACCCTGCGCACGCAGAGTGGGGCTGGCCCCCTTACCCCGGAAATTTGCGCGGTATTTTACCAGTGATGCGCAAAAACTCGCGGTTGAAATTCGACTTGGTATTGAACCCTGCGCTCAGCATCACTTCTGTCACACTGTCCCCTTGCTCCAATGCTGCGCAAGCAGCTTTGATCCGGGCGCATTGATGTAGCATGACACGTATTCACCACTCACACGGTTAATCACAATCGAAAGCGTTTTGACAGGCAATCCTAAGCGCCTAGCCAAGCGGGTCAACGTTAGATCAGGATCAAGATAGAGCCGCCCCTGCTCCATCAACGCATCCAAGCGGTCGATGATCTGCGTGTCTTCTTCACTGGCCACTTGCACCATATCGCTTGTATCGCCCACCCTCCGGCACATCGATGACGCTGCGCGATAGGCTCAGTGCACCCATTAACAACAGCATGTTCGAAGACGCAAAGCCAATGATCAATGGCTACCACTCGGGCTTGCCTGTAACAATCGTTGCAATAATGGCAATATCGGTGAATGCAGACGCAATCAGCGCAAAGCTAATCCACCGCCAAATGCGATCAGAGGCGTCGCCACTTTCAATCCGCAAGCGCGGCAACATGTCAGCCCCACGTGAGACGTTGTAAAAAACGCTGCGCCATAGGCGCAAAACAAAAGTGGAATCATCACGTCAAGCGCATAGGGTTGAACAACAATCGCAAAAAGCGCCAAGACGGGAGGCATCACATGCGGCCACACTCTATGCCCACGCTCAAGCCCGAAATGCAGTAGTGCGATCGACGCGAGCGGTGGAATAGAGGCGGCCAAAACAGGCAAGGCCCATCGCAACGCATCCATTTCAAAGTGCATCACCAATGCAATCAACGCGGATTGAACAGTGCAGGCCGCTACAAGGATCGCCAACGGAGTGATCAGCCGATGCGTTTTGATGAGTGACACGCATAAGAATGCGAGCACAAGCGCGCCGAACAACGGAATAGTTAGGGTTGGCAGCATCACATTACTCTAAAATGGACTAAAACCGGTTTTGCGACGTCCCAAAACCCGTTTCAGGACGCATATATTAAAAGATGCGCGCATCTAAGACTCATCGCAACCACGAAACGAATGGACGAACAGATGCCCTACACACAGATATTCACCTACACCGCAGCAGCTTTGGCCAGCGGCGTAGCACTTTTCTTTGGCGCGGCTTGGATGCTCTCGACAGCGACCCGCGAGAACCCCAAAACACAGGTTGGTTTCACCGCCATGCCACTCACTGTTTCGCATCGCGACAAGACGCTCGATATGCACATTTAGTATTCCACGGAAATCACTGGCGAGGCTGATCTGAACGCACAAAACGCGCTAATTTATGGGTTTCACGGCCATGAAGGTGCCACCCCGCGTGACAGTACTTTTCCGTTGATCGTTCTTAGCCATGGCTCTGGCGAACGCATGATGCAAATGGCGTGGCTCGCCACTGAATTGGCCGAGCAAGGCTACATCGTTGCCGGCATAAACCATCACGGCACCACTTCCGCGGACAGTGATCGCACCGCACGATTCAAATCTGGGAGCGCTCTGCCGATCTGAGCGCGATCGTTGATACCTTTGAAGCCGGATCACCCAATGGCTTTCAAGCCGACCTAAGCGATGTGACAAGTGCCAGTTTTTTACTGGGTGGTCATTCGGCCTTGGCCCTTGCAGGCGCTCGCCTGTCTAAGAATGCGTATATCAAATATTGCGATGCGCATATTGGCATGCTCGATTGTGGCTGGATGACGCGGGGCGGCGTTGATTTCAATGACATTGATTCAATGCGCTGTAAGGCCTCGTTCAAAGATTCGCGCATAATTGCGAGCATAGCGATTGATCCAGCCTTGCCACAAGTGATGACCCAAGAAAGCCTGAGCACCATCGCGCATCCGACCCTATTGCTTAATCTTGGGGATTATCCGTATATGCCCGCAGGTACTGACGCAACTGGTTTGGCTGAGACCATTCCAAATGCGCGGTATGCGGCATTTTCATGTTCATGGCACATGAGCGGGATTGGCGAATGAAGTATGCTCGGACATTTGATTATCAGCCCATCGGGTTATTTCACAGGAGAAGTGAACATTTGCGGTGAAGCTGCGCGGTATAGCAAGATCATCCAAGATGAAATGTTTTGCGAGATCTTGACGTTCATGAAAGCAAACCGGGCGCGTGTTCTAGGTGCAGCAACCTCTTAGCTGCCCCAGATCACCTTCACGTAGTTGCGTGTCTCGTTGTAGGGAGGCACGCCACCATGCTTTTTGACGGCGCCCGGACCGGCGTTATAAGCCGCAAGGGCAAGACGCCAAGATCCAAATTCACGGTATTGCTCTTTAAGATAGCGTGCGCCGCCGTCAAGGTTTTGCTTGGGGTCACTTGCATCAACGCGCAAATACTTTGCAGTTCTCGGCATCAACTGTGCCAAACCTTGAGCGCCAGCATGCGACACCGCATTGGGGTTCCAATTGCTTTCCTGCTGCACGAGGCGCAAAAACAGATCTTCGGGAATGCCATGTTTGCGCGCCGCAGCGCGCGCCATTAGGGAATACTTGCCTTTATAGCGCCCACGATATTTCAGCGATTTGCCCGGCGTGCCCCACTTCGTTGGCGTGACAACCGACGGCGGCTTCAAACGTACAGAGGCCTTGTATTGCTCAGACGCTCGATTATCCAAAATTTTGGATTGCGACTTGAACAGTTTTTGGCGTGATTTTGTAGATAGACGATCCGCCGCGACAGGCGTTGCCAGTGCAAGAATTAAAAGTGCCGCAATACTCGTGCGAGCTCGCGTATTAAAAACGCTCATTTAAAAGTACCTGTTTGCCTATCGTTGAGCGCAATATAGCGGTTTTTCGCCCTAGGACTAGTACCAGCGTCGTTATTCCATTTTTAACCATGATCCGGTGGTGTAGGTTCGACAAAACTTCGCTGACTGAGTCGGTGAATTACTCGTTTTACAATCCCAAAGGGGGCAAACATGGCCGGTTCAGTTAACAAAGTCATACTCATTGGCAATCTCGGGGCCGACCCAGAAGTGCGCACGTTTCAAAATGGTGGCAAAGTCTGCAATCTGCGCATCGCCACGTCTGAGAATTGGAAAGACAAGAACACAGGCGAACGCAGAGAGAAGACCGAATGGCACACGATTGCCATTTTTCAAGAAGGTCTCGTGCGTATCGCGGAGCAATATTTGCGCAAAGGCTCCAAGATTTACATCGAAGGCAAATTGCAGACACGCAAGTGGCAGGACCAATCTGGTCAGGATCGGTATTCCACAGAAGTGGTTTTGAATGGCTATGATGGCGTCATGACGATGCTCGATGGTCGCAACGACGACCAAGGTGGCGGCTATAGCGGCGGCAACCAAGTTGGCGGGTATGATAGTGGCCAGGGCGGTGGCGGTGGTTATGGCGGTGGTCAAGGCGGCGGTGGTGCACCTTCGCGTGACCTAGATGACGAAATTCCTTTCTAAAGTAGAGATGCTGGACCGGGGGCCTGCCCCGGATCCTAGAATATTTACAGGAATAGGAATCGTTAGCAACGTGCGAGCGCGTCTTGCAGCAGAGTAAGGACCGCATCTTTCGGGACGTCCGCTGTGACGAATGCCGATCCGATCCCGCTCGCGAGAATAAAGCGCGGCTGGCCGTCGAATACTTTCTTGTCTTGCCCCATGAGATCAAGTAGAGCGTCCGCATCGGGCAAATCACCTTTAATATCAGACAGATCGACCTTCATGCCCATCTTACTGAGGTGGGCGCGCACACGGCTTGGATCTTCTTGACTACACAGGCCAAGTCGCGACGACAGTTCGAACGCCAGTGCGCAGCCTATCGCAACCCCTTCGCCGTGCAAAAGTCGATCCGAATATCCTGTTGCAGCCTCTAATGCGTGGCAAAACGTATGCCCAAGATTGAGCAATGCGCGGTCGCCCTGTTCGGTTTCGTCGCGCAGAACAATGTCGGCTTTCATCTGTACAGAGCGACGCACCGCTTCAACCCGCGCGCTTTGATCGCCTGCAAGTAACTTTGGGCCGAACTTTTCCAACCATTCAAAGAAATTCACGTCCCCGAGCATGCCGTATTTAGAAACTTCGCCGTAGCCAGAGAGGAAATCGCGCGGGGTCAGCGTATTGAGCGTGTCAGTATCCGCCAAAACCAATGCGGGTTGATGAAAGGCCCCAATGAGGTTTTTGCCCTGCGGTGCGTTGATCCCAGTTTTACCACCAACCGAACTATCAACCTGCGCCAGCAGTGATGTGGGCACCTGAACGAAGCGAATGCCGCGGCGCAGCACTGCTGCCGCAAATCCAACCAAATCTCCAATGACGCCGCCACCAAGCGCTATCACTACATCGCGGCGTTCAATTTTCTGTTCAAGCAGCCATTCTACACAGCGGGTGAACTCAGGCCATGCTTTTGTGCTTTCCCCAGCAGGCAAAACAAGTGACACCATCTCGATACCTTGCGCTCCGAGCCCTAAGCGCAACGTCTCCAAATGCAAAGGTGCGACGTTCTGCTCAGTCACCACAGCGACACGTGGGCGATGCAAAAACGGCGCGATCTCTGCGCCTGCGCGGCGGAGCAGACCGGGTCCGATGCGCACTTCATATTCACGCTCCGGCAAAGGAACGCTGACGATTTCAAGCATTCTAGGTCTCCAATACATCCGCATGCAGGGCTAAGGCTTGCGCGACCTGTCCTGCTATGTCCTCGATCGAATAGTCGTTGCTGGCATCGACTGAAACATCTGCCAGTTCGTAGATCGGCGCACGCGCTTCGAACAGGGCGCTGAGAGTCGAATATGGATCGGCTGTTTGCAGCAAAGGACGCGTGTCTTTGTTGCGCACACGAGACCACAACAAGGGCAATTCGGCGTTCAAACAGACGGACACGCCGCGCTCTGAAATAAGGGTGCGATTACGTTCCGCCAAGAATGCGCCGCCCCCTGTGGAGAGCACACAAGGCGCACCATCCAGAAGCCGTGCAATCACTTCACTTTCGCGCGCACGAAAAAACGCTTCCCCGTCACGCTCAAAAATTTCAGCAATGCTTATGTTAGCGGCTGTCACAATTTCCAAATCCGAATCAAGAAAAGGAACGTCGAGCTTTGTAGCCAATGCTTTGCCCACAGCCGTTTTGCCCGCACCCATCATGCCGACAAGGACCACCGTTTTGTGCAATTTCCAGACCATTTGCGCTAAATCCACCTGCGCGCATCGGCTAATGCCCGCCAAATTTCAATTTGTCACCTTCAATGACGTGAACTTACCAAAAAGGCCATATATAAACGTGACAAAAGACGGCAAGCAGGCAAGGATCAGGCTTATGTGGCGTATCATCAAATGGTTGATCTATCTCGCGATTTTGGCAGCGCTTGCCTTGATCGCATATGCGTATCTTGGGCCTTTTTTTGGGGCTGATTTCTCTGCACCTTTACAAGAAATTCGCGTTCCGGTGGATTTGAATGGCGGGAATTAAGAACCGCTTCAGGCTTGGTCTTGCGCTTACCTGTGCAATACAAATGCCTGCATTTGCGAATGATCCCCTCTCTGCGATTGAGTGGTTGGAAAAGCAACCCAAGCAAATTGTGGTGCCGCTTGAGGCCCCACAAATCACAATTGATGAACCCGCCGTCGCAGGGTCGGTCACCACACCCAAGGTTACAGTCACGCCACTTGGCGCGCCTGTTCGCGCGGCAGCAGGACTGTTGCCAAGTAACGTAACGGGCCTGCCGAGAGATCTGTGGCAAGGCAGCGACGCTGAGGCCGTTAGCACGCTAATCAAAGATTTGAACGCTGAAAAATTACCTGCACTACAGGAGTTATTGTTCACGTTGATCTTGGCCGAAGCGAATCCGCCAAGGGATGCGCAAAATTCTGAATTTCTGCGCGCGCGACTTCGGAAACTTTTATCTCTGGGAGCGCTAGATCCAGCAGCCGCCCTATTGACGCGTGCGGACCCCGCACATCCCGATCTGTTTGACCTTTATTTTGATGTGTCTTTGCTCTCAGGCGATCCCGATGCGCCGTGCAAAGCTTTGAAAGCACAACCCAGCCTTAGCCGAGATTTTGCCTCACGCATTTTTTGCGATGTACAATTGAAGGACTGGGACAATGCAGCTTTAACACTCTCAACTGCAGATGCGATTGGCGCGCTGGAACCGACAGATGTGGCCTTGTTGGAACGTTTCCTTGATCCGGAGTTGTTTGAACAAATCCCTCCGGCACCGCAGTCATTGAGTGTGTTGCGATTCCGCTTGTTCGAAGCCGCGGGTGAAAGCCTCCCAACAACCTCCCTACCACGCGCGTTTGCGGCGACAGATCTTTCCGGCGACGCTGGCTGGAAGCCGCAGCTTGACGCAGCAGAACGTTTGGCGCGGGTTGGCGCTATTTCTGAGAACCGTTTGTTGGGCATTTACACGAGTCGCAGACCCTCAGCATCCGGTGGAATTTGGGATCGAATAGACGCAGTACAACGTCTTGATATCGCGCTGAAATCCGATGATCCGGTTGCGATATTAAAACAGCTCCGTCGCGCTTGGGAAAAAATGCAAGAGGTGCAGCTCGAAGTTCCTTTTGCGGCGCTCTTTGCGCGAGATCTTTTGCGTCTGCCAAACAAAGGTGCCGACGCTGATTTAATCACAAAAATTGCGCTTCTCTCACCAATTTATGAGCAAGCGGCAGAGCGCAGAACTGAAAATGTGACTTTGATAATGGCTCAATCTATCGCAATCGGCGAACCTAAGGCGCAAAGCACGCTTCCCCTAAGTCAGACCCTCACCGACAGCTTTTCAGGCGCGGGTGCTCCACAAACGTTGACAGATATAGCGGGAAAAGCGCGTTTGGGAGAAGCCATTTTACGCGCCGTTGCGTTGGCCATATCAGGGGCCGAGGGCGATCCAGCTACGCTGCAAAACGGGCTTGCCTTCTTACGCAGCGTTGGGCTTGAAGACACGGTGCGACGCGCGGCACTTCAATTGATCCTGCTTGAGCAAGGCTTCTAGATGTGACCTTAGCAGTTGATCATAGCAGTTGGATTTCAACGTTTCTAGACGCACAAGCCGCTGAATTGGGTGCGGCCACCAACACTCAACTGGCCTACGCACGAGATTTGAAAGATTTTGCAGAATATCTTTCAGGGCGCAATCTTTCTTTTGAAAATGCAACGCGCGATCATATCGAGGCCTATTTGATTTTCTGCGACGCGCAAGGTCTTGCGAAATCCACACGAGCGCGACGGCTCTCTGCGATCAAACAACTGTATCGTTTCTGCTTTGAGGAAGGATGGCGCGGCGATAATCCTGCCATTAAGATTGCCGGGCCGGGGAAAGACAAGCGGCTACCCAAAACGCTGAGTATGGGGGAAGTAGACGGTTTGCTCGCCGCTGCGCGCGTGGTTGGACGCAGCCCGACCGATCGAATGCGCAACACCTGTTTGATGGAACTCTTATATGCCACTGGTATGCGCGTGAGCGAATTAGTATCGCTCCCCATTTCGACAGTGCGCGGCAATCCCAGCATGCTTTTGATCCGTGGTAAGGGCGACAAAGAGCGCATGGTTCCGCTGTCACCGCCTGCCCGCGATGCATTAACTGAGTGGCTTGAAACCTTGGACAACTTGCAAGAGACGGAACGGTTGAAAGGCAAAACAGTCTCGCGGTTTTTGTTTCCGTCTCGCAGTAAGGAAGGGCATCTAACCCGCCACAGGTTTTATATTCTTATTAAGGAGTTATCTGTGTACGCAGGTGTTTCACCTGCCAAGGTGACACCGCACACTTTACGCCATGCTTTCGCAACGCATCTATTGGAAAACGGGGCTGATATACGATCTATTCAAACCCTTTTGGGCCACGCAGATGTGGCCACGACCGAGATTTACACCCACGTTTTAGAAGCACGATTGCAAGAACTGGTATTAAAGCATCATCCGCTTGCCAATGACGACGACTAACGACGCAAAGATTGTGGCGAAACGTCCTCAGACGGCCAAATGCCTGTCTTCAAAGCGACATCATAACCCTGCGTCAAGCCTGCGGATTTCATATCTTGCTCTGCACTCTCAACGTCATACGTCAAAGTTTCAAAGGTAAGCGCACGATCCGCTGCAATGCGCAGAAATTCTGTGAGTGGGGTGCCGTCATGCGGTGGCATCCCAATCGCTCCTGCATTCACCCATTGCACGCCTGCGATCTCTCTCTCAAACGCGATACCCGAATGTCCGCAAATGACCGTATCAAAATCGCCGCACAGCATGTTGAGCGCATCAAGTTCTTCTAGAAAGTTTGCCTCGTCTGAGACGCTCCACAAAAAGCGGGCCACGTCGGTAGCGCCCCCATGGATCACGACGTATTTTCGAGCTTGATGGCTAAACATTATGATATCCGGCAATTCTGACATCCAAACCCGATCACTGGGGCTAATTTGCGCATTCGCAAACGCATACCAAGCGGCAGAGAGGCTATCACAGACCGTGCCATTCTCAAATCCGCACCCGCAATCGCGCGCGTTCGCCCCAAGCTGCTTTTCGCAATTTCCAACAACAATTTAAACATTTTCACGCCGTATGCGAGCAACAACTGCCTCTGGTGCACCGCAATAGGCAACCAAGTCGCCTGTGCAAATCGATGCGCCACGCGCGGTGGCGAGCACAGCTTCAAGCGCCTGAATATTTGAATAAGGTCCACCAAAAACCGTGATTTCACCGTTAAAGTCGCCCAATTCTTTGATGCGCATGCCCGGCTCCCTTGAAGTGTCGACCACCCGCCCCCATAACATGAAGACCCCAGAGAAAGACAAGACCCATGGACCCCAGCACACCACTTCTTGATAACACCTTTTGGATCACGACAGGGTCGATCTTGCTGTTGCTCGTGCTGTCAGGATTCTTTTCGGGATCCGAGACCGCATTGACCGCAGCCTCGCGAGGAAAATTGCGCACGCAGGCGGATAAAGGATCGCGCGGCGCAAAGCGTGCTTTGGACATTACAGAAGACAATGAACGCCTAATCGGCTCCGTTTTGTTGGGCAATAACTTGGTGAATATTCTCGCCACGTCGCTTGCGACGGCTTTGTTCACCCGCGCGTTCGGTGAAAGCGGCGTCGCCCTTGCCACCTTGGTGATGACTTTGCTGGTCCTCATTTTTGCAGAAGTTTTGCCGAAAACCTATGCGATCACCAACGCGGAACGCGCAGCCGCCTTGGTCTCGCCCGTGATCCAATTGGTGATCACCGTTTTTTCACCAGTCGTCAGCGCCGTTCGCTTTTTCGTGCGCGGGGTGTTGCGAGTGTTCGGTATCATGACCGACCCCGATGGTCATATTCTGGCTGTAAAGGAAGAAATCGAAGGTGCTCTAAACTTGGGTCACTCCGAAGGGATAGTTGAAAAGGAAGATCGTGATCGCATTCTTGGTGCGCTGGATCTTGGCGATCGTGTCGTCGAGGAAATCATGTTGCATCGTTCAGGGATTGAAATGATTGATGCTGCCTGTGACCCGTCCGCGATCTTGCGTCAATGTTTGGAAAGCCGTCACACACGCCTGCCCGTCTATGATGGTGAACCTGAAAACATTGTTGGCACGGTTCACGCAAAGGATCTTTTGCGTGCGATGCACCGCTTGATTGATCCCGAAACCAGTTCGGTCTCTGGGCTTACAAAATTCGACATTCGCGAAGTTGCGATGCCGCCCTATTTCGTGCCTGAAACCACCACGCTAGATGATCAAATGCGCAATTTCCTGCGCCGCCGCACGCATTTCGCGTTGGTTGTGGACGAGTATGGCACACTCCAAGGATTGATCACGCTGGAGGATATTCTGGAAGAAATCGTTGGTGAAATTACCGACGAATTCGATCTCGAAGAAGATGCAAGCATGATCCCCGATGAGGACGGCCATTATGTAATAGACGGCGCAATGACGATTCGCGATCTAAACCGCGCAGTCGATTGGGCCCTGCCCGATGAGGAAGCCAACACCGTTGCGGGATTAGTAATCCACGAAGCGCAGATGATCCCAACCACGGGACAGGTCTTCAGTTTCCACGGGTTCCGTTTTGAAGTTGCAGGTCGTAGCGGTAATCGGATCACGCAATTAAAGATCCGGCCGCTTTAACCCTACTTCTCCACAACGCGTTTTGCGGCTGCTTCCAACATCCCTTTGAGGTAATGGCCTGTATAGCTACCTTCGACTTCGGCAACAGTCTCAGGCGTACCAACTGCGACAATCTCGCCACCGCCATCACCACCTTCTGGCCCAATATCGATGATCCAATCTGCGGTTTTTATGACGTCAAGATTGTGCTCGATCACGATGACCGAATTCCCCGCGTCGACTAATTCATGCAGCACTTCCAACAACTTGCGAACATCTTCGAAATGCAAACCCGTTGTTGGTTCGTCCAGAATATAAAGCGTACGCCCTGTTGAGCGTTTGCTGAGTTCTTTCGAGAGCTTCACGCGCTGCGCTTCCCCCCCCGAGAGGGTTGTCGCCTGTTGCCCAACCTTAATATAGCCCAAGCCGACGCGCATCAACGCATCCATTTTATCGCGAATGTTTGGCACCGCTTTGAAGAAATCTTGCGCGTCTTCGACCGTCATATTCAAAACATCCGCGATGCTCTTGCCCTTAAAACGGATCTCGAGGGTCTCGCGATTGTACCGCGCACCTTTGCAAGTTTCGCATTCTACATAGACATCAGGGAGGAAGTGCATTTCGATCTTGATCACACCATCTCCCTGGCACGCCTCACAACGCCCACCTTTAACATTAAAACTGAAACGACCAGGCTTGTAGCCGCGTGCTTTGGCTTCTGGCAAGCCAGCAAACCAATCACGGATCGGCGTGAACGCGCCAGTGTACGTCGCTGGGTTTGATCGCGGTGTGCGCCCAATCGCGCGTTGATCAATATCGATCACCTTATCAAGATATTCGAGGCCTTTGATCGTCTCACAAGGAGCTGGTGTCTGGCGCGCACCATTCAAGCGCATCGACGCTGTTTTGAACAACGTTTCGATTGTCAGTGTAGATTTACCACCACCAGATACGCCAGTCACACAGACAAATTTACCAAGCGGGAATTCCACGCTTATACTCTGCAAATTATTGCCCGTTGCTTTGACGACTTTGATCTTCTTCTTATTGCCCGCGCGACGGTCTGCCGGAACAGCAATCTCCCGCTTGCCACTGAGGTATTGGCCAGTCATCGATGCCTTGTCGGCAATAATTTCCGCAGGCGTGCCCTTTGACACTACTTGGCCACCGTGCACACCGGCACCGGGCCCTATATCAAAAACATAATCCGCCTCACGAATAGCCTCTTCATCGTGCTCAACAACGATCACCGTATTGCCTTGATTTCGTAAGTTTTTAAGCGTGCGGAGCAAGCGATCATTATCACGCTGGTGCAGGCCAATGGACGGCTCGTCCAAAACGTACAAAACACCCTGTAAACCCGATCCAATCTGGCTCGCCAATCTAATTCTCTGACTTTCTCCCCCGCTCAACGTTCCGCTGGCACGAGATAATGTCAAATACTCTAGGCCCACATTGTTAAGGAAACCCAAACGTTCCTGAATTTCTTTCAAAATCGCCTTTGCAATCTCGTTGCGTTGCGCAGTCAAAGAGGCGGGCACGGTTGTGCACCACTCATAGGCCTCACGGATCGACATTTGTACCACGTGACCCACGTGCAAATCGGCGATTTTAACAGCCAAAGCTTCTTGGCGCAGACGGAAACCTTCGCATGTGCCGCAAGGTCTATTATTTTGATAACGCTCAAATTCTTCGCGAATCCAGTTGCTATCCGTTTCGCGATAGCGTCGCTCCATATTCGGAATGACACCCTCAAAGACCCGCGTGACCTGATAGACGCGCCCGCCCTCATCATAGCGGAAGGGAATTTCCTCTTCGCTGGACCCATGTAGGAAAACCTGCTGCACATAGGCGGGCAGATCTTTCCACTTGGTATTTTGATTAAACTCGTAATGTTTCGCGATAGCTTCAATGGTTTGCAAGAAATACGGAGACTTTCCTTTGCGCCAAGGGGCAAGTGCGCCGTCAGAAATTTTCAAAGTTGCGTCAGGAACCACCAATCGTTCATCAAAAAATAACTCTTTTCCAAGACCATCGCATTCAGGGCAGGCTCCAAATGGCGCGTTGAAACTAAACAGGCGAGGTTCGATTTCAGGAATGGTGAAACCACTTACAGGACAAGCGAATTTTTCGGAAAAAGTATGGCGTTCCGGCTCGCCTTCGCTTGGGGCGGTCTCAAAAATTGCGATGCCATCTGCGAGATCAAGCGCTGTGCGCAAACTGTCAGCAAGACGGGTTTCCAAACCTTCACGCACGACAATCCGATCCACAACCACATCAATGTCATGTCGAAATTTCTTGTCCAATGTGGGAGGTTCATCCAACTCATAAAACGCGCCATCTACTTTGACACGTTGAAAGCCTTGCTTGCGCAATTCCATGAATTCTTTGCGATATTCACCTTTTCGATCTCGAATAATCGGCGCAAGAAGATAACCGCGAATACCTTCTTCCAGCCCCATGATCCTATCGACCATGTCTTGCACTTGTTGCGCCTCAATCGGCAGACCGGTCGTCGGGGAATAGGGAGTGCCAACTCGCGCAAACAGCAGGCGCATGTAGTCATAGATTTCTGTCACAGTGCCCACAGTCGAGCGTGGGTTTTTCGACGTCGTCTTCTGTTCGATTGAAATTGCTGGGCTAAGGCCACTGATGTGATCCACGTCAGGTTTCTGCATCATATCAAGGAACTGGCGTGCATAAGCGCTGAGGGACTCAACGTAGCGGCGTTGGCCTTCAGCATAAATCGTATCAAAAGCGAGCGATGATTTACCCGAGCCTGACAGTCCAGTGATAACCACCAGCCGATCGCGCGGAATATCCACATCAATTGACTTGAGATTGTGCTCACGCGCGCCACGCACTTCGATGTTTTTCAGCTCGGCCATTTTGCGCCCCTTTGGTTCACCGCTAACACATAGGCATAGCTTTGGATTCGGCCAGCCCTGATGATGCACAACAAATAGAACAAATGGGGAATATACGAAAGATTAATCTGTTTCGTTCATAGATTTCCTGCGACGGCCCGCAAAAAAAAGATGGATTGAGATACCACAAGCAGAAAACAGCATCACGAAGGCAACTGTTCCAGAAAGTCCGAATTGCGCGATGATCGCGGCCAAAATGGGGGGGCCAGTTGTAGTTCCTAGGTTGCCCAATTGAGCGATTGCGCCCGTCGCATAGGCGCGATCAGTCTCGTCGGTGTTCAATGACGCCAAGGCCGCAAAAGATGCCCCTGGCACAATCCCCGTAGTCCCTAGTAGTATGAGGCAAGCAACAATAAATGCCGCGTCCTGTCCAAGTGTAAAGATCAGTGGCAGCGCTGAAACAGCGATCAAAACATATCCAATTATGACCGCACGAACAGGATCAATGAAACGGAGCATAACAACGCCCAAGGTCAGAGAAGTGGCGATAGACGCAAACGGCAACGACGCCGATAGTCCAGTGCGTCGGATCGCATCGACGAAATCCGGCAGGTATGTCAAAAGCGCGATGTAGAGACCTGTATAGAACACAAATCCTAACGCAGCTGCGCTAAGCCATGGTGACGTATAGATTGTCAAATGCAGGCGAAGAATTTTTGCAAGGTCGAGCCGCTTATTCGTTCTTTGCGCGCTGTCTGGGACAACCGGCGGCGGCAAAACCCTCCATAACGCAAACCCGAGAACACACATGTACCCCGCATGTGCAAGAAACAACGTGCTAATCCCACCAAGCGTAAGCAAAACAGGTGCGATCAGCGCGACAAGCATGTAGGACAGCCCGAAAAAGCTGCTCCATAGTGTCATAACAGCCGCACGCGCCGCGATTGAACTATGCCGCGCCATCAAAATCGGACCCGCGACTACAATCAGAAGATGGCTCGCCCCCTCCAGTATCCGCAAAATGATTAAAGCAAAATATGGAAGGTGGACGGCTTGAAGCGCCGAAAGCACTGCTGCTCCAAACATTCCCCACACAAAGGCACGGCGAATGCCAATTTGAGGGATAAGGATCCCTCCGACAACACCGAAAACCAGCCCAACCAACCCAACACAAGAAATCAAAAAGCCGAGGCCAATCTCGCCCACGCTATAAATCGTGCGAAATTCATCCAGCGAAATAGCAATTTTTCCAAACTGCGCCGCCGCACCCAAACCTGCCGCCCAAACGAGGGAGATAATCAACCAATTTGTTGTGGGATCAGATTTTTCGTGCAATCGCTCAGGCCGTAATCGGGAAATCGGGATCATTGCTTAGATCCTCATTTTTGATATCAAGTTCGGGTGGTCTTTCGGCTTCAAGATTTCTAAGCGCCGCCGCGCGATTTCCCCATTGGCTGATCCCGATTTCACTTTCATCAAAAACGCATTCTAAAAGCAAGGTCTTCAAACCGCGCGCTGGCCAACGCGAATTATCCTGAGGGGCTGCGTGGAACCGAATAAAAAACGGGGATGAAATATAGAAATAAAACCCTCTTTTTATCATTTTACGTACATTTTTTTGTAGCAATATAAGGTCGATCCAAATGCTCCAAACTTGATCGGCAATGATCAAATCAAACTTGCAGCTGCGACCATCTTCGCCCTCAAATAGACCTTTGCAGATATCATATTGGGGATAGCTAAACTGCTCGTAAGAGCCAAAGTTGAAGTATTTGCCCCACTGACCAGAAATTTCAGCGACTGACATCCCTTGTAAAGGCATCTCTATCCGATTGAGCGACGGCATCACGAGATCCTAAAAATGAATGGCTCGGTCATAGGCGTCCAATACGCTTTCGTGCATCATTTCTGACAAAGTAGGATGCGGGAAAACCGTGTGCATCAGATCTTCTTCCGTAGTTTCCAATTGGCGGCCAATCACATAGCCTTGAATCATTTCGGTGACTTCTGCCCCAACCATATGCGCGCCAAGCAATTCACCTGTTTTTTCATCAAAAACTGTTTTCACAAATCCTCCCGCCTCGCCCAAGGCGATGGCTTTGCCGTTGCCCATAAATGGAAAACGACCGACTTTGATCGCGTGCCCTGCGTCGCGCGCTTGCGCTTCGGTCATGCCGACGCTGGCGACTTGCGGGTGGCAATAGGTACAGCCGGCGATAGAGCCGGGTTTGATCGGGTACACTGCTTTGCCTGCAATCATTTCGGCAACCATCACACCTTCATGCGAGGCTTTATGCGCAAGCCACGGTGCGCCCGCGATGTCACCAATCGCGTAGACACCTGAAATATCCGTGCGGCAATATTTATCTGTGACAACGTGGGTGCGATCCACCAAAATACCTGCCTCTTCAAGGCAAAGCCCTTCGACATTACCAACGATACCCACCGCGGAAATCACTGTATCGAACTCTTCCTTGGTGACTTTTCCATCTTGCTCAATATGCGCCGTCACTTTGCCTTTCGCGCGATCTAACTGTTTTACCATCGCTTTCTCGCAGATCTTCATACCTTGTGCGACAAAACTTTTCTTGGCGAATGCGCTGACTTCTTCGTCCTCAGCGGGCAACACACGATCCATGACTTCGACAACCGTCGTATCCGCGCCGAGGGTGTTGTAGAAACTTGCGAACTCGATCCCAATCGCGCCAGAGCCAATAACCAGAAGTTTTTTCGGCATACGCTTTGGTGTGAGCGCGTCTTTGTAAGTCCAAACAAGGTCGCCGTCGCCTTCCAGCCCGGGCAATTCACGTGCGCGCGCGCCTGTAGCAAGGACGATATGGGCAGATGTTAAAATTTCATAACCTTTGTCGGTCTTAACCGAGACTTCGCCAGTGCCCGACAATCGCGCCTGCCCCATCAAAACGGTGATCTTGTTCTTTTTCATCAAATGCGAAATGCCAGAAGAAAGTTGACCCGCCACCTTACGAGAGCGTTTCACAACAGCGTCCAGATCGTAGTCCACGCCCGTTGCGCTTAGTCCGAATTCCTTCGCGCGGTGCATCAAATGAAACACTTCCGCAGAGCGCAGCATCGCTTTCGTCGGGATACAGCCCCAATTTAAGCAAATTCCACCCATATGTTCACGCTCGACCACGGCAACGTTTAGGCCAAGCTGCGCACCGCGAATCGCAGCGACATAGCCTCCTGGTCCCGCACCAATGACGATCATATCGTAGGCTGTACTGCTCATCGCATGCTCCAATATTTGTTGTTTGGAAACAGGCTACTCAGCGGATCGTAAAAAGAAAAGGGCAGCCAAACGGCCGCCCAAAAAGAATGAGTCACATTTTCAAAGTTAGGCGCTGACGTTTTGCAGCTCACGTACTGTTGTTCCGTAACCGCCACTTTGCACATAGTCTTTTTCGACTTGGGTGTAGCGGCGTGCCAATGCGTCGTTGCGATAGGGAAAGCGCCCAAATTTGCGGATCACGTCGCGATGGGCTTTTGCGTGAAGCAAATTGCTATCACCAGACTTTGGCATCCGCTCTTTCAACATGCGTATACAGCGCTCCTGATCACACAGGCTTTCAGAATGCATCAATGGCATGTAGAAAAACTGTCGCGCGGGTTCGTCAATGCGCATGTCCCATTGCCGATCAATCGCTACCTTCGCCGCGGCTAATGCTGCTTTGTCAGATGCGAAGGCTTTACCGGAACCGCGAAACATGTTGCGCGAGAACTGATCTGTTAGAATGATATAGGCCAATGCGCCGCTAGGAAAGGTCAACCACAGGCCAAACTTGCCCTCCATCGCCGCCTGCCACGTCTCGCCAAATCTATCGCGGATTTCTTGATCAAGCGCGTCATCAGCCTTGTACCAATCAGTAGGCGTCTTTTTATCGAGCCAAAAGCTCAGGACATCATCTGCGGCCACAATCATCGCATTTCTCCTAATTGGGCGTATTTGTCTTCGTATTGCTACAACCAACTTAGTCACTGAGACTAGTAACAAAAAGCGTCAAAAACGACATATTTAGGGGAGATATTCATCCATTTGTTCCTCAATTGCGTTTTCAATCGCGATTTCCTGCGCGACCTCAACAAAGACTGGCGAAGCCGAGGGCATAATAGCCTGAAAACCAGCAGTATCATCGACAGAGGGCGCAGACCGTTGCGTCATGCGGAAGGCCGCATAGGCCGCAATGGCCAACATCAGCGCTGCGATAAACCCAAAAAAGGCTCCTGGGCCGAATGTTGTCATCAGCCAACCCGTCACAATAGGGCCGGAAATTGCACCAAGGCCATTGATAAACACCATACCACCAGAGGCGGCCGCCATATCCTCATGCTCAAGAAAGTCATTGGTATAGGCAAGAAACAAGGAATAAAGCGGGTTCGATGTACCGCCAATCATAAAGGCCGCGGCCAACAAGACATAAAAATCTTTTGCCCACAAAACAACGAAGAGCGATGCTATGCCACCCAGAGCTGCTGTCGCTAGGATAAGGAAACGTCGATCTATCCGGTCCGAAATGAAGCCTAAGGGGTACTGCATAATCATTGCGCCTATATAGAAGGCCGACACAAACATCGAAATTTGCGCCACACTCAAGCCAGCTTTACCACCATAAACCGCGGCCATGCCGAATTGGGCAGAGAATACACCGCCCAAAAAGAACATGCCGATCACCCCTAGAGGGGAAGCATCAAAGAGCTGCTTCAGTGACATAGGTTTGGTCGTATCAAATGCTGGGGTTGGTGTAATCGACAGCAAAATAGGCGCAAACGCGATGGAAACAAGGACCGAAGGCACAATGAACAAGATATAACCAGAGGGATCGCCCAGTACCAAAATGCCTTGCGCTGCGACGATGCCGATCATTTGAACTATCATATAAACAGAGAGGGTTTGGCCACGGTTTTCGTTGGTAGCAGAGTTGTTCAACCAGCTTTCCGCCGTCACATAGACGCCCGAGAAGCAAAAGCCGATGATTATACGACCGATCATCCAGGCTTCGGCGTTCGCCAAGGCTGGATAGAGGATCAAGACCGCCGAAATCAACGAGCCAAGGGCTGCGAAGACGCGCACGTGCCCGACACGCCTGATCATTTCAGGGGCCAAGCGTGATCCCCCTAGAAAGCCGATGAAATAGGCCGACATCACCAGCGACATCTCAAAAGTAGAAAACCCTTCGATTTCGCCGCGCACGCCCAAAAGCGTGCCCTGCAAACCGTTGCCGAGCATCAACAACATCATGCCCAACAACAGGGCCCAAGAGTTTGTCAGTACAGAAAACATAGCGAACCTCGCGGTGCCGAGTGGCGATATTCTTCGCGTGTATGCCTCGGTTCTCTCAACATCTAGTTTATGCACGACACACAAAGTGACGCGAGCGGCGTTATTTCTCGGGCACCAACAACGAGCTATCGCCATAAGAGAAAAAGCGGTACTTATTGGCGATGGCATGGGCGTAGATCTGATCAACACGCTCTTTGCCCATGAGCGCTGACACGAGCATCATCAATGTGCTTTTGGGCAAGTGGAAATTAGTCATCAACGCATCAGCCACATTGAAATTAAAACCGGGGTAGATGAAGATGTCCGTCTCCCCTTCCCATGGAGCGATCTCGCCCGTTTGCGCCGCAGCGCTTTCGATCAAACGCAGAGCGGTTGTACCAACTGGGATGACCCGCCGGCCTTCACGCATAGCAGCAGCAATATGATTGGCGGCAGTTTCGTCGACCTGCCCCCATTCTGCGTGCATTTTGTGGGTTGTCACATCCTCGACCTTCACAGGCAAAAACGTGCCCGCGCCCACGTGCAAAGTCACCTCGGCAAACTCCACGCCCCGCTCTGTAAGCTCGGCCAACAGAGCCGCATCGAAATGCAGCGACGCAGTCGGCGCAGCCACAGCCCCCGAGTGCTGCGCAAACACACTTTGATAGTCGTCCTTATCCTGGGTATCCGCAGGTCTGCGTGCGGCTATATAGGGGGGCAACGGCATCGCGCCGGCCTCAGCAAGTGCTGTATCAAAGTCATCACCAAGCAGGTTAAAGTGCAGCGTGCCCTGGGCGTCGTCTTTGCCTGTTAACATTGCGCTTAACGTCTCAGAAAACACGATGACTTCCCCCTCTTTCACTTTGCGCAAAGGCTTGATCAAAGCCTGCCATGTGCCTTGCGCGGCGGCGGGTTCAAGCAAAGTGACTTCAATCTTAGCCTCGCCAGAACCATGTACGCTTTCGCGTTTGCGCACTCCAAAAAGCCGCGCGGGGATTACTTTGGTGTTGTTAAGAACAAGCAAATCACCTGGTTGGAAGATTTTAACAAGATCAGAAACATGCGCATCTTTGATCGCACTGTCTTGAGCCAACAAAAGCCGCGCGGAACTGCGGGGTTTCGCAGGGCGCGTCGCAATCAGGTCTTCTGGCAAATCAAAGTCGAAATCGCTGAGTTTCATGTAGTTACTGGCTCAACTTAGGTGGCGGGCGACGGAAAATTTCGCGAAACATGCCGGGGGTGAAAATACTGAGCGGATTCACATCTATCTGCGGCGACGCCGCCGGACCATCCGCATTGAAATTAAAGCCAATAAGCCCCTCACCGCGACGCGTAAAGATCGAACCAATGCCGTTGATAGCGAAAAATGGCGACACGACGCCCTGCATATCGAGCTGTTTGCTCGCAATATCATAATAGCCATCGACAGAAAGCCCCAAAGACGGACCAATCGCGCTACCCTCAGACACGACAATCGTCTTGGGGGTAATGCGAAAACGACTGTTCACATCGGTGAAAACCAGCCCACGCCCATCAAGTTGCTCGAGCAAGCCGATCCCACTTGCCGCACTCAAGAGCGCCAGTGCAGGCGGCGCATCTCGCAAACGCAAATTGGTGATTTCCAAACTGCCATCAAACTCACCCGCCCCCGCTCGCGGCGTCAAGCTTAGGGTCATCGCACCCTCGTTCGCGTTCTTCAAAAGACCCGCATCATTGATCGTAGCACCAGCATTTCTGCTCTTGATTTGTACCGCGGTACGCCCGTTTCGCGGAATTGTTTGCCCGGACAGCGCACCTTTGCCGTTTAAGCGGCCCGTAAAATTGCCTGTCAGGCCATTATCGGATTGAAACGCGCCTTTGAAATTGCGTAAAACGATGTTTTCAGTCACTTGCAGGCGATCAAGCATCACATCGAGCGGCGTCGCACCCGTGTTCCTTTGCGCGTTCTGTGCGGGAATTTTGCGCAGATCTAACGCCCCCCCGCCAAGTGTGACCGCCGGGGGCGCATTGCGACCACGTCCCGTCAGCGTTACGGGCGCGTCGAGCCAATCCCCAGCTTGCACGCGATCAAATCTAGCGCGTTCTAATGTGCCAGCCGCGCTAATCGTCACTGATCCATTCGCCTTCAACCCAGACGTATCAAAGACCAAACGCTCAACAACGGGTGGACCTGTGTTCTTGCCACCAAGCTTGCCAACAACCGACAATGATCCACGCCTGTTGGGCTCCTTGTGATATCCAAGCGGGGCAATCTTGACGTCCACGCCTTGCAAATTCGAGGTCAGCGCAAAACTCGGGGCTTGTTTCGCGCGTAAGTTAATCGTGATCTCGCCCTGCCCCTTTCCAGTCACGGAGCCGGGCGGTATACCGATGTTGAACGTATTCACAAACCGCTCGGACAGTTCGACCTGTCCTTTAAGCTGACTGCCCGCACCAGGCGTACCAAGCGGCATACGCCACACTCCATCGATAGGCACAGCATCTATGCGGCCTTCCCCTTGCAAAACAATTTCATTGGGTTTTGCGACCAAAGCAATACGATCGGCGGCGATTGTGCGCCCTTCAAACAAGGTATCGCTGCGCACACCTGTAACATCGCCTGAGATATCAAACAGGATCTCTGAGGTTTCGATCTTTTTCTTTAACGGAAACCCGACCGCACCGGACACAGTTGCACGCCCACCTGCAAGCGTGACCGATTGGCCTGCTTTACTGAGGAACAAAAACGGTTTTTGATCAAGCAAGGAAAGCGCCGCGGTGATGCTACTTTCGGTTTCCAGACGCAGTTTAGCGGGCGCGCCTTTTATCCGCATATCGGGAATTTCAAAGACGGTTCCGGCGACATCTATGGGGCCACCTTGTGGAGGTGTAACTTGCCCAGCCTCAGCAGCGGCAATCAGGCGCTCACCTTCAATGCGCACATAGCCGCGCGCATTTTCGATCAAAGGCATCGTTTTCATAAACCTCAACGAGGCATCAGCATAGGCAAAGTTCACATGCAAATCCGGCGGTTCATCTGGCACCGCGCGAAATGCCATACGCACATTCTTAACGTCTCCTTTGACGATATTTTGCAAAATCCAATTTCGTGTTTTGGTTTTGACGGTCTGCGGCCACACCTCTAATACACGTTTGATATCAAGTTCTTCGGAGCGCGCATCAAGCGCTACTTGCCAGCCATCCAAACCGATGTCCACACGCCCGTTTGCGATCACTACCTGCCCCGCTTCGCGCAAAACCAGCTGACCAATATCCAGACGGAAAGGATCAAAGACCAAGCGTAAATCGAGATCCGCCTGCTCCAGCGTGACGGGTGTCTCGTAAAGCTGGTTGGGATTAGCACTGACGCTCCTCACCGTGAACTGCCCAAGCAAGGCTTCTGGCCAACCGCCCGAAGCATTTTGAAGCCGCGCGTGCCCTTCCGCGCTTGCTTCAAACCATGCAGATTTGATGTTCAATTCTGAAAATTTCAAAATGTTATCAATAGGTTCATAGCTGAAGTAAGCCTGCGCACCCTCAAACGGGACAGGTTTTGCCTCATCTTCGGGCTGCACCACGCCCTTGCCAATCTGAAGGGTCACATTCAAGGGTCCAAAGTCACCATTATCGAAAACTTCAGAACGCAATGACCCCGAAATTGGTGCGCGCAACGCCTCCGTCCACGAAAGGGCCTGACTTTGACTTGCAATATCTTGCGAGGGTGCATCCGCCAGTGAAATACCAACGCGCGCGGCTGGTGAGCCGATTTCGCTCTCATAGCTCAGCTCCATCGTTGTTGCGTAATCCTGTCCGCCTAGGAGTGCAAAATCGGCCCCGATTGTCAGCGCATCGCCATCCGTGTTGACCCGCATGCGGCCACCGTCCACCGTCCAAGCCCGCCCCGCTCGCGCGTCTTCATAAAGCACGGTGAGACTGGTTGCATTGACTTCGCGAAGGTAACGCAGCTCATCTTGAACAAGCAGGCTATCAAGGCTTTCGATGAGCGCGATCAAACTTGCGCCTTCGCCGCTGGCTTGCAATGCAGAGCCGATGGTCAAATCGAACCCGCCATCCGAGCCACGGCGCAGCTTCATTAAAGCGCCTGACAATGAGATTTTCTTTGGTAAGAATTGGCCTCTGATTGCGGCAGGAAACGCGGCGCGCACGCTGAGCTCTCCAAGTGAGGCAAACGGCAGGCCAGTTTCATCCTTGACTGAGACGTTCTGGAAAAACACACGCGGGCTTAGATCGAAGGGTTCAATGCGCAGCGACATCGTGCCAATGGCGATGTCCACATTCGGCAAAGCTTCTGCGATCTTTGCGTCGATCTGCGCTTGCAACCAATCAGGCGCTTTTATGTCGCGACCCACCAACAAGATAAAGCCAATCGCAAAAGCAACCGCAAAGCCACCCAAGCCCGCCAGAACTGCTTGCGTAAAATGACGCTTGCGCAAAACAGGTTTAGGCTTTGAAGGCTCCGTTGCGTCAACGTCAGTATGCGGCGTCTCGCTCATATTTGGTCTATTGCCTTTAAATCACAAAGTAAGCGTTCACTTGATTGCCCTCTTCTAATATGAAACTTAAGTCTAGTAAAAGTAAGAGGATGCCAAATGATTGATATCGGTGACAAAGCGCCTGACTTTACCCTACCTGCCAGCGGCGATCGCACGATTACCCTTTCGGATGCGTCGAGTCCTGTTGTTTTGTTCTTTTATCCCCGCGACGACACCCCCGGCTGTACAAAAGAGGCGATCGCCTTCACCGGAATGGAAGATGATTTCGTAGCATTGGGCGTCACGATATGGGGCATTTCAGCCGATAGCGTCGCAAGCCACGAGAAATTTGCAACAAAACACGCGCTCAAGATGCCGCTTTTGTCAGACGAAGATAACGCCACCTGTGAGGCCTATGGGGTGTGGAAAGAAAAGAATATGTACGGCAAAAAATTTATCGGTATTGAGCGCGCAACATTTTTGATTGCAGCCGATGGCACACTTGCGCAGGTCTGGCGCAAGGTGAAAGTGCCTGGTCACGCAGAAACCGTGCTAGAGGCCGCGAAGGCGCTACATTCTTGAAACCTCTCGCGGTAATGGCGCTTGATGTGCTGCAAACGGCCGACGGGCGCGCGAAAACTGCTCTCTCTCATAAGTATGCAGCAGAGTGGCGTGTCGCACGTGCAGATGGCTATTTCCCCGAGATTGGCAGCGTTTCACCCCCCATGCACCCTGCCCGACCCGAGGCACCTGAATTGTTGTCGCCGCGTGAGGTACCACACCGCAAGCCAGGTTCTGAAACCGGCCGCATCGCCCTTCTTCACGCCGTCGCTCATATCGAACTGAATGCGGTGGACCTACACTGGGACATCATCGCGCGCTTTAGCCATATACCTTTGCCCGCAGGGTTTTATGACGACTGGGTCAGCGCGGCGGATGACGAATCCAAACATTTCAATCTGATGTGCGATTGTCTTGAGGAGTTGGGCAGCTTCTATGGGGCATTGACTGCGCATGCGGGTATGTGGCGCGCGGCTGAGGACACGGCAGAAGACTTCATGGGACGCCTCGCGGTGGTTCCGATGGTTTTGGAAGCGCGCGGGCTAGATGTCACACCTGGTATGATCAAAGTATTTCAAAACGCCAAAGCCGAGAGCGCCGTTGCCGCGTTAGAAACAATCTATGCCGAAGAAGTAAGCCACGTCGCCTATGGCTCTAAATGGTTCAACTTTATGTGCGGGCGCGAGAACAAGGATCCAAAAGAGGTCTTTCACAAGCTCGTGCGCACCTATTTCCACGGCACATTGAAACCACCTTTCAACGAAGAAAAACGCGCCGATGCGGGCATTCCACCTGATTTTTACTGGCCTCTGACAGAAGATTTGCCTGACCCGCAAGGCGAGTGACGAAAGTCTCACACGCCAATTTTCAGCGATTTTTAGCCACAATTTTTATTTAATTTCCATGCTTTACCTAAACGTAGGTGCCAAATGACTTGCGTGAACGCGGCCTGCTAGCTATTTAAGCACTCAAGGGGCCACAGGACTTTCACTCGAGTGCTGAAACGAGCGCAATCTGTCGGGCTGGGACGAAAAGGGACGCTGGTTTGAAAAAACGGCTTTCGATGAAAATTAATTCGTTTTTGGAACGCCATTTTCCTGAACGCAGGGTCTTTCTGCGCTCCGATTCGGACACGCGCTTTATTCGCTTGCGTCCGTCCACTCAAATCATTGCATATGTTGGCGCTGCGTCAATCGTAACTTGGTCGATTGTTGCAACGTCCATTTTGTTGATGGACAGCATTGGCTCCGGAAATTTCCGCGACCAAGCCAAACGTGACCAGAGTGCCTATGAGCGCCGTTTGAACGAGCTCTCTAGCGAGCGCGACGCGCGCGCCGCCGAAGCTCTTGCAGCGCAAGAACGGTTTAACGCGGCTTTGAGCCAAATTTCTGTTATGCAGTCCGAATTGTTGTCGTCCGAAACGCGCCGCCGCGAATTGGAAACTGGGATCGATGTGATCCAAACCACTCTGCGTAAAACTATGAAAGACCGAGAAGCCGCGCGTGACCAAGTGGCCCAGCTTTCAGATGGCGGCGCAGGTGTTGCTGCGAACAGTGCTAGCGATGACGCGGCTTTGAATTTCTTGACCGCTGCTCTGGAATCCACCGCGCAAGAGCGCGACAAAGTGGTTGAGGATGCGCAAGATGCCCTCTTGCAAGCAGAAGAAATGAAGTCTGAGATCCAAATGATGGCAGACAAAAACGATCAAATCTTCCGCCAACTTGAAGAAGCAATGACTGTTTCAGTCAAACCACTCGATAAGATGTTTCGTGCCGCTGGTATGAACACGGACCGCATTTTGAATGAAGTACGCAAAGGTTATTCCGGCCAAGGTGGCCCCTTGATGCCGCTAAGTTTTTCGACCCGTGGTTCTGCTGAAACACCTGAGACGAATCGCGCGAATAATATCCTGAGGGACATGGATCGTCTCAACCTTTACCGCATCGCTGCTCAGAAAGCGCCATTTGCGAAGCCTATTAAAAGCGCGTCCCGCTTAACATCTGGTTTCGGATATCGTTGGGGTCGCATGCACAAAGGTACGGACTTTGCAGCACCACATGGCACACCGATTTACTCCACTGCGGATGGCGTTGTGATCCACGCAGATTGGCTGTCTGGCTACGGCAAACTCGTGAAAATTCAACACCAGTTCGGTATCGAGACGCGCTACGCTCACCTTTCTAAATTCCGCGTGAAGGTCGGACAAAGGGTCTCGCGTGGTCAGCGCATTGGTGATATGGGAAACACTGGACGATCCACTGGGACCCATCTACACTACGAAGTTCGCGTCGGCGGGAAAGCCGTCAATCCGATGATTTATATTAAGGCTGCAAACGATGTTTTCTAAAAGCAAAATCAACGAACCCGGCCCCAAGGCGGGCGGCACCACTCCAGTAGCAGCGGAGACTTCTTCTGGGGCGCCTGCATTGCCTGCGCGCTCGAGCGAGTTCAAGGCCTCTGCCCCAAAGGCAAAGCCACCGGCCTCAACCTTGTCTGCAGACCTGCACGTCACGGGTAACTTGAAAACCACTGGCGACGTTCAAGTCGAAGGCACAGTTGAGGGCGACATTCGCGCGCACTTGCTGACCATCGGTGAAAGCGCGACAATCAAAGGCGAAGTAATCGCAGACGATGTGGTCGTGAATGGCCGTATCGTTGGGCGTGTACGTGGTTTGAAAGTACGCTTGACGTCGACCGCACGTGTTGAGGGTGACATTATCCACAAGACGATAGCAATCGAGAGCGGTGCGCACTTTGAAGGTTCCGTGCAGCGTCAGGATGATCCGCTGAATTCTAAGGGCGCTGGTAAAGTCCCAACCGGCGCTCCGTCGAAGTCCGAGTGATCATCGACAGCGCAACGAATTTGATTGAGGGTCGCGCTTTGCGGCCCTTTTTCATGTGCGCTTGCATGTTCTGGGATGCGTCATGAGCCGCAACTACGATGTATTCCTGCCTAACGCAGCCACACGCCCAGCCTTTGAAAGTCCGTTAGAACGCCTTGGCTGGTCAGGTTTTTTTGCGCGACAAACCCCAGCGGATGCGATGGAGCAAACACCGCCTGTGCGCGTCACATCCGTGCATCGAAGTGGTTTGCAAGTGATCGGCGCTGACATCTCCGCCGTGCTGCCACCGCGCAAGAATGCTACAGTCGGTGATTGGTTTCTCTATAACGCGGAAACGCTCGCGGAGAGTGTTCTGCTCGAACGCAAAAGCCTGATCAAGCGACGTTCGCCTGGAAAAGACCGTTTCGAGCAGCTGATCGCCGCCAATATCGACACCGCCTTCATCGTGACATCCTGCAACGCGGACTTCAACATTGCGCGGCTTGAACGCTATGTGGCCCTTGCCTTTGACGCAGATGTGACGCCCGTTATATTGTTAACCAAAATCGACCTCTGTGACGATGTCGATCCCTATGTTGAGCAAGCGCAAAGTATCTCTGACCTTGTCGCCGTGATGCCGTTGAATGCGAAATCGGATGATACGGTTTCACAGCTCGCAACGTGGTGTATTAAAGGTCAAACCGTCGCTTTCCTTGGTTCTTCTGGTGTTGGAAAATCCACCCTAACCAATGCTTTAGCAGGCAGCGATGCCATTGAAACCGGCGAAATCCGTGAGATTGACAGCAAAGGCCGTCACACGACAACGCGGCGTGAATTGCATTTTGTCGCAAGCGGTTGCGCTGTCCTAGACACGCCTGGTATGCGCGAATTGCAGCTGACGGATGCGGCGGCGGGCGTTGGCGATCTGTTCGCAGATCTCGAGACGCTTCAAACCCTATGCAAATTTCGCGATTGCGCCCATGACAGCGAACCCAGCTGCGCGGTTAAGGCAGCATTAAATAACGGTGACATTGATCAAGCACGGGTGACGCGCTGGCGCAGATTGGTTGCGGAAGATGCGTTCAACACCGCCTCTCTGAGCGAACGGAAGCACAAAGAAAAGAACCTTAGCAAAATCATCAAATCTCTGGATATGAAAAACAGAAACGAACGGCCGAAGTAAGACACGTTTCATTACGCTTCCAAATCAGCACCCCAATAAAGAAAATCAAGCCATGTCTGATTCAATTCACTTTGCACACGTGCCAGTTTGCGACCAACCTTATCAAGCTCACGCGGCGACGGCGCACGCGGTTTGCGCAGCAGTTTCATCCCTGCCTCGCGCGGCGTTCTATTGCTCTTGCGAAGGTTGCAGGATTGGCATGCCGCCACAATATTTTCAAAAGTGGCTGGCCCCTTGCGAGAACGCGGCAGCACGTGATCAAATGTCAGATCCTTGGCTGGTTTCTTCGCACCGCAATATTGGCAGCGAAACCCATCTCGCAAGAACAGATTGAAGCGCGTGAACGCCGCATTCTGGCGTTTGTGATACTGTCGTAGGCACACAACGGCGGGCACTTCAAAGGCTTGCGTCGCGGAGCGTATCTCGAGATCTTCATATGTTTTCAGTTGGATAACACGGTCTTGCAACACGGCGGTCATCGCTTCTTGCCACGACCACGTCGACAAAGGCATCCAGCTCAGCGGTTGCATATCCGCGTTCAACACCAGTGTGCGATGGGTGTTGAGCTTCTTCATATGTGAAGGGGTGGACAACACCTCAACGCTCATCATGAAAGCACCCCATTACATAGGGTCTTCGTGCAGTTTCTACGGTCGGTTCTGATGATTTTCTTGAACCCGCATCCCCCATCGATTGCAGCAAAAACGCAGGGTTAGTCCCGTGCTGCTTCACGGACACTATATATGGGGTTCACACTCTGGCAAGCGTCTTCATGCAGGGCTTGCCAAAGCGTTGTTTTACAAAGGTTAAAGGTTCAATTTATCGCGCATAAACGCCAAAGCCACGGACAGGCCATCGGGTGCAATGCCATGTGCCGTGCCTTTCATGATATGCGCGAACACATCCTCAAATCCTGCTTTTTGGAGCGCATCCGCCGCCTCAGGCAGTGATTGAACTGGCACAACATCATCCGCGTCGCCGTGAACTAAGAGGATCGGAGGGCGCACAACCACGTCATCGACCAAATCCTCAGGCGCAAGCAAACGACCTGAGAACCCGACAACACCTGCTACTTCGTCTTCGCGGCGTGGGGCCACATGTAACGCCATCATCGTGCCTTGGGAAAAGCCGAACAGCACGACCTGCTCGGGCAACACATCTTCGTCCACCATCAAAGCATCAAGAAAGGCGTTCAAGTCTGCGACAGCTGCGGTCATGCCGCGCTCAGCCTCCTCCTCAGATGAGCCATCGATCCACGGGATAGGAAACCATTGGAACCCCATGGGCGCGCCTGCGCAATCTTCGGGAGCATCGGGGGCCACGAACAACGTGTCAGGCAAATGTTCGCCCAAAGGATCTGCCAGCCCCAAAAGATCCGCTCCATTTGCACCATATCCGTGTAAGAACACCACAACAGAGCGCGTTTCGCCGGAAACAGCCTCTTTACGCTGAGAATTTAAAACTCGTGTCATCGCATTCCTTCCCGTGATTTCACAACGCGGTAGTAGGCCCAAAGCACGCGCGCTGCAACCGAGCGCCACGGCGACCAGTCACCTGCAATCTCGCGCATTTGTTTTTCTTTGGGCCGCTCTGGCAGATCCAGCAGAACTTTTGCAGCCTCTTGCAACGCAAGATCGCCATGCGCGAACACATCAGCGCGTCCCAAACTGAACATCGCGTAGATTTCAGCAGTCCATTGCCCTATCCCAGTTACCTGCGTGAGCGTTTTGATAACTTCATCCGAAGGCATGTCGCGCAGAGCTGAGTAGTCGATCCGCGCTTCCGCCAGAGCGCGTGAGTAGCGCATTTTCTGACCACTTAAGCCGCCAGCGCGCAGGTCTTCGTCGCTTGCCTGCGCAATCCTATCTTCCGAGGTCAGATTGAGCCCTTCCATACGCGCCCAAATCGCATTGGCGGAGGCCACCGACACTTGCTGGCCGATAATCGCATTCAACAACTGCGCAAAACCTTCATCCTTCAAACGCAGAGGCAACGGGCCAACTTCCTCAATCGCGCTTTTGAAGCGAGAGTCATATTCAGCCAACCATTGCGCGCCCTCTAGGACACAAGTGCCGCCTTTGATAATGCATTCATCCATGTCTCAAACCCCACTCAATTGCGTGCTTAACGGTCGTGACAGTTCTCGCATCCGGCATATCAGGTCGTTCGATCATGCCAACGTGCAATCCGAGTTCACGGGCGGCTTCAAGTTTCGAAAAACTCGCCGTTCCACCAGCATTTTTCACAATGAGCCAATCCACTACGAGCTTGCGAAACAACGCGATTTCATCCGCGACTGAGAACGGTGGTCGCCCGATCAAGAACTCACCCTTTGGAAATGGGAATGGGCCATCGGGTGGGTCAATTTGACGACAAATCAAACGGCAATTCGATAGATTTTCAAATTTATTCAGTGTCTTGCGACCCGTTGCTAAGAAAACGGTTGAGGAAGGTTTTATATGCGCCGCAGCCTCTGTTTCATCGACGAGCGATGTCCAGAGATCCTGTTCTGTAGCTACCCAAGCAGGCCGCGCAAAGAGACAATACGGGATATTCAACGCAACGCAGACCCTATGAGAGCGCTGAGAAATATCGTGCGCAAACGGGTGCGTCGCATCAAGGACAGCGGTGATCTCATGCTCTTTCAAGTATGTCTCAAACCCAGATGCGCCACCAAACCCACCAATACGCGTCGGCACCGCTTGATTGCGGGGATTGCGTGTCGCGCCCGCGAGCGAGGCGATCAAGCTCACACCATTTTGATGTAGTGTAGCAGCAATCTCACGCCCTTCGCCGGTACCTGAGAGGATTAGAATCGTCATGCGCGCGCCAAGACCTCACCTTTGCGATCAATTACCACGACATCTGCGGACACAGTATCGGGAAGCATGTCAGAAATCGTTGAAAGCGCATTCTGCGCGACCCAATTTGCCATAGGTTTTCCAATGGTTTCATAGGCCTGCAGCGCTGTGTTCATATCTGCAATTTCTGACCGACCGAGCACTTGCCCCAGCGCCACAAGATCCACTTGAGAGCGGCCCGAATGCAAATCCCGCGCGCCCTGGGCAAGTTTGGTCATCTTACCAATCCCGCCGCCAATCGTGATACGCGGCACAGGGTGTTTGGCAAGATACTTGAGCAAACCACCCACAAAATCTCCCATATCCAACATCGCGTGATCTGGCAGTTCATAAAGGCCCTGCACCACGCGCTCGCTGGTCGCCCCAGTGCAGCCCGCCACATGCGGCAGATTTTCAGCGCAGGCCACATCAATGCCACGGTGGATAGACGCAATCCAAGCCGCGCAACTGAAGGGCCGAACGATGCCTGTGGTACCAAGGATCGAGAGACCGCCAATGATGCCAAGACGCGGGTTCCATGTTTTCAGCGCCAGCGCTGCGCCGTTTGGCACGCTCAATGTGATCTCGATATCAGGCGCTTCGCCAAGGCGCGCGGCGGTATCATTTACCACTGCACGCATCATCTCGCGCGGTACAGGATTAATTGCAGGCTCGCCCACCGTGATTGGCAAACCGGGGCGTGTGACATGACCAATGCCAACGCCACCTTTGAACACGATTCCGCCATCTGATATTTTCAAGGAGGCCTCGATCAAGGCTTGGTGTGTCACATCAGGATCATCGCCCGCATCCTTTATGATCGACGCCTTGGCCCAACCATCGCCCACTTCGCTGTGTTCAATCTGAAACACAGGCGTTTCCCCACGCGGCAAGGTGATCTGCACCTTGTTTGGTACACGACCTTCCCACAAACCGCAAAGCGCGGCCTGAACCGCGCCGGTCGCGCAGGCTCCCGTGGTCCAGCCACGGCGCAATTCTATGTCTGGTTTCCGCGTCATTGCCCGCACCTTAGCGACGCAATCACATGCCGCCAATTCCTCATTCGATGTCGCATGCCACCTTTCGTTTAATTTTTGCAAAGGCCATAAGAGGGCATGAGCGATTCACATTCTCCATTGCCCGCATTGCCCGGCACTGTTTGGCCCACATTCCAGCCTGGCTGGGTGTGGCTTGCAGGCGCGGGACCCGGCGATCCCGGCCTTTTGACCTTGCATGCGCTCAATGCGCTGCGACAAGCGGATGTGATCGTCTATGACGCGCTCGTTCAAAACGCGATTTTGGAGTGGGCCCCGCAGGCCGAGCATATTTATGCAGGCAAACGCGGTGGTAAACCGTCGGCAAAGCAACGCGATATTTCATTGCATCTTGTGGAACTCGCACGCGCGGGCAAACGGGTGTTGCGCTTGAAGGGCGGCGATCCGTTCGTGTTCGGTCGTGGCGGTGAAGAAGGCCAAACCCTTGTGCAACACAGCGTGCCCATCCGCATTATCCCCGGCATCAGCGCGGGGATTGGCGGGCTGGCCTATGCGGGCATTCCAGTGACACACCGCGACGTGAACCAGTCTGTGACCTTTGTGACCGGACATGACCAGACGGGCGGCGCGCCCTCATCGTTGAATTGGAAAGCCATTGCAGACGGCGCGCAGGTGTTGGTGATTTATATGGGTATGAAGCATGTGGATCGCATCGCCAACGCGCTCTTGGACGCGGGACGTGATCCGATGGAGCCTGCGGCTGTTGTGACCTCCGCTACCACCGAAGATCAGAATGTGCTGGAGACCACGCTTGGCACGATGGCGGCTGATATTGCTGCGGCGAACCTGAAACCACCGTCGATCTTATGCATCGGCCGCTCCGTTCTCATGCGTCAAGCGCTGGATTGGCAAAGCATCGCGCAAGGGTTCGAGCCACGCAATGATGACCCCTTGGGACGAGGCCGACCCGCAGAAGCATCATGAAACGCGGCACTGGTTTCATCATTGCAGCGCCCTCATCCGGCTCGGGCAAGACCACAACCACTCTTGGAATCCTGCGCGCATTCAAACGACTTGGTGTCGACATTCGTGGCGCGAAATCAGGACCTGATTATATAGATCCACGTTTTCACGAAGCCGCCTCTGGCATGCCGTGTTTCAATTTGGACGCTTGGGCCATGTCGCCCGAACGCATAACGTCCCTTGCCGCGGGAGAAACCCCGTTGGTGATCGAGGGCGCTATGGGTCTGTTTGATGGTGCGCCCCCAGATGGGCGCGGCTCCGTCGCGGATCTTGCGCGACAATTGCGGTTGCCAGTTGTTTTGGTCGTTGATGCGTCGCGCATAGCGCAGTCCATTGCGCCCACGGTGATCGGATTTGCACATTTTGATCCAGACGTGCGCGTCGCCGGCGTGATCCTGAACAAAGTCGGCAGCGGCCGCCATGAAACGATATTGCGACGCGCTTTGATGCCAGGTGGTTTACCTGTTTTTGGTGCGATCCCGCGCAGTGAAGGAGTTGTGCAGCCCTCACGACACCTCGGGTTGGTGCAAGCGCAGGAACGCGAAGATTTAAACGCGTTCATCGAAAGCGCGGCTGATCTGGTTGCAAACAACATCGATTTGGATCTTCTGTCTGGGTTATGTCAACCGCTGCACACCACAGAAACTGCCAGAAAAATCGTACCACCCGCACAGCGTATTGCGATTGCACGCGACAATGCATTTGCCTTCACGTACCCACATGTTTTGCAGGACTGGCAGAGCCAAGGGGCTGAGATCAGCGTCTTCTCACCACTCAATGATGATCCAGTGCCAGAGTGCGACTTCATCTTTCTCCCTGGTGGATATCCAGAACTTCACGCTGGACATTTGGCCCAAACTAGAAGTTTCATGCCGTCCTTGCGTGAAGCAGCGGCGCATACGCAAATCTACGGTGAGTGTGGTGGCTACATGTTGCTTGGCGATGGCTTGGTGGACGCAGGCGGTACCAAGCACCAAATGGCGGGGCTATTACGGCTAGTGACGTCTTTCGAGCAGCGAAAACTTCACCTTGGGTATCGCCAATTGCAAGCAAACACAGGACCGTTCACAGGCAAGTGGAACGCACATGAATTCCACTATGCAAGTACAATTAGCGCCGTGGGCAATCCGCTCTTTCAAGCAAAAGACGCAGAAGACACCACCCTGCCCGCGATGGGTTTAACCTTAGGTAATGTTGCTGGATCTTTCGCACATATAATCGATGCTGCATGAGCGAGCTTGCGGGACGCGCGCCGCGGGTCTAAGGGAGAAACATGACACGAACCGTTTCCTCCCCCCGCCGCACAGTTTTCGTTCTGATTTTGGCGCAAGCCGTGCTTGGCTCTCAGATGCCGATGCTCTTCACTATCGCTGGGCTGGCGGGGCAATCGCTTGCCTCTAATATATGTTTTGCAACAATGCCGATCTCGATGATTGTGATCGGATCAATGTGCGCAGCCACGCCGATTTCGAGCGTAATGCAGCGCTATGGACGCCGCGCAGGCTTTTGGATTGGCACCGCAGGTGGCGCCCTTGGCGGCTTGATCGGTGCGATTGCGCTTTATTATTCTAGCTTCCCGCTCTTTTTGTTCGGCAGTTTCTGCACCGGTCTCTACATGAGTGCGCAAGGTTTTTATCGCTTCGCCGCCGCCGATACCGCAGATGAAGCGTTTCGGCCCAAAGCAATTTCATATGTAATGGCGGGTGGTCTCGCAGCTGCCATTATCGGTCCCCAAATGGTCAAAGCCACCAATGGCATGGTCCCATCCGGCGATGCAACTGTGTCCGCCTTCATGGGGGCTTATATCTTTGTGTTTTTGCTTAACGCAGTCGGCTCACTGATCTTTTTGTTTATCAACATCCCTGCCCCTGCGACCCCTGCGGCGGATGCGCCTGAAGCACGCTCACGATTGGAATTGCTGAAAACGCCGCGCATCGCTGTCGCAATGATCTGCGGAATGGTGTCCTATGCGCTGATGAACCTTGTGATGACGTCCACGCCCCTTGCCGTTGTGGGTTGTGGCTATACAACAAACTACGCCGCTGACGTTGTCACGGGACACGTGCTGGCCATGTTCATTCCGTCGTTCTTTACGGGACATCTGATTGCGCACTTTGGCGTTGAGAAGATCGTCGGTGCAGGACTTGTGATCCTTGCAGCCGCAGGTGTTGTCGCACTGAATGATGTGGAGTTGAAGAATTTCTTCATCGCACTCGTTTTACTCGGCATTGGCTGGAACTTCGGCTTTATCGGGGCGACGGCGATGCTGACTTCAGCGCATGGCCCGCAAGATCGTGGCCGCGTACAGGGTATGAACGATTTGTTCGTATTTGGTGGCGTGACCATGGCATCGCTGGCATCTGGCGGCTTGATGAACTGCTCTGGTGGTGATCCAGTACAAGGCTGGACGGCTGTGAACCTTGCGATGATCCCTTTTCTAGCGCTCGCTGGCACGGCATTGACCTGGTTAATGATGCGCCCGAAAGATCCGCTACCAGCGACCTAAAAGCGCCGCTTTGGACAGCTGGATTGAGGACTTGAACGCGCCAACTTCAAGCCGGTCTTCGCCAACAGCGCGCGGATCAGAGGCGGCTTGTTTCAACACTGCCTCTGTTTGCCAAAGCGCAATGCAGCCGTGTTTTGCGAGACTGCCACGAAGTTTGCGCGCTTGCTTGAGCCTGCTTAGCCCCCCCTTGGCCAAGTCAACAATCGCCTCTGACCGCCCATCAAGCAAAGGTACGCGCTTAGCGTCTTCGAGCGCGGGTATTGCTTGGAAAAAACTCGCGAGGCCAGAAGCATAGCCCGCATCCTTCGCGACCTTCGCGTTAACCTTCGCTAGTGCGTCGCACGCGGCGAACAAAACACCCCCTGCGGTGTCCTCAAGATAAGCGGTGAACGCTGTCGCGTCCTCAAACGGGTCCTTATAGATGTCCCAACAGCGCGCAGCGATTAGGCGATCCAGCGCTTCGGCCCCCGCCTTACTCAGAACTCGCGCAAGCGGCGTTGCGACCTCGTGGCGACGCACTTCGCGTCCTTCGATGATCTCTTCCATCACATCCCGCCACCATTGCAGCCGCATTTCTGCAATCATCGGCTCTGCCGTTACCCAAGGCGCGCGTGTGATTTCAACGTTTGCAGCATAGATTGGGAACAAGATTGCACGCGCCTGCGCCGGAGCCGCCATGGCCGCGCGAAATCGTGCACCATCTCCGCGTTCAACAATCGCAGCACAAGCGTGCCAATCAGGGTCGTTGCTCACTTCAATAGTCCTCGGATCAACGTTTCGGTTGAAGCTGCGTCTACTATGCTCAGGTGGCTCTCGCCATCCGAAATATGAAAGCTGCCTTTGTCGGAGGCCGCGCTCATCACCTCCACATACTTATTCGCATAAAACGCTTCATCCTGCGCACCAGCGATCAGCGTGAAATTGGGCAAAGCGGCGATATCCTTCAGGTAGTCCATCCGCGGCACGTAGCCTGTGTTCAAACGATAGGTGTAGGAAAGCGTGGCAAGATGGCCGTATTTTCCCTCGCGCGCGGCTCTTAGGCATGTTGAATTGGATGATTTCTAGATAGTTCAAAGCGGTGATCGTGAAGGTGTTAAGCATCGACAGCCCGATGATACGGCGCGTCATCGCATGTGCCCAACCACCAGAATTCTCACGCGTTGTCGGGGCGTTGTATTTGAGAAATGGCGCGAACAAGATCGCTTCATCCATCAATGCGCCGTGCTCACCGCCTGCAAAGCGCACAACAAGACCACCGCCAGAGGAATGCCCAGCAACAATGACCTTTTGATCCTCGCGCGCTTCGGCCTTGATAAGAGCCACAAGATCATCCTCCATTTGGTTGATGAAATCCACGTCACCCCGACGTTCAGGGCTCGCCCCATGACCATGTAGATCAGGGACAACAACATAAGCATCATCTTCTAATGCATTGGCAAGACAGTTAAATTGTAAGCCACCCAGCCGGATCTATGGATCAAGATCAGCAATGGTTTGCCAGCGCCCTGCACCCCATAACTGCGGATTGGCATGTCCCAACCTTTGCCCATTGTGACGCCTTTTAGTGGGGGCACATCGCTGATGCCAAGGGCTACCGTGCTCTCGAAGTTAAGGCCTGCAGCTTCGTCAACGTCGCTTAAGGTTTTCGGACGATCATACAGGACCAGGCCAAAAGCAACCAGTGCGGTTATCACAAGGCTAACTGCTGTAAATTTCAATAATGTGATGAGCATATCAGTCGTCTTTCACGTAAAATATCATGAACAGAGCACTCAAGCGCATCTGCAATTTGCAGCGCCAGCAGTGTCGAGGGGGTGAACACACGGTTTTCAATCGTGTTGATCGATTTGCGCGAGACACCGACGGCTTCCGCCAGTAAGGCTTGGGTAAACCCCTTCTCGGTGCGATGCGCTTTGAGGGTGTTGTGCAACTCTGCCATGGCTCAAGACCGCAACGTAATGAAGCAATAGAGCAGCAGCGGCGCACCACCCGACAGGGTGCCCATCGCAGCAAAAGCCGTCTGCGAATTGAGCATCCCTGTCGCCAAGGGCACAGTGAAAAAAGGATACATAGCGATTACGATCCAATAGGATCAACTCACCGCGCGCTGCCATTCCAGGTCAAACAGCTCGTCAAAGCTGACGCTTGCCACTTCTTCATCATAACGCACCGCAGACAAGTAGATGAGTGCACCCGCACCAACACCCGCGACGGTGGGAATCCAAGGCCAGATCAGATCGGGTCGGACAAGGATCAAGGCGAGCACGCCGTAGCCGCAAATGATTAGACCCGCGCTCAAAAAGACCACAAAGCGCAGACGGGAAAGTTGTTCAATAGTCATGGCTTAGCCCTCCGCCAGTTTGAGGTCGACAATGATCAGCGCCGCACTGGCTAGGCGCAGTGGGCTTGCCGCTTCACCAACGATCGCGCTATATAGCGGTTTTATAAACCCGTCAGAGGCTATGAGCGCTGAGGCCCAAACCACTTCGAGTCCGCCAGAAATTGTAAGTAGTAACCAAGCCATCACAGCCTCCATGTAACCTATTGGTAACATGAGAAGCTAAGGTGACATGTAACTTCAAGGTTACTTATCCGTTTTCGTTGGTATCGCGGATAAGTTTCCATTGGATCGCATCGAGCAGAGCCTCAAAACTCGCATCCACAATATTGGGCGAGGCCCCCACCGTGCTCCAACGATTCCCTTTAGAATCAGCGCTGTCGATGATCACGCGGGTAACCGCTTCGGTCCCGCCTTGGGTGATCCGCACCTTGAAATCCACAAGCCGCATATCGTCGATCATCGCCTGATACTGCCCGAGATCTTTCGCCAAAGCTTTGGACAAGGCATTCACAGGACCCCGATCAGAGCCTGTTTCATCCATCGACTCACTCACGGAGAGCTTCTTTTCGCCATCCACTTTCAGCACAACCACCGCTTCGGAGAGCGAAATCATTTGGTCATATTTGTTCTTGCGTCGCTCCACGGTGACTTTGTAGCGCTTCACTTCGAAGAACTCAGGACATTGACCAAGGGCGCGACGCGCGAGCAGCTCGAAGCTCGCCTGCGCCGTATCATAGGAATAACCGCTGGATTCGCGCGCCTTGATCTCATCGAGCAGAAATCCAAGCGCGGGATCGCCTTTGGCAACGCTTAGCCCCGCGTCCGAGAGACGTTTGCGCAGGTTCGATTGGCCCGCTTGGTTTGACATTGGAATGATGCGAACGTTGCCAACGATTGCTGGCTCGATATGCTCATAGGTGCTTGGGTTTTTCAGGATCGCGCTGGCGTGCAGGCCCGCTTTGTGCGCGAAAGCGGATGCACCAACAAAAGGCGCTTGGCGCAAAGGAACGCGGTTCAGGATATCATCCAAGGTACGCGAAATCTGCGTGAGGGTTTGCAGGCTCTCATTCGAAACACCCGTTTCCAAAGCGCTCGCATATGGCTCTTTCAACAGTAGGATCGGAATAAGCGTGGTCAGATTGGCATTTCCACAGCGCTCGCCCAGCCCATTAAGCGTGCCTTGCACCTGCCGCACGCCTGCATCAATCGCAGCAAGAGAACAAGCCACTGCATTGGCCGTGTCGTCGTGAGTGTGAATGCCGAGTCGGTCGCCACTGATACCTGACGCAATTACCGCTTTGGTGATGTCAGCCACTTCTTGTGGCAAGGTGCCGCCATTCGTATCGCATAAAACGATCCAGCGCGCACCCGCTTCATGAGCCGCATGCAAGCATTCAAGCGCATAGGTGGGATCGGATTTGTATCCATCAAAGAAATGCTCTGCATCGAACAGCGCTTCGCGACCTTGCCCGACAATATGGGAGAAAGAGGCGGCGATATTGGCAGTGTTCTCGGCCTTGGTGATGCCAAGCGCGTCTGAGACGTGGAAGGCGGAAGCCTTGCCCACCAGACAAACCGCGCCCGTGTTTGCTTGCATGACTTGCGCAAGCACCTCATCGTTCTCAGCGGACCTACCAGCCCTTTTCGTCATCCCAAAGGCGGTCATCTGCGCACGGGTTTTCGGAGCCTTTTCGAAGAATTCACTGTCGGTCGGGTTCGCGCCCGGCCATCCGCCCTCGATGTAATCAAGCCCTAACCTATCAAGCATTTCTGCGATCTGCATTTTTTCCGTCGTGGAGAATTGCACGCCTTGGGTTTGCTGGCCGTCACGCAGGGTTGTGTCGTAGAGATAAAGGCGTTCGCGGCTCATTTATGCGCCCTTTCGTGAAATGGCGTGTAGTTTTTTAACGTCAAAGCCCTGCGTGGGTTTTAGTTCCACTGTGTCTTTGCCCATCTGCACATCCAGCCCCGCACTACGCGCAGCGCTCCTCAAGCGATCCACATCCGTGTAGTCACCGCTGAGCTTTGCCGCATTGCGCGCGGCACGCAGCCAACTTTCGACCTCCATAATCTTGGAATGGTCTTGCCCGCCACCCCAGCTTGTCGCGACCCAATCGGCAAGCGCATCCGTCAGCAACCCAAGCAGATCTGCGGAGGCCTTAAGTCCCGCAAAATCACGAGCGCGCGACAAAGCGTGCAGGCGTTGTATGGCTTGGTGCGTGTTCAAATCATCAGCAAGTGCCACGACGACCTCTGGGTCCGGAACATCCGCCGCCTCAACGCCGTCAATCTGCGAATGCCAATGACGCAACGTGCGCTCTGCCTCGGCGCGTTTCTGTTCAGTCCAATCCATTGGCTTGCGGTAATGCGTTCCAAGCATAACGAGCCTGATCACTTCACCCGGAACATCCTGATCCAGCAAATCGCGTACGGTGAAGAAGTTGCCCAATGACTTGGACATCTTCTTGCCCTCAACCTGCAACATTTCGTTGTGCATCCAAATGTTTGCGAACCCATGACCGACGCATTTGCTTTGTGCGATTTCATTCTCATGATGCGGGAAGGTCAGATCGTTGCCACCGCCGTGGATGTCGAAACTTTCGCCCAATAGCTCGTTCGCCATGGCAGAGCATTCGATGTGCCAGCCTGGACGTCCCTTGCCCCATGGGCTGTCCCAACCGGGTGTGTTCTCGTCCGAGGGCTTCCAAAGCACGAAGTCCATCGGATTGCGCTTATAGGGCGCGACTTCAACGCGCGATCCTGCAATCATGTCGTCAATGCTGCGACCTGAAAACTTGCCGTAGTCCACATAGCTCTCAACCGCGAAGAGCACATGACCTTCAGCCTCATATGCAAAGCCTTTTTCGATTAGATCCGCCGACATTGCGACCATCTGCTCGATATACTCAGTTGCGCGCGGCATGTGATTAGGATGCATCGCACCAACCGCGTCCATATCATCTAAGTATAGCTTGATCGTGCCATCAGTAATCTCGCGAATGCTTTGTCCCGTTTCAGCCGCACGCGCGTTGATCTTGTCATCCACATCCGTAAAGTTCCGCACGTAGGTGACATGATCTTCGCCATACACATGGCGCAGTAGACGAAAGAGCGTGTCAAAGATGATCACAGGGCGCGCATTACCAAGGTGCGCGCGATCATAAACCGTTGGACCACAAACATACATCGACACGTCACCGGATTTAATCGGTTCCAAAACCTCTTTCTGACGGGTTTGGGTGTTGTGCAAAGTGATCAGTGTCATGTCGGACGTCCTTAAGTGCGCGCGCAAATGCTTTGGCGGACTTAGCAACTCAGATCAGTGAAAGAAATGTGAAACCGGCCCGCCTAACGAAGTTAGTGGGAAATACAGCAGATAACTATGGTGGTCTGTACGTGGTTCATGAGACTTTCTTAGCGGGAGAAATCAGTTCCGTCCAGCGTATTGACGAATCCTGCGCGCCTTGGCCAATTTGCGCATCGCATCCCAGGAGGTCGCCATGCCCAATTTATCCCCCACATTGACCGAAATCACCGGCGGTGGTTCTGACGGTTGGGAAGTCTTCATGCGCGCACGCAAAATGATCGCGGCGGGCACCCCTGTGACGGAATTGACGATTGGCGAGCATGATATTAGCACCGACCCGATCATTTTAGACGCAATGCACGCCTCTGCGCGTGGCGGGCATACGGGCTATGCGATGGTGCCAGGGATCGCAGCCCTGCGCCGCGAGGTAGCGCGCCGTGTGCAAGAGCGTACGGGTGTTCCAACGGGTCCAGAAAACGTGATGATCACGCCGGGTGGGCAATCGGCCCTCTTCGCGTCGCATCTTGCCACCTGCCCCAAAGGCAAAAAAGCGATGTTCATTGATCCTTATTACGCCACCTATCCCGGCACTTTGCGAGCGATTGGCGCGATTGCGACACCGATTGAGGCCGATGCAAAAAACGGCTTTCAACCCCGCGCAGCCGATATTGAGGCGCAGGTCGAGGGCGCTGCCAGCCTGCTGATAAACTCCCCCAATAACCCGACGGGCGTCGTCTATACCCTTGGCACGCTTGAAGGTATTGCCGAGGTGTGCAAACGGCGAGATCTGTGGCTGATCTCTGACGAGGTTTATGACACGCAAATTTGGGAGGGCGTGCATATCTCACCGCGCGCCCTGCGGGATATGGCGGAGCGCACGCTTGTTATCGGCTCTATGTCTAAAAGCCATGCGATGACGGGCAGCCGTGTTGGTTGGATCGTCGGACCGCGCACAGCGATTGAACATCTGGTTAATCTAGCGACTCACACGACCTACGGTGTTGCAGGCTTTGTACAGGACGCCGCCCTTTTCGCGTTGGAACAAGGGCCAGCTCTAGAGGCAGAGATCGCAGCGCCGTTTAAGCGCCGCCGTGCTTTGGCTGTTGATATACTTGCAGAGCAGAACCTGGTTAAAATGATCCCTGCGGATGGCGCGATGTACGTAATGCTTGATATTCGCGCGACGGGTCTTTCGGGAGAAACGTTTGCTAACCGTCTGCTCGATGAACGCCATATCGCTGTGATGCCCGGTGAAAGTTTTGGGCGTGCTGCGGCCGGGCACTTGCGCGTGGCGATGACGATTGAGGACACGGCCTACGCCGCCGCATTGCGCGAATTATGCGCCTTTGCGGCCGCGCTTTGTGAATAGGTCAAACTGCGATAAGCTCTTTTCATAAGAATAAAAGAGCGTTTTAGCATGACACGTTTTTTGATGATCCTCGCGCTGGTTTTCAGCGCCCACAATGCATACGCGCAATCCTAACTTGAGTACAATTCAACCACCGTGAACGACTACGCGGGACTTTTAGATGACACATCAGAGGCGCGCATCGTTGCGCAATTGGAGGCGCTGAAGAAAGACACGGGCGTTGAAATGGCCGTTCTCACCCTATCGCGTCAAGAAATGTTCGCCCCCGACATCACGCTTGAAAAATTCGCTACGGGCCTTTTCAACGAATGGGGCATTGGCGACAAGACCAGCAATGACGGTGTTCTGGTCCTTGTGATGAAAACAGACCGCGCCATGCGGATTGAACTTGGTGGCAGCTACGGACGGGATTGGGGTCGTGCCGCGGCGCGCGTTATTGATCGTTCTTTCCTGCCTGCGTTCAAGGAAGATCGCTATCAAGACGGAATAGAGGCTGGGGTCACAGACACAATCAACACGATTGTCACGCCCTTTCTTGCGGGGGAAGAGCCGTCGACTGGAGCGTCGAATAACTGGGTTTGGGCGATTGTCATGGCTTTCGTTGGTGGCATTGCTGCGCTTATCTTCAAAGATAATTTCCTAAAGCTAAAGAAATGTCCTGAGTGTGGAACACGCCATCTGGATCGCACACGGCACGTGAAGAACAAAGCAACAAAGATAAACACAGGGGACGGCGATGTAATCACCACCTGTTCGAATTGTTCCTACCGAAATGTGGTGCCGTATACGATCAGCCGGATTAGTTCGTCTTCGTCCAAATCCAGCTTTGGCGGTGGGTCATCCGGTGGCGGTGGCGCAAGCAGCAAATGGTGAAAGGGTCTGAAAGCGACCACTCGTCGTTTTCAGCTTAGAACCGTCAATAAATAAAGTTTCCACTCTTAGCAGAAGCGTCGGGAGGACGACTTTTGAAAGATCGAATTTGGAAGCTCACGCTGACACGCGTGACGATTGGGGCGCGACGGGGACGTGCTGCGCGGGGCCGTCCGTAAAGGGTTTTCGCCCTGCCCTAAATCCAATCGAAAGCTAATCAAATGAATGATCAAACCCCGTCCCGTCGTGCTGGTGGCCGCAACGCGCGGCGCGAAGCTCGCTCTGCCAAACTCGCCGATCACCTGCGCCCCATCCGGCCCGGAATGGAGGGCGGTCGGTACAAACCGCTGAGCGATGCCGATGTCGAGAAAATCCACAAAGCTGCGCTGACGGCGTTGGAAACCATTGGACTTGCGGATGCTCCAGAGTCTGGCGTGCAAATCCTGACGGACGCAGGCGCGATTTTGGGCGACGACGGACGCATTCGCTTTCCTCGCGCTTTGGTCGAGGATGCATTAGCAAAAGCCAACCGCGATGTTGTGTTGTTCAGTCGAGATGGAAAGACGGATCTCGATCTCTCCGGCCAGCGCGTACACTATGGAACTGCAGGTGCGGCGGTGCATGTGGTTGATGTTGAGGGCAATGAATACCGCGAAAGCACTGTGCAGGACTTGCATGATGCGGCGCGCATTTGTGATGTACTCGACAATATCAGCTTTGTGCAGCGCCCAATGGTGTGTCGTGATATAACAGACAACTTGGAAATGGATCTCAACACGATCTACGCCTGCACGAGTGGCACCAATAAGCATATCGGCACATCCTTCACAGAGCCCGGATACGTCAAATACGCACTTGAGATGCTGCACACGATTGCGGGTGGCGAAGATAAGTGGCGCGAACGGCCCTTTATGTCCAACACCAACTGCTTCGTGGTTCCGCCAATGAAATTCGCAACAGAAGCGTGCGAAGTGATGGAAGCTTGCATCGCGGGCGGCATGCCTGTTTTATTGCTCTCCGCGGGCATGGCGGGGGCAACCGCGCCCTCCACAATTGCGGGCGCAATAACGCAAGCCACTGCGGAATGCCTCGCGGGGCTGGTCTATGTGAACGCCATCGCACCGGGTCATCCAGCGATTTTTGGAACTTGGCCGTTTGGGTTGGATCTGCGCACAGGGGCCATGTCAGTTGGATCGGGCGAGCAAGCTTTGTTATCGTCAGGTTGCGCGCAGATGCATGCATTCTACGGACTACCGGGTGGTGCTGCGGGCGGAGCGTCGGATTCCAAAATGCCTGACATGCAAGCTGGCTGGGAGCAAATGTGTTCTAACGTGATGGCCGGTCTGTCAGGGTTGAACATGGTGTATGAAGCGGCTGGGATGCATTCATCCTTGCTTGGATTTTGTCATGAGAGCCTGATCCTGTCTAATGATCTCATCGGTCAAGCCATGCGCTGCGTACGCGGGATTGAAGTAAACGATGAGACCCTCGCGCTGGATCAGATTGCGTCGGTCTGCATGGGCGGTCCGGGTCACTATCTAGGGACTAGGCAAACATTGGGCCGCATGGAGGCGGATCATGTTTATCCAACATTTGGTGATCGCACCTCCCCTAAGGAATGGTCAGAGCTCGGCAAACCTGTATTGGTAGAGAAAGCTAAAGCGCGCAAAGAGGAAATATTGGAAACACGGTCCGCCGCAAGATTCGATGCGGCTTTGGACAGTGAGCTTCGCAGCCGGTTCAAAATACATTTGCCGTCCTAAAGATTGAGTTTATGCGCAAGATGAAGCCAAGCGTCGCGCGCAATTAAGGGTGCGGCGCTATTTCACTGGCCTTTTGAGCGCTCTGCCTATAACGGGGGCGCAACTCAGGTAAAGGCAGACCCAAATGGACCTTCGCAACATTGCGATTATCGCACACGTCGACCACGGCAAGACGACGCTGGTGGACGAACTTCTTAAGCAATCCGGCGCATTTCGCGAAAACCAAGCCGTGGCTGAACGCGCTATGGACAATGACGCGATCGAGCGCGAGCGCGGCATCACAATTTTCGCCAAGCCCACGTCAGTAGAGTGGAAAGGCACGCGCATCAACATCGTGGACACGCCTGGTCACGCGGATTTTGGTGGCGAAGTTGAACGTATTCTGTCCATGGTCGACGGGGTTGTATTACTAGTCGATGCGGCTGAAGGCCCTATGCCACAAACCAAATTTGTGACGTCTAAGGCGCTTGCACTTGGCCTGCGCCCTATCGTTTGCCTGAACAAAGTGGACAAAGGCGATGCAGAGCCTGATCGCGCGCTTGATGAGTGTTTCGATCTGTTCGCGTCTTTGGATGCGAACGATGATCAACTTGATTTCCCGCATATGTATGCCTCTGGCCGTAATGGCTGGGCCGACAATGAACTAGATGGACCTCGCAAAGACTTGAGTGCTTTGTTTGATCTTATTGTGAACCACGTGCCAAAGCCGCGCCAGATTTCGCGTCAGAACGAAGATTTTTCTATGCTGGCAACAACTTTGGGCTCTGACGCTTTTGTCGGTCGCTTGCTGACCGGTCGCGTTGAAACGGGTAAGCTGAAAGTTGGTGCAACGGTTCAAGCGCTTTCCCGCATTGGCCAAAAGATCGAGCAGTTTCGCGTCACGCGTATACAAGCCTTCCGTGGTCTTGCAGAGCAAGATATCGAGGAAGCGTTGGCTGGCGATATCGTCTCCATCGCAGGCATGTCCAAAGCGACGGTTGCTGACACGATCTGTGCGCTTGCAGTTGATGCCGCCCTGCCCGCACAACCTATCGATCCGCCGACCATTACTGTGACCTTCGGCATTAATGACAGCCCATTGGCTGGTCGCGATGGTAAAAAGGTTCAATCACGCGTTATTCGCGATCGTCTGCACAAAGAAGCCGAATCCAACGTTGCGATCAAGATCGCGGACACGCCGGGTGGCGATGCGTTTGAAGTCTCTGGTCGCGGCGAACTTCAGATGGGTGTCTTGATCGAAAACATGCGCCGTGAAGGGTTCGAACTTTCGATCTCGCGCCCTCAGGTGATCATGAAAGAAGGTCTGAACGGCCAACGCATGGAGCCTGTTGAAGAGGCCACAATCGACGTGGACGATGAATATTCCGGCGTTGTGATCGAAAAACTTACAGGCTCTCGCAAAGGCGAAATTGTTGAGATGCGTCCTGCTGGTGCTGGCAAAACTCGCATTATTCTGCGCGTTCCGTCACGTGGCTTGATCGGTTATCATGGTGAATTCTTGACCGATACGCGCGGAACCGGTGTTCTCAACCGTGTTTTCCATGGCTGGACAGAGCACAAAGGATCTATCCCTGGTCGTCGCGCTGGCGTTCTTTTGTCGATGGACAACGGTCAATCCGTGGCCTTCGCGCTTTGGAACCTAGAGGATCGCGGTAAAATGTTCATTGGTGCACAGACTGATGTGTACACGGGTATGATCATTGGCGAGCACAGCCGTGAGAACGATCTGGAAGTGAACCCACTCAAAGGTAAGAAACTTACAAACGTACGTGCCTCTGGCACAGATGAAGCGGTGCGTTTGACCACGCCTGTCACGCTTAGCCTTGAAGAGGCGATTGCTTACATTAACGACGATGAGTTGGTGGAAGTGACGCCGAACTCTATTCGTCTTCGCAAGCGTTACCTTGATCCGCATGAACGCAAGCGCCAGTCGCGTAGCGCCTAAGCATATAAAATACTAATCTAGAACGAAAAAAGCGCGATGGGGAGAACCATCGCGCTTTTCTTTTATAGGGGAGAAAATACGTAATTCTTATGATGACTGCGCAGTCTCGATCTCACTTAGTGATGGCACTTAACCTGAACCATAACGTACTGGGACGCTTTCTTAAGTGTCGCTACCTAACGGTAAAATAGCTGGATAAGAAACTAGCTCGATGCGACCCTTGCGATGTTCGTACTGCTTCTTGCTGTCGTTAACCATGTGCTTTGTGTAGGTGTGTTTCGCAGGCACGAGGTGCTTGTCATAGCAAGCAACTGCGTTGCCTTCCCAGGCCATTGCTGGTGCTGCAAAACCGATTGCGGCAATAACTGCTGTAAATAGGGTCTTTTTAATGTGTCTTACTACAATGAAAGCTCAACTAAGGCATGGACCTTTCACCAAGTATTCGGGGCAAGACATTGCATATTTCATGTTATAATTGTGTTTTGGTCTAATTGAGCGAAAAAAGTTGGTTCGTTTCCAAATCGGCAATCCATTCGACATAAAAAAGCGCGAGATCGAAATCTCATGCTTTTGATAGGTTTGGCGCTGAGTGCTAACGCAGACCGCGCGCAGTTAACTAATTAGTGATGGCATTTGACTTCGCGCATCACGTAGTGGAAGTCAGCAGCTTTCGTTCGAACTTCTTTGTACACAGATAAGTTCTTAACAAGTTCGATGTGACCATTGCGGTGCTCATACTGAGTCATGCTCTCTTTAAAGACAACCTTAACTGCAGAGTACTTTGCAGGAACAATGTGCTTGTCGTAGTAAGGCAAGCTACTGTTTTGCCTGCCCAAGCGATTGCTGGTGCTGCGAATGCGATTGCTGCTACAACAGCAAAATTAGGGCCGTTTTCATTTAAATATCCTGCGACTTACCCTTCACGTACTAAAATCCTAGCGCGTAGAAACTTGGCGCAGCTATAGGGAAATCCGTGTTGTTCTGGGGTGAGTTAAGCAAAACCCCTTATCTTACTTGCTATCGTAAAAATGTTATTTTTAAGCATCAATTTTATACCTAAGGTAATTTTACAATAAAAGCACACTAGGAAAACCTGCGAAATAGTCGAACTATCCTATTAAGATTGTTTTCTTTTTTAACAAGAATTCAGAAACATCCTGTCGAATTGCTCAGGTTAAATCCAAAGATATCCACAAAATTTTTGTTCACTTTGTGTATCGCGCTTATACGACTTGACCGCTCAAATATAAAACACTGGCAGATAACTGCCGGTGTTGTTTGACTGTGTTACGCGCTTGTATTGGATGTTAGAATTCTTCGACGATGACCAGATCCCGCTCCGATGCTCCACGTGCGAAATCAAGTGCGGCTTGATACGCATCGGAGTGATAACAGTCATGTGCCGCTTGCAGAGACGGGAAACGAGCAACAACGTTTCGTGCACGATCTCGCCCTTCGAGCTGCTCATACCTACCAGCGCGCGCCAAAAACACGCCACCATGCTCAGCGATTGCACCCGTCGCGCGGCTTGCATATTCGCTATAAGCCGCCTCGTCAGTCACATGAACATTTGCTATCCAAAGTGCGCTTGACATCGTTTAGCCCTCCAAAATTTGTTTCGCAGCCGCAATCGCCGCATCTGCGTTGGTCGCATCTTTACCGCCACCCTGCGCCATATCAGGACGACCACCACCGCCTTTACCACCTAGTTCGACAACCGCGGCCTTAACCAAATCAACGGCAGAAATTTTGCCTGTCGTATCGTCAGTCACACCCGCAGCGACCGCAGCTTTTCCGCCTGCATCTGCGATAAGCAGAACCGCACCTGAACCAATGTGCGTTTTGTGCTCATCTATAAGGGCAGGCAAATCCTTTCCGGATACACCTGTGAGAACCTGCGCAACAAAGTTTATACCGTTCACTATTTCGGCTTCTGCGCCGCCACCCTGCCCTGCACCGCCCGACATCGCCAATTCACGACGCAGTTGCGCCACTTCATTGGACAGCGCCTTGCGCTCTTCCAGGAGCGCCTTCACGCGCGCAGGAACGTCTGACGCTTGCGCCTTAAGATCGCCTGCAACTTCGCTCAAGCGTTGGTCTTGCGCGCGCATGTGATCCAGCGCCGCTTCGCCTGTCAGCGCTTCAATCCGGCGCACACCTGCGCTCGACGCACTATCGCCCAACAGCGCGAAGGCTCCGATATCGCCGGTTTGACGCACATGCGTGCCGCCACACAGCTCCAACGAATAGGTGTCCCCATTGCTGCCTTTGCCAGACCCCGTTTGCGTGCCCATGGACACCACACGCACTTCATCTCCGTACTTTTCACCGAAAAGCGCTTGTGCCCCAAGCGCGCGGGCATCGTCTGGTGTCATGATACGTGTCTCTACGGGCGCATTCTGACGAATATAAGCGTTCACCTCTTTCTCAACCTTGATCAAATCCTCGCCCGACACCGCCGCACTGTGAGAGAAATCAAAGCGCAGGCGATCCTCAGCGTTCAAAGAGCCGCGCTGCGCCACATGGTCACCAAGGGCTGCACGCAAGGCTTCGTGCAGCAAATGCGTCGCGGAATGGTTCGCCCGAATGGCCGTTCTGCGCCCATGATCAACCTCAAGGATCGCCGCACTGCCTTTGGTAATTTCACCATCCTGCATAGTCGCCATATGTATAATGACGCCCTGGCTCTTCTTAGTGTCGCTCACCACCGCAGTGCCGGTTTCGGTTTTGATGATCCCTTTGTCCCCAACCTGACCACCGCTTTCTGCATAGAACGGGGATTGGTTCAGGATGATCTGAACCTCCTGCCCGACTTTGGCAGCGTCAGCCTCTGCACCGTCGATGACGAGCGTCGCAATCTGACCCTCAGCCGTTTCTGTGTCGTAGCCCAGGAAATCCGTCGCACCATAAGCGTCCACTATATCGAACCAAATCGCGCTATCCGCGGCTTCGCCCGTGCCGGACCACGCAGCACGCGCCTTGGCTTTCTGGGCTTCCATGGCTTGATTGAAACCGTCCACATCGGCCTCACGGCCCTTTTCACGCAACGCGTCTTGCGTCAGATCGAGCGGGAAACCGAATGTGTCATAGAGCTTGAATGCTGCATTCCCTGAGAAGACCTGCCCCTCAGGGAGACCAACCAATTCATCGTCGAGCAACTTCAATCCGCGCTCCAGCGTCTTCTTGAAGCGAGTTTCCTCAAGGCGCAGCGTCTCTGCGATCAGCGCCTGCGCTTGCCCAAGTTCTGGGAAGGCCGCACCCATCTGGCGCACCAAGGCAGGCACCAAACGGTGCATCAAAGGATCTTTTGCACCCAACAAATGTGCATGACGCATGGCACGGCGCATGATGCGACGCAAAACGTAGCCCCGCCCATCGTTTGACGGCATGACACCATCCGCGATCAAAAAGGAGGTGGAGCGCAAATGATCCGCAATCACGCGGTGATGCGTTTTCGTTGGACCGTCAGGATCAACGCTGGTCGCATCCGCACTGGCTTCGATCAGCGAACGCATCAAATCCGTATCGTAATTGTCATGCTTGCCTTGCAGCAGCGCACCAATCCGTTCCAGCCCCATTCCCGTGTCGATGCTTTGCATCTCCAAAGGTTTCATGGTGCCATCTTCGAATTGTTCGTTTTGCATGAAGACAATGTTCCAAATCTCGATGAAACGATCACCATCCTCTTCCGGGCTACCGGGTGGTCCACCCCAAATGTGGTCGCCGTGATCAAAGAAGATTTCCGTACACGGACCACACGGACCCGTCGGACCCATGCGCCAGAAATTATCATCCGTCGCAATCCGAATGATGCGATCATCACTCAGGCCCGCAACTTTCTTCCAAATGTCCGCCGCTTCATCGTCGGTGTGATAAACCGTAACGAGCAACCGCTCTTTTGGTATATTGAACTCGACCGTCAGCAACTCCCAAGCGTATGCAATCGCTTCCGCCTTAAAGTAGTTACCAAAGCTGAAATTACCGAGCATCTCGAAAAACGTGTGATGCCGCGCCGTATAGCCGACATTATCAAGATCGTTGTGCTTGCCACCTGCGCGCACGCATTTTTGTGAGGTTGTCGCTCGCGCGTAATCACGGGTCTCTAACCCCGTGAACAGGTTCTTGAACTGCACCATACCCGAATTTGCGAACAGCAAAGTCGGATCGTTGCGTGGAACAAGAGGACTTGAGGGCACAATAGCGTGCCCCTGTTTTTCAAAGTAATTCAGGAAAGTTGATCGAATTTCGTTAAGACTTGCCATGGGACATGCGCCTTTTGGGCCGGATTTGCGTTTGGTTTGAAATACCCCCCTGCTGGTCCACTGTCCACAGGCCGATGGGGATGATTGGGATTTGTGGGTATAAAACGAAAAAGCGCCACCAAATGGCAGCGCTTTAATCTTTTACGTTGATATTCAGCAGTCTTTACGCCTCCAAAATATCATCGTCGTCTTTTTGTTCTTCTTTAGGCATGTCGAAATCAAGACCATGTGCGGCGCGGATCTTATCTTCGATCTCATAGGAAATGCGCGTGTTCTCTTTCAAAAACGTCTTTGCATTCTCACGCCCTTGACCGATCCGCTCATCGCCATAACTGAACCAAGATCCAGACTTATCGACGATGCCCGCTTTAACGCCCAGATCAAGCAATTCACCCATCTTGGAAATGCCTTCACCGTACATGATGTCAAATTCAACCTGCTTGAACGGTGGTGCGACTTTATTCTTCACCACTTTCACGCGGGTCGCATTACCGACCACTTCGTCACGATCCTTCAACGCACCAATGCGGCGAATATCAAGACGTACGGAGGAGTAAAACTTAAGCGCGTTACCGCCTGTTGTCGTCTCGGGTGAGCCGAACATCACACCAATTTTCATCCTGATTTGGTTAATAAAGATAACCATACAATTGGAACGGCTAATTGAGCCCGTGAGTTTACGCATGGCTTGGCTCATTAAACGGGCGTGCACGCCGACACTGCTGTCGCCCATGTCGCCTTCAAGTTCTGACTTCGGCGTCAGAGCCGCGACCGAATCGACCACGATCATGTTAACCGCGCCCGAGCGCACCAATGTATCGACAATCTCTAGCGCCTGCTCACCCGTGTCAGGCTGCGAAATCAGCAATTCATCCAGATCAACACCAAGCTTTTTCGCGTACTGCGGATCAAGTGCATGTTCCGCATCAACAAAGGCACACACGCCGCCTTTCTTCTGCTCTTCTGCAACAGTGTGAAGCGTCAAAGTCGTCTTACCAGAGCTTTCAGGGCCATAAATCTCAACAATGCGTCCCTTTGGCAGACCGCCGATACCCAGAGCAATGTCCAATCCAAGCGACCCTGTGGACGTCGCTTCGATCTGCTGGACAGCATTTTCATCGCCCAGTTTCATGATAGATCCCTTGCCAAACTGACGTTCGATCTGTGCCAATGCGCTATCGAGCGCCTTTTGCTTGTCTGCTGTTGCTTTGCTGCTCATGTTCAATAAATCTGCCGTTGCCATTGTGTGTGCTTCCTTATTTCATATGCCGCAGAGCGCAGCAATCGGTTCGCATGTTCCTATTTTATTCCTTAGTGAGACCAAAAAGAGAACAAATCAAGTTAAATTTTCACTCTGGTAGATTGGCTAGGAACGGTTAAGAATGCGTATAAAGTTTGAAAGAATGTAAGAGACATTGATATGCTCTTGTTTTGGAAGAAAAAATTGGCTCTCCTGTCTGTTCCAAAGACAAGAACGACGGCGATCGAAGCCGCCTTAGCGCACAAAACGTCAATGATCGTGTCAGAGCCTCCCGAGTTGAAACACGCGCCCGTCTATCGCTATAATCGCTATAATCGCTTTTTTAGGCCGATGTTCGAAAAAGCCTGCAAGGCAGAAATAGCGACATTCGCCATGATGCGGGAGCCGATCAGCTGGCTTGGAAGTTAGTACAAGTACCGCCAGCGCCCTTTCTTGTACGGCTCCCCCAAATCCACGGCACAGATCAGTTTTGATGAATTCATTTTGGCCTATATGAGGGGCGATACGCCACCATTTGCGAATGTCGGTTCACAGGCGCGCTTTCTAGAGCCGCGCCCAAATGGAACCAAGATTGATCATCTTTTCCGGTATGAAGATGTCCACGGTTGGCGCGGTTTTTTGCAAGGTCGTTTCGCTCAAGAGATTACTTTTGAGCGTTTGAATGTTTCTTCGGGACCTGCGCCTGAGCTGTTACAAAAAACCGAACAGCGTTTTCGTAGCAAAATGGCTGAAGAGTTTGAGCTTTGGGATAGTATTGAAACGTCGAGCTGACTTTGCACAGTTGATGTGAGCTCAACCAAGGAAAATGGTTTAGGCAGAAAGACTGATTTGAGCAATTTGAGTTTTTTGCCCTAAAATGCACCCCCTGCATGTCCTGAAACAAAAACGACATTCACATTCGGACGCGCGATCAATGCCTCTTGCCCCCATGTAGGCCCATCCATCCCAGCGGAGATAACGTCCGTGACAAAAACATCAACGTGCAACGCCGTTTTTTCAAGCAATTCCAGCGCTTTTTCAGCGGACCCAGCGTCGATTACGGTAAAGCCGCGTACACTCAATGCGCGCGTTGCGAAGGCCCTTACAGGCGCTTCATCTTCCACCAACAGTACAACGCCGCTGCAAAGTTCTTTAGATGGTGCAAGACGTCCATACGAAGACTTTGTTTTAATTAGGTCTTCTTTATCGCTTGCCGGGAAAAGAAGTGAAAAACAAGTTCCATCCCCCGGTTTGCTGTTAGCGAAAATAAAACCGCCGGTTTTCTTGACAATACCATAAGCTGTCGACAGCCATCGGCCCGTTCCTTCGCCGACACGTTGGATCGTATAGAAAGGTTCAAATATTTTTTGAAGAGACTCTTCATCGATACCAATCCCCTCGTCTTTGACGCGGACCAAGATATAATCACCGACTGGCACTGTGACGCGGTCACGTTTCAGTGGCGTGCTGAGGGTCATGCTTTCGGTCTGAATGGTTAGGTCCCCGCCATCTGGCATCGCATCGCGCGCGTTTACGACAAGGTTCATAATCACTTGTTCAAGTTGGCGCTTGTCCGCGCGCACTGCACGCAAAACTGGATCATGTGTTAACGTTAATGTGACCGTTTCACCGACAAGTCTGTTGAGAAAATGCGTCAAATCAGACAGCGTATTGCGCAAATCAAGATGCTCGAGCTAAAGCGTTTGTTTTCGTGAAAAAACTAAGAGTTGACTAACCAAGCCAGCTGCACGATTCGAGCTCTGATGGACTTGCATTAAGTCAGCGTAATCCTTATCCCCCAGGTCGTGGCGGAGCAGCATTAGATCGCAATGGCCGGAAATGACCGTCAGCAGGTTGTTAAAAACATGCGCCACACCACCTGCCAATTGTCCAATGGCCTGCATTTTTTGACTTTGCACAAATTACGCTTCTAGTGACTTTAACTTGGTCGCATCAGTAAGGATCGCGACCACACTAGCATCGGGTTGGCTGTTTATGCGCTTCAGGGCCACTTGAACAAAGGTCTCTGTCTTCGCACCTTGGGCGCGTAAGAATTCTGCATCAATAGTCGAATGTCATTATTTACCTTTTCGATCCAATCTTCAACTAGCACGCTATGGCCATCAAAAATTTCGCTTAAACTGCGTCCTTTCAAGTTCGAACATCCAAGAAGCGTAAGCGCAGAGGTGTTTGCATGTTCAATCGTGCCATTCAAACTGAACTGGAGTGGCGGGATCGGAAGATCTTTCAACGCATAGTTTTTGGTTTCTATACCGTCTGCCACCGGGGTCATGATAATATGTTAGCGGTCTGCTTGAAGGTGCGGAATATTAGTGTGGACACGTATAACCCCATCCGTAGTTTGAAGAGTTTACAGAGTTCGGTTCATCGGCATTCCCGAGGTAAAAAGCTGATCTATTGACTTAATTCTCTTACCAATTAGGACTTTGCATTTTTGTTCATAAACAAGATTGTGACTTTGCGCGCGACCGTCAGCATGAAAACGTCGTATTGTTCCACGCTGGGATTGCTGTCTTTTAGTGCGAAACGCCAAAGTTGATTGTTCCCTAAGGTCTGCACGTGTACGTCCAAGCGACCCGTCAAGCCAATCAGGCGCTCGGTGAAACGACCTTGATCCTGCGCATGCTGAGACAATCGTCGCGCTATTGCCGATGCATTGGGGAGATGGTCGTCCAAAAAAGCCGCTATAGAAGGTGCGAATTGGATAGTCCCCCCAGCTGCCTGTCTAGCGCTCCTGTTTTGCCATAAGATATCCCCATTGAGCGCTGACACAAATGTCGGAAGCAAGTCATCTGTACAAAGCTCTTCAATATACGAAAGGTCGATGTGTTCCTTGACCACTAATTCTGGCCCTTGGACGATCCGAGAGATCAAAAAGAATATCAGAACGCAGGCACATGCACCGAAAGACAAAATCAAAAACCGTTCTTGAGAAACCAATGCAAAAACGCAAAACGCTACTGCCACGATAAAAAGCCTTGCATGATATGCCTCTGATAAGCGCGCGATCTTTTGAGACCAACTCTGCGTTAGCGCTGTGTCTGCCAAAGAAACCTCCTGAAACTCGCTGCGTATGTCTCTAGAATAAAAACATTAACACTAGTTTAAGAATAGCATTTAGCAGTTTATAGTTGGGCAACTAAGCCTTAAGCTGCAACACGCAGACGAAAAAGCCGTCGCACCCGTCCGCTGGCGTCCAATTATGCTGTGATTTTCTTTCGAAGTTCGGGTGCGTTTCCAACAAGCGCTTTACTTGATTTTCATTTTCTTCAGCAAAAAGAGAGCAGGTCGCGTACACCAGATACCCCATCGGAGCCACTAATTTTTGCGCTTTGCACAGAATTTCAAACTGTAAATCGAGGAGTTCGTTGAATTTTTTAGGTTTAATACGCCACTTGGCATCCGGACTACGACGCCAAGACCCGGACCCGGAACACGGCGCATCGCACAGAACCAAATCGAATGGAGCGTGTTTGGGTAAATCTTCGGATGCGAGACAGGGTATTGTAACTCCTGCTCTTTCAGCACGTTTCGAGATGTCGGCCATCCGCGCGACACTGATATCATGCGCGAAGACCTTTGCATCAGACATATCGCTGATTGTAAGGGATTTGCCACCGCCACCGGCGCAATAGTCGAGAACGGTTTTACAATTTGCCAAAGGCAGCACGCCAACAAGCGCCTGACTGCCAGCATCCTGCAATTCTATTATTCCGTCGAGATAGGTTTGCGAACGCGCAATTTTGCGGGCGTTTTGTTTCAGGCGCAGCGCAGCAGGAGCGAGCGAACATGCTTCAGCTTCAATCTCCTCAGCGTGCAACTGCTCTTGCGCCTGAGAAACCGTTGCGCGGCGCAAATTAACCCGAACATCAACAGGTGCGCGAGATTTCAACGCTTCGGCGATGTGTCGTGCATTTTGAGGGTGAGACGAAGATAGCTTATCGCGGCACCAATCTTGTAAGTCCCAAAAATTAGAAGCACCTTCAGCACCATTCACCTCACTGGACAAGGTATTAGAAAGACGCGCTTTTTCTTCCTCACTCAACTCATAAGGCGCATGCCCAACACCATTGAATAACGCGTCAAACTCGAGATCTTCGTGAAACTGAGCGAGCCCGATCATCACAGAGCGCCCCGTCAAACCGCCACCTATGTTAGCATAAGTATCGCGTCGCCGTAGCACATCAAACACGTGATCGCGAACTGCTGCCCGATCCTTGGATCCTGCAAACCGCGACCGACGCGCCCATCCTGTCAGCGCCTTTTCCGCGGGCATGCCGTCAAAAATAAGATCAAGGCATTCAATTGCTGCCGAAATTCGCGCACCTGGCGTCATAAAAAACGCCTATCCAATGCGATAATTCGGCGACTCGCGGGTGATTTGGACATCATGCACATGGCTTTCTTTCAAGCCTGCCCCTGTGATCTTCACGAAGGAGCAGTTTTTGCGCATGTCTTCAATCGTCCCACAGCCTGTGTAGCCCATCGCCGCACGCAAACCGCCAACCAATTGATGCACGACCGCGCTTGCCGATCCCTTATAAGGAACCTGTCCCTCGATCCCTTCGGGCACCAACTTATCGCTCGCTGCATCCTTTTGAAAATAACGATCCGCAGAGCCACGTGCCATCGCACCTAGACTGCCCATACCGCGATAACTTTTGAAGCTACGACCTTGATAAAGAATGACTTCTCCCGGGCTTTCATCGGTGCCTGCGATCATTGATCCAACCATAGCGCAGGACGCACCAGCGGCGATGGCCTTGGCAAAATCGCCTGAGAACTTGATGCCACCATCCGCAATGACCGGCACGTTCCCAGCGGCAGCAGCGCAATCCATGATCGCGCTGAGCTGGGGCATGCCGACGCCTGCGACCATCCGCGTGGTACAGATGGAACCTGGGCCGATCCCCACCTTGATGGAATCCGCACCCGCATCAATCAAAGCGCGCGTCGCTTCGCCCGTAACCACGTTACCGACAACGACCTGCACCTCGTTCGAGAGATTTTTGGCGCGTGTCACCGCTTCCGCGACAGAGGCGGCATGACCATGCGCCGTGTCGATCACGATCATATCGACACCTGCATCCACCAAAGCAGCAGAACGTTCAAACCCAGCGTCCCCTACAGTCGTTGCAGCAGCAACGCGCAAGCGACCTAGGGCGTCTTTACATGCGGTTGGATTCAACACCGCTTGCTCCGTATCCTTGAGCGTGAGCAAACCAGTTAGCTTGCCCACGCCATCGGTCACCAACAGCTTTTCGATGCGGCGCGCTTTCATCAGGCTTTTCGCCTCTTCCAGCTCTGCAGGTTCTTGCAAAATCGCCAAATCATCCGAGGTCATCATATGTTTCACAGGCGTTGTATCATCCAACGCAAACCGCATATCACGGTTGGTTACGATGCCAAGCACGCGGCCCTTATCATCGACTACTGGAAATCCTGTGACCCGGTAGCGCTCTTGCAGCGCTTTGGCATCCGCAAGCGTTTGATCTGGCGTCAATGTAATCGGATTATAAACGATGCCGCTCTCGAACCGTTTGACGCGACGCACCTGGCGCGCCTGTTCTTCCACGTCGAGATTGCGGTGAATAACCCCCATACCGCCGGCTTGCGCCATGGAAATCGCCATTCGGTTTTCTGTCACCGTGTCCATCGCAGAACTAAGCAACGGGATGTTCAAAGCAATTGATTGGGTCACAAATGTGCGCGTATCAGCTGTACTGGGCATCACACTTGAAGCCGCAGGAACCAGTAGCACATCATCAAAAGTAAGGGCCTCGCGAATCTCCATCAGAGCTCTCCTTGGGAGGGACGTTTGGCAATTTTCTATTTCACGGCTTTGGAAGAATGGAAAGAGGCTTGAGCTGCTTTATGCAGTTGCAGCACCGGTTTTTGCGGCCAACGCCCCAGTCGACCACATCACAAACACGCGGATCACGACAAATGGTGTAAGGCAACTGATCAGGAGAAGCGGCAGTAGCGCTAACCAAGCGAACGCTGCAACCTGTGCACTAATGGTGAAAAGCGCGACGCTTAAGGCGGCTACAGGAAAAGTGAACGCACCCCAGAGTGGTGAAAATCCAGCGCCCGTGAGGTAGCGCACCGAACTGAGCAACAATCCTGCGACCCCAATCGCCAATGTCGCAAACAGTAAGGACAAAAAAGAGTAACCAAGTAGGCTGCAAACAATCGCGAACAGGCTGACAGGGGCAAGGTGGATCACCAACATGGGTCGTAGTGGTGCCGGCGTGTCCGAATTGCTCATTTGCAAAAGGCTCACCGCGTAAATCACCACCGAAGTTAGTACCGTGAGCAGCAAGATTGTGCGCGCCAGTCCGAGATATCCTAGAGGCACCGCCGCCAAGCAGGCCACGATAAAGCCAACAAAACTGAGGTGCCAAGCCGGCGAAACGATCAAACCATCTGGGGTGCGGAGCATGATGATCAACGCGAACAATGTTGTAATGCAGTGAATTGGCAATGCTAGTAAAAGCGCGGTGCTGGCGACTGTTGGTGAGATCGGGGCCAATGTCGCGGCAAAAAGAAAGACGCTAAGTGACAGCGCAGAAACGCCTGCGCGCCCGGGTACAGTCGCCATATCGTTCAAAACCACGGCGGGTCGGTAGCTGGATTTAGAAAGGTATGACGACACGACAAAAAGCTCGAGGATACAAGCTATACCCAAAATAATACAGCCAAACCAAGGCGTTACGGCAAAAGGAGCATAGTCACTGGCAGCACGCCACGCGAGCCCGAGTCCAAACAACCCCATCATCGATGGAAACAGCGCTGGAGGCGTACGACGCCAGAATTCTAGAGGGGCGTCACCCTGTTTGGGTTCGGGCGCTTGGCTCGACATCTATCTATTCCTTGGTACTTTGAATGGAGCGCTCAAAAAGTCTAGAACATGCTTAACAACAGCGTGAGTGTGTGGAAAGTCCTTGGCACAAAACTTCTGAGAGAGCAGCACAGTTTCGTGAAATCCTGAAAAACGACGCGGTTCATGTTCTTTATGACGTTTGTGCGCTTTTCCACGCACGTGTGTCGGCTTAAGGTAAGCAAATCAGACCTTTATCCGCAGGTGCAAAATATGTCCAGTGATCCTCTTGTCGTCTTCACGCCGTCGGGCAAACGTGGCCATTTTTCTGTTGGAACCCCTGTTCTCACGGCTGCGCGCCAGCTTGGTGTCGATCTCGACAGTGTTTGTGGTGGACGCGGGATTTGTTCCAAATGCCAGATCACGCCGTCCTTTGGTGAGTTTTCTAAACACGGCCTCACCGCGACCGAAGATGCATTGTCTGAATGGAACGCTGTGGAACAACGCTATGACGACAAGCGCGGTCTAAAGAAAGGGCGCCGCCTTGGCTGTCAGGCGACGGTTCAGGGGGACATCGTCATCGACGTGCCCGAGGAAAGCCAGGTCCACAAACAAGTGATCCGCAAGGCCGCCTCAAATCGCGTGATCACCATGGATCCCGCAACAAAGCTCTATTTCATTGAGGTGGCAGAACCCGATATGCACACGCCGACAGGCGATCTTGAACGCGTTGCGCGCGCGCTTCAAGAGCAGTGGGAAATCAAGGACGTGCGCGCCGCCCTACCCGTTCTGAGCAAACTGCAACCCGCTTTGCGCAAAGGTAAATGGCAGATCACAGTCGCGCTATACAAAGGCCATGATGAAAGTCATTCGCGCATCCTTGATGTTTGGCCCGGTCTCTATGAGGGCGGCATTTACGGTCTTGCGATTGATCTTGGCTCCACCACGATTGCCGCGCATTTGTGTGATTTGGTGACAGGCGAAGTCATGGCCTCATCCGGCTTGATGAACCCTCAAATCCGCTTTGGCGAAGACCTGATGAGCCGCGTGTCTTATGTGATGATGAACCCCGGTGGGGACGTTGAGATGACAACGGCTGTGCGAACGGCGATCAATGGGTTGACCGAAAGCATTGCGATTGAAGCAAACATTGATCCTAATACGATCTTTGAGACGGTTTTCGTGTGTAATCCAGTTATGCACCACCTGCTTTTAGGAATCGATCCCGTCGAACTGGGCCAAGCGCCTTTCGCACTCGCCACCTCCCGCTCAATGAGCTTAGACGCGCGCGAAATGGATCTGCATGCGATGAACGACAACGCGCGGATCTACATCCTACCCTGTATTGCGGGCCATGTGGGTGCCGATGCCGCCGCCGTCGCTCTGTCCGAAGAACCCGGCAAATCCAGAGACTTGGTTCTAGTTGTTGATGTGGGCACGAACGCGGAAATCTTGCTCGGTGACGAAAGCCGTGTGCTGGCCTGTTCCTCCCCCACAGGCCCCGCATTTGAGGGCGCACAGATTAGTTCCGGCCAACGCGCCGCCCCCGGCGCGATTGAGCGATTGGAGATAAATACAGACACCAAAGAGCCACGCTTTCGCGTAATTGGATCGGACATTTGGTCTGATGAGGACGGCTTTGATGTGGCAACTGCAACGACTGGGATCACTGGAATCTGCGGCTCTGGCATCATCGAGGCAGTCGCAGAAATGCGCATTGCAGGTTTGGTCGATGACAGCGGTTTGATAGGCTCTGCCAAGCAAACTGGCACGGCGCGCTCTATCCCAGAAGGACGCACTCATGCATACGTAATTCACGATTCCACTGCTGATGGCGGGCCGCTGATTTCTGTGACCCAAGGCGACATACGCGCGATTCAGCTCGCCAAATCAGCACTTTACGCAGGCGCGCGGTTGTTGATGGATGAGCGCGGAGTGAAAACTGTGGGCCGTGTGGTGCTTGCGGGTGCTTTTGGTGCGCATATTTCCCCAAAACACGCCATGGTGCTTGGCATGATCCCTGATGCTCCTCTCGACAAAGTGACCAGCGCGGGCAATGCTGCGGGAACTGGTGCGCGGATAGCCTTGTGCAACGTCACTTCGCGCGCAGAAATTGAGAAAACTGTCGGTGAAATAACAAAGGTCGAAACCGCAATCGAACCAAAATTCCAAGAGCATTTCGTTAACGCCAGCGCGATCCCACACAAAACGGACCCTTTCCCAGAATTGGCGAAGATCACAACATTGCCCAACGTAAGCTTTAACACAGGTGGTGGTGCCAGTGTGGGCGGTGAACGGCGGCGCAAGCGTAAGGGTTAAGCGCCCTTGACCACACCGCACCCCGCGCGTATTTCGAGAATACGCGGGTATGGTGAAAAGGTATCACGGCAGCTTCCCAAGCTTTAGTTACGGGTTCAATTCCCGTTACCCGCTCCAGATTTCTGCCTATTTCGCATAGGAATGTTAGCACGGTTTGATGCTTCGCACTTTTATAATCTCCGCACTGTTCCTTGCGCTTGGCGCTTTGGGCGGTTGGATTTTCGCGTTTTTCCCTGTACCTTTGCCCCACATGCTCGGCTCTATGGCCGCGAGCGCTTTGGCGGTAGCGTTTTTGCCAAGCATAATAACGCAGGACTTCAAACCGCCTGTTCATCTGCGCACACCGTTCATTGCGAGCATCGGCTTGCTGATCGGAGCACAGGTTCACCTTGAAACGCTTTCGTCATGGCAACCGATCGCAATCATTGCGCTGATTGTCACCCTATTCACTCCTATTGCACACTGGCTAAACTATCGCTTCATGCAGCGTTTTGGCGGATATGACGTCCCCACAGCTTTTTTCTGCGCAGCACCCGGTGGCTTGATCGAAGCCCTGACCTTAGGCGAGCGCGCAGGCGCGAAAGCTGCGATCTTAACAGTTCAACAGTTTCTTCGGATCGTTTTGGTGGTCATGCTTATCCCGCTGTTGATGTCAATTTGGGTCGGTCATCCTGTTGGCAGCGCGGCGGGCCTGAGCCAGTTCTCGCATGCGGCCAGCAGCCCGCTTTGGCAGATCGTCGCTGCTGGGGCCGTTGGCTACGCACTTGGTCTCATGTTGCGTATCCCCGCAGGACAACTCACGGGGCCAATGATTTTTGCAGGGCTTTTGACATCCACGGGTTGGCTACCACTGACGCTGCCGAATTGGTTGATCATCCTCGCACAGATCGTCATTGGCACGACACTTGGGTTACGCTTCAACGGGTTAAGCGGCGCGATTGTGCAGCGGGGTTTGATCCTTGCGCTTGGTTCTGCAGCAATGATGCTTGCACTTGGGGCCGTGTTGGCCCTCCTCATCACTTCGCTCGCAGATGTGAGCTTCAGTGCCGCTTGGCTAAGCCTCGCTCCAGGCGGTGTCAATGAGATGTCGCTCGTCGCGCTCAGCATTGCAGCAGATCCCGCACTTGTGACGCTTGCGCATGTTTACCGCATTGCGCTGACCGTCATGATCATGAGCGCGTGGTATCCACGTCTTAGCCGCCCGCTTTCTCCTCAAGCATAAGCCATTCTTCTTCCGCGTCGCTGAGGGCTGAATGTCGCTCGACCAAAGCGTCGCTGGCTTTGGCAAATTTCACAGGTTCATCTGTGAAGAGGTTGGGATCACTCATAAATTCTTCGAGCTTGGCAATCTCAGCGCTGAGGCGTTCCATGACCGCAGGTAGCTCTTCAAGCCTATGTTTTTCAATGAAGGTCATCTTGGCATTTTGTGTGCCCATGTCTTTTGACGCACCGCTCTCAGCGGGATTGCCAGCGGCACCCCCAGATTTTGCGACGACCTCCGGTGCGTTTTCAATGCGCTGCGCCTGATAATCGCTCCACCCACCCGCGTAGACGGTGGCTTGCCCATTGCCTTCCATCGCGATTGTTGTACTTGCGACGCGGTCAAGAAAATCACGGTCGTGACTAACCAGCAAAACGGTGCCCGGATAGTCGCCTAGCAAGTCCTGCAACAGATCCAGCGTTTCTACATCAAGATCATTCGTAGGCTCGTCGAGCACCAAAAGATTGCTCTCGCGCGCCATGATCTTCGCAAGCAAAAGCCGCGCTTTTTCACCACCTGAGAGCGAACGAACAGGCGCACGCGCCTGCGCATCATCGAACAGAAATTCCTTGAGATAACCCACCACATGTTTCGGTAGGCCGCGCACCATGATCTGGTCGGCTTTGCCAGAAACGCGCATCTCAGGATCACCTGTCAGACTGTCCCAAAGCGTCATATCAGGATCAAGACGTGAACGCGCTTGATCAAAGATCGCAGGCTCAAGCTTACTACCGAGCTTGACGATACCGCTATCAACAGGTTCTTCGCCCATGAGCATCTTGATAAGCGTCGTTTTTCCAACGCCATTAGGGCCAACGAACGCGATGCGGTCACCTCGTTGTACGGTCAATGTGAAGTTGCGTACGATGGATTTTCCATCAAACGCTTTGGACAATTGAACCGCTTCGATCACCTTTTTGCCTGAGGCTTGCCCGCCATCAAGTGCCATAGCTGCCGTGCCTTGGCGCCGAATTTGCGATGCACGCTCTGCGCGCAAATCCTGCAAGGCGCGCACCCGACCCTGATTTCGTGTGCGGCGGGCTGAAATGCCTTCAACCGCCCAACGCGCTTCAGACTTGATCTTGCGATCAAGCTTGTGGCGCTGCATGTCCTCTTCTTCCCAGACCGTGTCGCGCCACGCCTCGAAGTGTGCGAAACCTTTTTCCTGACGACGCACTTTCCCACGGTCAATCCAGAGGGTTGCACGAGTAAGTACATTCAAAAATGCACGATCGTGCGAGATCAAAACAAATGCAGTGCGCGTGCTTTTAAGCTCGTTCTCTAGCCATCCAATCGCTTCGATATCAAGATGGTTCGTCGGCTCGTCAAGCAACATCAAACCCGGTGCTTCAGCCATCAATTTCGCAAGCGCGGCACGGCGACGTTCGCCACCAGAAGCGGTTGAAACAGCCCGAGCAGGATCAAATTTTAAACCTGCGCCAGCGCGATCAACCTTATACGCCTCGGATGGTTCAAGCGCGCTCAGCGCGAAATCACCTAGGGTAGCAAAGCCGGCCATGTCCGGCTCTTGCTCCATATAACCCACGTTAATGCCCGGGCCAGCAACAACAGAACCTGTATCAGCCTCCACCAATCCGGCCATCACCTTCAACAAGGTGGATTTGCCCGATCCATTGCGCCCCACCAACGCAACTCGGTCGCCTGGTTGCACCACAAGATCGAGGCTTTTGAATACAGGATCACCGCCAAAAGTAAGCGAGATATTGGAGAGCTGGAGGATCGGTGCGCGTGCCATGCTGCCAGCTACGCAAGGCCCAAGCAAAGGTCAACGGGTACTGTTCAACTTGGCAAATAATCTCTGGCTTATTATCCGACAACAGCGCGCAAAAGCCGCTTGCGCGCGGCAGGAATTGCGCGGATCTCAACGCCAGTAAACACATGCAGCGTGTTCATCTGCGGATCGACCACTGCGTGATCGCTGACCCAACCGCCCATCATCAAATATGTGCGCAACAGCGGTGGCATCGCCCGGATCGCGCGTTTGATATCGGGCGTGCAAAGCCCATGCGCGGCAAAGCGAAACACATCAGGTGCCTTCACGCGAGGAAACCAACGTTCAGGGGCGAGATGGCGCTCGCTCAACATCGCAAAGCTATCGAGATAGGTCGCCGTCTCAGTACCCGAAAAGGATGAACAGCCAAACAGCAATTCGACCTTTTGCGCGTCCACGTAGGCGGTCATTGCACCCCAAGCCATGCGCAAAACGTCAGGGTCGCTGCCATGATCGGGATGTGTGCAAAAACGGCCCATTTCTACCATTTGCCCTTCAAACAGCGAAAGCGCAGCCAAGTCGTAATATTGAGCAGAATAACTTTTCGAGAGTGTGCTTCCATTTAGGCAAAGCATGCGAAAACAGCACAAGACCGCCCCGGTTTCGATGTTTTCCACCAAAAGATGCTTACAGAGCGCGTCCAATGCATCCGCATCATCACAGCCAAATGCGAGCGCGCGCAACGCTTGCGCAGCTGCAACATCTGCGCGGTCTGTGCTTTGACGCGCGCGCAAACGGCCTTTTTGCAAAAGCGTACTCAAGGACGGTCTCGACTGCGCCAACCACCTCGTCTGCGCGGACGATCGGACGCGGTTAATCCTTCGCGCATCACCTGTGTCATGGGGTGATCTTCATCACCATGGCGGTCAAGGAGAACTGTCAACGCCTCTTTGCTGTCACCTTGAAAACTCAACGCCCAATCAAGGAAAATACTGCGGCATTCCGCTGCCGTAATCCCATCAATTTTATAGGCCTCAGCCACCAAGCCTTTGGGATCAAGTGCGTCGCCTTTGAGTGATCGCATCATGGCACGTCCTTTATGTCTGGCAACACGCTCTCTAGCGCGATCGCCGCTGTTTCGCCAACCCCTTCGATCCCCGCGCGTAGTGCCGCAAGCGTGTCAAATTCGCATTCGCGCAAAAGAAACGTGAGACCGCCCTGTCCAATAATCTCTGGCATATGCGCATCATCAATCACTGTTTCGCTCAGCAGTTTGGTCACCAACTGGATATGCCAAAAAAGCCTGTAACTGCGGCTCAATGCTGCGCTTTGTGCGGCGTCCATCCAGCCCAATGCGACGCATTCTTGTAAACCTGATTCAATATCGCGCGCTGTACTGCCAGCGCCAAGCAATCCCGCCTGCCCCATAAGTTCGATATCTTGCAATCGTCCTGCCCCGAGCTTGCCATCCCAAAATTGCGCTTGCTTGACCGCTTGGATGCGCTCTCGCATTTTGGCGACTTCGCTCAGAATCATCTCAGGATCGTGCGGACTTTGCACAATTGAGACGCGCAAGTCATCGACGTCGCGCGCCAGATCCTCACTGCCCGCAACCACACGTGCACGCGTCAAAGCCAAATGCTCCCATAGCCACGCGTGATTTTTCTGATAGTCCTGAAAGCTTTGCCAAGAGGTCGCCACAGGCCCTTGCGTACCCGACGGGCGCAGGCGCATGTCCACCTTATAGATCCGCCCCTGCGCCATTGGCGCAGTCATCGCCGTCACCATCGCTTGGGTCAAACGAGCATAATACTGGCGCACAGGCAGCGAACGTTTGCCCGTCGACATCTCAACGCCATCCGCATCATAGATCATGATCAAATCAAGATCAGACGTGGCATTCAATCGCCCCGCCCCGAGTGAACCCATGCCTACAATCACCGCACCGCGCCCCGGCATGTTGCCGTGTTTGGTCGCAAATTGCGCCACCACATGCGGCCAAAGTGCACACAATGACCCCTCGGCTAGTTCCGCGTAGCGCATGGAGACCTGGTCCGCATCCGCAAGCCCGCGCAAGTGATGTACCCCAACGCCAAAATGCCATTCCTTGGCCCAACGACGTGTGGCATCCAGCTTGCGTTCATAATCGGTCTCGCGCCCAAGAACCTCGCTCAGATCACTGCTGAGACTATCAACGCCGGGCCAATCCGCGAAGAAACTCCCCGCGATCACCCCGTCAAAGACCCCCGCATTGCGCGACAGATGCCGCGAGAGCGCGGGCGCGGTGCCTACAATATCAATCAGTAAATCAATCAGTTGCGGATTGGCTTCAAACAGCGAGAATAGCTGCACACCCGCTGGTAGACCCGCGAGGAAACCGTCAAACGCGAGCAAGGATTCATTGGGTTTAGCGGTCTTTGAGAGCCGTTTCAAGACATCTGGTTTCAAGCGTTGGAAAATCTCCACTGCGCGTTCAGAGCGGAGCGCAGGATAGGTTTGCCAACGTCCGATGACTGTTTCATCAAAGCTGTGATTGCTCTCAAGCTGGGCGGCGTCTGGGGCAAAGAACCCCTCAGTGAGATCATGAACTGCCTGCAAACGCGCCATCAGATCCTTGCGCAACTCCGCCTCCTCACGACCCATAAAAGCGGCAAGGCGTGCAAAACCTTCGTCCGATTTCGGCAAAGTATGGGTTTGTGCATCGTTAAACATTTGCAAACGGTGCTCCACCTCACGGTGCGCACGGTAATGATCGGTAAGCGCAGCGGCCGCCTCATCCGGTACCCAGCCTTTGGCGCATAAAATCGCAAGTCCCTCAACTGTACCGCGCAAACGCAATTCAGGATTGCGGCCGCCTGCGATAATCTGGCGGGTTTGAGTGAAGAACTCGATCTCCCTGATCCCACCGCGGCCAAGCTTCATATTATGTTCTGCCAGTTTGATCTTTCCACCCAGCCCTTTGTGTTCGCGATAGCGCAGGCGCATATCATGGGCGTCCTGAATGGCTGCAAAGTCTAGGTGCTTGCGCCATACGAAAGGCGTCAGCGTTTTCAAAAAACCTGCGCCTGCCTGAAAATCGCCTGCACAAGGACGCGCCTTGATGTAGGCGGCGCGTTCCCACGTGCGACCAAGGCTTTCATAATACCGCTCCGCCGCTTCCATCGCCATGCAAACTGGCGTGACACCAGGATCGGGGCGTAAGCGTAGATCCGTGCGGAACACGTAACCCTCCCCTGTCAGATCATTCAACATTGCCGCCATACGGCGGGTCGCACGCACGAATGACGCACGTGCATCGTGGAAATCGTCAGGTGCAAAACGGGTCTCGTCAAACAAACAGATAAGATCAATATCAGAGGAATAGTTCAGCTCATGCGCGCCCATCTTGCCCATGGCGAGCACGCTCATGCCACCCGCGTCCACAATGTTGCTCGCATCCATGCCCGGCAATTTATTCCGCGCAATTTCTGCGCCGATGGTCGAACGCAGCGCGCAATTGACCGCAAGGTCAGCAAAATTTGTAAGAACAGTGGTGACCTTTTCCAGCGGCCAAACGCCACCCAAATCCGCAAGACCTGTGATCAAAGCGATACGCCGCTTGGCTTGGCGCAGCGTGGTTGACATGGCTTTGGACTCGACCTCTGGCAGGTCTGCGAAAAGTATTTCGACCGCCGCATTGGGGTCGTCAAGCGCCTCCTCCAGCCACGTGGATTCTTTATAAATCAAACTCTTGAGATAGGGACTACAACCAGCGGCTCCTAAAACCAGATCGCGCAATTGGCCATCAAGTGCTGGTAGGAAACCAAGCGCTTCTTGCCCTAGTGAGGCATCAAATGGTGTTGGCACGCGCATGATGGACGAAAAATTGCTCATCCTTCTATGAAGTCGCGGTGCGGCGGGATTTGCAAGTCCACAATTGAAAGGTTCTAACGAGATCATCTTGATCAAAGGCGAACGAGCATGAAGAAATCCTTGAAACGCGTGCACGCAGCGCTTATCGTAAAAGACTTACCCGATATAAACATCGAGACAGGCCAAGCAACGACCGCCCAAATGGCAGCGGAAGAAATTGGCTGCGTAGTCGATCAAATCGTTAAATCCATCATTTTTCTCGGGGAGACTTCGGAGCACTGCATCTTGTTTCTGACTGCAGGCAGCAATCAGGTAGATGTGGCAAAGGCGTCAAAACTCGCGGGGGAGCCTTTTGGGCAAAGCCGATGCGACGGTGATCCGTCAGCAAACGGGATTTGCGATTGGCGGGGTTTCGCCCATCAGTTACCTTCGGCAGCCACGGGCGTTTTTCGATCCGAGATTGATAGAATTTGACGAAATTTGGGGGGCTGCGGGCATGCCACGCCATGTATTCAACGCTGCACTTGCAATAGTCTCACGCATCTCCGACGCGCAAACATATGATTTCAAGATATAAATCTAAATAATGTAAAAAACGTTCACATTAACCCTTTTGACACGCAGGAAAGCAACCATCTTATTCAATGTGACAGTCATTCACATTTACAACGTAACCGAAAATAGGAATACCACATATCCACCCTCGACCTCGCCTACACTTCCCAGCCCCAAGGTTGGTTCGCCCGCTCTGAGGCCTGGCTCGACAGCAAAGGCAAAAGCGTGTGGATTGCGGCCATGGTGCTTGGCTTCATTTTTGTCTGGCCCGTCGGCCTCGCCCTTCTGTTTTATATGATCTGGAACAAACGCATGTTCTCACGTTCTTGCCGCACATCATCCGCCCGCCATGGCTTTTCAGCGATGCGCCCCTCTGGCAACACTGCCTTTGACGCCTACAAAGAAGACACGCTACGCCGCCTAGAAGACGAGCGAGGCGGCTTTGAAGATTTCTTGCAGCGCCTGCGTGACGCAAAGGACAAGGCAGAGTTTGACGAGTTCATTGATAACCACGCAAAAGTGGCCGCAAGCTCGAAAGAAACTGAAGACGCATAAGCAGTGAAAAACGCACGGACCGCCTTCTCCTCCCAAGGGCAGCCCGTATCCTCAAAACCAAACCCATAGAAGGACCATGACCGAGACCTTCGCCAACCTTTCCGACCCGATCCAAGCGCCGCAATTTTATGCCTCTGTGCCAAGCAAGCGGCTCTATGCTGGGGTTCTCGATTCCATATTTACAATTGCTATGACATTGGCGTTCCCCTCCACGGCCTTCATCGGCATGTTCTTTTTTCCCGTCCTAGCCCTGATCATCGGCTTTGCTTATCGCAGTCTGACAATCGCGTCCTCATCTGCAATCTTGGGGCATGCGTATGATGTCTATCGAGCTGCGCGACGCGCGCGGTGAGCACTTTAATTTTTGCCGAGCGCTTGTGAAGGCCTTGGGTTCTTCGATCTCTGTCACGTTTTTTTTCTGATCCAGATCGTGTCGATGATCTGCATGGCAGGCTCCGCACGTGGCCAAGGTCTGACTGACATGGCGCTGGGGCCGGTGATGATCAACCGCCGCTAAAGACCGGTTTTCGCTGCATCCAATTCTAGCTTGGATCATCTGGTGTTAGAGTGTTAGTTTCCAACCAAAGGAACCCTGACACGCATGCGCCATTCGCTCCCCGTTGTTCCGCAGTTTTATGTGACTGCCCCGCAGCCCTGCCCTTATCTTGAGGGCAGGATAGAGCAGAAATTGTTCACAACCTTGCAAGGTGAAGGTGCGGAAACCTTGAACAACAGCCTCTCAAAGCAAGGATTCCGGCGTTCGCAAAATGTGCTTTATCGCCCGACCTGCGCGGACTGTGCTGCGTGTTTGTCTGCCCGTATCGAGGTCGCAGCCTTCGCCCCAAGCAAAAGCCAAAAGCGCGTCCTGAAACGGAATGCGCATCTCGTGCGCCGGGCCACATCGCCTTGGGCCACGGAAGAGCAATACGAAGTATTTCGCACCTATCTTGAATCTCGCCACGCGGCGGGTGGCATGGTCGATATGGACGTGTTCGAATTTGCAGCCATGGTTGAAGAAACCCCGATCCGCACCCGTGTGATCGAATACACGAACGAGTACACCTCAGTCCTTGAGGCCGTGTGTTTGACAGATGTGCTCGATGACGGGGTGAGCATGGTGTATTCTTTCTATACCCCTGATGTCCCGCGCCAATCGCTTGGCACACATATCATTCTCGATCACATCGAGATCGCCCGGGCGGCCGCCTTGCCTTATGTTTACTTGGGCTACTGGGTGCCGGGCAGTCCAAAGATGGGCTACAAAATCAGCTTTGAGGGTCTTGAGGTGTTCTCAGCTGGCGAATGGCACAAAATGCGCGACCCAAACGAGTTTAAGCCAACATTGCATCCACTTTCAACGCCATCTATCGCAAAACAAGTGGCTGGCATATCGCTTCCGGGTGGATACAAGGTTGTGCCGAAGTGAATAGGAGCGCTCGATTTTTCGGCTCTGCCTAGAATAAGGAACTAAGACGAAGTGAGAATACGGCATAACGGGTGTTATGTGATATCGAACAAACAAACCGACCTTAAAAAAAGCGAGGCCAAGCGGCCTCGCTTTTCTTTTCAACTCAACCAATGATCAAATCAATTCGGGATCAGATCCGGTACGATTGTCACGATGGCTGGGAACATCCAGAGCAGGCCCAAACCAACCACTTGGATCAACACGAACGGTGCAACCCCGCGATAGATATGGCCTGTTGTGACCCCTTTCGGTGCAACCCCGCGCAAGTAGAACAGCGCGAAGCCGAAGGGTGGTGTCAGAAACGACGTTTGTAAGTTCACCGCGATCATGATCGTCACCCATTTCGGGTCGAATGTGCCGCCATAAATGACGGGGCCGACGATTGGGATCACGATGTAGATGATCTCTAGGAAATCAAGCACGAAACCGAGCACAAAGAGCACGAGCATCACGATCAAGAAGACCGTCAGCTCATTGTCGAAACTCTTGAGGAACTGCTGGATATAGTGCTCGCCACCGAATGAAATCACGACAAGGTTCAAGACTTGCGAGCCGATCAGGATGGTGAAGACCATGCTGGTCACTTTGGCCGTTTCGCGTACGACGGGCGGTAGAATGCCCGCCTTGAACAAAACGTAGCAAGAGAACAGCAAGCCAAAGAACGCATAGAGCCAAGCCGTGTAGGCAAAGGCAAAGGCGATCCATGTCTCTAAGCTCGGGCTACCCTGGTTTACCCGCAAATCGAAGTTCACACCTATCAGGATCATCAAGATCACTGCTAAGGTGGAGAAGATCACGACCTTGCCTGACTTGTCATCTTCACGCAATCGACGGTAGGCCGCGAGCATGATTGCACCCCCTGCCCCAAGCGCCGCTGCGGGCGTTGGATTGGTGATCCCACCAAGGATCGAGCCTAGAACAGCCACGATCAAGATAAGCGGTGGGAAGACCACGCGAACCAGCTCGTTCTTGGAAAGCATAATGGCCGCAAAAGTACAGCCATAAAGTGCAATGGCCCATGGGATCAGCATAAGAACCACGGCGGCACCCGCACTTGTTGTTGGGCGGATAAACAAGATATCCACCAACAGCCCAAGCACGACACCAATCAAGCCGATATAAATCGGGCGATGGTCCGCAGCGGGGCGTGCACCGCGCGCCGTAGTCAGGATCAATGCGAAGAGGATTGCAAGGATCGCAATGCCAGTGCCGATGGGCGCTGCCGCGTCTGCCTTAGCAACAACCGCTGCTGCGATCTCTTCTTCAGATAGTTTCACGCTTTCTGCGACACCGCCTGCGGCTTCGATTTCAGCAGATTGGGTAATCGCCGCATCCCACGCCTCTTGACCATGCAGACCAATCATTGAAGCTTGGCATTGTTCGCTCACGTTTGTGCGCAGGCTCGCGCCTTGACCGATGTCTGTGTAGCTATCGACTTGAATGCTTTGGCTGCCCACCATGTTGAGATTGCTCATCAACATCAGACCCGCGATCAACGCGACCGGCACACCAAGGAACCATGTGAAGCTTTCAGAGCGCGTGATAACGTCGCCGTTGCTTACGCCCATTTCAACCGCAGGTGCTTTGCTAGGGTTCACCAAGGCGTAGCCGAATGCATAGAGCGCATAGAGCAACGCAAGCAAGATCCCCGGCAAAAGCGCTGCTTGGAACAATGTACCGACCGAGAGAACCGCAGGTTCACCAAGGTAAGTTAGAGCATCCGTACAGCCCGCTTCAATCGCACGCGACTCCTGTGCGGATGAGTAAAGATCCCCCGCCAAAGTGCCGAGCAAAACAATAACGATAGAAGGCGGAATTATCTGCCCCAACGTGCCTGAGGCTGCAATGACTCCTGTGGCGATTTCGGGCGAATAATTGTTGCGCAACATGGTCGGCAAGCTGAGCAGCCCCATGGTCACAACCGTCGCGCCCACAATTCCTGTGGAGGCCGCGAGAAACGCGCCCACAACTACAACAGACACAGCCAGACCACCGGGCAGCGGTCCAAAGACCTTTGCCATAGTTGTCAGCAAATCATTGGCAATCTTGGAACGTTCCAGTGTGATTCCCATCAAAACAAACATCAAAACTGCGAGAAGCGTTTCGATGGATTGTCCAGCCAGAACGCGTTCGTTCATGCGGTTCACAATAAAGGAAACGTTGCGATCAAGCGCGAATTCCCAACCACGTGGGAAGACGGGCTCTTCCATTCGGGGCAAATCGGGATATCGGAAGATCGAAATCGCATCCGCCTTGATCCCGGAATTGATTAGATCGACATACATCGCCGAGCCAGTATCAATCGCTTGGTGAATAAGCAGGCCCGCCCCATCCAGCATCGCAATGATGCCAAAAGAAATTACGCCAGCGCCACCAATGGCGAACGCCACAGGAAAGCCCGACAGGATGCCACCGAACAAACACAGGGCGACAATGATCAGGCCAATTTCTACGCCATCAAGTCCAAAAATCATCGACTACGCCTCCCACACATTGGTTGCATTTTCGAAATGCATAATCGGTTCCCACTTTTGCTGAAAATGCGCCATTAGTGCGTCCCCTCATAAGCTTCTTCACCCTCACCGAGCGTGTCTTTGTCGAGGTACTTGCCCTCACTTTCTGGACCCTCTTTCCACTCAAGATAAGAGCGGTAGAAGAACGCAATTGCTTGCAAGAACACCATCACAGTGAAGGCAACGAGCAGGATCTTGAAAAGGAAGTAAGCGGTAAATCCGTTGGGTGAAAAACCGATAGTTTCTACGTTCCACTTCAGCAATTTGGATTTACGCATCAAAAGGTCAATGTTGTCAGACGCGGACACCTTTGGCGTCACAAGATGACGCCACATAAAGTACCAGCCATACATCCAAATCAACACAGCAGCCGGCATCATGAACAGGAGCGAACCGACCATGTCGATCACCTTCTTGGAGCGGTATTTGACAGCTGAATAGACCAAATCCACGCGCACGTGGCTGCCCTGTACAAAGGTATATGTTACGCAAAGACAGACGACTAACGCATTGTAAAGCTTGAGTTCTTCCGCGAACCACGAAATGTCGAATTGAAGCGGGATACCGAAGCCGAAAGAAATATCTGGGCGCGTGAAAATACGCTGCATGAAGACGATAACGATCTGCTGGATCACCATAAAAAGACCCGCCCATGCGAAGAAACGTCCTACCGAATTGGCAAATCCTTCTAGGATACGCACGCAGCCCCACATGATCGAATTTCGCCAAATGCCAACGGCCGTGAGGATCAAGAATGCCGTGAAGACGACGAAGAAAAACTCGACAGAACCACCGTAATAGATGAACCGCATCAGGGATTGGCTATTGGACCAATCGAGCCAGCTGGCCGGATGGGTAATTGCATAACCGAAGTTATAGAATGCCATGCCAATGTTCTGAATAAACCAGAGCAAACCATCGCCTATCGCGGCGAATGCTCCGCGAGACGCTTCATCCGTCATCGGTGTCCCCCCTTAAGAAAACCTGTCTTGCTGGCAACGCTATTTGAATAACGCGCTGCTCGTTTTAGGCAAGGAATAGGCTGGGCCACAGCGCGCGATGCGTGGGCCCAACCAAGTCGTTTCTGCCTCGTTTTAGCCGCCCAGAACGCGGTTACGCTGCTGAACGTAGAAGCCGTCAGACTTGTCGATCCAAGAAGAGCTGGACGCCATGGACTCTTCGAAGGACTTACGTGTCTTCGCGAAGATTTCGTCGCCCATGTTTTCGTCCATGACTTCTGCGGACGCTTTACCGAATGCATCCCAAACGTCGTCAGAGAACTGCAGAACTTTAACGCCCTGAGACTGAAGACGCGCAAGCGCAGCACCGTTGTTTGCAAGTGTCTCAGACAACTGCAAGTGCGTTGTCGCCATACATGCGTTGGAGATGATTGCCTGATGCTGTGGGGACAGGTCGTTGTAAACGTCGAGGTTTACACCAGCCGCAAGACCGGAACCTGGCTCGTGGAAGCCCGCAGCGTAGTAGACTTTCGCAACTTCTTGGAAGCCGGCGCGCTCGTCAGCCATTGGGCCAACCCACTCAAGACCGTCCAAAGCACCAGAAGATAGCGCTTGATACAGCTCGCCGCCTGGAATGTTCTGAACAGATGCGCCCAGTTTACCAAGCACTTTGCCGCCAAGACCTGGCATACGGAACTTCAAACCGTTGAAGTCTGCCGCAGATGCGATCTCTTTACGGAACCAACCACCGGACTGGGAACCGGAGTTACCAGCAAGGAAGGACTTCAGGTTGAAGATCTCGCCCAGCTCGGAGTGCAGCTCGTGGCCGCCGCCGTGGTGGTACCAGTTTGTCAGCTCTTGCGCTGTACCGCCGAATGGAACAGCTGTGAAATATGCATACGCAGGGTGCTGACCGATAAAGTAGTAGTCCGCAGAGTGATACATGTCTGCTTGACCAGAAGACACAGCGTCAAACACTTCAAGCGCGCCAACCAGCTCGCCCGGTGCTTTCTTGTCGATGGTCAATTGACCGTCAGACATCGCGCCGACCATATCCTGCAGGTATGTTGCCGCGTCGTCAAGAACAGCAAAGCCACGTGGCCAAGACTGAACCATGGTCAGAACACGCTTGCCCTGTGCATAAGCAGGTGCTGCAAGTGTTGCCGCTGCTGCCGCGGAGCCGCCAAGTGCGGATGTTTTTAGAAAAGAACGACGATCCATTTAGAATCCTCCCAGATGTGGTGATGCGTGAGAAGGCAAGATGGATCAGCCCTCCCAGCGCGGATCGTTTCAAGTGAAAATATCCTACCCAGCAAAATTGCAGAGCGGAATACCAAGTTATGCGTAGAGACGCGGTTTTTTCGCGTCTTTTCGCATGAAAACAGGCATTTTGTGTCTAATCACCGATCCTTTCTGTGAACGCCCCCCCCCTGAGCTCTAACGCGCAAGCGCTATTGCTTTGATTCGCTTTCGATTCGCAGATAGCAAATGGTCATGACAGCGCGCCGCCTTCTTTCACTAAGCTATAAGCAAAAACTGTTCCTCCTTGGAACCGTTCCGCTGATCGTTGCGGTCGCTGCAATTTCGCTGATCGTCGCCTATCAATCACGTCAATTGGCAGAGCGCGAGATTGCCACGCTTGAACAAACCTTGATCGAAGCCAAGAAGGAAGAGCTACGCAATTATGTCACACAAGCACGCAATGGATTTTACTTTATCTACGGTAGTGCGCCTCCTGATGATGCTGACGCAAAACAACAGGTGATGCAGATTTTGTCTGCGATGATCTACGGCGATGAAGGCAGTTTCTTTGTCTATCACTATGATGGCACCAATCTGGTAAGCCCGCGCGACACGCAATTGATCAATGGCAATTGGAGCGGGTTGAGCGACCCCGAAGGCACACCCATCGTAGATGAGTTGATTAGCATCGCGCGCTCGGGTGCCGGGTACCACAGCTACATCTGGCCTAAGCCCTCAACGGGTGAGCCAGCGCGCATGATCACCTATGTGACCAGTTTTCCAAGCTGGCAATGGGCTGTGGGCACAGGTGTTTTCATTGACGATGTCATTGCGACGGTCGCCACCAGCCGCGCACAGGTAGAGGCGCGCACACGCAGAACCTTTCTCTATATTGGCGCGATAACATTGGCCGCTTTATTGATCGTCTTCGGCTCGGGCATGTTGCTCAACATTCGCGAACGCCGCTTGGCGGACACCAAGCTTAAGGCCCTCACCCAGCGCGTCTTTGACGCCCAAGAAGAAGAGCGCGGCCGCGTTGCGCGCGAATTGCACGACGGGATCAGTCAAACGCTTGTGGGTATTCGCTACGCTTTGGATGTGACGCGCCGCCAGCTGAGCGCCGAGCATCGTGATGTTCCGAAAACGCTGGATAAAGGCATCGAAGGGCTGGCAAGTGCTGTGCAAGAGATCCGCAGCATAAGCCGCGATTTGCGCCCCGGTGTTCTTGATGACCTAGGGCTTGGCCCTGCCCTAAAAACCCTCACGGAGGAATTTTCGTATCGCACGGGCATGACGTCCGAATTTTCCACTGTGGTCTTTCGCAACCGGCTTGATGCAGATGCCAAGATCGCACTTTATCGTGTGGCCCAAGAGGCGTTGACCAATATCGAACGCCACGCAAATGCCAGTATCGTGCGCGTGTCCGTGCGTGGGGATCGGCGCGGTGCGATTCTGACAATATCTGATGATGGACAAGGGATAGACCCGTCTCGTAAAGCGGCGAGCCAATCCGCGAATGGCGGCAGTGGTATGCGCAACATGCAAGAACGCATGGAGCAATTGAATGGCGCGTTCAGTGTCACAAGCTCTAAGGAAGGCACCACCATTGAAGCACGCCTGCCCTTAAGTCATATGTTACCCCCAGACTCCGAGGGACGTCAGGCGCAAAACGACATCGAGGACCCAAAGCAATGACAACGAAAGTCGCAATTGTTGATGATCACCCTATGGTCGCCGCAGGGATCAAAGCGATCTTGGAGAGCTTTGACGATATCGACGTTGTGGCTACTTATTCCTCAGGCCAAGACATTATCGACAACGCTGTTGCGCTGGCCCCTGATGTGATCCTGCTAGACCTTAACATGCCCGGAATGAACGGTCTCACTACAATTGAATTGTTGCTGGAAGCGCGCGAAGAAACACGCATTTTGGTGCTAAGTATGCATGACAGCGCGGAGTATATCACCACCGCCCTCAGTCACGGTGCGATGGGTTATGTTCTAAAGGACGTGCCAACTGAGGAAATAAAGACAGCAATCGATACGGTAATGACGGGCCAACGCTACCTGTGCACGGGCGCAAAAGGATCGCTGGTGCCTGAAGAAGGTGCCGCGACACGCGATGCGCTGACGGGGCGCGAACAAACGGTCTTACTGCAATTGGCCAAAGGACAATCCAACAAAGAAGTCGCTGCAGCGCTCAACATCTCTGTGCGCACGGTGGAAACGCATCGCAAGAACATCAAACGTAAGCTGGGGATATCGTCAACTGCGGGGTTAACCCGCTACGCAATGGAACATGGTGTGTTGCAAGGCACAGGTGCCTTTTTGTGAGCCGGGTCATTTTGCTGAACAAACCGTTCGGGGTGCTGTCACAGTTCACCGATAAGGGGCTTGAGGGCATAACCCGCCCCACCCTGTCAGCCTATGTAAATGTACCGCAGGTCTACCCCGCAGGCCGTCTTGATCGCGATAGCGAAGGATTGTTGGTTTTGACCGACGATGGACGCCTGCAAGCGCAGATCGCAGATCCGAAGTTCAAAAAGCCGAAGACCTATCTGGTTCTTGTGGAACGTATTCCTAGCGATGATGCGCTGCAAAGCCTGCGCACCGGCATAACCTTAAAAGATGGCATGACGCGCCCCGCAGAGGTGGAGAGGATCGAGCCACCTGATCTTTGGGAGCGCGACCCGCCCGTGCGCTTTCGCAAATCTGTTCCAGATTGCTGGTTAAAATTGACTATCCGCGAAGGCCGCAATCGCCAAGTACGCCGTATGACGGCTGCAGTGGGACATCCAACGTTGCGTTTGGTGCGTTGGACGGTAGGCGATTGGACATTAGATGGAATTGCATGTGGCGCTTGGCGGGACGCGTGACGGGCTTCGACTTTTTTAGAAAAATCGCTCCCTATAGTTCAACCCGCACCTCATGCATCCAAAGCTTTGCAGGCCGCGAGAGCATAAAGACAACCACATCAGCTAAATCATCAGGCTCTGTGAATATATGATTTGGCACGTCTTCACCCGCTTTCGCGAACATGCCTGTATTCGTGCCACTTTGATACAAGCCTGCTACGCGGACACCGCTCTCTGCTTCGTCCTCTTTGAGAACTTCGGTAAACCCGCGCATGCCGTATTTGCTTGCCGTATATACCGATTGGCCCGCCTGAGCTATCACGCCTGACTTAGAGATTACGTTCAAAACAGCCGCTTCATCTTGTGCACGCAATGTCGGCAAAACGTTCCGTGTTAAGATCATCGCGGCTGTCAGATTGACCTGCACGGTTTGCAAAAGCGTCGCTTCATAAATCGTATCAAGTGGGCCAGTTTTATGCCAAACCCCTGCGTTGTTGATCAAGATATCAAGACCGCCCATCTGCGATACAATCTGCGCACCCAAACCACTCACCACACTCGTATCATTCAGATCCGCCGCAAATATATGCGCGCGCGCTCCACTTACACTTTCAACCTCGCGCTTGACTGCCTCAAGACGCGCAGTATCGCGCCCCAAGATTGCCAACTCGCACCCGGCCTCGGCCAACTTCAAACAAATATGTCGTCCGATTCCATCGCTTCCGCCGCTTACGGCGACTCTCTTGCCTGCTAAGTCCATCTCAATCTCCCATTTGGGCCCTTGCTAACACGGCCAAAAGGCATCGAAAAGCGTCGCAGCTTCCATCATATGTCCCAAAATACCCATTTTGCGCAACAAACGGAAAGAAAATCTTACACTGACGTCACTTTTTTCGTAGGCAGACTGTTGACGACCCTATTTAAGAGACATAGTGTCTGCAGACGCAAAGAGGAGCGATCAGTGATGAAAGACGTCGTCGTCATTCTAATTCGAAAGCGCATGGAGCCGTAAGGCAGCCCGTGAGGGAACCCATGCGCCCCCGCCAGTCAGGACGGGGGCTTTTTTTATGTGTAACAGTTTTGAACGCCTATGAGATGGAGACAGGCGCATGGCCCAGAAAATGACCGGTGCAGACATGGTAATTCAAGCTCTGAAGGATCAGGGCGTCGATACCGTCTTTGGATACCCTGGTGGTGCTGTCCTACCGATTTATGATGCTATTTTTAACCAAAATGGCATTCGTCACGTGCTTGCGCGTCACGAACAAGGAGCTGTGCATGCAGCGGAAGGTTATGCGCGCTCAACGGGCAAGCCCGGCGTGTGCCTTGTGACTTCTGGCCCCGGTGCCACAAACGCGGTGACAGGTTTGACGGATGCGCTGATGGACAGCATTCCAATTGTTGTTTTGACGGGCCAAGTGCCAACTTTCATGATCGGCTCTGACGCGTTCCAAGAAGCTGATACCGTTGGTATCACACGTCCCTGCACGAAGCACAATTGGTTGGTGAAAGAAACCTCCAAGCTTGCGAGCACTGTGCATGAGGCATTTCATGTCGCCACAACAGGCCGTCCCGGCCCTGTTCTCGTGGACATCCCAAAGGACGTGCAGTTCGCCACAGATGAGTACACCCCACCAGCAGAGGCAGACCTTGGGCATTATCAGCCGCAAGTTAAAGGTGATCTAGAGACGATTACCGAGCTTGTCGAAGCCATTGAGCAAGCAGAGCGTCCGATCTTTTACACAGGCGGTGGCGTGATCAACTCTGGTCCCGCAGCCAGCCAGCTTTTGCGCGAACTTGTGGGTGCAACAGGCTTTCCCATTACATCTACGTTGATGGGGCTTGGCTGCTATCCTGCATCCGGTGAAAGCTGGATTGGCATGCTTGGTATGCACGGGCTTTATGAGGCCAATATGGCAATGCATGGCTGTGACTTGATGATCAACATTGGTGCGCGTTTTGATGACCGCATCACGGGTGTGCTTGATGCGTTTAGTCCTGATAGTCGCAAAGCACATATCGATATTGATCCAAGCTCCATCAACAAAGCGATCCGCGTGGAGATGCCAATTGTCGGCGATGTTGCACATGTTTTGGAAGATCTGCTGAATGTTTGGAAAGCACGCGGTCGCAAAACTAATTCTGCTGCCGTTAAGAAATGGTGGGGTCAGATTGATGAATGGCGCAAAGTTGAGTGCTTGAAGTTCGAGCAAAAGGGCAAGGTTATCAAGCCACAACACGCGCTTGCACGTTTGGAAGCGCTGACAAAGAAACATGACCGCTACATCACGACTGAAGTTGGTCAGCATCAGATGTGGGCCGCGCAGTATCTGGGGTTTGAAGATCCAAACCGTTGGATGACATCGGGTGGTTTGGGCACGATGGGCTACGGCTTCCCCGCTTCCATCGGTGTGCAAATGGCACATCCTGATGCGCTTGTGATTAATGTCGCAGGCGAAGCAAGCTGGTTGATGAATATGCAAGAACTGGGCACTGCGATGCAATATCGCCTACCCGTAAAGCAGTTCATTTTGAACAACGAACGTTTGGGCATGGTACGTCAATGGCAAGAACTCTTGCACGGTGAGCGCTATTCCGAGAGCTGGTCTGAATCCCTGCCCGACTTCGTCAAGTTGGCGGAAGCTTTTGGTGCGAAAGGCATTTTGTGCTCTGATCCCGATACGCTTGATGATGCAATCATGGAAATGATCACACACGACGGGCCGGTGCTGTTTGATTGCCTCGTCGAGAAGCACGAAAACTGCTTCCCGATGATCCCGTCAGGCAAGGCGCATAATGAAATGCTCTTGGGTGAAGCGGACACGCAGGGTGTGATTGATGCGAAGGGCTCTGTGCTAGTTTAGCACGAGTTGATCTATTGCAGTGGGGGCTTGCCCCCACACCCCTAAGGTATTTGAAGACCAAAGAAGGACAAGAAAATGTCACCTCTTAAGATCAAAAAAGGCGCGACTAGCCATTCTGCATATAATTTGCGTCCAAATTTTTCCGACGTTCAAGAAAGCCATACATTGGCAATCATCGTCGATAACGAGGCCGGTGTTCTGGCACGTGTGATCGGACTTTTTGCAGGGCGCGGCTATAATATCGAAAGCCTGACAGTGGCCGAGATCGATCATTCTGGCAATCTGAGCCGGATCACTGTCGTAACCACAGGTACACCGCAAGTAATCAATCAGATCAAAGCGCAACTCGGGCGGATTGTTCCTGTCCATCAAGTCAACGATCTGACCGTTGAAGGTCAATCGGTTGAGCGCGAGTTAGCCCTGTTCAAAGTGGAGGGTACTGGTGACAAGCGCGTCGAAGCATTGCGGCTGGCGGATATCTTCCGCGCCAACGTTGTGGATAGCACATTGGAGAGCTTTGTGTTCGAGCTTACGGGACCATCCGAAAAGATTGACGCCTTTGCGGATCTTATGCGCCCGCTTGGTCTAAGCGAACTGGCGCGTACGGGCGTTGCCGCCCTGTCGCGCGGGACGTAAGTCCTAGTCAGCCCCCGGCGCGGCAGATTTATACTTCTGCCGCGTTTCCGCAAAGTCAATTACACTGCATGATTGTTTCTTAGGCGGTGCTAGGCGCGCTTTGTCCCGTTCAGGCATCGCCTTTTTGATGTCTGATTTAACGGACTGTGCTTTCGCCAGCACTCCATCCAAATCGGCACAATAATGCTGTGCAATTTTCCGCGGGTTCTGAGCAAGGCGCATCGTGCGATGTTCAGCCAAATCGAACTGAATAAGATCACCTTGATCAACTTTCAAAATATCGTCGGCATGGTTGTGCTGACCCAAAAAGGTTAGTTTACCATGATTTTCACACCAGATGATCGCTTTGCTCTCAGTGGCGTCTGTCCAGATTACAACCCCAAGCATATTGCCCTTTCCACGAAACCTGGGGGAAGTATGACGGCAATCGCGGGGATCACCACTGCTTTTGACGCATCGTTCGCGTGCAATTTATGGTCAAGTTTCGCACAATTGAAACAATTTTGACTCTGCTTGTGTCAGTTTTGTATCAAATTATCCAAACATGTTCATTTTTGAACTCCTGAAGAAAACAAATCCCGAAATGACGACGACAGAGCACTGCTAATGGATAAGATAGCTCGCCCGGTCGCGATCCGTGCTCAATTTGCACGAAACCTCAGGTTGTTGTGCGCAGGTTACCCCTCTGTGTCTAAAGTTTGCCGCCAGCTTGAGATCAATCGTGCGCAGTTCAATCGCTATCTGAATGGCGAAAGTTATCCGCGCCCTGATATGCTTGCCCGGATTTGTGACTTCTTCGAAACCGATGCGCGCATTCTGATCAAGCCGCTTGAAGACATTGCTCAGGTAAAGCCCGACCTGTTGTCTCACCCAGAAATTCGCGATTTTGCCGCCCCTGAAACAACACGCATTCCCGAGGACACCTTGCCCACCGGGTTTTGCCGCTTTACGCGTCAGAGTTTCCTTTTCCCAGAACGCTATATCTTGGGTCTAATTTTCTCTATCGCAAAGACGGTTGGACCTTTCTCAAAGGCTCTGAGGCGCGTCAGTCTTTGAGCGAACAAGGCTTGTCCAATGAACCCTTCGTACGCCAATTCAAAGGCTATGCTCAAAAGATTGAAGATGGCATTAACATTGTCGTGTCAAGTCGCAACGCGATAACTTACACCAACAGCTTCATCACACCTGTAGCCTCATTTGATCGCAATTTTTGGCAAGGCTATTCGACCCGCACGGTGCATGAAGCGATTAATACAGCACGCGCAACGCGCTTGGCCTATGAGTTTATGGGCGGATCAACGAAGTTGATCTTGGAAACCGCTCGAAATACCGGCTTTTGTGAGCCAGAGAACTTGCCGTCGTATCACCAGCGTTTATTGCGCATTGGAGAGCCCTTCTACTAAAACGCAAGTCGCGTTGAGAAAAGTTGGCGTCGTTCACAGACCTTAGATATGCAACACGGCTTGCTAGTCTCAGGAGACATGCTCGGGAGGCGAAACCATGACTGCACCACTCACAAACTTATCAGCTGTACGCCGCCCCGTGAGCGAAGCGCAGGGCCTGCCTAACCCACATTATATAGACAGCCAGATGTTTAACGAAGAGAAGCACGCGGTATTGTTTTCATCTTGGTCCGGCCTTGCCGTCACGGCCGATGTGCCAGAGATTGGCGACGCAGTCCCAATGACATTCCTCGGCATGCCTTTGTTGGTGATCCGCGACAAATCCGGTACCCTACGTGTGTTTCAAAACACTTGCCGCCATCGCGGAATGATCCTTGTCGAGGAGCCCCGTAAAATTGAAGGGGCTATCCGCTGCCCTTATCATAGCTGGTGTTACAGCACAGAAGGCCGCCTTGTGAGCACACCGCACGTCGGTGGCCCCGGTCAGAACACACACGAAAGCATTGACCGTAATCTTCTTGGTTTGATCGAAGTGCGCAGCCATATTTGGCGCGATGTCATCTGGATCAACATCGACGGAACCGCCCTGCCCTTTGAAGATGTCAACGCTGATCTAATCGCGCGGTGGGCCGAATTTGACAAACCACTCTTTCATGGCGGTTCGGATAGTGTGTTTCAGCTTGAGGTGAAGTGCAATTGGAAGCTCGCCGTTGAGAACTATTGCGAGAGTTATCATCTCCCTTGGGTGCATCCCGGCTTGAATAGTTATTCGCGTCTTGAAGATCACTATCATATCGAAAAACAGGACTCCTATTCCGGGCAAGGCACATTGGTTTACCGCCAACTAAAAGGCGCAGAGGGCCAAGTATTTGCGGACTTCGAGGACGTGGGCGAAAAGTGGAACGAGGCCGCAGAGTATATTTCGGTTTATCCCAACGTTTTGCTTGGTGTGCACCGCGATCATGCGTTTGCCATTGTCTTGGTGCCTGAAAGCACGGAGCGCACGGTGGAAAACATTCACCTGTATTATGCGACCCCCCAAACCGATGACGCGATGCGCGCAGCCAACACCGAACAATGGAAGTTGGTCTTCGAGGAAGATATTTTCGTCGTTGAAGGCATGCAAAAGGGCCGCCATTCGCCCAACTTTGATGGCGGACGTTTCTCTGCCGTGATGGATAGCCCGACGCATAGTTTTCATGCATGGGTCGCGGGCAAGATCGAGAGCTATCGCGCCACGGCCCAAGCTGCAGAATGAGTGGGTTAGACGCACGTTTGCTGGACGCGCATGCGCGCGATGATCGCGCTGCCCTTGTGACCTTGTACCAGGAGGCTGCGGATGCAGCGTCCGATCAAGATGCGGAAGGGTTCTATCTGACCCATGCTTATGTATTCGCACTAGAGCTTGGGCATCCAGATATGCAAATGCTTCATCAACGGCTCAAGCGTGCCGGCCGAGAAGAATAGACTTATTCGTCAGCGATACGGATCGCGCCGTACAGATGCCAACTGGCATGGCCCAAAACTGGCAGCGTGATCAATAAGCCGAAGAACGCTGGGATCATCGATAGGATCAGCACCGCTACGACGAACATGCCCCAAAGTACCATAGGTGGAAAATTTGCCTGCACTTGCTGAAAACTAGTGATCATCGCTGTGACGAAATCGATCTCTCGTTCTAACAACAAGGGTAGAGCAAAAACCGTAATCATGAACAACAACAAACACACGAGCGCGCCGATCGCGCTTCCCATTACGAGCATTGCAAGCCCTTCAGAGGAGAGCAAGACATCAAGGCTGCTGTGAATGTTGGTCATCTGCGACAAGCCAAGAAACAGTGCGGAAATCATGTGGCCGATGAAGAACCAGAACAGGATTATGAAAACGATGATGGAGCAAATGGACGGCAACTGGCGTAGCCTTTGTTGCAAAACGACGCCAAACACACTTGGATCGCTCATCTTTAGCCCGCTTTCCTGTCGTCGGCTGATCTCGTAGAGCCCCACAGCTGCAAAAGGGCCAAACAATGGAAAACCGATGGCTGCAAGGACCAACCAATAAGTGGTATGCGTTACATAAGTGATCCACACCATGAGCAAGCCCGCAAGCACTTAAAACCCCGCAAACAAAAGGCCGTAGAGAGGAAACGGACGAAAATCACGCCAGCCTTTTGAAAGTGCCTCTTTAAGATCTATCGCTTTCACGGGTCTGCATGTCGGGACACCGCGGATTGGATCAAACGCCATTGCTTACCTTCTCACTAACCCACTCAAATCAGGGCGGCGGGATGCATTCTCGCTGATCTCATGCCACCGTTGGCCAATCTTGAGAAGCTTAGCATCGCTATGGCGCGGCCCAAATACCTGGATGCCCATGGGCAGTCCCCCCTCGTTAAAGCCTGCTGGAATATTGAGACTGGGCACTCCGACAAGGCTCACCGGGATCACAACCTCCATCCAGCGATGATAGGTATCCATTACACGACCCGCGATCTCTTTCGGGCTGTCCCAGTCGACAGGAAACGGCCAGACCTGCGCAGAGGGCAGTATTAGCGCGTCATACGTAGCAAACATCTCGTTCAATTTGGTGAACCACGCGGTGCGAATGGCGCTCATTTCATGTACCTCCACAGCGCTCAGCGCCATGCCGGTTTCGATTTCCCAGATGGCGTCGTCTTTCAGCAATTTGCGTGTGTTTTCATTTTTGTATAACGCGGCTTTACCACCAGCATTGGCCCATGCGCGCAGCTTGACCCAAGCCTCCCAAATCTTCTCCGCCGGGAACGGCGGATGAAGGAGCTCAACAGTTGCTCCAAGGCTCTCGAAACCTTTCAGCGAGGCTTCACAAGTCTCAAGAACGCCTGCATCCATCGCGTATGCGCTGCCCCAATCCCCGAGCCAGCCCAACCTCATCCCCTTGAGATCGCCGTCCAGTTGATCAAAACTCGGCGCTTGCGAAAAACTATGGGGATGGCGCGCATCAAAGCCCGCTTGCACGTCCAAAAGCAGTACCACATCTTGCGGCGTGCGCCCCATCGGGCCAGCGACGGCCAGTTGATGATGAAACATATCCCCTGGCATATCCAACGGCACCAATCCATAGGTCGGCCGCAGCCCATAAACATTGTTCCAAGCCCCAGGATTGCGCAGGCTGCCCATCATGTCTGACCCGTCCGCAATCGGAATCATACCCGTCGCCAGGGCAGCCGCAGCACCGCCCGATGATCCCCCTGCAGAGCGGTTCGGATCATAAGGATTGCGTGTTGCGCCATGCACCGAGTTGAAGGTGTGCGAACCAAGCCCAAATTCAGGCGTGTTAGTTTTCCCGATAACAATCGCACCCGCTGCTTTCATGCGCGCGACGAACAGGTCGTCCTTTTGTGCGATGTTTTCTGCGAAGATGGGAGAGCCCATCGAGGTCAGCAAACCCTCAGAATTGGCAAGATCTTTGATAGCGACCGGCAGACCATGCAAAGGACCTTTTGGTGCTATACTGTCAGCATGTTTGGCATCTGCGATGCAGTCCTCTCGGTCCCTTAAGGAAACCACAGCGTTAACAGTTTCGTTAACCGCATCAATACGATCCAGCGAGGCTTGCATCAGTTCCACCGAACTCAGATCTTTGGACGCAATACGTGCGGCAAGCTCTGCTGCCGTTTCATACAATAGGTCTGTCATAACACACCCTCCCAAGCGGATTTAGTCGTCGCCTTGCGCCTCTGCACGGCTCTTGCCTGCGACATTCATCGCAAGGGTCGCACCCATGAATCCATCGAGATCACCGTCGAGAACACCTTTGGTGTCCGACGTCTCGTGGTTGGTGCGCAGATCTTTAACCATCTGATAGGGCTGCAAAACATAGGATCGGATCTGGTTGCCCCAGCCCGCATCACCTGCATTCTCATGGGCTTCGTTCACCAGCGCAGACCGCTTATCCAGTTCGATCTGGTAAAGCCGCGATTTCAATGCTTTCATCGCAATGTCGCGGTTTTGATGTTGCGATTTTTCCGATGAAGTCACAACGATCCCTGTCGGCGCATGCGTGATACGCACTGCGGAATCCGTAGTATTCACGTGCTGACCACCTGCGCCGGACGAACGGTAAGTGTCGATACGAATATCAGACGGGTTCACTTCAATTTCGATATTGTCATCGACAACTGGGTAAACTTTAACGGAAGTAAACGAAGTATGCCGCTTTGCTGCGCTGTCAAAGGGCGAAATGCGCACCAACCGATGCACGCCGCTTTCCGACTTCAGCCAACCATAAGCATTCTGACCGCTAATCTTATAGGCTGCTGATTTGATACCCGCCTCTTCGCCCGCGCTTTCAGATTGCAATTCTACTTTATAGCCGCGTTTTTCAGCCCAACGCACATACATACGCGCTAGCATCGACGCCCAATCGCAGCTTTCCGTGCCACCCGCCCCAGAATTAATTTCAAGGAAAGTGTCATTACTATCAGCTTCGCCATCCAGCAGTGCTTCCAGCTCTTTCGCGGCGGCGAGTTTGGCAAGGACGTTCAAAGCCTCTTCGGCCTCGGCGACGACATCCTCGTCCTCTTCCATCTCACCCAGCTCGATCATTTCGACCTGATCCGACAGCTCTTGCTTGATCGAGGTATACGTACCCATCGCATCGACCAAGGCCTGACGTTCCTGCATCAGCTTTTGCGCGGCGTCGGGATCATTCCAAAGGTCAGGATCTTCGACGCGCGCATTGAATTCTTCAAGCCGGAATTCAGCGCTGTCCCAATCCAAGCGCTGCCGCAGCAGTTCCAAGGATTTTTCGATGTCTACAACCGTATTTTGAGCGTCTGCGCGCATGGAACGTCCCGTCTAATTGGCTTGTCTGGGCGTGATAAACCAGCGCCAAGCCACTCACAAGGGTTGCGCCCTAGTAAAGACCGCCAGAACTAAGCGTGCCCAAGGTAGCCCTTGGCCCCACGACTGCTTTCTTGCCTGTGGAGGTCGTCACTTGACGCCCAGCTTCGCCGTCAGGGCGGATCAAAGTCAGGTTGCTGCCCATCGCAAAACCACCATCAAAGGAGATGCCGAAGATCAGCTCCTCGCCCTCGCGGAAACATTCGTTCACGACGTTGTCGCCCGATGCATCATCCGACAAACGCGCACCAGAGAAGCGGTCAATCTTGATAAATTCACAGCCCTCAGGGACACGAAACTTGCTCGCGCCATACTTCTTAGTTGCTTTGAGCATGAATTGGTTGAACACAGGTCCACACATTCCACCACCTGACGCCCCGCCCCTAAGCGAACGTGGCGTGTCATGACCAATATAGCAGCCAGCCACGATGCGGTTGGTAAAGCCTACAAACCAGACGTCCTTCGCATCATTCGTCGTGCCAGTTTTACCCGCAGTCGGCACTCCCAAGCTTACAGTTTTAGCCGCTGTTCCGCGTTCCACCACGCCACGCATCATCGACGTGAGCTGATAGGCCGTCACAGCGTTCATCACCCGCTCACGATCAGACAAGATGCGCGGACTGCGCGTTGGCGCGATTGCAGGGTCATTACAATCAGTACACTCGCGAAGGTCATGCTTGTACACGGTTTTTCCGTATCGATCCTGCACACGGTCGACCAAAGTTGGCTCCACGCGCTCACCACCATTGGCGAACATCGCATAAGCGGCGACTATCTTGAATAGCGTGGTTTCCTGACTACCGAGCGAATTGGCAAGCACCCGCAGGAATTTACCGCTTTCATAAACGCCAAATTTTTCGGCATATTCGCCGACCACGTCCATGCCCACCTCTTGCGCAAGCCGAATGGTCATAAGGTTTCTCGACCGCTCGATCCCTGTGCGCAAAGGTGTTGGGCCGTAGAAAGTTTTCGACGCGTTTTTGGGCCGCCACAGACCTTGCGGTGTGTTAATTTCGATTGGCGCGTCGACGACGACAGTCGCGGGTGTGTATCCACTATCAAGTGCAGAGGCATAAACAAAAGGCTTAAAGCTGGACCCTGGCTGACGCTGCGCTTGCGTTGCGCGGTTGAACACAGAGTGCTGGTAGGAAAAACCACCCTGCATCGCAATCACTCGGCCAGAATTGACGTCCATCGCCATGAAACCGCCCTGCACTTCTGGAACTTGGCGCAGCGTCCAACGGATGAAATTGCCAGAATTATCATCCGTCATTTGGCGCACGTGAACGACTTCACCAACTGCAAGCAGATCGCCCGCGACCTGCGCTTTACGACCAAGTTTGCCATCAGAGAGCCGCTTCCGTGCCCACTGAACATCCTTTGCTGGAATCCAATGGCCATCGCTGTCCTCGTCCACACCTTCCAGACCAACTCGCGCTTCGTTGGAACCAACTTCCAACACAACGGCTGGATGCCATTTGTTTTCCAAACCGATATCGCGAGCAACTTTGACATTGCTCAGCGCTTCGCGCCAGTCGGCTTCCCTGCCAAGCTGCTCGACCGGAACCGTCTTGCCCGTGCCACGCCACACCCCTCGCGAGCGGTCATAGCGCTCAAGCTCGCGGCGCAATGCATCTGCCGCTTCGGCCTGCATTTCAGGATCAATCGTTGCGCGTACTGTCAAACCTCCTGTGAAAAACTCGCCCTCACCAAAATCACGGCTCAATTGACGACGAATCTCATCTGTGAAATAATCACGCGGGGGGAGCGCTGATTTAAAGCTGTCAAAGTCGCCGTTCTGTACCGATTTCAGCGGTAACTTCACTTCACTTTGATACACTTCTTGCGTGATGTAGCCGTTTTCCATCATCTCCTTCAGCACAAAATCACGGCGTTGCTTCAAGCGTTCTTTGCGGCGCACAGGATGAAATTGGCTTGGCGCTTTTGGCATAGAGGCGAGGAATGCGGCTTCATGCGGGGCAAGTTCACCCATGGTTTTGTTGAAATAAGTTTGCGAGGCAGCCGCGAAGCCGAAACTGTTTTGACCAAGAAAAATCTCGTTCATGTAGAGTTCAAGGATTTGATCTTTACTAAGCGTGCTCTCAATGCGCGTGGCGAGAATAATTTCCTTGATCTTACGTTCCGCACGGCGCGAGCCATCAAGTAAGAAGTTCTTCATCACCTGCTGCGTAATCGTCGAAGCACCCCGCACGTTTTCGCCGCGCGACACGACAGCATCTCGAAACGCGGAGGCCATGCCGCGGGTGTCATATCCAGCATGAGTGTAGAAATTTTTGTCTTCTGCAGAAATTAGCGCATGTTTCACAAGATCGGGGGTTTCATTGGCTGGCGCAAACAAACGACGCTCGCGCGCGAACTCGTCGATAATCTGGCCCTGCCCCGAATAAATCCGTGAAATCGTTGGTGGCTTGTATTGCGCAAGGCTCTCATGGCTGGGCAAGTCACGGCCATACATCCAGAAAATCGCGCCAATCGTCAGAGTGGCCATCATCGCTCCCATCGTCACGAGAGAAAAGATTGAACCGAAGAATGATAATATTGCTCTGAGCACGTGCCGGCCCCCGTTTTTTATTGGCTCCTCTATACGCGCGCAGGACCAAATGGTCAAAACACGACCTTATGAACGGTAAGCAGCTTCCCGCGCATGAAAAAGCATCACATCATCGTCGTTATTTTCGTCGCAACTGCGCGTCCGCCGCATCATTTAAGATCCACGCATGGATGCCATTGTTAATGCCCGTCACCATTTTTCTGCGCCATTTCGGATCCATCAATTTGCTCAAATTACCCTTGCTCGAGAGGAAACCCACCTCGATCAAAACCGATGGGATTTCCGGTGCTTTAAGCACGGAAAATCCGGCAGGTTGGATTGGTCGCTTATAAGCGTGCCCCACTTCGGCGTTGATCCCACGGATAATATTGCGCGCAAGCACCTGAGACCACAGTGTATTTTCAAGTCTCGCGAGCTCCATCAGGATTGAGGCTATTTCATCGTCCTGCCCTGACAGGTCCACTTCCGCCAGAAGGTCCGCACGATTGTGACGTTCTGCAAGCACGGCAGAGGCCTTATCAGACGACTCTTCTGTCAAAGTGTAAACCGCAGCACCGTTGGCCTTGCCGCTGGCCAACGCATCCGCATGAAAGGACACGAACATATCCGCCCCCGCTGTGCGCGCGATCTGAACACGGCGCTCAAGCAAGACGAATTCATCGCTATTACGTTTTAAAACAACATAAAAATCGCCCGATCGCAGCAAAGCATCGCGCATTTCTTGAACAAGCGTGAACATCAGATCTGCTTCGTTAAGACCATTCTCAGCAGCGCCCGGATCAATCCCCCATGGCCGGGATCTAGCAAAATGGTTATTGCTTTATCTTCTTTAGTTGGTATCGAAGCCAACGTACTTGGCATTAGCTTGCCCCATTCGGGATCGCGCGGAGTGCCCGTAGCAGCGTCGAACTCAGCTTGCTCAACCGCGACCAAAGCCACCTTCAAACGCGCATTTCTAGAATTCGCATCTACGCTTAGCCCTGCATGTTTGACCCCATGCGGGCTTGCCAAATCAAGCTCCAAACGCGACCAGCCTGGGCGCACAGCGCCAAACTTTAAGACGTTCGCATTCAAAGTGCTCATCAAAGCAGTGGGATCGATGCCTGCAAAATCAACCTCGCGAAAATCAAAAACCAGACGCGCAGGGTCATTCAGCATAAAGACGCGATACGGCACCCCTTGACTGGGGGCGAGATCAAGCTGATACGCGCTACCGCTTATTGTGATCAGGCTGTGCTAAAAATCGAGCCGCGCAAGCGCTGTGAACGGCTGCGCATAAGCGTTTGAAAAGCTGTTCAAAAGCACCGCAAGACTAAAGAATACCGCTCGCATCATTGGCCTTTTTCCGGCTCGTTTAAGCAGCGTATTATAGCCAGAGAGCACGCGGGACGGAACCGCTAATTTACGTCAAACAAGGTTGTGATGTCGTAACCGTAGAGCCAATCAAATTGCCTCAGCATCACACTTGGCACGACCCTGCTGCCAATCCCAAGCGCGAAGTGAGCCGCCAACCGGACAGGACCACGCGGCAAATGATAGCGCCACGCATTGCTGTTTGCAGCTGCGATTACTTTGCGCACACGCGGCTGACGCAGCGCTTGATAATGTGCAAGCCCGCTTTGCAGATCATCGCCTTGAACCGATTTGCACAGCGCCCAGGCGTCCTCCAAAGCCATATTCGCTCCCTGCGCCAAGAAAGGCAGCGTTGGATGCGCTGCATCGCCAAGCAAAGCGCAGCTTTCTGCAACCCAAGTCTCAGCAACAGGATGGCGGAATAATCCCCACAAGTGCACCTCCTCTACGTGATCGAGCATCGCCATCACCTTTGCCGACCCGCCCTCAAAAGCGGCACGCAAGTTTTCAGGATCATCGCGTTGTGACCAGCCTTCCCGATGCCAAGCAGTGCGTTCTTGAACCGCGACGAGGTTAATAAATTCACCACTCCGCAACGGATAACTCACTATATGGCGGCGCGGGGCCATGTGTACCTGCACATCATCCACCCGCCCCTCAATGTTTGGAATCAACGCCCGCCACGCAGTTTGTCCGGTAAAAAACGGTTCGTTTTGGCCATTCAAAGTGGCGCGCAACCTGCTGTGAATCCCGCTCGCATCGATAACAAAATCGCTGGCGATGTCTTGCTCGTCTTCAAAGTGGATCTGCGCAGGCCCCCCAGGCACAATCGCACGCACCTTTTTGTTGAGTTTTACATCAACGCCCGCAGAAAGCGCTGCTTGCAACAAAATCTCAATCAAATCTGCGCGGTGAATGAAGTGGTACTTTTGTGTCTTTAGCAGAAGGGTCAGATCAAGGTGCGCAACCTCGAAATCGCTCTCAGCGCGACGCAAGCTGACGCGACGACCTTGGCTTGAACACTGCGTGACCGCGTCTTCCAACCCGAGCGCACGTAAAATGCATAGCCCATTGGGACTGACTTGAATGCCTGCGCCCACTTCGCGGATTACCTCCGCTTGCTCGAAGACCGTGACACGCGCACCGTGCTGCGCAAGGGCGGTGGCCGCCGCTAAACCACCGATGCCGCCGCCAACGACACTTATATGATGCACTTTTTTCATAAGGCTTGTGTGCAAAGAAAAACGCCGGAGCGAAAGCCCCGGCGTTCAAATATTCCCAAAAACCTAAGCGGCTTAATCGTCGCGGTGCACTTTCTCACGGCGCTCATGGCGCTCCTGCGCCTCTAAGCTCATCGTAGCGATGGGGCGCGCATCAAGGCGTTTCAACGAAATCGGATCACCGGTCACGTTGCAATAGCCAAATTCGCCTTCGTCAATTCGGCGTAAGGCTGCGTCGATCTTTGCCACCAGCTTGCGCTGACGATCCCGCGTGCGCAGCTCAAGCGAGCGATCTGTTTCCTCGCTGGAACGATCAATCACATCCGGGATGTTGCGCGTCCCGTCTTGCAACGTCTCAATTGTATCACGCCCATCCGAGAGTAATTCATCGCGCCAATTGGTAAGCTTTAGGCGAAAATACTCTGCTTGACGCTCGTTCATAAACGGCTCGTCTTCTGCTGGTCGATAGTCTTCTGGTAAAAAGGCTTCAGCTTTCATGTCCGCTCTCCCTGTAAGGCCATGATCCATGAATAAATTCCTTCGGTGCATAGCTCCCGCTGGGCGCGAGATACCGCAAGCAAGAATGCTTGTCACTACCGAATAAACTCACATTGCAGCGATTTTTTCAGCGCGATAAGGTGCACGAATTAGATCAATGAGAGCAGGACTCGATATGAAATTCACCGGAACGCAAGACTATGTGGCCACAGATGACCTTACGATTGCTGTGAACGCGGCCGTCACCCTGGAACGTCCGCTACTGGTCAAAGGCGAACCTGGCACTGGAAAGACAGAGCTGGCCCGCCAAGTTGCTTCTGGTCTTGGACTGCGGATGATTGAGTGGAACATCAAATCGACAACGAAGGCCCAACAAGGCCTTTATGAATACGACGCCGTCAGTCGTCTCCGCGACAGCCAGCTTGGCGAAGAGCGCGTGCATGATGTGGCGAACTATATCCGCAAGGGTAAGTTGTGGGAGGCCTTTAGCGCCGACGAAAAAGTCGTGCTGCTGATTGACGAGATTGATAAGGCAGACATCGAGTTCCCGAACGATCTTTTACAAGAGCTGGATCGGATGGAGTTCTATGTCTACGAGACGGGTGAAACCATCCGCGCGGTGAACCGCCCTATTGTCATCATTACTTCCAACAATGAAAAAGAGTTGCCAGACGCCTTTTTGCGGCGCTGCTTCTTTCACTACATCCGCTTTCCAGAACCTGACGTGATGCGCAAAATCGTTGAAGTACATCATCCCGGTATAAAAGACGCCCTTCTCACAACTGCGCTGACGCAATTCTACGACATTCGCGAGCAACAAGGCTTGAAGAAAAAGCCCTCAACGTCTGAAGTGCTCGACTGGCTCAAACTGCTTCTGGCAGAGGATCTGACCCCCGAAGATCTCAAGCGAGACGGCGCAAGTGCCCTGCCCAAATTGCACGGTGCGCTGTTGAAAAATGAACAAGATGTCCATTTGTTTGAGCGTCTCGCCTTTATGGCCCGGCGCGGCTGAATCCCGCGTTAACCAAAAATTATTTCACGTTTGTATGCCTTTGGCGTGCCCTTGCCCCAATATCTAGGTGGCAGGGCCGCAACAAACGTCCAAACGTCAACAATCTCCTATAACGTCTTGAAATTGTATCGGGTTAGCCTCTCCGAGGCACTTTCTTATTATTGCCACGTTATTTTCTTAAACCCGAAAGGGTGTGCTGGCAGAAAGCACGAACCTTGATGACGAAACGAAAGAAATACTTTGCAGGCAACATTTTCATATTTGCGACCCAATGACATTTTAGGTGGATCGCCAGAAACCCTTGCCAGCACGGTCTCGATCATTGCGGTACCTCACGGTGCGTTCGCGCACCTTTGTAATCAGATGGCTATTCTACGCGCCCAGCCCTCGCATGATATGCGGGCAAGACCAGATTTAAAGATTTAAATGCGTCGATTTCTATTACCATTTTATCTGGTTTTGTCAGGCTGTATGCCCTCGGCACCTGGCGACATGCCGTCCCGTGCTCAAACAACTTCCATTGACGGCAACTTACCCGCGGTGAAAGTATTTACTGCTCCGCGTCCGACCCCATCCTATCGCGCGAATTCCGATATTGCCCGTGATTTCCTTGATCTTGCGTTCAATATGGAAAGCGGTCGTAGCTTGCCGACACTCACGCGTTTTGAAGGCCCAATCTCTGTCCGCGTGACGGGTCGGCCGTCTACGGGGCTAGGAATCGATCTCAATCGTCTGCTGCACCGACTGCGAACAGAAGCCCACATCGACATCCGTCAAAACCAAGCGGACAACGCGAACATCACAATTGAAGCGGTTTCGCGCAAAGAAATCCGTGCAGTGTTGCCGCAAGCCGCGTGTTTTGTGGCCCCGAACGTCTCTAGCCTGGCACAATATCGTCTTGCGCGCCGTACGTCCCTCGTCAATTGGACGGATCTTAAAGAACGCAAGCGCCTGTCCATCTTCCTACCAAATGATGCCAGCCCTCAAGAGGTGCGTGATTGCCTTCATGAAGAGCTCGCGCAAGCCCTTGGTCCTTTGAACGACCTTTATCGCTTACCCGATTCTGTTTTTAACGACGACAACGTGCATACGGTGTTGACCGGCTTCGACATGCTCATTTTACGCGCCTACTACGACCCTTCTTTGCACAATGGCATGCAGAAATCCGAAGTTGCCAAGCGCATTAGCCCAATTTTGTCGCGCATCAATCCACGCGGAAAACAGTTTGCACCGCGTCGCCTGACACACACACCGCGCTCCTGGATCAATGCTATTAAGCGCGCACTTGGCCCGGGTGCGAACCAGAAAGAACGTATCCGCGCCGCACATCAAGCGATGCAAATCGCAGTTTCCATGGGCTGGAATGATCATCGCCGCGCCTTTAGCCACTATGCGATGGGCAGCTTGAACATGTCAGTCAATCTTAAGAAAGCGCGTGAACATTTCTCTATCGCCGCGCGCCTTTATGGCCAAGACCCCTCGACCCGCCTGCACGCCGCTTATGCCGCTTCACAACTCGCATCTTTTCATATTGCCGAAGGCAATGGAGAGGCAGCGCTCAAGCAGATTGGCCCTCATCTTGATACCGAAGGGCGTCATGAAAACGCCGCGTTGATGTCAACGCTCATGTTGCAACGCGCCGAAGCGCTTGATCTGACCGGCCGCAGTTCCGAAGCACGTTCGATCCGTATGGACAGTTTGGGTTGGGCACGCTACGGATTTGGTCCAGACTGGGCAGTGCGGGCCAAGGTACGTGAAATTTCATCACTCAGCCCGCTCAAAAAAGGACGCGGCTAGCAATGATCTACACACTCGCGGGGCTATTTGGCATCGCACTAGGCGCATGGCGCGCAAAAAAGAACGGCGGCAACAAAGCTGATATGGCTCAATATGCCGCCGGCTTCGGAATCGCTTTCATGCTGGTCGGCTTCATCATTACGCTTATCGTACACCGCCTCGCGGTGTAACGGCATGTTTCTTCCCTTCTTTGCAAACCTACGCGACGGGGACATTCCGGTATCGCTGCGCGAGTATTTGTCATTTCTCGAAGGGGTGAAACGCGGCTTGGCCACCTATGATATCGATGCCTTCTATTACCTCGCACGCACCTCAATGGTCAAAGATGAGCGCAACATCGACAAGTTTGATCGTGCTTTCTCGAATACATTTAAAGGGTTAGAGACAATCAGCTCTGAAGAGATGCTGGAAGCCGTCGAAATCCCCGAAGAGTGGCTGCGCAAAATGGTGGAAAAGCACCTGAGCGAAGATGAAAAAGCTGAGATCGACGCGCTCGGTGGATTTGAAAAACTGATGGAGACGCTGAAAGAGCGTCTCAAAGAACAAGAAGGACGCCATCAGGGCGGCAACAAATGGATCGGCACCGGCGGCACCTCCCCGTTTGGGGCGTATGGCTATAATCCTGAGGGCATCCGCATCGGTCAAAGTGAAAGCCGCCATAAGCGGGCGGTCAAAGTTTGGGATAAGCGCGAATTCAAGAACCTTGATGACAGCGTCGAGCTTGGCACACGCAACATTAAAGTCGCGCTAAAACGCCTGCGTCGCTGGGCGCGTGATGGTGCGACTGAAGAGCTTGATCTTAATGGCACAATTCGCGCAACGGCTGAAAACGGTTATCTCGATGTGAAAACTCGCCCCGAGCGACGTAATGCGGTGAAAGTGCTGTTGTTTCTTGATGTTGGCGGTTCCATGGATCCGCATATCAAGGTTGTAGAAGAGCTCTTCTCCGCCGCACGCGCAGAATTCAAGCATCTTGAATACTTCTATTTTCACAACTGTCTTTATGAAGGTGTGTGGCGCGACAATCGCCGCCGCTGGGATGCGCAAGTCCCGACTCACGAAGTGCTGCGCACTTATGGCCCTGATTACAAATGCATATTCGTTGGCGATGCCTCGATGAGCCCGTATGAAGTCGCCTACGCAGGCGGCGCGAATGAGCATTGGAATTCAGAGAGCGGTCAAACATGGCTCACTCGTGCGCGTGAGCAGTGGAAAAGCAATCTGTGGATCAATCCCCTGCCCGAAAAGCATTGGGGCTACACGCATTCGATCAAAATGATCCAAGAAATATTTGATGCGCAAATGGTGCCGATGACGCTTGCAGGTCTTGAGCGAGGCATGAAAGAGCTAACGCGATAACGGTAAGCGGTGTTGGCCTTGCATCACATTCAAAATTTCTTATATGTTGTATGTAAAGGGAGACAGGCTATGACACCTGACGTTACCGCATTTTTCGACGACCCAACCAACACTGTCTCTTATGTTGTCAAAGACCCGCACGGAACCGAGTGTGCGATTATCGACAGCGTATTGGATTTCAATCACGCTTCTGGATCCACGGACACGAAAAACGCCGATGTGATTATCACGCATATCAAGTCGCATGCCTTAGAAGTCGCATGGATTCTTGAGAGCCATGTGCACGCTGATCACCTTTCGGCGGCCCCCTATTTACAAGAGCAATTGGGCGGCAAGATCGGCATAAGCGACAATATCACTGTCATTCAAGATACCTTTGGCAAGGTCTTCAACGAGGGCACTGAATTTCAGCGCGATGGCAGCCAGTTTGATCAGCTTTTCAAAGACGGTGACAGCATTCACATCGGCCAGTTGCGGGTAGATATTCTACACACGCCTGGCCACACACCTGCGTGCTTGACCTACTTGATCGGCGATGCGGCCTTTGTGGGCGACACGTTATTCATGCCAGATTTCGGCACCGCGCGCTGTGACTTCCCTGGTGGATCTGCGCAGAACCTATATGCCTCTATTCAGAAAATCCTAGCACTCCCAGATGAGACCCGGATTTTCGTTGGCCATGACTACAAAGCACCCGGACGCGAGGAATTTGCGTGGGAAACCACCGTAGATGCGCAGAAAGCGGGAAATGTTCATGTAGGTGGTGGCCGCGCAGCAGAGGACTTTGTGCAAATGCGCGAAACCCGTGACGCGACGCTCGGCATGCCGCGATTAATCATACCGTCGCTGCAAGTCAACATGCGCGCAGGCAACATGCCTGAACCTGATGATCAGGGCGATGTCTTCCTGAAAGTTCCAATTAACAAACTAAAATAGACACGTGGAGAAACTGAGATGGAACAAGATTGGCTCATGGGCCTTATGGGCGGCCTTCTGATCGGCCTTGCTGGCGCTGTCTATTTACTTGGGAACGGGAGAATTATGGGGGCAAGCGGCATTATCGGTGGGCTCATCGACGGATCTGAACGTGCTGCATGGAAAGAACGCATAAGCTTTCTCGCAGGTGTTATTCTGCTGCCCATACTTTTGATACCTCTTGGCGCAAACGGTGAAACCAATCTGACGCACAGCCCTGTTTTGCTTATCATCGCAGGTCTTTTGGTTGGGATCGGAACACGTGTTGCTAACGGATGCACCTCAGGACATGGGGTATGTGGTATATCACGCCTGTCCTTACGCGGCATCGTGGCAACTGTGTTCTATATTTTGGCAGGTGCGGTCACGATGGTCCTGTTCCGGCATACATTGTGGTGGATCTAATGCGCAGTATCTTAGGATTTATCGCCGGAGGATTGTTTGGCGCAGGGCTTGTGATCTCAGGCATGACCGACACTATAAAAGTGCAAGGCTGGCTTGACGTCTTTGGCGCTTGGGATCCGACATTGGCCTTCGTGATGGGTGGCGCGATCATTCCGATGGCAATCGCTTGGCACTTGAGCAAACGGCGCACGCCTTTGGTGGGGGGGGAGTTCCCCACCCCCGCTAACCCGAAAATTGGACGAAACCTAGTGCTTGGATCCGTTATGTTTGGCATGGGCTGGGGTTTGGTAGGCCTTTGCCCCGGACCAACAATTGCCTCTATCGGGTTTGGTGGATGGGCGAACAGTCTTTTCATTTTAGCGATGATTGCGGGCATGGCCCTTGCGCCCATGGTACGACAGCGCTTAGACCTAAGCTCCGACACTCGATAGGAGAAACCGATGCTCATTCGTGCTATTACCGAAAAATACGCGGTGTCTGAACAGATCGCGCCAGAGGATTTCCCAGCAATTTCCGAAGCTGGCTTCACAACAGTGATCTGCAATCGTCCTGACATAGAAAACCCGCCATTTTTGCAAACTCATGTGATGGCAGAAGCTGCGGCGCTTGCGGGTTTACAATTTGAAGACTTACCGCTGACGCATCAAACGATGACGCCCGACAATATCACGAGGCAGTTTGACATCGTCGAAAATGCTGAGGGTCCAGTCCTTGCTTATTGCGCGTCTGGGACGCGGTGCTCTGTTATCTGGGCGCTTAGCCAAGCGGGCAAACAAAGTGCGGACGATATCTTAGCGCAAACAGCGCAGGCGGGTTATGATTTATCTGGCCTTCGAAGTGCCCTCGGCTAAAGCGTATTGCTTATTGCAACTCCTGCCTACATGGTTAAGTTCGTTCTTCTTTTTCTGCTCGCAGTAGTATATCCAACTCGTCTTTCTGCACAGGCGCTAACCCGCTGCTCTGTTGCTCCTGAACGGGTTCCTCAATCTCAACTTCAACTCCTATTTCAGCGCTCGCGTTGGGGACGTCAAAATTTTCATTCGGTCTTGAAAGGGCAAGTGCGACCGGCTCCATCATCCTGGAATCTTCGTTTTAGTGAATTATCCTGACCGCGCGCATACCATGGAGCTAGCCCAAGCGTACGCTTTGTGCGCTAAGACCGGAACAATCAACCAAATGCGCCTGCTTTGCAGCATCTTGAGGCCAGTGCACCAAGTGCCCCGGCTGCAACCTGTTCAATTCCGATAAGGACAACATGACCTTGCACATGATTGCGTCCATTTCAACATTGGCCGCCATCGCAAAACGACGGATCGTATGTTCGCTTTCTAAAAGCGCAGCACCTGTCTTCCCCAGTTTATTTTTTGAGTTCTGTAACGCGACTTTTTCTTTGATCGGCAGGAATATACGCATGTTTATTAGGCGTTCGGCTTCCACGACTTCGCTTTGCATATCAAAGCCGCAGTATTCTGCATCATCACGCTGCAACACTATCATATGACGGATCGCAACCGCGTCCTCGGAACGATAACCACAAATCCAATAAGCAGTAGGGCCTCCTTTCAAAGCCTCATCAAAGCGTCGCAGAAATACTTCAATAAACGCGACGGCCAAGGCTTTGTCCGTTTTTGTCAAGCGAGGCAGTTCCCCCGCCTCTGTGCTCACCCATCCCATCGTTTGGGATTCGACAAACGCAATAATGCACACGGGTTCAAAATACATCACACCGACGGATCCGTCATCATGCAAAAGCGGAAAAAGCGCCCAATCCTCATTGATCTGATCAACCACATCCACGAGATCCAGGCGGCTTTGACGTATGCTATTTACCCTCAGCGCAAAACTGAATGCCTGATCCGCCGCACGCGCCAAACTGACACGCGCCGCAGTCGCGGGCTATACCGTCTGGTCGTCCGGTGATTTCACATCGCTGCGCAGCATTCGGCATAAAACACTCGGATTGGGTGAAATTGTGCTGCCTCCAACACGTTACAAGTGAGCGCCAAGGTTGTTTTTTGCCAATTCAGTTTCCCAGTTATTAGATTCATCAAAGCTAAAGTCTTGCCAAAGGTTTACTATCAAGCGGCTTGGCCTTCACAAATTATTGGAAACTGCACCCTAAAAGCAGTGCCATCCTGGCCCGGCAGATAGACAATATCGCCGCCCAATCGCGTCATGATTTCACGACAAATCGCAAGGCCAAGCCCTGCCCCACCCGCTTTGGTTTCTCCAACGCGCGAAAACTTTTCAAAGATCACATCACGCATGTCTGGGTCAATTTTACTGCCATTGTCGATGAAATCGACCGTCGCCAGTCCCTTTGATTGAAAGGCTTTTATTGTTAATTGGCGCGGATCTGCGTCACAATACTTCTGTGCGTTTGAGATCACATTGATAAAGACCTGCGCCAAGCGATCTACGTCTGTGTGCAAAAGAATGTCCTCGCGTGCTGGGGTGCGTCTGATCAAAAGCGGGTTTTCGTCGCTTAGTCCTGCAGACGAAATTGCCCCCTCAATCACGTTTTCCAAGACTTTATGAGACAGGTTAAGCGACACGCGCCCCGCTTCCAACACGGACAAGTCCAACAGATCGTCGAGCAAACGCGTCAACCGCAGCGTTTCCGAGTGGATAATCCCCGCATAACGCGCCTTATCAATGTCGGCCATGTCCTGACTGTCGCGCAGAATTTCAGAGAACGAGCGAATTGATGTCATCGGCGTGCGCAATTCGTGGCTAATCTGACTGAGAAACCCGTCCTTTTGAACAGAAAGTTGCGTAAGCTTCTCGTTCACCTGACGCAATTTTTCGGCTGTGCGTCGTTGTTCTGTGGATTGCGCTTCGAGCTTGCTGGAATATTCCATCATCTGCGCGCTCTCATCCGCGACAGCCAGCAAATCATCGACCGAAACCGACGCACCGCCGACGATTTGCCCGACCATGGCATGGGCCGTCGCCGCCCCCACAGATCCTGACAATTCGCGCTCTAACACGCCAAGAAACTCTGGTGTCGGTTCGGGCAATAACCCTTGTGCGCCTTGTCGTGCCGCCTCTAATCCGAAAAGGGACTGTGCTTCGCGTGCGCCTAGAATGCGCTGCGCCATGACCATCAAGTCTTCGGATTGTGCGGCACCACTTGACCATTCTTTCGCAGATCGCGCGTGATCAAACACGTTCACAAATTGTGCACCCTGCAACCGCTCCAAGGGCGCTGGAAAGCTACACAGAGAGACCACTACAAAGGCAAAACTGTTCAACAGCATGCTCCAGAGCAAGCAGTGCAAGATTGGGTCCATACCTTTGACCCCAAACAAAGCGTGCGGTGCCAGCCATGTGAGACCAAACGGCCCACTTGCCATCATCGCTTCAGAGACCACAACACCCACTCCGAGGCTGGGCAAAAACAGCGCGTAGATCCAAATGACAAAACCGATAGAGAGGCCGCTTAATGCACCAATGCGCGTGGCACCACGCCAGAAAATACCACCAATCATGACAGGAAGCGCTTGGGCGACGCCAACAAAGGACACCAGACCAATCGCCGCGAGTGCGGAGCCACCGCCCGATAGCACAAAGTAGAAATAGGCCAGCATCACCACTGCGGCGATAGAAAGCCTGCGCGACAACAACACGATGTAGCGCACATCGCCCGACATGCTCGCCCCCGCGCCGGTGAACGACAGCCAAATCGGCATGACAATATGGTTAGACACCATCGTTGAGAGCGCGATTGACGCCACAATCACCATTGACGTAGCCGATGACAAACCGCCTAGGAAAGAGAGCATCGCCAAACCATTCTGGCCTTGGCTTAAGGGAACGGTCAACACGAACATGTCGGGGTTTGACCCTTTGGGCAGCAAATCCAAACCCGTGACGGCGATGGGCAGGACGAACAAGCTCATTAACATCAGGTAGGCAGGAAACGCCCATGAGGCCATGCGTAGATGGCGTTCGTCATCATTTTCGACGACCATCACATGGAACATGCGCGGCAAGCAAATAAAGGCCGCAGCAGACAAAAAAGTAAGACCGGCCCAACGCCCGCCACTGACATTCCACGTACCAATCTCGGAGGCGTCGATCTTTTCAAGCATCGGTCCAATGCCGCCCGATAGCCCCCAAACCACAAAGATCCCCACAGCCATCAATGCGATAAGCTTCACCACCGCCTCAACCGCGATGGCCATGACCACACCGTCATGACGCTCGTTCACATCAAGTTTGCGGGTTCCGAACAAAATGGTGAACAGCGCCAGACCAATGGCCACCCAAAGGGCTGTCGTGGTTTGACTCGTCTGGTTAAATCCGTCTTGGGACGCTTCCGCAAAAACCGCATAGGATTGCGTGACTGATTGTAATTGCAGCGCAATATAAGGTGTCGTGCCCGTCACTGCGAGTAGGGTCAAACCCACAGCCAGCAAATTAGATTTACCAAACCGCGACGAAATCAGATCCGCGAGAGAGGTAATGCGCTGGGTCCGCCCTATCCGCACCAGTTTGCGTACGGTCCACCACCAACCAAGCATAACAAGCGACGGTCCCAAGTAGATCGTGATGAACTCCAAACCTGAACGTACAGCAAATCCAACCGCGCCATAAAAGGTCCAACCCGTGCAGTATATCGACAGAGACAATGTATAGACGACAGGCGCGCGTAGCCATTTGATGCGACCGGATCGCGCTGCGCGTTCAGCCATAAAAGCGACGGTGAAAAGCGCCAGAACATAGCCAAGCGAGACGACAATCAGAACATTCATCACCCTGTCCGATCGCGTCTTCGTGTTTCGAAAGCGCTTTCATCCATAGGACCGCTTGGCTTGGTTGGGCTTTCGTCCGCAGGTGCCATGCGCCAAGCAACTAAAGCCCCCACGACGATCAGTCCTATCCAAATCGTAAAAATATAGGTCGATGCACTTGATGTCGAAATTTCGCCGTTTTCCTCAGCGCTTGGCCAGACCAGTGGTACAAACCACAGCACGATGCCCACGACAGGCAAGATCCGTGCAGCATCAATTAGGCGTCTTTGTCTGTAGCTGCGGCGCTCTAGAAAGACGCGGGCTTGCAAACTCGTCTCCGTGGGCTTTTCGTCCTGCGCGCTCAAGCGAGGCTCATCTCATTGAGGGTCTCGATAATTTCTGCGTTAGAGAAAGGCTTCGTCATAAAACGGGTCGCACCGATGCGCTGCGCCATTTCACGGTCTTTGGTTTGCCCGCGCGCGGTGAGCATAAGGACAGGAATGCCCTCGCCCGTTTCGCGCCCGCGCAGATCGGCGAGAATGTCAAAGCCGCTACGCCCAGGCAGCATCACATCTAGGATAAGAAGATCCGGTTGTTTCGCCTCAATTACCTCCAACGCATCATGTCCATTGGAATGCGTCGACACTTTATACCCATCACGCGACAGCAAAAAACTGACCGCTTCGATGATATTCGGCTCGTCTTCGATCAACAGAACATGTTTGCTCATCCGACGTCTCACTCCCCTTGGCTTTTACGCGCTGGGATGTCCCGCGCCACAAAACGTAAACAGAGTTTAGGCAAACGCGATGCAGTTGCAATGGAAACAAACAGGTTTTTAAAGCCCGCTCGCGAGGATAGAAGGTTCGCGCCGCCCTTGACAGTTCTCGCGCGGGCAAATGCGGCAGCTTGTTCCAATGGGTCTTGTACGCGTTTCGTTTTGGTTTACCGAAGCCAAAGGCAAGATCAGCATATGCGCCTCAAACAATGGCACTGCACCAAATTGCGGCGGCGTTAAGGGCGTCGAGATCGCGAGTGTTTCAAAATGCGCGATCTCACGGCCTTTGAGTTCGGCAACCTCGCGCAAGGCGATCATCGGGCGCGATATAGCTTGATACAAAACCCAAAGCGGACAGGCGGCGCCGAACCTTGGTAGCGCAAACCCACTCAGCGGCTTGCGAAACGTCAAAGTGCCCGAGCTGTCACAGACCACAAGCCCTAGCCCTTCTTCTGAGAGAGCGTAGCCTGCATCTTGTAGCAGCGGCGTCAAGGCGTTGCCACTAAGACTGGCCAAACGACGCATGACACAGCCAAGATCAACGCCGGAGGTTTGGGCAATGTGTGCGGGATCCAAGCCAACTTTGGAAATCTCATCCAATAACGCTTTGGATGATAGCAACTGCACATCTCGCCAATATCGTGACAAATGCATGGAAACCTGTGCCTGCGCAGAGGTCGATACGAGAATGTCCGCGGCCTCTGCTATCAATGTGGTGATTATGTCCTGTGCGTTTTGGGTGTCTGCCGCCTGCTCCAAATCATTAAACGCATAGGCATGACGCATGAAGAACGCTTCAATTTCATCCTGCGGGGTTGTCACCTCTTGCGGCTCAGACACCTCGCTATTGAGATAGGACACCAAAGCCTGCGAACTTTCTGTCAGCCGCTTGGCATCCTCATTGATGTTGCGATGAAATCTATCTTGCCATTCCGTTTCTATCGCGTCCGTTTCAACCAGGATGGACGACGTGGAGCGAATAGCCGTCACCGCCCCCAACATATCATGCAGCGCCTCGGCCAATTGCGGATCATGGGTCATGCGGTCGGAAATTGAGACAACGGTTTGCTCAAGCGAACTTTGACGCGCAGCCAAGCCTTGAATCAAACCCGCCCAGCCCGGAAAACGGCCCGCAAAATCTTCCGTCCGATCCAGTTCAATCGCGTGATCAGGATATCCGGCGGCGACCTCGCGCAAAGACGCGAGCAAAGCAGCTTCCGCGCCTTCACTTAGAGCGCTTGGCTCTACGTCTAAGGCAGCTGCGATTCTGAGTAATAACTTACCACCGATTCTGCGACGGTTATGCTCGATTAAGTTGAGATAGGACGCAGATATCTCCGTCCTTCGCGCGAGGTCTGCCTGCTTCATACCTTGGATCAAACGCCGTTCACGAATGCGGCTGCCGGTTAGGGTATCACGGCTCATGAAATTTCCTTCACTCTTTCAACAGCTTTCCGCGGCGCAGAATAATTAATTTACAAAGTATACTACAGTATTGTGTATTCGTTGACAAAATAATTGTTTTTCTTAAGGCACTTGTTGCGAAGTTTTCTAACAAACGTCCATAAACGAGCAGCACTTTGTGCATTGTGGCGATCTGCGGAGGAGCAGATCACCGCTCTTTAAAAAAATGGGAGGATTTTCATGTCCACAAGTAACTTCACACGTCGCGGTCTTTTGAAGACAAGCGCCGTTGCGGGCGCAGGCTTGGCATTGCCAACGTATCTGTCCGCTGCAAACCACGCCGGTTATACCAACGCACCACAGGGTGATACGGTAACACTCGGCTTCAACGTTCCACAGTCTGGTCCTTACGCAGACGAGGGCGCAGACGAGCTGCGCGCATATGAGCTTGCAGTTGAGCACCTCAATGGCGGCGGCGACGGCGGCATGATGAACACCTTTAGCTCTAAAGAGCTTACGGGTAACGGCATTCTCGGCAAGAAAGTCGAGTACGTCACAGGCGACACGCAGACGAAATCTGACGCGGCGCGTGCATCCGCGAAGTCCATGATCGAAAAAGACGGCGCAGTGATGATCACTGGCGGTTCTTCTTCTGGTGTTGCGATTGCTGTTCAGGGCCTTTGTCAAGAAGCTGGCATCATATTTATGGCTGGCCTCACGCACTCCAACGACACTACTGGTAAAGACAAGAAAGCCAATGGCTTCCGTCACTTCTTTAACGGTTATATGTCTGCGGCAGCTTTGGCGCCGGTTCTCAAGAACCTCTATGGTACAGACCGTAACGCTTACCACCTGACAGCTGACTACACATGGGGCTGGACACAGGAAGAGTCGATCGCTGCGGCAACCGAAGCAATGGGTTGGAACACAGTCAACAAAGTGCGTACGCCTCTCGCGTCCACAGACTTCTCATCCTACATTGCGCCTGTTCTGAACTCCGGTGCAGACGTTCTGGTTCTAAACCACTACGGCGGAAACATGGTCAACTCTTTGACAAACGCTGTTCAGTTCGGTCTACGTGATAAGCAGGTTAACGGTAAGAACTTCGAAATTGTTGTTCCACTTTACTCTCGCCTGATGGCGAAGGGTGCGGGCGCAAACGTAAAAGGCATCCACGGCTCCACAAACTGGCACTGGTCCCTGCAGGACGACGCTTCTAAAGCATTCGTTAAGTCTTTCGGTACAAAGTACGGCTTCCCTCCTTCACAGGCGGCGCACACAGTTTACTGCCAGACAATGCTTTATGCAGACGCAGCGCAGCGTGCAGGTACCTTCAACCCGTGCGGCATTGCCGAAGCACTCGAAGGCTTCGAGTTCGACGGTCTTGGCAACGGCAAGACACTCTACCGTGCAGCAGATCACCAGTGCTTCAAAGACGTTCTGGTTGTGCGCGGTAAAGAAAACCCAACATCCGAGTTCGACCTCTTGGAAGTTGTGGAAGTTACGCCAGCGGCTCAGGTTACGTATGAGCCCGATCACCCAATGTTCGCGGGTGGTGCTTTGGGTACATGTAACCCAGGCGCATAAGCCAATTGGCTTTCGTAGGGCGGATTTACTCCGCCCTACACTCTCTCAAAGTTTGAGGCTGCACAGATGTCGCAGCGCTTTCCCTAAGCATATTGGTGGGGACCATGGACGCAATCATCCTTCAAATTCTAAACGGCCTCGACAAAGGCTCGGCTTATGCGCTGATCGCGCTAGGCCTTACTCTCATTTTCGGCACGCTCGGTGTCGTAAACTTCGCGCACGGCGCATTGTTTATGATCGGTGCGTTTTGCGCGGTAACGCTTCAGCGCATTCTGTCGCTCAGCACTGTCACTTTGAGCAAGACCGAGACCAACTTCCTCGGCCAACCTGCTGAAATCAAAACACCTTATGTCGAAAGCTGGTTCGGACCCGAAGCAGGTGCCGCCATTATTGATTGGTCAGTCCCCCTTGCAATCCTATTCTCAATCCCGGTTATGATCGCCATTGGTTTCATTATGGAGCGTGGATTGATCAAGCATTTCTACAAACGTCCACATGCGGACCAGATCCTCGTAACCTTTGGTCTTGCGATCGTTTTGCAGGAAGTTATCAAATATTTCTACGGTGCGAACCCTATCCCCACGGGTGCGCCGGAAGTCTTCAAAGGCAGCTTTGATTTTGGTGTCTTGCTTGGCTTTGATCCAAACACGATCATCTATCCTTATTGGCGCTTGGTCTACTTCGGTTTCTCTGCACTGATCATCAGTGCTGTCTTCGCCTTCTTGCAATTCACCACCTTCGGGATGGTTGTTCGTGCCGGCATGGCGGATCGAGAAACTGTTGGCCTTTTGGGTATCAACATTGACAAGCGCTTTACGATCATGTTCGGCCTCGCCGCTGCGGTCGCGGGTCTTGCTGGCGTTATGTACGCGCCGATCAACTCGCCAAACTATCACATGGGCATGGATTTCCTCGTGCTTAGCTTCGTTGTGGTTGTTGTAGGCGGTATGGGCTCCCTGCCCGGCGCTGTTCTCGCGGGTTTCATGCTTGGTATCTTGGAAAGCTTTGCTTCCATGAACGAAATCAAAAGCCTGATCCCCGGCATCGACCAAATTATCATCTATGTGGTCGCTATTCTCATTCTACTGACGCGTCCGCGTGGCCTTATGGGCCGCAAAGGCGTGATGGAGGAGTAAATCCATGTTCGGTTTAGCTAAAAAAGACGCAACTTTGTTGCTGGTTGTTGTGGGACTGACATTGCTCGCCCCCTTCATCCTGAACCCCTTCCCCACAGACAGCGCGATGGCGCAGTTCAACGCGGGATATCCAGACCTGATGCAGCGTTTTGTAATTTTTGGTATTTTTGCCATTGGTTTCAACATCCTGTTCGGTCTCACAGGCTACCTTAGCTTTGGTCATGCTGCCTTCTTGGGTGTCGGATCCTACTCTGCGGTATGGATGTTCAAACTTCTGAGCATGAACGTCATCCCTGCGATTGCACTGTCAGTTGTTGTGGCGGGTCTATTCTCGCTCCTCATCGGCTATGTCAGCTTGCGTCGTTCAGGCATCTATTTCTCGATCCTGACGCTTGCTTTCGCACAGATGAGCTTCAACCTCGCATATTCAGTTCTAACTCCCATCACCAACGGTGAAACGGGTTTGCAACTGACACTGAACGATCCACGCGTACTTGGCATTAGCCAGACTGCGGATGGCTCCATCCCGGTGACAGGTTTGTTTGGCCTCGAAATGCGCTCGACCTACACGATGGATGTTGGCGCATGGGCATTCCAGTTTAATGTCGGTTACTACCTGTGTGCGGTTGCTTTGCTTGTTGCCTTCTACCTTGCAATCCGCATCTTCCGCTCGCCTTTTGGGCTTATGCTGCGGGCGGTGAAATCCAACCAGCAACGGATGAATTACACTGGTTTGAACACACGTCCTTACACGCTTGCGGCCTTTGTGATCTCTGGGATGTACGCTGGTCTTGCGGGTGGTCTTATGGCGTCGATGGATCCTCTTGCAGGCGCAGAACGTATGCAGTGGACAGCCTCAGGTGAGGTCGTTCTGATGACTATACTTGGAGGTGCGGGCACGTTGATCGGCCCTGTTCTTGGCGCAGGTTTCATCAAGTACTTTGAAAACATCTTCTCCAAGATCAACGACAATGTTCTGCACGGCTGGTTCAGCTTTATGCCCGATGGCCTTGAGAACTTTGTCATTACAATCATTCACCCTTTCATCGGCAAAGGCTGGCACCTCACGCTTGGCCTGTTGTTCATGATGGTTGTTATCTTCTTGCCCGGTGGCCTTGTTGAAGGCGGACAGCGCATTGCCACGCTATTCAAGCGCGGTAAAAAGGATGACGATGGCGCGGATACGTCAAAAGCAACCACACCTGCGGAATAAGGAAACAAAACAATGAGTATCCTTGAAGTAAAAGACGTAGGCAAACGCTTTGGCGGCCTACAAGCCTTGAGCGATGTGAATCTCTCGGTCGCAGAAAACTCGGTGCATGCGATAATCGGACCAAACGGGGCTGGTAAATCCACGCTGCTGAACTGTTTTGTCGGCAAACTGATCCCTGACACGGGTTCCGTGATGTTCGACGGGCAATCGGTGCTGGGGCGCAAACCGTTCGAGATCAACCAGATGGGTATCAGCCGCGTTTTCCAAACTCCTGAGATCTTTGGCGATCTGACGGTTTTGGAAAATATGTTGATCCCCTGCTTTGCCAAACGTGATGGCGCGTTCGAATTGAACGCCATTGGGTCGGTCCAAAGCGATAAAGAGATCGGCGACCGTGCGATGCAAATGCTCGAAGAGATGAACATGGCCGACAAACGCGACATGCATGCCGCCGCGATGAGCCGGGGTGACAAGCGTCGTCTTGAGATTGGCATGTGCCTCTCCCAAGAGCCGCGTTTGCTGCTGCTCGATGAGCCAACAGCCGGCATGGCGCGCGCGGATACGAACAATACCATCGACTTGCTCAAGCAGATCAAAGACGAGCGCGACATCACAATCGCGATCATCGAGCATGACATGCACGTTGTTTTCTCTTTGGCGGAGCGCATCACCGTTCTTGCGCAAGGCACACCGCTTGTGGAAGACACACCAGACAATATCAAAGGCCACCCCAAAGTGCGCGAAGCGTATCTTGGCGAGACGGCATAGGAGTTTTTGACATGACCACTGCTGCGAAAGCCTCCACTGGTGTGAACCACGCGACAACTGCGCCCGCTTATTTGGATGTTTGGGATTTGCACGCCTACTACGGCGAAAGCTATATCGTCCAAGGCATCAGCTTTAAGATCCATGAGGGCGAAATTCTTGCCCTTTTGGGTCGCAACGGCGCGGGCAAGACCACCACTTTGCGCGCGATTGCACGCCTTGATGAGCCACAAGTGTCGCATGGTGAGATCTGGCTTGATCACAAGCCTTTGCACCATATGAAAAGCTATGAGGCCGCAACCAACGGCCTTGGCCTTGTTCCAGAAGACCGCCGCATTATCGCGGGTCTCACGGTAGAGGAAAACCTCAAGCTAGCGCAAATCGCACCACCAATCGGTTGGTCACTGGATCGTCTCTACGATTTGTTTCCACGCCTGCGTGAGCGCCGCAATCAGGAGGGCATCACGCTTTCTGGTGGCGAACAGCAAATGCTTGCCATCGCGCGCGCCCTTGCACGTGACATCAAAGTGCTGCTGCTCGATGAGCCTTACGAAGGCCTCGCCCCTGTGATCGTGGACGAGATCGAAAAGACCCTGCGCCTGATCAAAGAGCAAGGCATGACCACAGTGATAGTTGAGCAAAACGCGGTCCGCGCACTCGAACTCGCAGATCGTGCGGTGATCCTTGATACGGGTGGCATCGTGTTTGACGGTCTCGCCTCCGAGGTGCTTGAGAACGAAGAGCTTCGCGCCGAATACCTCGCGATCTAAACAAAACAAGGTCCAGCAGGCAGCGCCGAGCTGGACCTTGTCATTTCAAACACATTGAATGACGCTTGAGGGGGATTTACGCCCTGCCCGAGCATACCTGAAGAATGGAGCCGATCCCATGAGCGATACTTTCCCCCCTTCCGCCGACATGTCCAAAAATGCACATGTTGATAGCGCCAAATATGAAGCGATGTACGCGGCCTCCGTCGCGGATCCAGATGCGTTTTGGAAAGAACAAGGCGCACGGGTTGATTGGATCAAGCCCTTTACAGAGGTGAAAAACGTCGATTACAGCTTTGGCAACGTCGATATCAATTGGTACGCCGATGGCACATTGAATGTGGCTGCCAATTGCGTCGACCGCCACCTTGCAACGCGCGGCGATCAAACGGCGATCATTTTTGAGCCCGACGATCCCAAAGAAGCCGCGCAGCATATCAGCTATAACGAGCTGAGCGCCAATGTAAACCGCATGGCTAATATCTTTAAGGATATGGGCGTTGGCAAAGGTGACCGTGTCGTTCTGTACATTCCGATGATCCCAGAAGCAGCCTACGCGATGCTTGCAAGCGCGCGGATCGGCGCAATCCACTCTATTGTTTTTGCAGGCTTTTCTCCTGATGCTTTGGCAGCACGCATAAACGGTTCTGAGGCAAAGCTGCTGATCACCGCAGACGAGGCGCCGCGCGGCGGCAAAGCAACGCCGCTTAAATCCAACGCGGATCTTGCGCTCGCAAACTGCGGCGACAGTGTGAAATGTTTGGTGGTGAAGCGCACAGGTGGCAACATTGCTTGGGTCGATGGCCGAGATTTCGATTACAACGCTCTCGCCGCAGAAGCTTCTGACGTTTGCGCGCTGGAAGAAATGAATGCTGAAGACCCGCTGTTCATCCTCTACACATCCGGCTCCACTGGCATGCCCAAAGGCGTAGTGCACAGCACAGGCGGTTACCTCGTTTACGCCTCCTTCACCCATGAAGTCGTGTTCGATTATAAAGAGAACGACGTGTTTTGGTGCACCGCAGATGTGGGCTGGGTCACGGGCCACTCTTATATCGTTTACGGCCCGCTCGCGAATGGCGCGACAACTGTAATGTTTGAAGGCGTACCAACCTACCCTGATGCATCACGCTTCTGGCAGGTCTGCGAAAAGCACAAAGTGAACCAATTCTACACTGCCCCTACCGCTTTGCGCGCGTTGATGGGTCAAGGCAATTCCTTCGTGGAAGCAGCTGACCTCTCCTCCCTGCGCGTCCTTGGCACGGTGGGCGAGCCGATCAATCCAGAGGCATGGAACTGGTACAATGAAGTCGTCGGCGGGGGTCGTTGCCCCATCGTCGATACGTGGTGGCAGACGGAAACAGGCGGTCACTTGATGACTCCCCTGCCCGGCGCACATGCTATGAAACCCGGTTCTGCGATGAAGCCGTTCTTCGGCATTGAACCTGTCATTCTTGAGCCGACCACTGGTGAAGAAATTAAAGGCAATCCAGCTGAAGGCGTGCTTTGCATCAAGAACAGCTGGCCCGGCCAGATGCGCACAGTTTGGGGCGATCATGAGCGTTTCCAGAAAACTTACTTCGCCGATTACAAAGGCTATTACTTCACAGGTGACGGCGCAAAACGCGACGACGACGGTGACTACTGGATTACAGGTCGCGTCGACGACGTGATCAACGTCTCTGGCCACCGGATGGGTACAGCCGAAGTTGAGTCCGCACTGGTTGCACATCAGAAAGTCGCTGAAGCCGCTGTCGTCGGCTATCCGCATGACATCAAAGGCCAAGGCATCTATTGCTACGTAACATTGATGAACGGCGAAGAACCAACAGAAGAGTTGAGCAAAGAGCTGCGCACTTGGGTGCGCACTGAGATAGGCCCGATCGCGTCGCCTGACGTAATTCAATGGGCACCGGGCCTGCCAAAAACCCGCTCTGGCAAAATCATGCGCCGCATTCTGCGAAAGATTGCCGAGAACGATACAGGCTCGCTTGGTGATACATCTACACTCGCCGATCCATCGGTCGTAGATGACTTGATTGCGAACCGCACAGGCGCGTAGGTCGTTACCAAATCTGCTTTTCAAAGGCCCCGTTTCACGAGTAACGGGGCTTTTTATGTATCTAAAGCAACTTGCGCAGCTCGGTTTTAAGCACTTTACCATAGTTATTCTTAGGCAGTTCACTCAGTACGATATACTCCTTAGGCCGCTTAAAACGCGCGATCTGCGAAAGACAATGCGTATCGAGCGCTTCCATATCAATAGAAGAGCCAGCGATGGGCACGACAAATGCAACCACCTCATCGCCCCACTCAGGATGCGCACGACCGACAACAGAGACCTCAGAAATCGTCTCATGGGTGAGAAGTACCTCCTCCACTTCGCGTGGGTAGATGTTCGAACCACCTGAAATGATGACATCTTTTGATCGATCTACTAGTGTGACGTAGCCATCGGCATCGATCGATCCCATGTCACCCGTCATCAGCCATCCATCAATTATCGTTTGTGCGCTCGCCGCTTCGTTGCGCCAATAGCCGGGCATGACAGTGTCGCCGCGCACGATTATCTCGCCGACTTGGTCCCTATCACAAAGCCCATCGGCACCTTTGATTTGTACCTCGACAGAGGACTGCACCCGCCCGACAGAGCCAAGACGCGCTTGCCAATTGGGGTGCGTGCGATCCGAAACATCAAAGCGTGACAAGGCGGTGATGCCCATCGGACATTCACCTTGGCCATAGATTTGCACGAAAATATCGCCGAAATGATCAACCGCTTCTATGATATCAGCCTGATACATCGGTCCGCCCGCATAGACGATTGTGCGCAACCCTTTGCCGATTTGCGCCGCTTCAATCGCCTGTCGCGTCAATCGCTTCACCATCGTGGGGGCCGCAAACATGTGGACAGCGCCAAAATATTCAGTCAATTCAAGCACATCCGCTGGATCAAAACCCGGCACTGCAGGAAAGATATGCTGCGCGCCTTTTAGGACATGCACCATATTATAAAGCCCCGCACCATGCGACAGCGGGGCCGCATAAAGCGCACTATCCGCGTCACTTACCACGTCCACATCTGAGATATAATTCAGCGACATAGACACCAGCATACGATGCGTGATCATCACCCCTTTCGGTTGGCCAGTTGTACCTGAGGTATAAAAAAGCCAAGCGAGGTCAGTGGGTTTTCGGTGCACATGGGTCGTGACTGGCTTGGCATCATCAAACAAGTTTCCCCGCTTGTCACCGACATCAACAACCTGCCCGACCACGCCCGCACCAATCAAAAGATCGTCCTTTGAGGCATTGGTAAATGTCAAAGCTGCCTCGGAGTTTTCAATGATCCATGCGGCCTCTTTCGGGTGAAGTTTGGCGTTGATAGGCACGATCACCGTTCCCGCATACCAAGCCGCATATTGAACGTAGAGATACTCCGGCGCGTTTTCCATAAATATCGCGACACGATCACCCGATTTAGTGCCAACGCTTATCATCCACCCCGCAATTACCCGCGCGCGCCTGTCAAATTCTGCGTAATCGGAAACGCAAGCGCGACCAACAAAGAGCGCTGGCGCATTCGGGGATTGTTCTGCACGGCGCGTCAGCCAAGAAACGATATTCACGGGATTTGCCCTTCTCTTAAATTATTCCCAACAGACTACCCGCGGCCCACATCCGAATGGAAACAATAAGTGCAAACGCACCGTCAAATTCCCCCTAACTTTGCCTCTGAAGTCGCGCAAAGTACAAAAACGCCAGATCTTTTCACCCAAGACGACTTGCACTATAAGCGTTGCGACAAAGATGGCGTAGCCAGCGAAGATCCAAGATCAGGGACATTGAAATAGCATGACAAACAAATCACACGAGGCCGATGTTGCATTCATTCAAGCGCTTGCAGAATTGCTGCGCGAAAATGACCTGACAGAACTGCAAGTCAAACGCGCATATGCTGAGGATGACAGTTTGAACGTGCGTGTGAGTCGTGCGAACCCGCAAATGATGGCTGCTCCTGTTCATTTGGCTGCAGCTGCGGCACCCGCGCAAATCGCGGCTCCTGCTGTTGCGGCGACGGCGGCACCCGCGTCGGATGATCCAGCCTCCCACCCAGGTGCAGTGACTTCCCCGATGGTTGGCACCATATATATGCAGGCCGAACCAGGCACGCCCGCATTCGTCACCGTCGGTGCGCAGGTATCTGAAGGCGACACGCTGCTGATAGTCGAAGCGATGAAGACAATGAACCATATTCCAGCGCCACGTTCGGGCAAGGTGACCCGTATCATGGTTGAAGATGGCTCTACTGTTGAGTTCGGTGCTCCCTTGGTTATCATCGAATAAGGCGCTGATATGTTTGATAAAATACTGATCGCCAATCGCGGCGAAATTGCTCTTCGGGTCATTCGCGCCTGTCGTGAAATGGGCATCGAATCTGTTGCTGTGCACTCCACGGCGGATGCGGATGCGATGCATGTGCGCATGGCTGACGAGGCCGTTTGCATCGGCCCGCCGCCTGGAACGGAAAGCTATCTTTCCATTCCCGCGATCATTGCAGCCTGTGAGATTACCGGCGCGCAAGCGATCCATCCAGGCTATGGATTCCTGTCCGAAAATGCTAATTTTGTACAGATCATCGAAGATCACAACCTGACCTTCATCGGCCCAACAGCTCAGCACATCCGTACGATGGGCGACAAAATAACCGCGAAAGATACGATGAAAGCGCTCGGCGTGCCCTGTGTACCCGGCTCTGATGGCGGCGTTCCAACGCTGGCGGATGCAAAGCGGATCGGCGACGAAATCGGCTATCCTGTCATTGTCAAAGCCACTGCCGGCGGCGGTGGAAAAGGCATGAAAGTCGCGCAAACTGCGGCTGACATGGAAAGCGCCTTTATGACTGCCCGTGCAGAGGGCAAGTCAAATTTCGGCAACGACGAAGTCTATATCGAGAAGTATCTAACGACGCCGCGCCACATCGAAATCCAAGTGTTCGGCGATGGCAAAGGCGGCGCGGTGCATCTGGGCGAGCGAGATTGCTCCTTACAGCGCCGTCACCAAA